>Ga0209515_10003182_pt1 | contig 23927 bp, 13 predicted proteins | sample Subgroupgradi54m_FD_187454 | JGI IMG/M metagenome (GOLD analysis project Ga0209515, IMG submission 187454) | Subsurface groundwater microbial communities from S. Glens Falls, New York, USA - GMW60B uncontaminated upgradient, 5.4 m (SPAdes)... ... | reverse complement strand
TGTTGGCGGCGGACTCGGAATGTCTCACGGCGCAAAAGATACATTTCCGCGTCTTGCAGATCCTTTGTGTTTTATTTCACCGAATGAAATTCTGGACATTACAAAATCAATCGTATTGGTTCAGCGCGATTTCGGTGACCGGAAGAGCAGGAAGCATGCCCGCATGAAATATCTGATTCAGGATCGGGGACTTTCTTGGTTTCAGGCAGAAGTTGAAAAGCGGTTTGGTAAAAAATTAAACCCTGCTCACTCAATCCGTTGGAAGGGATTTGAAGATCACTTGGGTTGGCAGGAACAGGGAAAAGGCCTGTGGTATTTTGGTGTTTCAATTGAAAACGGTCGGATCAAGGACGATGGTGCACTTCGTTTGAAATCAGGTTTACGAGCGATTGTGAAACGCTTTATGACGGATGCGTATTTAACACCAACACAGGATCTTTTGGTATCAGGCATTAAGGAAAGCCAAAAAGCTGAGTTTGAAAAACTCCTTGAGACCTATGGGATTCCGCTGCCGAGTAAGCTTTCTATGATTCTTAAAAATTCGATGGCTTGCCCAGCGCTTCCCACTTGCGGTCTTGCCATTACGGAATCTGAAAGAACATTGCCTGCTCTGATCGATCAATTGGAACTTGTGTTAAATGGCCTTGGTCTTGGAAATGAGCGAATTACTCTTCGGATGACCGGCTGCCCCAATGGCTGCGCTCGCCCCTATTCCTCGGAAATTGGCCTTGTCGGCCGAGCAGTAGGGACTTACAATATTTACTTGGGCGGAAATTTAGATGGTACACGTCTCAATCAAGTGTATGTTGAGAATTTACCTGAAGCTGAGATTTTAAATACTTTGACCCGGGTGTTTAAAGCATATAAACTGAAACGTGAAAAAGGGGAACAATTTGGTAATTTCTGTTACCGTATTGGAGTTGAAAAACTAAAGACATTAGCGCAGAATTAAACGATTTCTTCGTCTTGATTTTAAACTTGTTTTGGTTTCGGCCGTTAATTAAAAGTAGAAGGAGGATTTACATGGATCGTGACAGACCGTTTGATGTAGAGTTAGGAACAGCAGCAGTTTCAGAACGAAATTTCCTTTCTCAAGTGTATTTTTGGATGGCCATGGGTCTTGGGCTTACCGGAATTGTAGCGGGATGGACAGGTCTCAATCCTTCTATAGCGGTTGGATTGGCCCGGAATTTTGGCCTTTTTCTAATATTGGCCATTGCACAGGTTGGGCTTGTGATTTGGCTTTCAAGCCAAATCCTTCAATTGAGCCTTCTGACGGCAACCATAGGTTTTAGTATTTATGCCACCATTAATGGGATTTTGTTTTCAAGTATTTTTCTCATTTATACGAGCGCTTCGATCGCCTCTACTTTTTTTGTGACGGCTGGTATGTTTGGAGCAGTCAGTCTTTATGGGTTTGTGACAAAACGGGATCTTACTTCAGTTGGTAGTTTTTCATTTATGGCGCTGATTGGATTAATTCTTGCCTCGATCGTAAATTGGTTTTTTAAGAACCCAGTTTTTTATTGGATTATCACCTATGCAGGCATCGCGATTTTCGTCGGCCTTACAGCTTATGATACTCAAAAAATCAAGCTCATCCATCAACAGGGTTTTGAAACCGGAGACGTATTAAAAAAGATGGCACTTTTGGGTGCTTTGACGCTCTATCTTGATTTCATCAACCTCTTTCTTTTGCTTCTGCGTGTAATGGGGCGGAGGCGTCAGTAACTTTTGATCATAAAATAATACTTGCGCAGAAAAGGAAGTTTATTTAAAATTTAAATTTGAAATTCAAGATAGGCATTACTTGATGAGAATTATAATCGATCTAAAACCACAGGTTGGAAGCCAGCTTGTGGTTTTTTATTTTCAGTGTCTGAGTCAAAAGTAAGGAGTGGTTCTGCCATGGCAAAAGGTGTTGTGAAGTGGTTTAACAATCAAAAAGGTTATGGCTTTATCACACCTGAATCATCCGATTCTGGCAAAGATGTGTTTGTTCATTACTCCGTCATTCAAGGGGACGGCTTTAAAACATTAGCAGAGGGTGACCAGGTAGAATTTGAACTCACGAATGGTTCGAAAGGCGAACAGGCAGCTAATGTTCGTAAAGTTTAATTTTGGGACCCTTTAAAAAATATTCCAATCCTTCTTCTCTATCGCCATGCACGGTTTTGTGCATGTTCACTCTGTTTTTCACACTTTTCCTAAAATTCTCAACTTTGGCAGCAGCTTTTGAAATGAAGAGTGATGCTTTTAAGCCGGGAGGAGAAATTCCAGAACAATATACATGTGACGGAAAGGATCTTTCCCCGCCACTTCATTGGAAAAATCCCCCTCCAGCCGCTAAAAGCTTTGCGCTTGTTGTGGATGATCCCGATGCTCCGATGGGAGGATGGATTCATTGGGTAGTTTACGGTATTCCCGCCACTGTTACTCAGTTGGAAGAAGGACTCTCACAATCAGAAACGTTACCTGATGGTTCAAAGCAAGGGATTACGGATTTTCGAAAGCCTGGTTATAGAGGTCCATGCCCTCCGTCCGGAGCGTCTCACCGCTATTATTTCAAGCTCTACGCTTTGAATACTTTATTGGATCTTCCGCCAAGTCAAACGAGAGCTAAACTTCTTGAGTCGATGGCAGGGCACATTCTTGCAGAAGCGCGTGTGATGGGACATTATCAGCGGAAGGGAGAGAAGGTTTAGTCGTTCGTTTCTGATTTTTCTGAAGAGTAAGCGTGAATGTTAGTTCGTCCTAAAACAGGCGCCAGCCATTTGAGCCAATAAGTTTCACGGTCTTTCACAGGAACTCCTTCCAAGACCTTTTGCCTTATTTTTTGAACTGCAAGATGTTTCCGGACCACTTCCTCAAAATCTCGCGGTTGTCCACGGAAGTTTGTATGAATCCAGTTTCGATAAAATTGTTCATTAAAACTTGGCCCGATAGAAAAGAGTTTTTCCACCTCTTGCCGAACTTCCTCATCGCTCACCTGAATACCTTCGTGTTTTGCTTCGCGGCTCAATGCAATAGTCTGCCAAGCAAGAGCTTGAAGTTGATCAAAAGAGAGCGGCGGTTCTGACAATTCCTTCTCTTTCGTTTCTTTTTGATTCTGAGTTGTTTCCTGATTGTTTGCTTGAGATTTTGCCAGCAGGTCGTAGTAGCGGAGTGTTGTAATCAGCTCCTTCTGGGAAATTTTTTCATGGCCTACAGAGCCCGCATAGGGTGAGGAGCTCTGTTTTGAGATGGTAATGGTTCCAGCGCCCCAAATGACGAAGGCAATTACCATGATCCAGATAAAAAGCTTGATATTTTTTCGATAAAATTTCAGCATGGTTTAGCCGTATTATAAAGGGGGTATTATACGCTTTATCCTTGTTTTTAAGAAGGACTTATGTTAATATCCAGAAACTTAAATAACCATTAAAAACTTTCAAATTATTCTGTGAAACTCCTAAAAACTTCCATTGTTGTTCTGTTCCTATTAAGTCTTGCTAGCGCAGGACTTACCTATTATCTCTCTACTGTTCGTGAAAATGAGAAGGAAAAACGGATTTATTTAGAAGGAGTAAAGACTGATCTTGAGCATCACGTTGCCTCTTTGGAGTCCGAAAAGGCTGATTTGGAAAAGAAAGTAAGCGGCCTTGAATCCGAAAAAGAAGATTTAACCAAGAAATTTGAGGCGGAGAAAGAAGCTCATCAGAAGGTAATGGATCAGTTGCATGAAAAAGACCAGGATCTTGAGGGTCTTAAAGGTGAGGCTGATCAAGCCAAAGCAGCGTTTGAAAATGCCCAAAAGCGTAACCAGGAACTGGAGCGAATTTTGGATGAATTAGAGTCCCGGATGCGTCAAGTAGAGACACAGAAGAATGCTACTGGACCTAATGCAGGTTATATTGATGTAAGCATTGCGGCGGCGAAACCCGGCCAGAACAATCCAACCATCTCTCAGATCCTTGTACCGTCTACGGCTTCAACAGCCTCATCAGCTCAAACATCTCAATCCGTAACAAAATCTCAAGAAACCGCTCTAACGCCGGTAACCAATTTACCAACACCGCCGAAGCGGCGAAAGTTCTTTCCATTTTTACATTCTTCAAAACAGCAAGAACCAAGTCCGCAGACGGAGTCCCTACCAACAGAACCAGTGGGATCTGTTACTGAGAAAAAAGTGGTTGAGACTGCACCGCCAGAAATCATTTCACCCGTAAGTGCTGAAAAGTCCCAAGCAGAAGAAACCGTTCAAAAACCGGTGATCACAGTAACGCCAAGCCGCACAGCCAATCAAACAATTGCGGCTGGAAATGTTCTTTTGGTGAATCGAAAGTACAATTTCATTGTGATTAATTTAGGTTCTCGCCAAGGTTTGAAATTAGACGATATTTTAGCTGTTCAGCATGGTAGTGCCGAGATAGCCAAAACACGTGTTGAGAAGTTATATGATGATTATTGCGCAGCTTATATCGTGGAAGAACAAAGTGAGCATCCCATTGCAGAAGGCGATTCAGCTACCGCAGTCTAATTTGGCCAGAAGGGGAGCAATTTTGATTCCCTTGATTTTGGTGGTTACTATTTTGTGCCTTCTCTTTCTGCTCATGGTTCAAACAACGGAACTTTTGAAATACATTCAAACCCCTGGATAATTCATGAAAGTTTTTTTTATATGTTGTGTTTTTCTTTTATCAACAGCAGTACTTGTGCCTTGTGCTGGAGCAGATTCTCAACAAAATTCGCAAGGAATTTCAGAACGGTTAGATCGCTTGACGGCCCAGGTGGAAAGCCTAGTAAAGAAGCAAGAGGACATTTTGGCTTCACAGAGCCAGGCCATTGAAGAAATTAAAAATTTAAAAATCTTAGTCCATCGCAGAAATTAAAAGTTTAAAAATATCGGTATACAAATGAAATTAATTTTTCGACTTTTTGTCCCCATTTTTTTTATCTTAATGGTTTTTAAGTCCGCGCCATTATTTGCTGAGCAATCCGCTGCTGAGCTTCAGAATATGGATCAGAAACTAGCCATTCTTGAAGTAAAAGTTAATCGCCTAAATTCTATAGAAGCTCAAGTCATTCAAAAACAAGCTGAAATCAAAGAAGAACTTAATAATTTGAAGATTTGGATTTACCGGAAATAAAAATCTAGAAGCTAAAACCATTTTGCTTTTCTCCCCTATTTTATGAATCAACTTGAAACGCATTCCATCTCCAAAATTTCAGGCGAATATATTCCGCCGGGCGATAAGTCTATTTCCCATCGACTTGTCATGTTGGGTGCACTTGCTGAAGGGACCAGTAAATTTATGCACTTTCTCAGCTCCGAAGATTGTCTTCGCACAAAACAGGCATTCGAAGCGATGGGTGTGCAATTTGAGCCTTTGGCAGAAAAGTTAAAAGGAGCTTCAGAACTGATTGTAAAAGGAGTTGGGCTGAGAGGGCTTTTCCAACCTAAACAGGGTCTCGATCTTGGTAATTCAGGGACTACCATGAGGCTTTTGCTTGGGATTTTAGCCGGCCAACCCTTTAAAGTTCAACTCACAGGGGATAGGTCTCTTTGTAAACGTCCCATGAGACGGGTGACGGAACCTCTTAGAAAAATGGGGGCTCAAATCACAGGCCGTGATGATGCTAATTTTGCACCCCTCGAAATTCAAGGAGGGCCTCTGATGGCAATTCACTGGCAGAATCAGGTTTCAAGCGCTCAAGTCAAATCGGCGGTTCTCCTCGCCGGACTTTATGCTGAGGGTGAAACCATAGTTGAGGAAAACATTGCTTCGCGGGATCATACGGAACGTCTTCTTGGCGCATTTGGTGTTTCATTCCGAAAATCTGGTTTCAAAGTCTCGGTTCAAAAGGCTCAGAGACTTAGAGCAATTCAGTTTGATGTGCCTGGCGATTTTTCCTCTGCCGCATTTTTTATTATTGCCGCGCTTTTGGTTCCAAATTCAAATCTTTGGATCAAGCGTGTGGGGTTGAACCCTACACGAATTGGCCTCATCGAAGTACTGAAGTCGATGGGGGCAAATTTAAAAGTGGAAGTGACTGAAGATCATGGGGAACCCGTGGGAAATATTCATGTGAAAACAAGTCAGCTTAAAGGAGTTACAGTCAATCAGAATTTAATCCCGAGTTTAATTGATGAGCTTCCCATCCTTATGATTGCTTTTGCGCTTGCAGACGGATCGAGTGTCATTCAAGGAGCGGAAGAGCTGCGGGTTAAAGAAACAGATCGTATTCACTCCATGGCTGTGGGTCTTAAATCCATTGGCGCAAAGATTGATGAACGTGCTGACGGCTGTGTGATTGAAGGTGTCCGTGAGTTTCAGGGCGGAACCATTTCTAGTTTTGGTGATCATCGAACAGCCATGAGCTTTCTGATTGCTGGTCTCAAATCGAAGCAAGGAGTGGTTGTGAAAGATATCGATTGTATCCAGACATCCTACCCTGGCTTTGAAACAGATCTCCAATCTATTATAAGTAGGAAAGCCTTATCTTAAGCTAGCCAAAGTACTTACCGATTTTAACAGAGGAAATCTCTTTAAAATTTTGAGTCAAGGATGGCCAAGAAGGTTTGCAAAGCCCTTTCCTGCGAGGACTTACGGCTCTAAGTTTGTGCAATTGTTCTTGACACTTTTAAACGCTTCCTGTTAGAATACCCTGCTTTTTTGAAAGGCAATCTTTCAACGTAAATCCAACCTAAAAAGGAAGCTAATGCTATTTGTGGATAAGGTCCTCGGTGTCTTTTCAAACGATATCGGAATTGATTTAGGGACAGCGACAACACTGGTTTATGTCAAGGGGCAGGGTGTTGTCCTTTGTGAACCTTCCGTAGTTGCAGTGGATCGCAACACCAATCAAGTATTAGCCGTCGGCGAAGAAGCCAAACGCATGCTGGGAAGAACGCCCGGCAACATTGTAGCCATTCGTCCGATGAAAGACGGTGTGATTGCGGATTTTGATATTACAGAAGCAATGCTCCGTTATTTTATTAGAAAAGTTCACAAGCGCAGACCGCTAGTCACTCCACGGGTTGTAATTGCAGTGCCGAGTGGAATTACAGAAGTTGAAAAGCGTGCGGTTAAAGATTCTGCAGAACGCGCAGGCGCAAGAAGTCCTGTGTATTTAGTTGAAGAGCCGATTGCAGCAGCAATTGGTGTTGGTCTCCCAATTCATGAACCTTGCGGAAATATGGTGGTAGATATTGGCGGCGGTACGACAGAAATTGCCGTGATTTCACTTGCCGGAATTGTTTTTGCGAAAAGTATTCGAATCGGCGGCGATGAATGCGATGCTGCGATTATTAGCCATCTGAAAAAGACATACAATTTGATGATTGGCGAGCGGACTGCTGAGGAAGTAAAGATTAAAATTGGCTCAGCTTTTCCACTCGAAGAGGAAACGACCATGGAGGTTAGGGGACGTGATATTTTAGCCGGTCTTCCTAAGACCGTTACAGTTTCCAGTGAAGAGATTCGGGAAGCGCTTTCCGAGGCAGTTTCCCAGATTTTGGAAGCCATTCGAATTACCTTAGAGCGAACCCCCCCAGAGCTTTCCGCCGATTTAATTAGTCGCGGTCTCATTTTAGCTGGTGGCGGAGCACTTTTGAGAGGTTTGGACAAACTTATCAGCGAAGAGACAGGGCTTCCTGTTCATATTGCTGATGATCCGCTTACAGCTGTAGCGCTTGGCACAGGTCGTTACTTAAGCGACATCAATCTGCTGAAGCGCCTTTCAGTCAATAATAATAACCACAAACATTTTGACGTTTAACCAACTCGGAGGGGATCCGGGTGCGATTTAAACGTTCCCTATTTGTAGTAGGTGCCATGGTGTTTCCAGTTGTAATTGGCGCTACTTCTCCCCAGGTTGTGGAACAAGCACGAACTTTTGTAGTTGCAGCAACCCGCCCTTTTTTAGAATTCCAAAATCAAACTTCCCATTTTTTCCAAACACAGATCCAATATATCGTTGAATGGCCCAAACTTCGCCAAGAGAATCAAGCGCTCGATTTTGAGCTTAAAAATTTGAAGGCAGAACTCGCCACTTTTAAGGATATGAAACGAGAGAACGCGCGTCTCGAGACCCTGCTGAAGCTTAAAGAAAACGTTCATCAAAAGGCGAGAGCGGCCAGAGTCATCGGACGCGATCCTTCTCACTGGTCCCAATTTATTGTGATCAACAAGGGGTTTCGTGACGGAGTGAACAAAAATACGGTTTTGGTTCATCCTGATGGTTTGGTGGGTAAGGTGGTTGCTGCTGGAGGTCACTCTGCGCGCGCCATTTTGTTAATTGACGATCAATCCCGTGCTAGCGCGATGAATGAAAGAACGAGAGACGTGGGGCTCGTTGAGGGCGTTGGATCTTTTACGCTGAAGATGACTTACCTGGACCGGCAATCTGACATTCAGATTGGGGATATCATTGTTTCTTCAGGTCTTGGCGGAATTTATCCGAAAGGGATTCCCATTGGAAAGGTAGAATTAGTGGGCGGCGAAAAAAACAGCCCCACACTCTATGCCGTTGTGAAACCATTTGCTCCATTTTCAAAACTGGAGGAAGTTTTATGCGTACCGCCTCAGACCAACGGTTAATCTTTTTGTTGTTGGGGATTGTCTGGCTTGAACTTTCCGTACTTCCGTTAATATCGATCAATCAGATTAAGCCTGACTTTCTTTTTATTTTTATCGTTTTTTATGCGTTCCGAATTAATTGGAATCGGGTGGTTACGCTTGCCTTTTTTGTCGGTCTGATTCGTGATTTATTGACCAATTCGTTCTTTGGTCTCGAGACGGCTGCTTGTGTCGGCGGAGCGATTTTGGTTCGGTTTTTCGCAATTCGTTTTGATAGGGACAAACGCTGGATTCAACTGGCCAGTCTTTTTACATTTTCGTGGGCGAACCTGCTTCTTTTTTCAAGTATGGATTTTTTGGTTCATGAGCATCATCATTTGTTTAATCAATGGACTTTAGTAAGAATGTTTTTAATTTCTGTTTATACAACGGTCGTTGGGATTGTTTTTCTGCCTCTTCTTGAAAAATTACCAAGAAGCATTTTCCGGGAAAAGCAATACGAACTTTTCTGATCTACTTAAAATGAAGACTTTGCTTAGACTTAAAATTCTCCAAACCGTCATGCTTAGCACTTTAATCGTCCTTGGCGTCGGCCTTTTTCAAACCCAAGTGATTCGAGGAGGCCATTACCGAAAGGCCAGTGAACAAAATCGAATCCGCCTGATACGTCTTGAAGCGCCACGCGGCAATATTTTTGACCGTTCCGGAAATTTGATTGCGACAAGCCGGCCGGCTTATAATGTTTATGCTGTGCCGGAGGATTTTGATCCCAGAGACATTCCGAATTTAAGTCAACTTTTGGATTTACCCGAAGATCAAATCAGATTTCGCGTTTCCCAAGCTCGCTTCGCTTCCTTTACGCCGGTTCTTTTGAAGCAGGATGTTTCCAAGGAAATGGCCATGCAGATTGAGGAGCGTCGCCCTGAATTAGCCGGCATATTTATCCAAATCGGCATGATTCGTACTTATCCTCAAAAAGAAGTCGCCGCTCACATTGTTGGTTATATTGGTAAAATTTCCAGAGAAGAATATGCCACGCTCGATCCAAGCATTTATCGTTATGACACCTGGATCGGAAGATCCGGAATCGAACGAGTTTTTGATACTTATTTGCGAGGCGAGGATGGCGGAAGGCAGTTAGAAGTGAACGCACGAGGAGCGCCGATTCGTTTATTAGGAGAAGTACAGCCACGACCGGGATCGGATCTTCATTTAACTCTTGATACGAAGTTGGAAGCCAGACTCAGGCCATTGGTTGTTAATAAACGCAGCGCAATTTTGGTTTTAAATTTGAAATCTGGAGGATTGCTTGCTGCGGTGAGTACACCCGGTTTTGATCCAAACGCGTTTGTAACACCGGGCCGAAGTTCTGAGCGACTTTCTTTAATGGGCTCCAAAGAACGCCCTCTGCTAGACCGAGGTTTGAATGGACTTTACCCGCCGGGTTCCATTTTTAAATTAGTAACAGCCGTGGCTGCGCTTGAAACAGGAACAATTACGCCGCACACCACATTTGAATGTCCTGGATATTTTCGGTTTGGTCCTAAGTCACGGCCTTTTAAGTGCTGGTTTTCAGAAGGCCACGGACGTGTGGATCTTTATACGGCGTTAGAGCGATCATGCAATGTCTATTTTTATAATGTGGGTCGTCTCTTGGGTGAGAAAAGGTTAGCCGATTATGCCAAGAAATTAGGTTTTGGATCTGAAGTTCCATTCGAACTTCCGACAGCGGACGGGCTCGTTCCTGATGCAGAATGGAAGAAAAACATACGTCATGACAAATGGTATCCAGGAGAAACCGTTACGCTTGCCATCGGTCAAAGCTATTTGTTAGTAAGCCCACTTCAGATTTTAAGATTGGTTGCAGCAGTTGCTACCGACGGCAGAGTATTTCAGCCGAAACTGGTCACAGATGATTTCGTTTCGATTAAAAGTGAAAAAAAGTTTTCGGTTCGGACGGAAACTTTCAAAGCACTTCGTCAGGGAATGCTTCAAGTAGTAGCATCTGACAAAGGCACAGGCCAGTTGGCGAGACTTAGCTTTACAAAGCTTGCCGCTAAGACTGGTACGGCACAAGCCCCGCCGGGTGAAGCCCATGCATGGTTTGGCGGATTTTTCCCATATGATGATCCTGAGATTGCGATGGTTGTTTTTGTCGAGCGAGGTAAATCAGGCGGGATCACGTCAGGACAAATCGCAAAAAAAGTAGCACATATTTACCATGACCTCTATAGTCCCCAGGTTTCTTAAAGGAATTTACTGGCCTATTGTTTTCCTTACCGTGCTTCTCACGGTCGTTGGAATTATCACCATTTATAGCGCCTCGTTTCGTGGAAGCGGGGATTACGCTTCGAAACAGTTGGTTTGGTTTTTGTTGGGACTTTGTGTTTTTTTTATGACGATTTCTGTTGGTTACAGATCTTTCCTGAATCTGTCCTACTTATTTTACGCTATCACGATAGTGCTTCTGATTTGGGTTTTGATTTTAAGTGAAGCCCGCTCGGGAGCGCAGCGCTGGATTATGATCGGTTCATTTGCAGTCCAACCTTCAGAGTTCTCGAAAATTGCTACCGTTTTGATGCTAGCCAATTTTTTATCGAACCGGAGTGCTATCCAACATCAAAAACGAACACTGATTGCAACTTTAGTTTTAGTGGGCGTTCCTGCCATATTGGTTTTGAAACAGCCTGATTTGGGTTCCGCGCTTGTGTTTACTCCGGTCTTGGTCGCCATGATTTTTTTATGGGGAGCTAAATTGCGTTATTTGATTTCACTCTTTTTGGCAGGGGCCGCCAGCTTACCGCTTGTTTGGCATGTCTTGAAACCGTATCAACAAAAACGTCTTTTGGTTTTTATCAATCCTTCAATCGACCCGATCGGCGCAAGTTATACTGCGATTCAGTCTAAAATTGCCGTTGGATCAGGCGGACTTCTTGGAAAGGGATGGCTTCAGGGAACTCAAACGCAACTTGATTTTGTTCCGGAGCATCATACCGATTTTATTTTTAGTGTTATCGGAGAAGAGTTTGGTTTTCTCGGTGCCATTTTCCTCCTCTTTCTTTTTGGGCTTCTCATTATTTATGCGTTTCGGATTGTTGATCATACGACGGATTTTAGGGCCCGTTTGCTGGCTCTTGGAATTGCCATGGCCTTTTCGTTCCAAATTTTTGTTAATATTGGCATGACAATTGGTCTTGCCCCCATTACGGGTTTGCCGCTCCCGTTCATTAGCTACGGGGGATCAGCCCTTGTGGCTAATTTTTTTGCCTTTGGCCTCCTGGCCAGCATTTATAAAGAACGCTCGATTTTCTAGTCCCTCCATAATAAGGCCTAAATTTCATTTCAAATTCAGAATTCCAACTATTTTCTTGTAAGTTGTTTAAAGATAATAACTTAGATATCCTACCTCTGCTTGTATTTCTACTCCTCTGCGGGTATACTTTATAATAGAATATAAACTGTTATAAAGTGCTTAGAAAGCAGGCTATTCCGTGGTGGATCAGCTCAAAAAAAGAAGTAGACCTTTGAATAAAACTATCGCTATTTTTGTGCTCATTTCCTTCACACTTTTAAACACTTCTTATAATTCCACAACTTATGCCGAGCCTCTTCAGGGAAGCCTCCATCCTCACCACGGGATAAGCCAAGTGGATCCAATGGCCCTCATTGGTTCCCTTCGGCTTCCCGAAGAGCTCGGTGTAATTCAAGACCAGTTTATTCCCCAAGGAGGAATCCGTTCGGGAGATAAACTGGTCATTTATGTCCAAAGTGCCCACACGAATTACGATTCTGAAACAAATACCAGAAAACTGATTCAGTTTTTTCAGGAACAATATGCACTTCCTCTTGTTCTCCTTGAAGGGGGAGAAGGAAGGTTGGACAGTCTTTTCTTTAAATCTTTTCCTGATGAACAATTGAAACAAAGAGTATTGAACGATTATGTTCAAAAGGGAGAATTATCCGGCGGTGAAGTGGCTTCGGTTCTTGGTGACACTTACGATACTCGGTACCACGGGATCGAGACTCAAACGCTTTATGATGAAAATAAAAAAGCCTTCCTCGGTGCTGTTGAGAAAGAGAAGCAAATTACAGAATCCCTTGAACAAATCGAATCTCAATTAAAAGAAAAAGCTAAAATTGGATTCAACAAAAAAACCAAAGCGTTTTGGGACCAAAAGCAAGCTTTCAAGCAAGAGGCAATTGATCTCATCAAGTACGTTGGATTCCTACGAACCCTACTTCCTGAAGAAACAGCTTTTCAAGATAATTACCCTGAACTTGAGAAAGTATTAAATGTAGAAGCAAATGAGAAGCGTTTTAAGACAGAAGAATTTGAAGCTGCAATGACCAAGCATATTCAGACCTTCCAAACAAAAGTTCTCTCAAAACTTCCCAAAGATAAACAAATGGAAATCAATCAGATGATTCAGATGTACCGCCTCGGTTATTTGAGCCAGGGGTTGCTCGTGAAGCGTATGGAAGAGTTTGCCAACGGAATGAATTTCTTTTTTGAAACCCCTGACGTTTTAAAACCTACCACCAAACGTGCCCAAACGCTTACGTCTATTAAGGGATCCAAATTGTTTGAGGAGCTAGAAGCTTTAGAAAATAAGTTAGAAGCAGTTCTTCCTCAATCTGAAGACGAGCGACAAATCATTCAAACGTTACTTCATGTAGAGCTTTTGAAGAGTTTTGCCAGACTTGAGATCGTGCATAAGGATTGGACTGTATTACTAAATCATAAACCGAGTGAGCTGATTCAAGGGGAACAAAATTTCGATTCGTTGTTTGAGGCACATTATCATTTCTATGACCTCGCGCTCAAACGGGATGAAGCTATGTTCGAAAATGTTTTAAAAATAATGAAAGAAGAAAAAACTCAACTGGCTTTGGTTTCAACCGGGGGTTTTCATTCCGAGGGAATTACTCAAAAATTAAAAACTCAAAATATTCCTTATGTATTAATTGCGCCCAAGATTAGTGAGCTTGGGGATCGCACGACTTATTTGAATGTGATGGAAGGTCATCGTTCGTACATGAAATATTTCAACGGAAGTCTTTGGGATGCGCTGGCTCAGGATTATGCCGCCAAACTAGCTGCTTCACTCAAAGAATCAGAACTGACTCCAAACCTTAAACGTTGGCGTGACCGGATCATTCAAAATTCCATTGCGGAAGGCCGCATCACTCAAGCTTCAACTTACACCAAATATGTGGATGCATTGGTTCAGGCGCTGAGAAAGGAATATGAAAAGGGAAGTAACATCGAAGCGCTTAATCAAGATCAGCTGAGGAAGAAAATCGAGCAAGAGTTGGATTCTTTTCTTTCCACTTATTTCGATAAGCTCGAAGCACTTCTCAAACAGCGTCTCAGGATTTTTGGTGAAGGGCTCGGTGAATTGTGGAAGAAAGGGGACATTACCACAAAATCAGTGGGCGATCTTTTCAACAAAATGAATTCGGCGCCTCGTTCCAACCTCGCAGTTGCACTGGCATTGATCAAAAACCCCGTAGGTTTTGATGACGCCAGTGCATTTTATAAGTTTATTGATGACGTAGTAGGAAAAAACAATTTAACGATTAAGGAAAAAGATTTAATTCGACAACTTGTGTTGGAGTATAAAAATAAGCCCGATTTTGTCACACAAGCAAAAGCTTTTATAGGTGTAACGGGTGGAATCAATCCCATCATCGAAACATTAGCACGGTCAGAGATTCGTGATTCGCAGCGGCTTCAGCTGATACTCGGTCAAGTTGAAAAAGGTATCGCTCAACAAACTCCAGCGGTTGAAAAAGTAAATGCTATCCCTAAACGCGCCGAGACGCGGATGAGTATGATCAGTTTTTTACAACAATTTCCTAATGTGACCGGACAAGAAGTTAGTGACGGGACGCTTTACGTTGATTCGCCTATCCATGCGGTGTTCGGAGTTTTAAACGAATTAGAAAAACTGATCGGGGATCTTAAAGACAAGGAGTATTTATCGCTTGGTGCAGGAGCTTCGCTGAGAGATTCATTGCTGGCCTATGATCGTAGAATGAAAGTGGTTGCAGCTGAAAACGACCTGGGAATTTTCAACAAAGCCAGAAAAGTGGCTGAAAAAGCTAAGCGGCTGAAGTTAGTTCAGCGCGGTGATGGCAAATTCAAGCTCGTTCATAAAGATGCTTTTCGTATTTCATGGGCAGATAAAGACGTTGTTTTCTTTTTCTATACTCAACCTTCCAAAGGCGTAACACAATATCGTAAAGCTTTTGATGACAACTTGCGTAAGAAAGTGAAGGAAATGAAGCCGGGAGCAGTTCTCGCACTTCTCTTCACAGAGGGCCAACTGGTATTGGGACAAGTCGAATATGATGCCTTGAATAATTTGAGCCTTAAAAAACAAGTGCAAGTTTCTGATGAAAAAGGAAATATGCACCTTCGAATTTATCAAAAACCAAGTTCAGAAGAACAGAGCTTAGTTAAGCAGGTACCTCCAAAACAAACCCCTCGCGCTGAGCTGCGAACGGACGAAACTGGGCCCACTCAGGACCCAGACATTCCAAATAGAGTCGCTGATATCGTAGGGTTAGGGAAAACGGAAAGACCAGTATTCAATTTGCCTGAATTTACAGGAAAGGCGTATGTAAAAAAGAGTGAAGTTGAACATTTCATTAAACAAGATCGTGCAGAGTTAGAAGCTATCGCTCAGGAATTGTCACAAATGCGAAACGTGCTTGTTACAGCCGATGAAGCTTTAAAGATTCTTACAAATCGAATGGAAGAACTTTTAAACGAAGGCTTGAAAGCCGGAATGAACGGTGAATTTGAAAATGGACGCTATCGCGTCATTATAACTCGTGATTTCCGACCTGGTTCAAGGGATGCAACAATTACTTTTTCTGAGCCGGACAATCCAAATGTTTGGCACATCCTTCGCTTGAACTGGATTTCAATTGAGATCGCAAAACGTTTTGAAGTTTTTTATAAAGGAGCGCCTGGCGATGAAGTATTTACGGATATGTCCCATAAACATTGGGATCAGACTTATCCGACTTCTCCGATGAATTTTTATCGTTGGCATGTAAGGCCCAAGATAACATCTGAACTAGCTAAAGATGAAACAAAGCAAACCCCTCGCGCTGAGCTGCGGATTGTCGATCAAACCGAATTAGACAAAAGGATTTCTGAAATAAAACCAGCAAGAAGCAAATTCGGAAAAAATTCGATTCTAGGTTTTGAAATTATGAGTCCTGATCTGAAGAATGTGCCTAAGGCGATTCGCGAGCAGCTTGGCAAGGTAGATAAAACTTATGCGGACTTAAAAAAGGTGCTGGAAGCAAATGTCGGCGGATTTATCGCTTTGCAAATGAAGGACAATAAACTTGATTTTTACATTGTCAGCCCGCCGGTTAAGTATACGAAAGAAAATATTGGATACCAAGAAGGTTATAAAAAGTTGATCAAGGCCATGAAAGCAGGCGTTGTGGAAATGGTGCGAATGTCTGACCTTGGTTATTCCAAAGAAGAGTCCGTCACGATTCAAGTCGATTGGGGAAGCGGGCCGGATACACAAACGAAACCGGCGAACCAGGATGCTTATCTCGCTAACGATGGAAAGCAATGGTACATGCTCAATGTGAACTTGGAAGGATTGCCTGTTGGTTACGTTCCTGTTACGGAAACCGGCCAAACTCAAGATCGAATTGATCGGATGTTCAATGGTTTGATCAGTGCCATTTCACGGCGGCAAGCATTGTCCACTAACGACCAAGAAAAAATAAATGAAGTCCGAAAGAGAATCGTAACCATTGAAGCGCTTGCCAAACAAGCCCACTCTGGGCAGAAGCGGAAGAATGGAGATCTTTATTTCCGTCATCCGCTTGAAGTGGCTTGGTACATGATGACCCGGTTTAAGAATTATGACCCTCTCGCTTTCCGTTTTACCCTTTTGCATGATACGCGGGAAGATCAAATTGATTTCTACGAAGTGATTAAGGGAATCCTTGATGATATGTTGGCGAATGCTAAACCGGAAGATAAAAGAGAGTATAACCTGATGCGACTGGCAGTCAGGCTCTTAAGTAAGATCACTCCAGAAAAAAAAGCAGGAGTCTGGACAATTACATATAAAGATAAGAACGGTAAAGATGTGCCGAAGAGCTTTAAAACCGAAGATGAAGCGTGGGCGGTTGCGGAAGAACAATATTACAAGCAACTTTTAAATCCGCATAAATATTTCAAGAAAGAAATCACAAGCACAGAAAAAAGAGAGCGTTATTCGGCATATGATGATGCCTTTATTCGTTCGGTTCAGCAGGCCAAATTAAGCGACAGAATAGTTAATATAAGAGATTTGATCAATCTTTTTGATCCAAAGGTTGAGTACGAAAAGATTGAAAAGTTTCCTTCGGAGATGATTGACAAGACCTTGAATATCATGATTCCTCAATTTGTTGAAGGTCAAGACGATGGCAAAAAGATTCATCCCGCGGATCGGAAGATGTTTTATGAAGGTTTTATTGGAGCTTTGATAGATTATGCGGAACTTACTAATCCGAGATTTGAGCCGCTCAGAAAAGCGGCCATCGCTGCACTTCGGGATTCCAAGCTTAAGAAAGGAATAAAGATTGCGGGAATGTCTAAACAAGTTGCCAATGCTTTAGCGAATTCCCGTGCTGAGATGCGGAATAAAGAAACCGGAGGATGGGGTTTTGAGCCTCCATCGTCCAATAAGTTTATCACGCGGGCTCTGATCCTAACCATTTTGGGTTTGACAGCCATTGTTTTTGTACCAGAAGTCGTCAAAATCATAAAACGAAATGCAAATGCACATGTCGTCAGCTTATCACAATCATCTCAATCTGTAGAACGAATCAATCCCCCAACCTTAACAAATTTTGGTACAGAAAACATTTCAATAAAGGAAACTTATTATGAATCTATTAATGCGCCAGTCGGCCGCGGCGCACAAATCATCCAAGACCTAGGGGACGGTGCGGCTGGCATAAAAAGGATTCTTAAGGGTCTCGGTCCAAACAAAGGCATATTTATCAATCTTTATACCATTGATAGCAGCGTGACCATTCGTCCTGATGGGACCTTAGATATATCAGAAGGCTCGAATACTTATACGAATTCAACCCCTGAAGAAGCTGCTTTGGTATTTAAAATATATACAGTAACGAGAGCTCAACAAGATATGGCGTTTGGCACTAAGATTTCAAGATCTTCAAGCGATCCATTTATAGATCTTGGATTTAAAATCGATGAAGGGTTTCAGGAAATCAGAAAATCTTTTGAGAAGGCTGACCTAAAGAGTTACTTGGAGTGGCTTAAGACAAAACTTGCAAAATCTCGAGAAAAACGCGTGCAAAAAATTAAAACTCGCGCGGAGATGCGCGGAAAAGAACGGGACATCGCAAAGTATTTTACCTTGTTTAGCATACATGCTAAGCAGATTCAAAAAGCAATTGGGAATCCAATTACTGCTTATGAGAAAGCTATTCAAAGAAAGCCAGAACTAGTTAAAACCGGCAGTGTGATTGCCTATCACGGAACAACATTGGGTTTATTTGAAGCGACGATATTGGGAGAAGGTGCTTTAGACAACTCAATCGCTATTGAGCAATTCGGGAAGGACGCTTTTTCCCAGTATCAAGCCCAAGGCAGGCAGGCGGGAGTTGTTGCTGAATTTGGCCATTTCGATACTGCAAAGGTAGCTGCTGAGAGTAAAAGCGCTCGAGTTAGAAAAGAAGGTCTTAATACCGCGGATAAACCTTACTTTGACCAGCCGATCGTTATTGAAGCAGATTTGAGTGAATTAATCAATGATGATGCAATTTCAAAAGGCGTTGATCCAACAACGTTAACATCAAATTTGGCAGTAGGCGGCGTTTACTTTACTGATTATTCTCTTACTTTAAATTTAGTAGAGCTAATAAGTGCCAGAGGAAGAGAGCTGACGCAAAAGGAAAAGGACATTCTTGTTCAAAAACTAGGATCTCACAGGGTTGCCCTTATCAATAGAGCTGAAGCCCTTGCCAAACTAAGACAACACCGCGCTGAGCTGCGGCATGGAGAGCCTTCAAATGAATTAAATCTTCGCGTACGGAAAGTTGAAGCATATACAAAGGAAATTCCAGCCGAAGTAATAGCAGAACTAAGCCGAGAGGGAGATGAAGAAGGGGTGAGCGTTCGGTTATTGCTCAGCGATGAGAGTAGAAGTCTTCTTGGATCCACACATTCTGCCTCTGAGCAGCTGACGTATGACTTAATTTATAATGATAATTATGATAATCCAATTGCTAAAGTTTTGTTCACAATTCAGATTCCTTCAGGCGGTAAAGTCATCACCGTTTCTTTCCCGAAAGAAATGGAACGTTATATAAAAATCATTAATCCTGTCAAAAAATGGCTTAATACATTTATTGATCAACCATTCCGTCCTGAAGTAACACCCCGCCGCGCTGAGCTGCGGATGAATATTTCGCCTGAAGATCTGAAATATGGAGAGAGAATTCAGCTCACCAATGTGGATCATCCTTCGGATACCTTTTATTTGGCGCGCGTTTTATTAAATAGCAAAGAAAAGACAATGATGAATGAACATTACAACCCGGCGGACCTGCCTTATTCTTTTGTAATACACCGGTCAGAGAATCTGAATCCTGAAAGCAATTCAAGAATTTTAATGGTTAAGAAACCCGGCGGCGTTTATGAAATAGCTTTAATTATGGTCGATGCTAAGGAGCTAGGACAAAATAACGGAATTGGGAAGACAATTTATGCTTGGATTGCCAATCAAGCTTTAGCAAAAGGTTTTCGATTCTCAGATCTTCAAACACATAATCCCCGCCAGTTATCAGCAGTGTTGAGCGTCCTTAAAAGTGTTTCCAGCATTTCGATTGATGAGAGAGCTTATCAGGTTCAGCTTTCAACATTTCCGGAGTTGTTGGGTTTTATTTTTGCCAATGGAGGGCCTTTTGAAATTCAGATGTCTAACAATGGTCCAAAGATTAAAATCGATCCAATCAAAAAACAAGGCCCACAGACAACTTATCTTCGAAGCCCAAGCGAAAAAGTGACGGGAAGGATTATTTCAGACAATGCAATCACAATTGTTTCCAGTGAACAAGCAAGTCTACCGAGAGGATCCGTTTTGCATTTGGAACCTAAGGGTAGGATATCGATTGATCTACCTCGTTCCTCTGGGACAAGAACAGCGCAAGTTACATTTTTTTATCCGGATATTTCGGTTTTAGGTTCTCCCTTGGCCTATAAAGTTCGCGCTGAGCTAAGAATTGCAGAGATTCCACAAGAGCATGAGCCTGTTCACAAGACTATAAATACGGTAATGGCCGAAGTTATGAAGAGTCGCAGGCCGGTAAACGTTATTGCCCTTGTTGTGGCTGTTGTCAGTATGATTGCGTGGCATCTTCTGTTGGAAGTTAATAATCGGTTCCGTTTGAACAAGTTGAAGGCAAGCACTCAAGCAGTACTTGAGAAATTAATTGAAGGAGAAACATATTCAACGCATGGGTTCGACGCGAATCTAAAAGAGTTAGCAACCGTTAATGATGTCGGCGCGCTTGAGAGACTCCTCAGGGAAGTTTATGACAGAGTAGCCCCTCCTTATCCTAGAAGTCCGACACGAATTGTTAATGATCCTGAATTGTTTGATCAAGCTGCCGAGGAGCTTAGAACGATTGCTTCTCAATTAGGCATTGATCTGGAATCCGAACCCCGCGCCGAGATGCGGACGATGATGGATTTGGTTTTACTTAATCTCCCAGCTCTTGGTTCTGGGTTTTTTGGATTGATTGCACTTGTTGCTTTGAGTCGCAAACCGGCTTTTAGATCTGTAAAAGAAATATTTGAGAATTTAAAGGCAAGTAATCTGGCTGTTTGGACAGGGGATGGCATCAAATGGGAAAAAGCTGCGCATGCTTTTGCGAAAAGGCTCGGCCGTCTCTGGGATTTGGAAGATGAAATTCGCGCAGAAGCCAAGAAGCTTGAGTCATTTGATCGAGAGTATTATAGAAATGCTGCCGAAACACTTCTTGAACGTGCTCATGGTCGTGATCAGGATCGCCTTGAGCGTCTCGAACATATTCTAAACTGGCGGAATGATGCAGAAGAAGAAGCGAAACAAGCACGTCAGTCTCCGATTATGCGGAGTCTTACAAAGGGAGAAAGCCTTTTTAGCCCTATTCAGTGGGTTATTGTTGCTGCAATCGTAATTCTGTTGGTAGCCGTTTTTAAAGGGCCTCTTGAAGAACTTATATCGAGTGTTTCCAATAAGTTGCATGTTCCTACCCAAGTCGAGAAGCAAAACCACACGCAGGAAATTCGCACCCGCGCTGAGATGCGAAATGAACCTGTTAAGCCTTCTGTGATTGACAGTATCAAAATAAAGAAGGGTCAAGGCAATGAAAGAACCGAGTTGTATGCTTTCGATAAAGAAGGCCATCGGATTGCGCGGATCAGTTATTTTCGACCGCAGAGTCGATCGCTTTGGCAGCGATTGGTAGAAGAAGAACACGGCTTTAAATTTTCTAAAAACGAGGCAACACAGCGGGAATTCGATTCGTTAGTGGAAAACCAGTGGGATAAAGTCACCTATCGTTTTGCCGTATGGGTAAGTTCCAAGCTTCATCGCCAAGGCATTATGACTTATCTGGTTTATTATTTATTGACAAATACGGATGAGGGTAGAGAACTTAAATATTTAATCCCTCAGCGCTTGACGGATAGTGCTCAAAATTTATTTAATCGATTGGAAGATTTAGGTCTTGTCCGATTCAAGAAATTAGTGAATTTGGAAGTTCCATTCTCCGAAGAAACCACCCAAAGAGATAAAATTCCGTTTTATGTGTATGAAGTGGTGGGTCGAGGTCAATCCGGAACAACTCCCAACCGCGCTGAGATGCGGACGTTTCGAAAATCTACTCAATGGGCGCTGCTCAGCAGTCTTAGTCTTGCCCTTTGGTTAGCTACTGTTAGTCTTTTTTTCAGCCCACCCGGAGGATACTGGAAATTTGTTGGGGATGAGTTTGAAGGATTGAAAACCAGAGTAACAACAGTTGTTAAAGGTTCGCCTACAGCGCAACCGGAATCAGGAGGTACACTTGAAGATGAGCTTAGACGTCGTGAATTAGAAGCGCAAATGAATGCCATCAACGAAAAACCTCCACTTCCTCCGCAAACACTTTGGGAATCAATTGCAGGCGATAAATCTTTCCTAGCTGTATTTTTACTTTTATTTACCGGAGCTTCTTTTCTTGCGATATTTAAATTTTTCAAAGAACGTTCAAAAGAAAAAACAAAATCTACCCGCCGTGCGGAGATGCGAACAGAGGTCAATTGGCCGAATGGGGAAATAAAAAATCGTAGTTATGCAGAAACACAAGACAGAATTGATAATGTATGGGCCCTTTTAGTGAGCGGAAGTCAGAAGAATGACAAAACTGCTGAATTTAAAGATACGGTTGAGGCTACAACCAAAATGCTTGGTGAGCTAATTCTGGATCAGTCAGTTTTTCCTGATTTGAGACAAAAAGCTTTTGACATTTTTCAAGAAATTGCTGTAAAAACGCATTTACCTTATCCTGTTTATGAAGCAACTTTCCAGGCATTAGCGGAAATCACGAAAAGCGGGCAAGATCCTTATAGTTTGGAAGCCCTATTAACGCTTATCAATGTTTTCACCTTACGTTCCTCACCAGTTAAAAATTGGGCTGGGGATCAAATTTTTTCAATCGATGATTTTCGAAAAGCGAATGGACAAACTGGAGTAAGAGAATACTTAAAAGAATTGGAAGAACAAGGGAGAATAGTACCAGGAAGCATTAAGTGGGCTCAATTGCCTCGCCGCAGGGGGCGTGCTGAAATGCGGGCAGGCGAAGAAGGATTTAGTCCAATTCGGAGAAAAATGATTCAGTATCTGGGCATAGGGGCAGTTGGGCTTTTGTTTGCTCCCGGTTTTGTGGCCAAGGCGATCGCGGATAGTTTTAATGGAAAATGGGAAGTGGTTGAGGGAAAAGACGATCGGTTCGATGCAGCTCAGATGATTTATAAGTCGATTGGTAAGAAAGAAAAAGCGCTCACAGAAGTTAAGTTTCATTATGCAGTTTCTGGCACTGATATTCCACAGGTAGGCATGTTCCAAGGAAAAGGACCGGGCAGATTTACGATGCCGGGAGTCCCGCTTTCTTTGAATTTATTGGGACCTGCTTTAAGTATAAAAGGCTCATCACAGGATTATTATACCCCTATTTCTGCGCTGAGCACGAGTGTTGCAGGCAAAATTGTCAACGTCGAAGGAATCTACCACAACAAAGCCAATCATTATGACGCCCGCTTTAAAATGGCAATCAATGCTCCAACCAACATTGGGATGAAGATTGTCAGCACTTCCGATCTCGTGGCTTTAGATGATTTTACCGCTGATGAAAATAAAGAAGGTGAATTTCAAACAGCTCGCATTGTGAGCGTAACGACTATGAATGTTCCGGAAGCGCTTGATACGAGCGACATCATTTTCATTACCAAAGAAGACAAAGTGGTGCGAATCAATCTTGGCAATCCGGAGAAATTTAACAAATTATTGCCTCTTATTGCACAGTCTATAAAACCAAACACACCGTTAGTTATTGCTGATTTAAATCCGAAACCTAAAGATCGATTAAGGTCTACTCTTGTTTTAATGATAAAACCTTCCGACCCAACGGATGAACTATACCCACGGGTTTTTGTGGGGCCCTCTCAGGATGAGAATCAAGATAATATCCACATTTTTGTACATTCGAAAAATCTGGCCGGCCGGAAAGTAACACGTGGAACGAAATTCTACAGTTTCCAAACAGAGGCGTGGATTTTAGAACCAGGCGAAGCAGCACTGACAAAACTACTTGGAAAAGAACTGGCCTCAAAATTGTTGATTTCAACACGGGCTGAGATGCGGAATGCCGGATCCGCTGAAATCGATTTGAGTGCGGCGTTTGATAATTTAAAAATAATTCCGGTGCTGGTAAGAACAGACCAATTCCCGAGTTCAGCTGAAAGACTGAACCCGAACGACGAGCTTGATTATAACAAAGGAATAAGAATCCAGTTTAAAGACACGGCCACCGGAGATTATTTATTGAAAGGCGATCAGCCCGCTTTTGTGATTGTTCGAGGAAGTACGGTAGGGGAAAGTATGAATATTGGAGGAAAAACCGCCTATCTGGGAACGCCGGGTTATTATGCCGACCTTAATTCAAACGGTTTTCCGGACCAAATGAAAGGGCAAGAAGAGGTATTTTTCAAAGATTTACTTCGTTGGGTTAGGTCGCAAGGATTTCCAAAAGTGCGAATGGTGATGTCCTCGGGTAAGAGTTCGT
>Ga0209515_10003181_pt1 | contig 23935 bp, 36 predicted proteins | sample Subgroupgradi54m_FD_187454 | JGI IMG/M metagenome (GOLD analysis project Ga0209515, IMG submission 187454) | Subsurface groundwater microbial communities from S. Glens Falls, New York, USA - GMW60B uncontaminated upgradient, 5.4 m (SPAdes)... ... | reverse complement strand
ACATACCGGTCGAGGCAAACTTAATGATGGCGCCCATGATCATGCCGTTACGAATCGCGACAAACCCGGTGCCTTGCGCCTCGCCGGATTTCAAGACCTCGGCGCACGCCACGCCTTCCGGATAGGTGAGCGTTTTATCTTCCACAATCAGCGCGCGCCGCAGCGGCACCATGAACACAATGCCCAACACACCGCCGCAAATCGCAATGAGTGTCGTCGGCCAAAATTTAAAATCGGGCCACGCGCCGATCATGACGAGGGCCGGCACGGTGAAAATAATTCCCGCCGCCACCGATTCGCCCGCGCTCGTGATCGTCTGCACCATGTTGTTTTCCAAAATGCTGCCGCGTTTGAGTACGCCGCGCAGAATCGCCATGGAAATAACGGAGGCCGGAATGGACGCCGAGACGGTCATGCCCGCATACAGCGCCAGATACGCGTTCGACGCCGCCATGACGATGGCCAACACGATGCCTAAGCAAATCGCGGTGCCGGTGAGCTCGGGCAGATTTTTATCGGCGGAGACAAACGGCGTGTGCGGTGCAGATGATTTTGTATCTTTTGGTGCGGCCATGAATCCTCCCAGTTGCATGCGGCCTAAACGCTACGCACGCTCGACATATTCGCCCGTGGTCGTATCGACGCGGATCTTTTCTCCGGCCTGAATAAAATTTGGCACTTTAATTGCGAAACCGGTTTCGAGTTTCGCCTGCTTGAACGACGCCGACGCGGTCGCGCGTTTCACGGTCGGTTCGGACTCGGCAACGGTGAGTACCACGGTTTGCGGCAGCGTCACGCCGACCGGTCGTTCATCGTGAAATTCGCCGATGACCTTCATGTTCGGCAACAGAAAATCGATGACCGCACCTAAGTCACTCGCCTCAAGTTCGATCGCCTCGTAATTTTCCGTGTTCATGAAATGATACTGCGTGCCGTCGCAATAGAGATATTCGAGTTCGTGTTGCATGAGCGTGGCGCGTTCGACCTTTTCGTCGGTGCTAAAGCGACGCTCTTCCTGATTGCCCGAGGTGAGATTGCGCAACTGCGTTTGAATGATGCCGCGCTTGTTGCCGGGCGTGAGATGGGTGACGTTCATGATGCGATAGAGCTTCGCGTCGAGCAGCACAATCATGCCGCTGCGGATTTGCGTGGCCGTTAACATTGGGCGAAGCTGATACGCGTTCTTGCGCTACAGGGTCAAGGTTTTTCGGTTGTTTTTGGCCGCAAGAGAACACAAAGAGAGCAAAGAATTTTTTGATTTCTTCGTGCGATTATTTTTCGACACTCTCCGAAAAATAGGTGCCGGTTACGTTCGCGGGTTGACCCAGCGGAGCACCGGCCAACGCCTGTACGACCTTGGTGGCCGATTTTTCGGGGGCGAAGTTGAGATTGTAGGAACCGGCGTTCACAACTTTCGGAGGAGAAATCGCCTCGTTACTCATCACGTTGAGTTGCTCAACAATAATCTCGCCATCGGCCAACGTGTAACTTTGCGCGGTCGCATCGGTGAAATTCACTAAACACGCCGCGAAATCTTTTTCTCCGGTTTGTTTAACGACCATGACCAGCGTGGCACCTTGATCAAGGATCGTGTACTGTGCCGCAAAGCTGCCGAGTTGCTTCACATTCGTGGTGCCCGTCTCGCCGAAACCAGTCGTCGCCGTCACCGATGATTTGTCGGCCAAACTAATCTTCACGGCCGCGAGCGGATTGCACAGCGTGGTGTCCGAGGCGTAATCAACGGTGGGAACCGGCCCGGTCGGACCCGCATCTGGTTTCGTCATATTCGCAATATTGGCCATGGCCATCTGCTCTTCCGGATGATTATTGAAGGCATCGCACGCACACAGCATATTCGCCGTACCCAACATGACCACCACTATTGCAATTGCACGCGCTGCATTCATGACAATCTCCTTGTGAGCGAAGGATTCATCCTTCATCAGGTATATCGGCAGATTGCAGAAAAAGTTGCGTGGAAAACGAAGAAAAATGAAAAATAATTTTATGGCGGAATTTCTGTATAATATTCAGGCGATTAGCTGTGCATTGGGAAGCGTTACTTTTTCGATTTATGCCCGCGAGTGGCTTCATACGCTTCCATCGCGGCGGGCAAGAGTTCGCGCAGTTTTTTCGCGCGTTCGCCGTTGGCGGGATGCGAACTGTAGATACTGGTGCGGTCGCCGCGTTTTTGGGCGGCGCGTTCCCACAATCGGACGGCCGCGCGTGGATCGTAACCGGCCCGGGCCATGTACATCAGACCAATGCGATCGGCCTGACTCTCGTTTTTGCGACTGTAACTCGGGACATACACATTCACGCCTTGTGAAAAAATTTGCCCGAAGAGATCCGCGCCTTCGACCGACGCCGCACCAATAATCGACGTCGCCACTTCGCCCACCACCATGAGTGTCATGTTCCGCGAGAGCGCCTTCGTGACGTGGCGCGCGTTGGCGTGCGCCATTTCGTGACCCAACACCGCGGCGAGTTCGTTCGCGTCGCGTTTGTTCACCAGCGCGTTCGGTCCGTCCCACAATCCGGTGTAGACCATGATTTTTCCGCCAGGCGCGCACCACGCGTTCACAATCGGCAGATTCGCCAGATGCGCCTCGTAGGGGAAATCGGGATGATGCGACACGCGCGCAATGCGCCGCACGATCTCTTTGATGCGTGCGAGTTCGGCGGTGTCGGTATCATACGTTTTGGATTGTTTGTGCAGATCGGCCAATTGCGTATCCAACACCTGTTTGCCGAATCGCACGTCGTCGGAAAGCGAATACCAATTGTAGGTTTTTTTCCCGCTGACTGGATCGAGGGAACAGGAAAGCGAGTACATCACCAGAAAAACCACCACGCTCCAACGCAGCTCGCGCCATATCTTCATGGTTTTGCCTCAATCAGCTGATCAATTTCTGCCAACACATTCGGATGATCCCACACAATCGCGCCCACAATTTTTCGCACGAGTCGCCCGTGGCGATCCAGCAAATAACTCTCGGGCAACATGTAGGTCCCGTAGCGATTCGCGACCGCGCCATCGGCGTCGAGCAGAATTTGGTAATGGAGCGGCAGGCGTTGCTGAAAATTTGCAATGTCGTCCCACGCTTTTGGGGTTGGGCCGTCTTCGCTAATCGAAACGATGCGAAACGCCCCCCCCGCGTAATGATCCGCCAATCGATTCAGCGAGGGAATTTCTTCGACGCAGGTATGACACCACGACGCCCAAAAATTAATGAGGACAGGACCACCGGAAAATTCTTGGAGAGAATGCGCAACGCCCTGCGAATCGGGCAGCGCAAACGCAGGCGGCGGTTGCCCGATGGCGAGCGAACTCGCTGGAGGTCGTAGACTGAGGCGATAGGCAATCGCCGCGGCTACAATGAGTGCAATCAGAAGGAAACGCCGCATGAAAAATTTATTGCGCCTTGGCCTTCGCGGGTTGACGCACCCGTTTGGCGCGGGGCTTTTTCTTTCCGGCCTCGCTCGGGGATTCTTGCGCGTTGTCGCCCAAATATTCGATGATCGCCATGGGTGCGGCATCGCCGTGTCGGTTGCCCATGCGAATGATGCGGGTGTAACCGCCGTTACGATCCTTGAACCGTTCGGCCAACACGGAAAAAAGTTTCTTGAGCGCGCCGTCGTCTTGCACGGTGCGCGCGGCATTCCGACGCGCCGCCAACGTCCCCTTTTTGCCCAGCGTGACCATCCACTCGGCCACGCGGCGCAATTCCTTCGCCTTGGGCAACGTGGTTTCAATGCGGTCGCGCGTAATCAAGGCGCAGACCATATTGCGAAATAGCGCCAACCGATGCGGCGTCGTACGACCGAGTTTACGATACGAAATATGATGCTGCATAAAAAGCTCCTTAGTCGACATCCTTCGGACGGAATTTATCGGCGTCGGTCGGGTTGAAACCATCGAGTTTCATACCGAGCGACAAACCCATGCTCGAAACAATTTCTTTGATTTCGTTGAGCGACTTGCGACCAAAATTTTTGGTCTTCAACATCTCGGCCTCGCTGTGTTGGCAGAGTTCTCCGATATATTTGATGTTGGCGTTTTGCAGGCAGTTGGCCGAACGCACGGACAATTCGAGTTCGTCGACGCGGCGATACAGATTTTCGTTGAGTTGCGGCTTGTCTTCGCTGCGCAATTCCTCGCCGGGTTCGTCGATCTCTTCAAAATTCACAAACACCTGCAATTGTTCTTTCAAGATTTTTGCGGAATATGCCAAGGCATCGACGGGCGCGACCGAGCCGTCGGTCCACAATTCGATGGTGAGACGATCGTAATCGGTGATTTGACCGACGCGCGCATTGGTGACGTTGAAATTCACGCGACGGACCGGAGAAAAAATCGCGTCGATGGGCATGGTGCCGATGGGCGCCTCGGGATCCTTGTTGCGATCCGCTGGCACATACCCTTTGCCCATCTTCACATGCATTTCCATGTTGAGTTTGGCGGTTGCGCCGAGCGTGGCCACGAGTTGTTCCGGATTCAAAATTTCCACGTTGGCCGGAGCCTCAATGTTCGCGGCCGTCACAATTTTTTCGCCGTTCACCTTCAGACGCAGCGTGGCGGTCGTTCCCTCGTGCAAACGAATCCGCACCTGTTTCAAATTCAGCAAAATTTCGCTGACGTCTTCGCGCACACCCGGCAGCGTGGAAAATTCGTGCAACACGCCGTCGATTTTTACACCGACAATCGCCGCGCCTTGCAGCGACGACAACAACACGCGCCGCAACGAATTGCCGAGCGTGGTGCCAAATCCGCGTTCGAGCGGACGCACATCGAATTTGCCGTGCGTGGTCGTGACATCGTCACGATCGAACGACAAACCCTTGGGACGAATCATACTTCTCCAGTTACGATACATGTGTCCTCCCTCGCAAGTCGTTGGATGATTACTTCGAGTACAATTCCACAATCAGATTGACCTTCACAAAGTCGCCCGCGTCTTTGGCGTCGGGGCAGCGCACGATTTTCCCCGAGAGATTCTGTTTGTCGAACGCGAGCCAATCCGGGAATCCGCCGCGCCGTTCCGCGCCTTCGACGGATTCGAGAATCGACGTATTTTTGCGACTGCCTTCGACGACACCAATCACGTCGCCCTCTTTGATCGTGTACGACGGAATCGTCAGACGTTTGCCGTTCACGAGCACGTGCCCGTGCCGTACAAACTGACGCGCTTCCTTGCGCGACCGACCAATGCCACAGCGATACGCGGTGTTGTCGAGCCGACGCTCCAACAACTGCAACAGATTGTCGCCCGTGATGCCGCGCATTTGCTCGGCACGTTCGAACGTGATGCGAAATTGGCGTTCGAGGAGGCCGTACAGGCGCTTGAGGCGTTGCTTCTCGCGCAGCTGCAGACCGTATTCTGTCTGTTTTGTTCGACGACCTTGCCCATGCTGACCTGGCCCGTACGCGCGCCTCTCGATCGCACACTTGTCGGTCAGACATCTGTCACCCTTCAAAAAGAGTTTCATGCCTTCGCGACGGCAGAGCCGACACACCGAATCCGTATGACGTGCCATTACACTCTCCTCCGTTTGGGCGGACGACAACCGTTGTGGGGAATTGGGGTCACATCGCGAATCGACGTGATTTTGATGCCGGCCTGCGCAATGGCGCGCACCGCCGATTCACGACCGCCGCCCGGTCCCTTGACCAACACGGTAATCGTGCGCATGCCCATGTCGCGCGCGCGACGGGCGACTTCTTCGCCCGCCACCTGCGCCGCGAACGGCGTGCTTTTGCGCGAGCCCTTGAATCCCTTGGCGCCCGCCGACGACCACGCGACCACGTTCCCTTTGGGATCGGTGATGGTCACCACGGTGTTGTTGAAGGTCGAGAGCACATGCGCCACACCGACGGCGACATTTTTCTTGCTCTTCTTGCGACCCTTGATGGGGGCGTCTGCTGCGGGCGCCGCTTCGGCGCCCGGTGCAGCGGTTTCTGTTTTGACTTCTTCGCTCATGACGTCTCCTTAAAATTATTTACCCTTCGATCTCAGGGGCTCACGTCGCCCCCTCCACCGGCAAAGCCGGATGGAAGCTAGCTCGGAAGGGGAACATTAGCTGCCGCGCAGTTTGCCTTCAGCCACTGGCTGAAGTTTTCCTGCTTAGCCCCCCTCAGCGCGCCTTTGGCGCTAGCCCCGTGGATCGATTCCCCGTGGCTTGTCACGAAAATTCCAAACAGCTCCCTATAAATTGGACACCCCGCTACTTGCGGCGGGGGGCATTGGTTATTTACCCTTCGGCGCAATTTTCTTGCCCGCAATGGCGATACGTTTGCGACCCTTTGCGGTCCGCGCGTTCGAATGCGTGCGCCCTTTGATCGGCAATCGGCGAATGTGCCGCATGCCACGAAACGTTCCCAAATCTTTGTGGAGTTTGATGTTCGCCTGCACCTGACGACGCAAATCCCCTTCGACCACATATTTTTCTTCGATGATCTCGCGAATCTGGGCGACCTGCGCCTCGGTCAGATCACCCGATTTCAATTTTGGATCGAGACCGGCCTCGTTCACAATACTTTCGGCCGCCACGGCACCGATGCCGTAAATGTAGCGCAAGGCGATCGCAATTTTCTTCCGTGGTGGAATGTCGACTCCAGCAATACGCGCCATACCCTTCTCCTTTTAGCCCTGACGTTGACGATGCTTCGGATTTGTACAAATCACCCGCACCACACGTTTGCGCCGAATGACCCGGCATTTTTCACAAATTTTCTTCACTGAGGAACGTACCTTCATGACGGCATCCTTTCCGACTCACTTCGTTCGATACGTAATGCGACCGCGTGTTAAATCGTACGGCGATAATTCGACCGTCACGTTGTCGCCCGGCAAGATCTTGATGTAATACATCCGCATCTTCCCGGAAATGTGCGCTAATACCTTATGTCCGTTAACGAGTTCAACCCGAAACATCGCATTCGGCAATGTTTCGAGAATTTTTCCTTCCACCACAATCGCATCTTCCTTCGCCATGCATCACACTCGACTTAATATTTGTGGGCCCGCGTCCGTCAAAGCCACAGAATGCTCAAAATGCGTCGACAAGGTTCCGTCTTTCGTTACCACGGTCCAACCGTCCGGCTGTAACCGGACCTCGGGTTTTCCCATGTTGATCATCGGTTCGATGGCCAACACCAACCCCGGCACCAATCGCATGCCGGTGCCCGCCGTCCCAAAATTCGGGACCTGCGGATCTTCATGCAGCGCGCGCCCCACACCGTGACCGACATAATCTCGCACGATGGAGTATCCGTGCGACTCGGCGTGTTTTTGGATTGCAGCGGAGATATCGTAGAGACGGTTTCCGACCCGCATCTGCTCAATGCCACACAGCAACGCTTCCTGACTCACCTGCAAAAACTGACTGACTTGCGGACTCGGCGATTCGCCCACCACCAAGGTCCGGGCGTGATCCCCGTGAAATCCGTCGAGACACACCCCGCAATCGATTCCGACAATATCGCCACTTTTCAGCGGCACCTCGTTGGGAATCCCATGTACCACCACTTCATTGACCGACGTGCAGAGTGTGTGCGCATACCCTTGGTACCCAAGAAACGATGGCACACCACCACGTCGTCGAATCAATTCCTCGGCCATGCGATCCAGGGTTTTGGTCGTGATCCCGGGCGTTAATTTCTCACGCAGGTGATTCAAAACCTCGACCACAATCGCATTGGCTGCCCGCAGTTTCTCAATCTCTTCTGGCGATTTGAGAACAATCATGCGGAGTGTTTTCTATCTATCTGAGGGGCTTGCGTCGCCCCCTCCATCGGCAAAGCCGAATGGAGCCTCCCCCTCAGCGCGCCTGTGGCGCTAGTTTCTATCTATCAGAGAACAAAGCCGTTCAAAGACCTCGTCGACGGTGCCGACGGCGTTGACTTTGCGCACCACACCCAATCCAGCGTAGTACGCGATCATTGGTTCGGTGGCCTCACGATACACATTCAATCGTTTGCGAACCGTGGTATCGGAATCGTCGGCGCGGCGCACGACGTTGCCGTCACAACGATCACATTTTCCCGCGATTTGTGGTGGTTGCGTCACCGCATGGTACCCGGCGCCACATTTGTCACACACCAATCGTCCCGTGAGTCGCTGCAAAATTTCCGACTCGGGGACTTCAAATTCCAAAACGTTATCGATCGTTTGCCGCACGGCTCGACAGGTCACATCGAGCGCCTCGGCCTGCGCCACGGTACGCGGAAATCCGTCGAGCAGAAAACCGGCGGCGCAATCTTTTTCCGTCAGGCGTTCGCGGATGAGTCCGATCATGACCGCATCGGGAACCAGCGCCCCGCTATTCATGAACTGCTCGGCCTCGCGCCCCAACGCAGATCCGGCGCGCACTGCCGATCGCAACATATCTCCGGTCGTTAATTTCGGAATATGAAAGCGATCCGTCAGGCGCTGCGCCTGCGTGCCTTTGCCACAGCCGGGCGCTCCTAACAAGATAATTCGCATACCAGAACCTCGAATAATACCCGATCTGCTTCGCCATTAACCCCGGCGCCCGCGGAAACGACCCGCCCCGGATTTTTGTCCCAAAAACCCGTCGTAGTGGTGCGACAAGAGATGCGATTCCATTTGCGAGACCGTATCCATGGCAACGCCCACCATAATCAACAACGACGTACCGCCAAACGTGTACGCCACTTGATCCGGCACGCCCATGGCGTGTGTTATGATCGGTGGCAGTACGCAAATGGCGGAGATATACAAGGCGCCACCGACGGTAACGCGCGACAAAATACGATCGATGAATTCCGCGGTATTTTTCCCCGGACGGATACCAGGGATGTACCCCCCAAATTTACGAATATTTTCGGCGACGTCGTCGGGATTGAAACTCACCGCGGTGTAAAAATAGGTGAAGAAAATAATGAGCGAGGCGTAGAGCGTGTCGTGCACCCAGCCACGATTGAGCGCGGCAGAAATTCCCTTCACGAATTCGGCCTGCGAAAACTGCACGAGCATCGCCGGAAATGAAATGAGCGACTGCGCAAAAATCGGTGGAATGACGCCCGCCATATTAATTTTCAAGGGCAGATGTGATTCCTGCCCACCATAGAGTTTGCGCCCGACCACGCGCTTCGCGTATTGCACGGGAATGCGGCGCTGGCCGCGTTCGAAGAAAATAATGAGCGCGATAATCCCGCCGATCGAGGCCAACAACAGCAGAAATCCAAAGAAACCTTGGTACTGATCTTTGGTCGACCACGCCGCATGAAACGTGGCCGGCAGACGTGTGATGATCCCGGAAAAAATAATCAGTGAAATACCGTTACCAATGCCGCGCTCGGTGATTTGTTCGCCGAGCCACATGAGGAGCGACGTACCAGCGGCCAAGGTCAACATCGTGGTGAAATAAAATCCGAGCCCCCCGACGCCGGGCAGCAACACGCCCTGTTTCGCCAGCGTGAAACTGATCCCAAATCCCTGAATGAACGTCAGGACGACCGTGGCGTAGCGGGTGTATTGGGTGATTTTTTTATGGCCGGCCTCACCGTCTTTTTTGAGGCGCTCGATGGCGGGCAGTGCGACCGCGAGTAGTTGAAAAATAATCGACGCACTAATGTACGGCATGATGCCCAACGCAAACACGGAAAAATTGGCGAGCGCTCCGCCCGAAAAGAGATTGAAGATTTCGAAAAAACGCCCTTGATTGAGAATCTCTTTCAACGCGGTCGTGTTGACACCGGGCGTCGGGACATACACGCCGAGCCGCGCGACACCCAACATCAAAAATGTGTAGAGGATTCGTTTACGAAGTTCTGGAATTTTTGCGATATTACCGACCGTGGCCACTCGTTCCCCCAATGCACGTCGTGATTACGCCGCCGCCGGAATTTCTACGCGACCACCCGCTGCTTCAATTTTCACCTTGGCCGCCGCAGAGACATGCGGGAGATGGACGATGAGATTTGCTGGACAATCACCGCGCGCCAGCAGCTTCACGCCTTCGGTGCGTTTGCGCAGCAAACCGCGCTCCACCAGTGCCGCCTGCGTGATCGGCGTTTTCGCTGGCCAATCGGTCAGCTGATCGACATTCAACACCGAGAAATGAATCCGGAAAATATTGGTAAATCCGCGTTTCGGCAAACGACGAATCAGGGGCATCTGGCCGCCTTCAAACCCGCGTTTGTGATAACCGCCCGATCGCGCCTTCTGACCTTTGTGGCCTTTGGTCGACGTACCACCATGCCCGCTGGCGTCGCCGCGACCTAAGCGTTTTTTCTTTTTACGCGATCCGATGCCCGGTCGCAATTCATTGAGACGCATGATTACACCCTCGTTTCGGCGCGCACGACGACTTTGGAGCGCAGTGACGCATTCAGTTCTGGCGATTGCAAACTCTGCAGGCCATTGAGCGTGGCCTTCACGACGTTATGCGGATTATTGGTGCCAATACATTTGGTGAGAATGTCGCGGATGCCGACCGACTCGATGACGGCGCGCACCACGCCGCCCGCGATGACGCCGGTACCAGCGCACGCCGGTTTCAACATGACCCGCGCGGCACCGTACTGACCGCACACCTCGTGCGGAATCGAGCTGCCTTGCAACGGCACTCGAATCAGCGCGCGTTTGGCGCGCTCGACGGCCTTGCGAATGGCCTCTGGCACCTCGTTCGCCTTGCCCAGGCCGTAGCCCACTTTTCCTTGGCCGTCGCCGACGACGGCGATGCAAGAAAAACTAAACCGACGCCCACCCTTCACGACCTTGGCGACGCGGCTGATATGGACAATGCGTTCGATGAGATCACTGCGTTCACCGCGGTCGGACGGCCGACGATCGCCACGCTCTTTACGTTCTGCCATAAATTCCTTCCTAGAATTGAAGCCCGCCCGCGCGGGCGGCGTCGGCAATTGCCTTCACACGACCGTGATACAAAAACGAGCCACGATCAAACACGACTAACTTGATATTTTTTTGCAAGGCGCGCTCGGCGACGGCTGCACCAATGCGTTGTGCCACATCGCCCGCCTCGGGTTTTACACGCAGCGCCTTTTCTGTGGTGGAGGCGGCCACGAGCGTCGTGCCAGTGGCGTCGTCGACAATCTGCACGTGCAAATGTTTGAGACTGCGATACACCGCCAACCGCGGCCGCAGTGCCGTCCCAGAAATTTTCCGGCGCACGCGTTGCTTGCGATAGGCCCGCGCTTCATCTCGTGTGGTTGCCATAACAATCCTTCTTTCGGTAAATGATTATTTCGCTCCCGCGCCCGCCGCCGACTTGCCAACTTTTTTGCGGATGACCTCGTTGACGTACCGCACACCCTTTTGCTTATATGGTTCGGGTGGACGTTGCCGACGAAAGCGTGCGGCCGTCTCACCAACTAATTCTTTATCAGCGCCTTTAAAAGTCACGCGGGTCTGTTTTTCGATTTCCGCCTTAATCGACGCGGGCACCTCGAACACCACCGGATGCGAAAAACCGAGTGCGATCTGAATATTGGTACCCTTCATTTCGGCGCGATATCCCACGCCCACCAAATCAAGCGCCTTCACGAAACCTGTGGTGACTCCTTCGACCATGTTCGCAATCAACATGCGATACAAGCCATGCACCGACCGGGCCTCGCGCGTTTCATCGACACGCGTTACGGTGATCACATTTTTTTCGATCGTGACCGACAAGAGTTTGTGCAGTGACCGCTTGAGCAGACCCAGCGGACCCTTCACCGTGATTTCGCCGTGGCTCACCGTGACCGAAACTTTTTCGGGAATGGCGATCGGCATATTTCCAATACGTGACATAAAAACCTCGAAGTAAATTTTCGCTCACCAGACCTGACACAAAATTTCGCCGCCGACTTTTTTCTGCCGGGCCGCTTCGTCGCTCATCACACCTTTAGGGGTGGACAAAACGGCAATGCCGAGTCCGTTACGAACCGGTTTGACCTTTTCGTACCCCAAATACACTCGACAGCCCGGCTTGCTCACACGTTGGGCATCGCAAATCACTGGCATGCTGTCGGCGCTGTATTTCAGTTTGATGACCAATTGGCGCGTCGCGCCTTCACCGACGGAATCGACCGACGTTAAATACCCTTCATCGAGCATCACGCGCGCCACTTGCTCCTTCAGCTTCGAGTGTCGCATTTGGATGCTCTCGTGCCGTACGCGATTGGCGTTACGAATTCGAGTCAGCAAATCAGCAATGGGATCGGTATGTGCCATAACAATATCCTCTTGGTTCTATTACCAACTCGATTTCATCACGCCCGGCAACTCGCCCTTGTGAGCCAAACCACGGAAACAGAGCCGGCACATGTTGAATTTGCGCAAGAAACCACGCGGTCGCCCACAGATTGGGCAACGGTGGTACTCGCGCACCTTGAATTTCGCTTTGCGTTTTGCCTTCACCATCAATGACGTCTTGGCCATAGCATCCTCAGAGTAGTGCGTTACGCGGCAGCAGCCGTCGGAGTCGTCGCGGTTGGTTGCGGTTTACGGAACGGCATGCCGAGCAATTCCAACAGGCGCCGTCCCTCTTCGTCGGTGTGTGCCGTCGTGACAAAGGTAATATTCATTCCAAACGTATGCGTGACTTTATTCAGATCGACTTCCGGAAAAATCACCTGCTCGGTCAGTCCCATCGTGAAATTGCCGTTGCGATCGAAACCGCGCGGCGACACGCCCTTGAAATCGCGCACCCGCGGCAAGGCCACGGAAAAAAGCCGCAGGACAAAATCGTACATGCGATCCCGACGCAACGTGACGCAACACCCAATGGGCTGACCGGCGCGCAATTTAAAATTCGAGATCGATTTTTTCGCGCGCGTCACCACGACGCGTTGTCCCGTGAGCGCCGACAATTCATTCGCGGCGATGTCGATGATCTTGCTATCTTGCACGGCCTCTTTGATGCTCGTGTTCACGACCACTTTGACGATCTTCGGCACGCGATGACGATTCGTGATCTGAAAATCCTTCATGAGCTGCGGCGTGACCAGCTGTTCGTATTTTTCCTGCAACAATGATTTGCTCATACGCTAGTTACCAATGGGTTGACTGCATTTGCCACACGCGCGTTGCCGCGCGCCCTGCACGACATTCACTTTGATCCGCACGGGCTTCGCACATTTGCCACACACCACCAACACCGACGACCAGTGAATCGTCGCCTCTTTTTCGATAATGCCACCTTGCGGGTTCGTCTTGTTCGGCTTGACGTGCCGCTTCACCAGATTGACTTTTTCGATGAGCAGGCGATGGCTCTTGCGATTGACCGTGAGAATTTTTCCCGACTTCCCTTTCGATCGACCCGCCATGACCTGCACAATATCGCCCTCTTTTAATCGTGTTGTCGTTTGCATTTATAATACCTCAGGCGCGAGCGAGATGATTTTGAGATACTTGCGCGCGCGCAGCTCGCGGGCCACTGGTCCGAAGATGCGCGTGCCCAGCGGTTCTCCCTGTTCGTTAATCAAGACGGCCGAATTGTCGTCGAAGCGGATGTAGGAACCATCGGGGCGACGAATTTCTTTCGCGGTGCGCACAATAACCGCTCTTTTGACGTCGCCTTTTTTTACCCGTGCGCGCGGAATGGCTTCCCGAATGGCGACCACAATGATGTCGCCAATACTGGCGTACTTGCGGCGCGTGCCCCCGAGCACCTTGATGCACATGACTTTCTTGGCGCCGGAATTATCGGCCACACTCAGCACGGTTTGCTGTTGAATCATAACGCCCCCTCAGCAGCGGCCACCACGGTTCCGCGCGTGAGCAGCGTTTCGAAGGCCCAATGTTTGGTGCGGCTCATCGGGCGACATTCGTGAATCATAATGGCATCGCCGATTTGACAGGCGTTTTGTTCGTCGTGCACATGAAAATTCCGATGGCGCCGCACATATTTTTTAAAGGTGGGTTCCTGCACCATGCGTTCGACGCGCACGATCACGGATTTATCGCCCGACTTGCGAATGACGACCCCACGTTTTGTTCGTTTTGTGCTCGGCTGCTTCATACGTTTGCTCCAGTTGACCAAAAAAAATTACTCTGCCTGCGCCCGTTCGTGGCGAATAGTTTTCACGCGCGCCCGATCGGTGCGCAATGCACCGATCTTCGCCGGATTTGGGGTCTGCCCCACCTGACGTTTGATCTTCAGACGAAAAATCGCCTCGGACAGTTCCGCCTCGGCCCGGTCCAAATCGGCCGGAGATTTTTGTCGTAACTCTTTTGATTTCACAGCGCCTCCCGCACCACAAATTTCGTTTTGAGCGGTAATTTGTGGCTCGCCAGTCGCAACGACTCTTGGGCCACGGCCGCTTCCACACCAACCAATTCAAACAAAATCCGACCCCGCTTGATGGGCACTACCCAGGCCTCGACAGCGCCTTTGCCTTTGCCCATGCGGGTTTCCAGCGGTTTTTTCGTGATTGGCTTGTCCGGAAATATGCGAATCCAGATCTTTCCACCACGTTTCATGTGCCGACTGATGGCCACACGACTCGCCTCAATCTGGCGCGCGGTAATATACCCGGTCGCGACGGCTTGCAAGCCATATTCACCAAAAGAGAGTCGTTCTCCGCGGGTTGCCATACCACGCATACGCCCCTTCATTTGTTTGCGATACTTCGTTTTTTTGGGCTGCAACATAAATACCGTCCATTCTGAATAATTAGCTGGGCAAAATATCGCCGCGATAGACCCACGTCTTCACGCCGATCTTGCCGTAGGTCGTGTTGGCCTCGGCAAATCCGTAATCGATGTCGGCTCGCAGCGTTTGCAGCGGCACCTGACCTTCGCGATACCATTCGGTCCGCGCCATTTCCGCACCGCCCAATCGACCGGCGCAGCGAATTTTGATGCCGTTGGCTCCCATTTTCATGGCGGTCTGCACGGCCTTTTTCATGGCGCGCCGAAACGCCACACGCCGTTCCAATTGCGTCGCGACATTTTCGGCCACGAGTTGCGCGTCGATTTCTGCCTTGCGCACTTCTTGAATATTGATGACCAACTCATGCGCGGACGTTTTTTGCAAATCCATGCGCAGCGAGTCGATGCCAGCGCCTTTTTTTCCGATGACGAGTCCGGGCCGCGCCGTCCAAATGGTAATGACCACCTTTTCGGCCGCGCGCTCAATCTCGATCTTGGAAATACCGGCGTGATACAATTTTTCCTTCAAGACCGTACGGAAATGCAGGTCCTCGTGAATGCGCTTCGCATAGTCCTTGCGCTCTGCATACCAGCGAGAATCCCACGGTTTCGTGATCCCGATTCGAAAACCTTTTGGGTGCGTTTTCTGACCCATTCTTCCTCCAAAGTAATAAACGTTACTTGCTTGTGCGTTCCACTAATTGCACCGAGACATGACTGGTACGCCGGATGACGACAACCGCCATACCGCGCGAACGGGCGCGTTGACGGCGACCTCGCGGACCTTCATCGACGCGGATTTCGCGCACCATCAACCGATCGACATCGACGCCGCCCTGCTGATCGGCATTCGCCACCGCCGACTTGATCAACTTCAAGACGTTGGTTGCGCCGCTGCGCGGACAGTAGCGCAGCAGATCGAGTGCTTGTTCGACCGGTTTGCCGCGGACCAGGTTCACCACCGCCCGCATTTTGTTGGGGGCAATGCGCACATGGCGAAATATTGCGGTACTCGATTTAGCTGCTGCCATAATCATTCCTTTTATTTACCAGCCGCTGCGGCCGTTGCTGCACCAGACGATGGGGCCGCGCCTGGTTTGCGATCGCCAGAATGCCCACGGAAGGTGCGGGTTGGCGCAAATTCGCCGAGTTTATGACCGACCATATTTTCCGTCACGTAGACCGGATTAAATTTGCGACCATTGTGCACCGCGATGGTCAGGCCCACCATGTCGGGAATAATGGTGGATCGTCGCGACCAGGTCTTCAGCACCTTCTTGCTGCGCTGGCTTTGTGCCTCTTCCACCTTCGCCAGCAAATGCTGATCGATGAACGGTCCTTTTTTCAGTGAGCGCGCCATTACTGTCTCCGTGTTCTACGAGTTACAATCATCTGGTTGGTCGATTTTCGACGCCGCGTTTTGTACCCCTTGGTGGGAATGCCGGTCGGGCTCACGGGATGATTACCACCCTTGCTGCGGCCCTCGCCACCACCGTGCGGATGATCGACCGGATTCATTGCCATACCACGCACGCGCGGCTTGCGGCCCTTCCAACGCACGCGACCCGCCTTGCCAATGGTCACGTTGCGATGATCTTCGTTGCCGACCTGGCCGATCGTGGCCCAACAATCGAGGTGAATTTTACGCACCTCGCCGGAGGGCAACTTCACGAGACCATAATCGGTTTCCTTGGCCATGAGTTGGGCCTGCGCACCAGCGGTCCGACACAACTGCGCCCGGCCACCGATTTTCAATTCAATGTTGTGAATCGCGGTGCCCACCGGAATTTTTCCGAGCGGCAACGCATTGCCAGGGCGAATATCGGCTTCCGGAGACGCCATGACGGCATCGCCCGTTTTCAAACCAATCGGTTGCAGAATGTAGGTTTTTTCACCGTCGACGTAATGAATCAACGCGATGTTGGCGGTGCGATTCGGATCGTAAGAAATTCCCGCGACGACGCCCGGGATCCCAATCTTCGCGCGACGAAATTCGATGTCGCGATAGCGCCGTTTGGCGCCGCCACCACGATAGCGCATGGTGACGCGACCGGTATTGTTCCGTCCGCCCTTGCGACGCCATTTTTTCAACAACGATTTGACGACCGGAATTGCGGTCAGTTCCTCGTTGGTAAGCGCCGACATAAAACGTCGCCCGGCGGAAGTTGGTGAATATAATTTGAGTCCCATAAATGAGTCCTTTTACGCGCCTTCAATGACATCAATTTTTTGTCCGGCGGCCAATTTCACCACGGCCTTTTTCCAATCGGATTGCGTCGTCAGACGACCGCGCGCACGCGCGTTGCGTTTCGTTTTGCCGGCGATCGTATTCGTGCGCACCTCGAGCACTTTCACACGAAACAGCTGTTCGATGGCATTGCGGATCATGGGTTTGGTCGCCCGGCGATCGACTTCGAAGGTATATTGTTGCGTGGCCTGAGCCCCCGCTGCCTTCTCGGTGATGAGTGGGCGCTTTACGACGTCGTAGATATTCATGATGCCACCCTCTCGGCCACTTTGTCCCAGGCGTCTTTGGTGAGTAACAATGTATCGTATTTCACGAGATCGTGTGCGTTCAGACAGCGCACATCGCGCACCGTAATGCCCGGAATATTGCGCGTGGCACGGACCACATCGTCTTGCGCGGATGCCAATACGATCACACCCTTTGCAACACCCAATGTTTTGAGGGTCTGCACCATGGCTTTGGTTTTTCCGTCGGCACAGTGCAGTTCATTTACGATAACGACTTTGCCATCGCGTTGTTTTTGCACCAGGGCATGCAACAACGCCGCGCGTTTTTGCGTGGCGGGCAGACGATCGTGATAATCGCGCGGCTGGGGACCGAACGTCTGGCCACCACCATTGAACAATGGACTTTGAAACGAGCCGTGCCGTGCGTTGCCGGTTCCCTTTTGTTTGTAGGGTTTCTTGCCACTACCACGCACCTCGCCACTCCGCTTGGTTTTCACCGTACCCTGGCGCTTGTTGGTGAGCGCAGCCTGTACGGCATTAAAGATCAACGCCGTTTTGACTTTGAGCGTACCCCACTCCGCCGGCAGCGTGACTTCGCCGGTCGGTTTTTTATCCATGGTGTATATTGTTAGATTGCTCATGATGCCTCACCGCCTTGCGCAACGAGCGCCACACAGCGTTTTTCAAAATCTTCCGCGCGCGCCGTGACCCGCACCAAACCATTGCGAGTTCCCGGAACCGCGCCACGTACAAACAGTAAATTCAGATCGGCATCGACGGCGACGACCCGCAGGCCGCGCGTGGTAACAAACTCATCGCCCATATGACCTGGCATATTCATATTTTTAAACACGCGACCCGGCCAGGTGCGCATACCGATGGAGCCGGTGGTACGATGAAAATGGGAACCGTGCGCCGCCGGACCACCCGCTTTTCCGTGGCGTTTAATGACGCCTTGGAAGCCGCGGCCTTTGGACTTGCCTTGCACGTCCACTAATTCGCCAATCTGAAACGCGCCGACGGTCAGCGCCTGGCCGACCGGAAAAGCGAGCGCATTCGCGCACCGAAATTCCTGCAACGTGCGCTGCACCGGCACCTTGGCCGCGGCAAAATGACCCGCGACGGCGCGTGTGGTGCGATTTTTTTTCGGCTGCGGTTCGAAACCGACTTGTACGGCTTCGTAACCATGCGCAGCGACCGTGCGAATCGAAACCACCGTACACGGACCCGCCTCGAGCACCGTAACGGGCACCATTTCGCCCGCCTCGTTGACGAGACTCGTCATTCCCTTTTTTCGCGCCAATAATCCGAGTGCCATAAAATATCCTTGGGTAACTACACCATTTTGATTTCAACTTCCACGCCCGCCGCCAAGTCGAGCTTGATGAGCGCATCGACGGTTTGTTGCGTGGGTTCCAAAATATCGATCAGTCGTTTGTGCGTCCGAATTTCGAACTGTTCACGCGAGCGTTTGTCGACGTGCGGCGAACGCAAGACGCAAAATTTTTCGATGCGGGTCGGCAGCGGAATCGGTCCCGCAATGCGCGCACCCGTACGCTTGGCCGTCTCGACAATTTCGATCGTCGATTGATCGAGCAATTTATGATCGAACCCTTTGAGACGGATCCGAATTTGTTGACTCGGTTCGTTGTGCTGTGTCGTTGCCATGTTTTTGTCCTTATGTCCTTATGTCCTTATGTCTTTATGTCCGTATGTCCTTGCGTCCTTATGTCTGTGACGTAGGGACGTAAGAACGTAGGGACGTGGGACAAAAAAAAACTACGCCAAAATTTCGGTGACCACACCCGCGCCCACGGTGCGACCGCCTTCACGAATCGCGAACCGCAGTTCCTTTTCCATCGCGATCGGCGTGATCAATTCCACCGTGACGGCCACGTTGTCCCCCGGCATCACCATTTCCACGCCTTCTTTGAGTTCCACCACGCCTGTCACATCCGTCGTGCGAAAATAAAATTGCGGCCGGTACCCCTTGAAAAACGGCGTGTGCCGCCCGCCCTCTTCCTTCGTGAGGATATACACCTCGGCCCTGAATTTCGTGTGCGGCGGAATCGTCCCCGGCTTGCACACCACCTGCCCGCGCTCCACCTCTTCCCGCTTCGTCCCGCGCAACAACAACCCGACGTTGTCCCCGGCTTGCCCCTGATCCAGTAACTTGCGGAACATTTCCACGCCGGTGATTACCGTCTTTTGCGTCGGGCGAATCCCCACGATTTCCACTTCCTCGCCCACCTTCACAATCCCGCGATCGATTCTTCCGGTGACCACCGTGCCACGCCCGCTGATGCTGAACACATCTTCCACCGCCATCATGAACGTCTTGTCCGTCGCGCGTTCCGGCACCGGAATATAGTCGTCCAGCGCGGCCACGAGCGCCTTCACGTTCGCCACCTGCGCCGCGTCACCTTCCAAGGCTTTGAGCGCGCTCCCCTTCACGATCGGGGTTTTGTCGCCTGGGAACCCATACTTCGTGAGCAATTCCCGCACTTCCAATTCCACTAAATCCAGCAATTCCGCGTCGTCGACCATGTCGACCTTATTCATGAATACCACGATGTACGGCACCCCCACCTGGCGCGCCAACAAGATGTGCTCGCGCGTTTGCGGCATCGGGCCATCCGCCGCGCTCACCACCAAGATCGCGCCGTCCATCTGCGCGGCGCCCGTGATCATGTTCTTCACGTAATCCGCGTGCCCCGGACAATCGACGTGCGCGTAATGCCGCTTGTCCGATTCGTATTCCACGTGCGCCGTCGAAATCGTGATCCCGCGCTCGCGTTCTTCCGGCGCCTTGTCGATCTGGTCGTACGCCATGTACGTCGCCTTCCCTTCGGCCGCCAACACCTTCGTCAGCGCCGCGGTCAGCGTCGTCTTGCCGTGATCGATGTGCCCGATCGTCCCCACGTTCACGTGCGGTTTCGTCCGCTCAAATTTCTCCTTCGCCATATGAAGATCTCCTTATAAAATGAATGTAAAATGTCGCGTCGTACGTATTAACCCGAAGAACGCTGAACGAAAATTTGCGGCATATTTTCGTTCTTCGCTCACGTTCTGCGTTCTTCGGTAAAAATTTGCTGCCGCAAATTCTCCCCACTATGGGGGGTGTCGGGGGGAGCGGTGCACCCCCTGACTTTAGCCAGCGCCTGGCTTTGCCAGCGCTGGCGAATGGAGCCGAGAACCGGAATCGAACCGGCGACCTTCTCCTTACCATGGAGATGCTCTACCGACTGAGCTATCTCGGCATCGACCGGGGGCTCTGCCCCCGCTCCCCCGACATCCCGGGGAGCACTGGGCTGGCAAAGCCAGACCCAGTTTCCCACATCTTAAAGAATCCTCCACTCCAGACACTCCAGAGCGGGAGAAGGGAATCGAACCCTCGTAGCTAGCTTGGAAGGCTAGTGCTCTACCATTGAGCTACTCCCGCGAGCTACTCCCGCCAGCATACATTCGCTTTCACTCGTCACTCATGTGTCCCGTCGTTCAATAGCGCAGCGTGGCTTTGCCACGTGGAGCGCTCGGGGAGCACGAGGGGAGGAATTTTCCCCTCGTCTAAACAACCAGCTTGGAAGGCTGACACTCTACCATTGAGTTACGCCCGCACAGCACGAAGAACGAATTACGTGAACGAAGAACGAAAATTTGGGGCAGCCAATCGTTCTGCGTTCGTCGGGCAAAATTTGCTGCCGCAAATTTTGGTGGAGGGGAGAGGATTCGAACCTCTGTAGGCGTATGCCGGCAGATTTACAGTCTGCTCCCTTTGGCCACTCGGGTACCCCTCCGAAATTTTCCTCCAGAAAATTTCCCCGAAGAACGAACTACGTGAACGAAAATTTGTGCGTACTAATCATTCTTCGTTCACGTTTTTCGTTCGTCGGGAAAAATTTGCTGCCGCAAATTTTTGAGCCGACGGCCGGAGTCGAACCGGCGGATGTCATCACGGGGACTCTGTCCCCGCCCCCCTTACTTCCCGCGGATCACTGGACTGGCAAAGCCAGATCCAGTTCCCGAACAATTCCGGAGCCGACGGCCGGAGTCGAACCGGCGACCTACCGCTTACAAGGCGGTTGCTCTACCAACTGAGCTACGTCGGCGCATGATTCGTGTGCCGTCGGCATGGCTCAAACAGTTGCGATTTCAAAGAACACAAAAATATACACCAACACCATTCCACCCGATGTCGGCGCAGCAAAAAAAATCTTTCGGCGAAATTGCACCACGGTCCAATTTCAGCGTGCGAGCGGACTATGAGATACGCGCAGAGGTGTCAAGCGGATTCAGGCCCTTTTGTCGCAAAAATTCGCCTAAGACCATCGCGCCCGCGACCGCGACGTTGTACGAACCGACTGCGCCACCAATCGGGATGCGAATCACACTGTCACACAGCTCGCGCACGAGTCGCCGCAGGCCGGTGCCCTCGGCGCCAAGCACCATGGCGTGCGCACCGCGAAATTCGTAGGCGTACAGGTCGGTCGCGCCTTCGCCCGCCAGTCCCACGACCCAAATATTTTCCGATTTCAGCGTGCGCAAGAGCTGCGCGAGATTCACGACCTGCGCGATCGGCATCCATTCGACCGCGCCCGCCGAGGCCTTCGCCACTGCGCTCGTCACGCCCGCTGCGCGATCGGTGAGCGTAACCACACCATGCGCCCCACACCCGAGTGCGGTCCGCACGATCGATCCAAGATTGTGCGGATCTTGCACTTGATCGAGCACGACGAGAAAAAAATCGCGTGGTTGTTGCCGCGCCTGTTCGAGCAGCGATTCCACCGTGACATACGGATACGGCGCGACTTCCGCGACGACCCCTTGATGATGTTCGGTGCGCACCATCTGGTACAATTTTTCCATCACACATTCAGCCACGCTCACGCGCGCTTGCGCACACAGTCGCCCGATGTCGACGGAGTCGGCGTGACGCGTTGCCGCCATCCAGACCCGATGCACACTGCGTCGCCCCGCCAATAGCGCCTCACGCACCGCGTGCGTGCCATACAAATATTCCGCCGCCGCATCGCGCCGCGGTGTCGGTCGTTGCATTTTCTGATGTCGTGACATGCGCGCCTCTTCACATGTTTCGATGCGGTGGTGCAAGGGATTAGGGATTAGAGAATAGAGACTAGAGAATAGGAAGACGGCACTAGTGAAACAGTTGTTATTCCACTCCCCCTATTCCCTATTCCCTATTCCCTATTCTCTATCCTTTACTCCATCTTCCAATACAACAGTTTCCATTGTTTGGGATCGGCAGCGGAGGAATCAATCACGGTTTCGATGCGGACTTCGGTTTCGCGGTCAGTGCCGCTCGGGACACGACCGATCCCAATGAGTCGCATGGGGCCGTTCGAGAGTTCGATAAGGTTCGCAAACGTGCCGCCCGCGCCACCCGCGGCGGTCGTGCCGGTGCCGGGCGTGTTCGTCATCGTGGGCGCACCGCCCGCCGCCGCGTTGAGCGCGATCGGTTCACCCATAAGAATACTCTCGACATGTTGCGTAATCGTCGCCACCGACGGACTCGTGCCTGCACAATCCATTGCGACCACATCGCGCAGCATCTTCATCATCTCTTTGTTGTCCGGATTCACCGGCGGAATGCGCGGATTGCTCGCGGCATAACTGAGAATGAGCGACTGGACCACCGCCGGCTGCGCCGTGCAGATATTGATTTTGCCGCCGCCGTAAATCGTGAAGTAGGGACGCAGCGGCGTGAACCATTCGTCGGTCACGCCCGCAATCAGATACGCTTCATCGAGCGTGAGCATGGGCGCGTTGCGCGGATGAAACGTGCTATCGACGTCGTGATAGATTTCAACCTCCGAGCCGCCTTGCTGATTCGGGCGTTCGTTGGTGCGATCGTCTTTGTCGACCCAATCGGCAATATTGCGCACGACCTCGGGAATGCGATGTTCGGCCTCTTCGCCAAACAGTTCCTTCACCTCCGGTTGTTTCAAAAAATATTCGAGCGTCTGTTTGTACCGATCGTACGTGTTGAGTCCGCCGATCGTTTGTTCCATGGAATCGAGTGCTGCAAAAATATTTAAATCGAACTTGCTCGATTCATCCTCGCACTTGCCTTCGAAGTCGCCATGAAATTTCAAAAATTCCTGCGCCTCGGATTTGTCGAACGCCGTGACAATTTTTCCCTTCTCGGATGCGGCCGCTTTCTCGCTGGCCGCGCCTTTGTCAACGCCCGCACCGGCATTCATCATGTCGAACAAACCACGCAGCGCCTCGGTGGACATCGGGAATTGTTGGCAGAGCGGAATTTTCGGATCGAACGCATCGCCCGCGAATTGCCGCACCAACGTTTTAATGGTTTGTTCCTTCACCATGAGCAGTCGCAAAAAATTAATGCCAGAACGCGCCAGATATTCGGCCTGCAAGCGATTGCGTCCGTTCATCGCGAGTCGCAACTGCACCTGACTATTGAACGCAAAATCTGCCACGAGTGCGGAGAGAATCGTGATCGTACCGAGCACGAGAATAATGGCGATGCCGCGGTTGTTTATTGTGCATTTTGCATTTTGCATTTTGCATCTCATTGAGTCGTGCTCGTGGTCGATGAGGCGCCAGTCCCGCCGGTGGTATTACCACCCGTTGTATCGGTAGTACTTTGTCCCGCCGTTGATGATGACGTCGTCGTTGTTGTTGTCGTCGCTGCGGCCGCCGTGGTCGCACTTGATTTGACTTGCACGCTCACCGGATCGGGACCCATTTCAATGAAGGCAATCGTCGTGAGGGTGAGTGGCTCGGCGGATGGATTGGTGGGATGCGGTACGGTCAGTGTCAGACGCACCGCACGCGGGAGTTGATTCAGC
>Ga0209515_10003180_pt1 | contig 23937 bp, 17 predicted proteins | sample Subgroupgradi54m_FD_187454 | JGI IMG/M metagenome (GOLD analysis project Ga0209515, IMG submission 187454) | Subsurface groundwater microbial communities from S. Glens Falls, New York, USA - GMW60B uncontaminated upgradient, 5.4 m (SPAdes)... ... | reverse complement strand
GGAACTTGAGCCGTCATGGGGATGTCGAAGGGCGGGAAATTGCGACCCGTTTTGCCATTGTGGAAGTTGACAGGAAAGCATTTGAGGAAGGGAGCCTCTTTGGCGTGATCAGTCAGATACTTACCTTTCAGAAGCCAGAGGAACCCAGCTCACTTTTGACCGTTCTTAGCAAGCTCGCGCCGCAGGCCGATCTAAAAACACCTCAAGATGTTTTTAATAATCCAGTGCTGAGAGCTGTGATCATTGCCAATGAAGACGTTTTGGTTCAGAACTTTGATAATGTGCCCGCTGAAGCGCTTATTCATCACTCTCAACCCGTGGGATCCAAGCGTTTCTGGAAGGAAGCTCCCTATTTTCTTTCTCAAGCGGCTAAATTGCTCACGAATATACTGGATCCTCAAAAAGGAGAGCAGTCCCAGTTCCAAATCAATCGAGAAAAAGGATTTACCAACTTTCTCGCTCTTCCCGAAAATCTTGGCCAATACCTGGCGGTTTGGGCTCAGGCCGTGCGCAAGCTCCTTGCCGCCGCCTAATTTTCTTTTTCTTCACTGCCGGCCCCACAATTTTTCACTTACCTAACCTATTTCAACACCTTAGGATTTGATTTTTCAAGTGAATCAGGTATAATCTCCCGTTTGGAACCGTGTACAGCGGTTAGCGTACAGCATTCAGGAATCTTTGCTGCAACGGAGGCATTTTTTTGCGTAGATGTGATTCTGGACGCTGAAAGCCGTACGCTTATGCTATTCTGATCCTTAGCGCGAGCGTAGCTCAGGGGTAGAGCACTACCTTGCCAAGGTAGCTGTCGGGGGTTCAAATCCCCCCGCTCGCTCCAGTTACAGGGAGGCCGCGTTCAGCGTACAGAGTTCAGAGGACAGGAAAAACTTTAAAGAGCAAAACGGTTTTCAGGTTGATTTGTGTTTATTTTGCTTGTCTCAAGATTGCATGACATACTGGCCGCTGTACGCTGTGAAAGGGGGCATGTGGCGGAATTGGCAGACGCGCTAGCCTTAGGAGCTAGTAGGGTAACCTGTGGGGGTTCGAGTCCCTCCGTGCCCATTTAGGAAAGAAAGGAATGAAATTGAAAATTTCAGTCAAAGAATTAGCGCCTTGCGAGAAAATCCTGACCATTGATGTTCCTTCCGAGAATATCCGTGAAGCCTATGAACATGTTTACGGAGAAATCGCCAAAGTGGCCAAAGTACCGGGGTTTCGTCCAGGAAAAGCCCCACGTAATGTCATTTCAGTTCATTACCGTGATGAAGCCAGAGAGGAAGTTTTAAAGAAGCTGGTCTCAAAATCCCTCAGGGAAGCACTGCAAGAAAAAAATATTCAGCCCGTCATTAATCCCGAGATTAGAGAGCTTGATTTTACAGAGGAAAAATTGAGCTATCAAGCGCATGTGGAAACCCGCCCTCAGGTTAAACTTGGTTCTTATCTTGGGATTCAAGTCCGTAAGAATCCTGTGCGGGTGGAATTGCCTGAGATCGATCAGGTGATTGAAAAATTGCGGGAAGGCTACGCCAAGTTCATTCCTGTGGAAGATCGAGGGCTTCAATTCGGTGACTTTATGATCGCGGATTTGAAAGTGGCCGTTGATGGAAAGCAAATCGAGTCACGGCAGGATGACTGGATCGAATTCCGTGAAAAAGGCTTTCTCCCAGATTTTTCTGCCGCTTTGCTGGGCTCCACGCCGGGAACGGCGAAAGATATCGAAGTCAATTTCCCTAAGGATTATGCCAAGAAGGATCTCGCGGGGAAAAAAGGGATTTTTAAGATCAAGATCAAGGAAATCAAGAAACGCGAACTTCCGGCCGTTGAGACAGATTGGGCCCGTGAGGTCGGTGAATATCAGAGCGTGGATGAACTTAGGGAAGCTATCAAGAAAGATCTTGAGAGCGAAAAAGAGACTCAGGAAGAGCACCATTTGCAGAATGAGATTCTCGAGACACTGATTCGATCCTCGTCCTTCGACATTCCTCAAGGGATGGTCGAACGCCGGCTTAATCAGCTTGTCGAGCAGGCTGTACGAAACATGGTTTATCAAGGAGTCCCACAGGAAGAGGCGGTCAAGCAGAAGGATAGTATTCGGGAGAAACTCAAGCCGGAGGCTGAAAAACAGGTTCGTCTCAGCTTTATTCTCGATCTGATTGCAGAGAAAGAGAAAATTGAGGTTACAGAGGAAGATCTTGAAAAGCGGTGGGTGGCAATGGCCCGCGAACTTAAGCAGACTAAAGAGAAAATAGTGGAATATTATGAATCGGAAGGGCTGATGGAGGGATTAGCTCTTCAAATATTGAATCAGAAAGTGGCTGCATTTCTGCGCGAGAAAGCGGAAGTGACGGAAAAAAGCTTTTTGGAAAAATAGAAATCATAAAGGAGGATACAATGAGTTACTTGGTGCCCATGGTGATTGAAACGACGGGAAGAGGGGAAAGAGCTTATGATATCTATTCAAGGCTTCTCAAAGACAGAATCGTTTTCATCGGGACTCCTATTGATGATGTGATAGCCAATTTGATCATTGCCCAGGTTCTGTTTCTCCAAATGGAGGATCCGGATAAGGATATCAACGTGTACATCAACAGTCCAGGGGGATCGGTCACTGCGGGTTTGGCGATCTACGATACCATGCAGTTTGTGAAATGTGACGTCTCCACCTACTGTCTCGGGCAGGCGGCGAGCATGGGGGCACTTCTCTTGGCGGCCGGAGCCAAGGGCAAACGTTTTTCTCTGCCTTACGCGCGTATCATGATTCATCAGCCTTGGGGCGGAACACAGGGCACGGCTAGTGATATCAGTATTCAGGCCAAGGAGATTTTGAAGCTGAAGGATCAGCTTAACCATATTCTGACTAAACATACGAGTCAGCCTCTTGAGCGTATTGAAAAGGACACGGATCGAGATTATTTTATGTCGGCGGAAGAAGCCAAATTGTATGGTATTGTGGATCACGTGATTGAGTCCAAGGGTGAAATAAAAGAGAAAAAGTAAAGTGCGAAAGCGCTCCATTCTTTTAACACCGGGGCCTACCCCGCTTCCTCCAGAAGTTCTCGATGTGCTGGCCCGGCCCATCATTCATCACAGGACTCAGGAATATCGCCATATTTTTAAGCGGGTGAGTGAAGGATTGAAGGAAGTTTTTCGCACCCGCCACGAGGTCTATACCTTCACGGCTTCGGGAACTGGGGCGATGGAAGCCAGTCTGGTGAATTTCATTTCTCCGGGGGATGAAATTTTGGTTCTGGCTGGCGGCAAATTTGGAGAGCGCTTTGCCGAGATAGCTCAGGGTTACGGCATCGCATGCGATTGTCTGCGAGTGCCCTATGGGGAAACTTTTGATCTGCGTGACGTTGAAAAACAACTTGCAAGAAAATCCTATAAGGCGGTTTATGCCACGCTTCTTGAAACTTCAACGGGGGTGCTTAATGATATTGAGGGCATCGGAGAGTTGGTGTCAAAACATCATTGCCTTTTTGCGGTGGACGCCATAAGCGGCCTTCTTGCAGATCGATTTGAAACGGATGGATGGAAAGTAGATCTTGCGATCAGCGGTTCTCAAAAAGGCTTGATGCTTCCCCCGGGACTTGCTTTTCTGTCAGTCAGTTCCAAAGCGAAAGAAGCAATGGGACAGGCTAAGCTTCCGCGTTATTACCTGGATGTTGCTCTTTATGATAAGGCATTGCGCGAGGAAGATTCTCCTTTCACTCCAGCTATTTCGATTGTGCTTGCGCTCGACAAGGTGTTGGAGATGATCCGAAGAAAGGGTATCGAGAATATATGGAAGGCTACTGAGAAACTGGCGCAGGCGACGCGCAATGCAGTTCAGAGTCTGGGCCTCGAACTTTTTGCCAAGCGTTCTTCCAACGGTGTGACAGCGGTCAAAGTGCCTGCTGGAGTGGACGGTGTGAAACTTCTCAAGATTTTGCAGGATGAATACGGTGTGGTCATGGCAGGGGGGCAGGCCGAACTCAAAGGGAAGATATTCAGAATTGCGCACATGGGTTATATCACACAAGAGGATCTTGCCGCAGGCTTTGAATGTTTGGAAGAGGTTCTGCAAAAGTTGGGATATGGTTTCAAAAGGGGATCTTCCGTCAAATGGTTTACATCAGGAGTTCAAGTATGAGCCAAGCAAAGACAACAAAGCTAAAAGTTTTGGTGAGTGATACCTTGGAACCGACCGGGCTTTCGGCGTTGAAGAAAGAACAGGCACTTCAGGTCGATGTCAAGACGGGACTCACGCCGGAACAGCTTAAGCAAATGATTGGGGAATACGACGCGATCATCGTGCGCAGTTCCACACGACTGACTTCAGACATTATCGAAAAAGGGAAGAAACTTAAAGTCATAGGGCGCGCTGGAGTGGGGGTTGACAACGTTGATGTGCCGACCGCCACCAAAATGGGCATTATCGTCATGAACACGCCGGAGGGCAATGCGATTTCCACTGCCGAGCATACTGTCAGCCTTCTTCTGTCTCTCAACCGCAATATCATTCAAGCCCATCAATCTCTCCGCCAGGGAGATTGGAAAAGAAATCTTTTCACCGGATCGGAGCTTTTTGGGAAAACCTTGGGTGTAGTAGGTTTTGGCCGCATCGGAAGGGAAGTAGCGAAAAGAGCTTTGGGTTTCGGCATGAAAATCATTGCTTTTGATCCTTATCTGGCGAAAGAAGCTGTTGGACAGCCTGAAATTGAAGTGGTTCAGGATCTCAAGCCTCTTTTACGCCGTTCGGATTACATCACCGTTCATACCCCTCTCAATGATGACACGTATCATCTGATTGACGAGAAGGCTTTTTCGATCATGAAAACAGGCGTCCGCATCATCAATTGCGCGCGCGGCGGGATTGTGAGTGAGGAAGCGCTTTATCATGCTATCAAATCCAAAAAGGTTCGCGGGGCAGCGTTGGATGTTTTCGAGAAAGAGCCGCCGGATCCTAAAAATCCTCTTTTCAGCCTGCCTCAGGTGGTGATCACGCCGCATCTCGGCGCTTCAACTGAGGAAGCTCAGGAGAATGTGTCGGTGGCGGTTGCCCATCAAGTTGTGGATGCCTTGCTTAACCGCAGCATCAAGAATGCCGTAAATCTTCCTTCACTGGACGGCGAGACATTCAATGTGTTACGTCCCTGGCTGAACCTGGCTGAAAAACTTGGGCTTCTTCAAACGCAGTTATTCGAAGGTAATATTCAAGAAGTGGATGTGAAATACTGCGGGGAAGTGACTCGCTACAATCTCACTCCGCTTACGATTGCAGTTTTGAAAGGATTGCTCACGCCGGTCAGTGGGGAAATCGTGAATTTCGTCAATGCTCCGACGCTGGCTAAAGAAAGAGGAATCACGGTGAACGAAAGCAAGACCACGCAGGTGGAGGATTTTGCCAACGCCATTTTTGTCACGGTAAAAACTTCAAAAGGTACGAATACCGTTCTGGGAAGTCTTTTTGGGAATCAAGACCCCAGAATTGTGCGCATCAACGAATTCCATGTCGATGCCATTCCGAAAGGCTACATGCTTGTGATCACGAACATTGACAAGCCCGGCGTAGTAGGTGAGGTGGGAACCCTGCTTGGGAAACGTAAGATCAACATTGCTGAAATGACGCTGGGAAGGAAAAAGGAAGGTACCTATGCCATCACAGTCATCAACACGGATAACCCCATTCCCGCACCCGTTCTCAAAGAACTGAAATCACTGAAGCAGATTATGGGTGCGAAGGTAGTCAAACTTTGAGTCAGGGCCACCGCAGCAGCTTTTCTGCTGTGATTTCTTGCCGTAGAAAGACACCTCATATCGAAGCTAAAAGGCAAACACAGAAAAATCAGCTAAAAAAGATGAATACTATATTGATAGGTGCCCAATGGGGAGATGAAGGCAAGGGAAAGATCATCGATCTTCTGTCCGCTCAAAGCGATTATATTGTGCGATTTCAAGGCGGCGCCAACGCAGGACATACTGTACGTTTTGGAAATAAGGAATACATCCTCCATTTGATTCCTTCGGGGATTCTCCATCGGGGTAAGAAATGTGTGATAGGCAATGGTGTGGTGGTGGATCCTGAAGCTTTATTCAATGAAATAGAAAAACTCAAACAGAGCGGAGTGACGGTGGCAAAAAGGCTTTTTATCAGCGAACAGGCTCATCTCATCATGCCCTATCACCAGCTCATCGACCGTCTCCAGGAGGAAACGAGTCAGAGTGGAAAAATTGGTACGACGAAGCGTGGCATCGGACCGTGTTATGCCGATAAAATGGCCAGGCTCGGCATTCGCATGGTTGATCTTCTGGATCGGGGTCTCTTTAAGGAAAGACTGGAAGTCATTCTCGAAGAGAAGAATAGAATCTTGACCAAGATTTATAATCATCAGGAGTTGTCCTTCCGGGAGATTTACGAGAAATATTCGGCCTATGCCGAGAAGCTCAGACCTTTTGTTGTGGACACCATTTCGCTTCTCAATGAGGCGGTGAAGCGAAAAAAGAGAATTCTTTTTGAGGGAGCCCAAGGGACCTTGCTGGATGTGGATCACGGTACTTATCCTTACGTGACTTCCTCCAACGCTACGGCGGGAGGAGCTTTGACCGGAACCGGAGTAGCACCGACTCATATTGGAGAAATCATGGGAGTGGTGAAGGCCTATACGACACGTGTCGGTGAAGGACCTTTTCCGACAGAGTTCCCTCCACGGCTCATGGAGCAAATCCGCAACAAAGGGGAAGAGTTCGGTGCGACGACGGGAAGGCCTAGACGCTGCGGCTGGTTTGATGCCGTTGTGGCCAGGCACTCTGTCTTGGTAAACGGGTTGAATCGGATGGCCATTATGAAGCTTGATGTTTTGGATGAACTTCCCAAGATTAAGATTGCCGTGGCCTATCAATACAATGGAAAGGTTTTTAAAACATTCCCATCCAGCCTCCGCATTCTTGAGAAATGTGTTCCGGTTTATGAAGAGCATCTCGGCTGGGAGACGGATATCCGTCAGGTAAAACGGTTCAAGGATTTGCCGGTGAATACCAAGAAGTATCTTGCTAGAGTCTCGAAGCTTTTGGAAACGCCGATTGCCATTATCTCCGTTGGATCCCAGCGGAATCAGACCATTTTTGTTAAATAGATGCCCAAGTTGCTTCAGCACATAGCGATTATCATGGATGGAAATGGCAGGTGGGCCATGGAGCGCGGCCTGCCTCGCGTTCAGGGTCATCAGGCCGGTGTTGAGAGTATTCGCGAGATTGTGAAAGCCGTGGGAGAACTGGGCATTAAATATCTCACGCTTTATGCCTTCTCCACGGAGAATTGGGCGCGTTCTAATGAGGAAGTCAGTTTCCTCATGAATCTCCTATCAAATTATCTTGACCGTGAGCTTGAGGAAATGGCTCGGAATAATATCCGGTTTCAGACCATCGGGCGTCTCAGCGATCTTCCTTCCGAAATTCAGAAGAAAATTTCAAGAAACATCAAGGCCACCGAATCCAATAGAGGCTTGGTGTTGACACTTGCTCTGAGTTACTCGAGTCGTCTTGAAATTGTGGATGGTATCAGGAAAATCGTGGATAAGATTTTAAAGCGCGGACTTTCGCCTGAAGAGATCACGCCGGAAATTCTTTCTGATCATCTCTACACAGCCGGCATGCCGGACCCTGATCTTCTGATCCGAACCAGCGGTGAGATGCGAATCAGCAATTTTCTTTTGTGGCAGCTATCCTACACGGAAATCTATGTTACGGATAAATTCTGGCCGGATTTCAGGAAGGAAGATTTGTTGAGGGCCATTGATGATTATCAAAGAAGGGAGAGGCGATTTGGAAGAACCACTGCCCCAGCCAAAAAATAAAGAAGCTTCGAAAAGGCTTCTTTGGTCCGTGATTTTCCTCAGCGTTTCCACCTGGGTGATTTTATTTTCACCGGGGTCCGTTTATTTTTCGGTCACGTTGTTTTTTATCTTGATGGCCTTGAATGAATATGTGACTTTAGTTCAGACAAAAAAGATAGGACTCAGCCGCCCTTTGATTCTTATCTTGGGGCTGATTACACCTTGGGCGATCAATTCCCGAGCGGTTGCCGTGTTTCTGGTTCTGGCTATTCTTACCCTTTTCATCGTTCATGTAAGAAAAAGTGATCTTCCGCAGGCGTTTGTGAGTGCTTGTGTCGGTTTTTTCGGCCTGATCTGGATTGCCTGGCTTTTCTCTTATGTGATTGAGCTTCGGTATGAGTTCGAAGGGCCAAAGTGGGTTTTTTATACTATTCTTGTGGCCAAAATGGGAGATGCCGGAGCGTACTTTATAGGAAAGAAATGGGGCAAAACGAAGTTTATCCCTCATATCAGTCCCAACAAAACCTGGGAGGGGGCTTTGGGACAGTTGGCAACTTCGGTAGCGATTTCTTTGTTCTCAAAGGTTTATCTGAATGTTGCATGGTCGCATCTGTGGATGCTTGGAGCCGTGCTTGGAATCGCTGCACAGATTGGAGACATGATCGAAAGCATGGTGAAGCGCAATCTCGAGGCAAAAGATTCAGGAAATATTCCAGGCTTGGGAGGGTTCCTTGACATTTTGGATAGTCTTCTTTTCACCGTGCCGATCGTCTACTTCTACGTGACTCATCTGCTATGAAAAAAATCTCTGTCGTCGGGTCAACAGGTTCGATTGGTGTCAACACTCTGAAGGTTGTGGAAAGCCACCCCCAAAAATTTTCCGTGGCAGCCCTGGCGGCGGGAAGCAATGTCGAACTTCTTCTGGAACAGGCAAGGCGATTCAAGCCGGCCGTTGTTTGTATCCGCGACTTTGAAAATGCCGAGATTTTGAAAAATAAACTTGCGGGTTCCGGAACGAAAGTGGTGTGGGGTGAGGAGGGATTGATCGATGTCAGCGTTCATCCGGCAGCGGATCTTGTGATCTTTTCTGTGGTAGGGGCTAAAGGACTGAAACCCCTTATTGCCGCCATTCGTGCCTGCAAAAATATCGGATTCGCAAATAAGGAGCCTTTTGTGATAGCAGGAGAATTGATCAAGTGTCTTGCTGCCAAATATGGAGTCAAGCTTCTTCCTATCGATAGCGAGCACAGCGCCATTTTTCAGTGTTTGCAGGGTGAGAAAAAGGAGTCCGTGAGGCGGATTATTTTGACTTCTTCGGGCGGTCCCTTCCGCCGACTCAGCCGAGAAGCGCTTGGCCGCGTCACGGTGGCTCAAGCCCTCAAGCATCCGCGCTGGAAAATGGGCAAGAAAATCACGGTGGATTCAGCGACTTTGATGAACAAGGCACTGGAGGTGATTGAAGCCGCTCATCTTTTTGACCTGCCGACGGAGAAAATCAATGTTTTGATTCATCCGGAGGCCATTGTTCATTCGCTGGTCGAATTTATCGACGGATCTCACATCGCACAGCTGGCGGTGACCGATATGCGGATTCCCATCCAATACGCGATGTCCTACCCGGAGCGTTTGCATTCAAACGGATTCCCACGGCTTGAATTCGAAAAGGTAAGGAAACTTACGTTTGAGGAGCCGGATGTGTCTAGATTCCCCTGCTTGGAGTTGGGCTATGAAGCTAACCGAAGAGGAGGAACCATGCCCGCCGTTCTCAATGCCGCCAATGAAGTTGCGGTGGATCTTTTCCTGAAGGAGAGAATCCGTTTGGTCGATATTCCAACCAAGGTCGAGCGTGTGATGAAAAAACACCGGGTGACGGTTCAACCCGATCTGGAACAAATTCTCGAGGCCGACCGGTGGGCCCGGGAAAATTTTAAATAGCAAGGGAGGAAAAAGTGCATTTTCTTATCAATCTGCTGCCCGCTTTGATCGTCCTGGGTGCTCTCATTTTTATCCATGAGTTGGGTCACTTTCTAGCCTGTAAGCTGTCGCGGGTCAAGGTCGAGAAGTTCTCCATCGGGTTCGGCCCGGAGATTTTTCATATCCAGGGTAAAGAGACGCGCTATGCCGTTTCCTTGATTCCACTCGGTGGTTTTGTCAAACCAAGCGGTGAATCTTATGATGACATCGGCGAAGAAGGTCTGAAACCGCATGATTTTCTGGCCCAGGGCGCTGCCGTTAAATTTGGGATTGCTTTTGCCGGTGTCCTGATGAATTTTGTTCTCTCCTATTTTCTTTTCGCCACGATTTTCATGATCGGCCGACCGATTCTTAAAGCCAAAATCGGCGGTTTTGTCGAGGGATATCCTGCGAAATCCAGCCGTCTTGCCGTTGGGGATTTGGTGCTTTCGGTGGATGGGAAACCTGTCCGGAGCTGGCGTGAGCTTACTGATTCTATTTACCAGGCCGGCAGTAAAGAACTCAAGTTTGCCATTGAAAGGAAAGGTAAGCGGACTGAAATTTCTGTACTTCCCAAAGTCGAGGAGCTGAAAGATCCGTTCGGGAAAGTTCATCAGGTAGGGCGGATCGGCATTCTCCCCTCCGAGGAATATTCACTTGAGAAATATCCCCCTCCGCAGGCGCTGAAAGAAGCTGCAAAAACTCTGGTTAATTTCACGGGTCTCACTTTCAAATCCATCGGGTATTTGGTGACGGGGAGGCTTTCCCTGAAATCCGTGAGCGGTCCGATTGGAATTTTTGCCATTGCCAGCAAAACAGCTAAGCTGGGCATGGTTCATGTGCTTCAGCTGACTGCTTTTCTTTCAGCTTCTCTGGCTGTGTTTAACCTGATTCCATTCCCGCCTCTGGACGGTGGTTTGATGCTTTTTATTTTGATCGAAGCCGTTCGAAGAAAACAAGTGAGCCTGAGAGTGCAGGATGCTATGACCAAAGCTGGTTTTGTTCTGCTTCTTGCTCTCATGGTAGTGGTGATGGTTAATGACCTCTCGAACCTTGACATTGCGGCGAAAATAAAAACTTTCATCCACAGATAATCACAAATAGAGCCCCATGAGATGGACCCAGACATTAATCCCCACCCTGCGTGAAGATCCCAAAGACGCCGAAGCGGTGAGCCACAAGCTCATGCTTCGTGCAGGCCTGATCCGCAAACTCTCGGCCGGTATCTACACCTACTTGCCGCTGGGGATGCGAATTCTGGAGAAAGTTGTCTCGATCATTCGTGAGGAGATGTTTCGGGCAGGGGCGGATTGTCTTTTGATGCCGGCGCTGCATCCCGCTGAAATTTGGAAGCGAACCGGCCGTTATGAAACGCTGGGCGCAGACAAATTCGCCTTCAAGAACCGCACGGATCAGGAATATGTTTTAGGCCCCACCCATGAAGAAGTGATCACGGAGCTGGCCGGTGCCTATATCAAATCCTATAAAGACCTCCCCAAAATTCTTTTTCAAATACAAACCAAGTTTCGGGATGAGCTCCGTCCGCGCTTCGGCATCATTCGCACCAAAGAATTCATCATGAAAGATGCCTATAGTTTCGACCGCGACGAGAAAGGGCTGGATCAAAGCTATCAGAAGATGTTTGAAGCTTATAAGAAAATCTTCACACGCTGTGGGATGAGCTTTGAGATTGTGAGTGCCGATCCTGGATTGATGGGAGGGAAGGTCTCGCAGGAGTTTATGGTGGAATCCAAGTTCGGGGAAGATGTGATGATTCAATGCCCCAAGTGCGGTTACACGGCAAGCCAGGAGGTGGCCGGTGATCTCTGCCCTCAGTGCCGGTCCAAGGTGAGGAAGTCGACGGCGATGGAAATCGGGCATGTTTTTAAGCTTGGGACCCGCTACACCAAAGTATTTGGAGTTGAGTATTCGGATGAAAAGGGAGAAAAAAGAACGGTCATCATGGGCTGCTATGGGATTGGTGTCAACCGCATCCTGGCGGCGCATATCGAGGAACATCATGATACCAAGGGAATGATTTGGTCCAAAGCGCTTGCGCCCTACCAAGTCCTTCTCCTCAACCTGAATCAATCCGATTCAGCTTCCGTTCAGATCGCGGACAAGATTTACGAATCCTTGATTGCTTCGGGTTTGGAAGTTCTCTATGACGACCGCGACGAAAGAGCGGGTGTGAAGTTCAATGATGCCGATCTTATCGGCATTCCCCTCCAAATCATTGTCAGCGAACGCAATTTGAAAGACGGAAAGCTTGAGATCGTAAAACGGGCCGACAAAAAAACCGAGCGCATCGATTTGGCTGAGGTCTCCAAATTCATTTCCGAGACTCTTTCCGGCCTTTCTTGAGCTCCTCTTAGTTCCCGCTCCCTTCCTGATTTTTCCCCTAATCTCTATTAATAATAGATAAATTCCTATTCGCACGCGGAATCTGCAGATTTTCGCAAAATTTCCTTTGAGTACGCTCACGCCTCTCCATAACATAACCGTGAATGACAAAATCCAAAATCCAAAATCCAAATGACAAATGAATCGCCAATCGTCCAATCTTCGGCGTCATTGCGAGACTCGCGTAGCGAGGCGAAGCAATCCGCGGAGCGCCGCGAGGAATACGGTGACGAGGCAATCTTTTGATTAGGTGGAACCCAAAGAAAGTTTTGGAAAAAGCAATGGACGAATCGGGGAATGGGAGAGTCGGCGAATCGGGGAAGGACAGAAAGAAGGATATTCGAAGTTATCGTGATCTTGATGTGTTTCAAGGCGCTATGGATTTGGTCATGAATATTTTTGAAATCACAAAACGATTTCCTAAAGAAGAGCGATAGGGTCTTGTGGATCAGATACGTAGGTCTTCAAGATCGATTTGTGCGAACTTGGGAGAAGGATGGAGAAAGAGACGATATCGCGCTGCTTTTATTAACAAGTTGAGTGATGCAGAGACGGAGGCATGTGAGACGCAAGTATGGGTTGAAATAGCATGCCGTTCAGGCTATTTATCGGAACCGGAAGCGATCAAATTGAATGGCGATTGTGATCATATCATGGCTCAACTCGTGAGGATGATTGATCAGACGGAGAAATGGCTTATCAAGGAATCGCCGTTTCCCCGACACGCCCATTCGCCGAGTCAGATGAATAATCAAAGGAGGAGGCTTCCATGAAACGGACAATCGCGTTGGTAGTAGCTGTGGCCTTTGCATTGAATGTAACCTTCGAAGGCGGCGCTTTGGCATTTTCGTCCGGTTCTTCGGCGAGCCAGGGGAATCCCGCTTCTTCTCAAATGGGGCAGATTGCAGAATCGGCGGGGCCGGTGCAATCTTTTCAAGCGGATTTATTCACGGGCCGCGCTCAAACTTCAGTTCCCATCTTCGTTCCGCCCGGCAGGAAGAAAATCCAGCCGAGTTTGAATCTTTCTTATTCCAGTTCCGGGGGAAACAGCTGGCTGGGAGCGAGCTGGAATCTGGACATGGGATTTATTCAGAGGGATCTTAAAAGAGGAGTTCCGAGTTACGGCGCTGGCGACAAATTCCTATTTTCCTTTCAGGGGGTGAGTTCGGAACTGGTTTCCGTAGCGGCGAACGAGTACCGCGCCCGGGATGAAGCTCTGTTTCTGAAGTTTGTCTTTGATCCTTCTTCCAATTCCTGGATGGTGACGGACAAATCGGGGACGAAGCACTGGTTTGGTCTCTCACCCGACTGCCGGCAGACGAATTCTTTAGGCACATTCAAATGGGCGATTTCCAAGGTGGAGGATACCTCCGGTAACAGTATGCTGGTCTCGCATGTTCAGGATGGAGGGGAGATGTATCTTTCCTCGATTGACTATAATGGAAACACCGCCCAAAACTTCTCACCCACCCACCGGGTGGAATTCACACTGGAAGACAGGCCGGATAAATCCTTCTCGTATATCACCGGTACAAGAGTGGAATTGAATAAGCGGCTGAAGGAGATTCAGGTTAAAGTGAAAGACGGCGCAGCCGCCCCCGCAGGCGGAGCCGGAGGGGGTGAGACAGGACTGTGGCAGTTGGCAAGAAAATACGCCATCAGCTATCAGCTATCCGCTTCATCTCAAAGATCCCTGTTATCCCAGGTCACCGAATACGGGAAGGATGGTCTTGCGGCATTACCCCCGGTCACGTTCACGTATCAGGATAAAGTATTGGGCTTTGAATCGATGATTGATTTCCCGGGGATTCAAAGGGCCTTGGCTTCCTGGACTGATAGTGATTTTCCGAGAATGAGTTCCGGGGGAGACACCTCGGTGGATATGCTCGATCTGAATGGAGATGGAAGAAATGACCGGATTCAATCGGTGACGGGGAACACAAATTGGAAGATTCAGTTGAATCAAGGGCCAAGCTTTGGCCCCCTCCAGGACTTCGGCCCCCTTGAGAAGCCCACCTCCTGGGCAGGCTTCGATTATGTGTCGGAACTGACACAGAAGAAACAGGCCACGGATCTTCTCGATATCAATGGAGATGGATTACCGGATCGTATCATCGCCCAGGATAATAACACCTCCTGGCTGGTGCAGGTGAATAGCGGAAGCGGTCTGAATCCCTCGATTCCGTGGGGACCGGTGGAAAGAATGACGAGCACGGCCGGGAATGAATATATAAGGTACACGGGCGATTCGAATGAGACGCTGGTGGATTGGGTGGATATGAACGGAGACGGATTGCCGGATCGGGTGCAGGCCCAAGCCGGTAATCCTTACTGGAAAGTACAATTCAATACCGGGACTGGATTCGGAGCGATGGTGGACTTTGGGCCGGTGGAGAGAATGGCGGCCGGTACGGTGAATGATGCGATCCGGCTGGTGTCGAGCTCCTTTGAGACGCGGGTGGACTTGGTGGACCTGAATGGAGATGGATTGCCGGACCGAGTGCAGGCTGCGGATGGTAATTTGAATTGGAAAGTGCAGTGGAATACGGGGAGAGGATTCAGCCCGATGGAGGATTTCGGACCCATTGTGAGAGCGATTCCCGTCGGGAAGCATGATTTCATTCGAGCCTTTTCGGATACCGGGGCCCAGATGGTCGATTTATTTGATATCAATGGAGACGGATTACCGGACCGGGTGCAGGCGGAGGATTACAACACGGTGTGGAAGGTGCAGATCAATACCGGGAAAGGATTCAAGGCCCTTCAAGATTATGGGCCGATCGAGAATATGACGGGAGAACCGAAATACAGTTTCCCGAGATGGACGAATGCCTCGAGCCAGATAGCGGTGGATATGGCGGATATGGATGGAGATGGAATGGCGGATCGTATTCAAGCCGCTGTGGGGAGTACGGCCTGGAAGGTGCAGAAGAATAAGGGGCCTTATCCTGATCTGCTCTCCCGGATCGATAATGGAAGGGGCGGCCGAACCACGATTCACTATTCACCCTCCACCTCTTTTGATAATCGGGATACGAATGGGAAGGAGCGATTACCGTTTTCTGTCCAAGTCGTGACGCAAGTTAAACAGGAAGACGGGATGGGAAATTCTTACGTCACTTCCTATTTATATAAAGGTGGCCTCTACAGTAGCTCTGACCGTGAGTTTCGGGGATTTAGAGAGGTTACGATCACCGATGCAGCGGGCACTCAAACGATTTCTACCTTTGGACAAGACGACCATAATAAAGGTAAGTTGTTAGAGAAGGATGTTAAGGATTCTTCTGGTAATCTCTTCTCTAAAGAAGTCACAACCTGGGGCGATACCCATCCTTGGGGAACAAGTGTGGATGTGCACTTTGTGCATGCTGATCAGGTTGACACCTACATTTTCGATGGCGATTCGAATTATAAGCAGGTAAGGACAGAATATACTTACGATGATTATGGCGATATTGCCTCGACGACTGAGGACGGCGACATTTCGGCCACCGGAGATGAGCGGAAGACAGTCAATACTTACGTCTACGGGATGGCTGCGCCCGGGTCCGGGACCGGGACCTATATTGTTAATACATTATCTAAAACCACACTTTATGCTGCAGATCTAACAACCATCAAGGCTGAAAAATACTTCTATTACGACGGTGCTACGAGTATTGTCACAGCTCCCGCGGCCGGTCTTTTAACCAAGCAAGAAGAGTGGCTAAATACTGCCTCTGGATGCGGTACTCCAGGGGTGTGCACAAACAATCCTAAGACGACAATGACCTACGACTCATACGGAAACGTAGCAACCGTTACAGATGCTCGTGGCTATATCAATACTAATACCTATGATTCAACATATCACATGTTCCTAACTCAAATTAGCAATGCCTTATCTCAGACTAGATCTTTCACATATGATCCGTGGCTTGGGCAAATTTTAACGTCTACCGATCAGAATGGCCAAGTGGCGGAGACACAATATGATGTGCTGGGTCGAATCACAAAAGTCATCGCACCTCTCGATTCCTCAACGGAACCGACACAGGAATTTACTTATGATTATCCGACTTCAAATTGCACCTCGAACTGCACAACGCGACTTACAACCAAAGTCAAATCTTCGGTTCCAGGCCAGACATTCACGCAGCTTGTTACTTATTCCTTTGTGGACGGACTTGGTCGGGAAATCCAGCGTCGTTCTCCAGCTGAAGATTCCACTAAACAGATTATTTCCGGCGGCGTCGAATTTGATAGCCGCGGTCTTGTGTCCAAACAGTACGTGCCTTATTTTGAAAACAGCACTACATCGTATGTAGCGACTGATACGACTAAACCCAAAGCCACGTTCACTTATGATGCCGTGGCCCGAAGAACCCGTATTGATTATCCAGACGGTACAAATTCACAGGTTGCGTACAACAAGTTTGTCAAAACGACGACCGATCAGCGCGGCAAGCAACTCCGTTATACGAACGACGCTTATGAAAGAATTGCAAAAGTGGAGGAGTTTAATGCGGGTAGTACTTACACTACGACTTATGAATATGATGCAAAGAACAATCTGACTAAAACGACTGATAATGTGGGCAACCAAACTACTATTTCTTATGATTCATTATCTAGAAAGACCGCGATGTCAGATCCTGATATGGGAACTTGGTCCTATACTTATGACGTAAGTAATAACCTTGTCTCCCAAACTGATGCCAAGAGCCAAACGATTTCATTTACTTATGATGCTTTAGACCGTATTACCCTTAAGGATTTGCCATCCGGTGAAACAGATGTGATCTATAGCTATGATTCAGCGCCTTCAGGATATTCAGGACAAACAGGTTATTGGGTAGGGCGATTAGCAAAAATTAGTGATTCTAGTGGAGATCATGAATTTCTATATGACAAACAAGGGCGTATCCTCAAAGATAAAAAGACCGTTGATTCAGTGAGTTATGAATTTGTTCGAACATACGATTCGATAGGGCGCGTCCAAACCTTGACGTACCCAGATACCGAGGTAGTTACCTATACATATAACGGCTTCGGTGACGTAGAGACGATTCAAGGAGTTAAGAGCGGCGTTACGACCGATTACATAAAGCAGGTAGATTACAATGCTTCGGGGCAAATTGCCTTTACAAAATATGGCAATAATGTCACCTCTAATTACACGTATGATTCAAATACTCTGCGTTTATCCAATATCTTGACAAAAAAACCGGACGGCACAACAAAGCTTCAAGATCTCTCATACACTTTTGACGGTAACGGCAATGTCACACATGTTGGCGATGCCATCAATTCGATGACACAAGATTTTACTTATGATGATCTGAATCGTCTTACGCAGGCGATTGGTTCAGCCTATGGAACACAAAGTTTTAGTTATGACTCGATCGGTAATATGACAAATAAAGCAGGAAGAACGATGTCCTATGGTACTGGTTCCACCCCCGCACGCCCGCATGCGGTAACGAATGTGACATGGAGCGGCAACAAATTTCCAACTTTTTGCCGTGATCTTGGATCTGGGAATTGTACGCTTGGCTATGACGGTAATGGCAATATGACCACGCGTGGGCAAGACATACTTTCTTATGATTCAGAAAACCGTTTAAAAGAAGCGAAAGTTAGAGAAGGCGAGTCAAGCACCATTAGCTATACTCTCAAACCCGGTTGGAATGTCATTTCTTTCCCGGCCCTTCCGGATGATCGGGGTGTGCCCAATGTGCTCTCCTCTTTGACTTTCGGTACTGATTATGACCAAGTTTCTTATTGGGACGCCTCAGCGTCAGGCACTGATAAATGGAAACATTGGGTTAACGACAGTGATTTTAATGACTTTACGCAATTTGAATATGGAAAAACGTATGAAATCTACAATAAATCGGGGATTGATAAATCATTTAGTGTTTCAGGCAAGACTTCCGCTATCGATATTACTCACAACATTGTGTCGGGGGACAACTTTATTTCTCCAGCAGTGAAGACCGCAACGAGTGTTTCAACGGTACTTTCTGGACTCACATTAGGCACACATTATTCTGATGTGAAACGTTTTAATGCCACGACTCAAACCTGGGAATCTTATCAGGGAGGAGCTTTCACTCAGTTCGAGCCAGGCAAAGGATACAATATCATCGGACTTACAACTGCAAGCTTTAGCTATGGAAAAACTGAGACAACCACAACTTTTATTTATGATTCCAATGGAGCTCGCATCAAAAAGACTGCGGCCGGTACTACAACGATCTATTTCGGAAATGATTATGAGGTAGAGGGAGCGGTCTCGACAAAACATATCTTTTTGGGTGACCGGCGAATTACTACGAAAAAGTCGAATGGAGATATTTTCTTCATTCATACAGATCATATTAATTCCACAAATGTAGTGACTGATGGCTCGGGTAATCAGTCCGTGCTTCTCGAATACGATCCTTATGGCGAGACCGCGACTTTTACAGGATCCGCAGATCTTAAGTATAAATATACTGGAAAGGAAAGAGACGATAGTACAAAACTTTATTTTTACGCTTGGCGTTATTATGACCCGCAGCTGGGTCGATTCACTTCACCAGATACAATCATTCCAGACCCATCCAATCCACAGGAATTTAACCGCTATTCCTACGTCAATAATAATCCGATAAAGTACACAGATCCCACTGGGCACAAGAAGCATAGCTTTTGGAAGAGCTTTTTAAAATGGACCGGAATTATTGTTGGAGCAATCGCGGGAATAGCCTTTGGAGTCGGCCTTGCTTCCGTATTAATGCCTGTAATGCATGCTGCGCTTGGGGCGACATTTGGTTCAATCGTCGGAGGAGCAATGGCTGGGGCAGGAGGCGCCGTCTTTGGGAATGGTGTGGCTAACACATTCCAAGGAAGAAATCCTTTTAGTGGGGCCGGAACCGCCGCAATTGCTGGTGCGGCATTTGGTGGATTTGATGCTGGCTATAGTCGATTAGTTCCAAAAGCAAGTTTTGGTTCCAGTATAATACGCGTCGGCCTTGATGGTGCTGTCGGCGGGGCTGTATCGGAAATAACAGGGGGAGATTTTTGGACAGGTGCGGCATTTTCTTCTATAGCTTCTGGATCGCGCCTCATATACCGAGCAGCAATTGCTTTAAGGGATCCAAGTAGAGTAAGAGATCCATTTTTAACACCCTCCAATGGTCAGGCCGGAGATAAAGATTTATCAAGAACCGACGTACAGATGCCAATAGATTCAACGTCAGGTTGGGGGATGAGCAATGTTGGAAATGTTAATTCCAGTAATTTCTTTACCGGAGAAAAAGGTCTTTTGATGAGATTTGTGAGTTTAATCCCATCATTTAATGGGCTTGGTTACGGCCATGATAATTTTATGGGCGCCGTACATCAAGCTTATGGAAATTCTTTTGCAAAATCCGTTATAAATTACACGACTATTCCTGTTGCGGGCGCGGTTAATACAGCAGGCTCATTTGCCTCGCCAGCGGCAGCGCCAATTCTGCTTTATCAAGCGAAGCGGAATGATTAATTGAAATGCGCTCTTTATATGAGTAGACTCATTTCGAATTCACTGCGTTCTACATGTGCTAAGCAAAAAAAGGTGAAATGCATTATGAAAGAAACCAGAATTTTTTTTGCATTTGTTACTTCAATTATTTTTTGTTCATGTGCAGCCGTCGGTGTCCCCTATACATCAGACCCTGATAAAATGTTGTATTACTCGGCTCAATTGCTTAATCAAAATCGAGAATTTAGAGCAAAGGAGATGCTTGATGCAGCTTACAAAAAATATTCGGATGAAGGCAACACCGCTGGATTATGTGATACATATCTATTCTATTCAAACTATTACCGAAGAGAAATTTACACACCGGCCGTTCCTTCATTGGTGAATCTATCCCCAGAACAGCAGCGAAAGGACAGAGAACTCCATCCTGGAAATTATATAAAATCCACACATACCAACTATGATAAAGCGATTGATTCTTTGAAGAAAGCAGTCGATACCTGCACCGAAAGCAATAAGTTATCTTCTGTTTTTATGGCTAATCTTGCTATAGGGGAAACCATTTTATTCCAAAAGAAAGGGTTCCCTTACGAGGCCTGCAAATATTTTCGAGAGAGTAAAAAATATTATTTAAGGGCAAAAGAAGAAGGCCAAAACGCACGAAACTATGAAGGTGAAGATTTTGGGCCCAAGCTGGACTCCTATATAGAAAAATTTTGTGAGTCAGCTTAAAAAATGTCCAGTTCCTATAAAGTTGCCTCGTTTACCGCAGATCCCGTCTTTCTATAAATCTCCTTTGAACCGCCTTTGTCCGCCTATAAAATGGCATCCATTTTAATGAAAATTTGCAAATTACTTTCTATTCTTTTCATTAGTGTGATGATATTTGGCTGCGCTTCCATTTTCATGACCAAGGAGGAGAGAGATTATCGATCTTCAATGGTAAAAATGCTGGCTGAGGATTGGAAGGAAAAAACAGGCGGTTTGGCAGCGAAAAATATTGAACATGCTGATCCAAAAGTGTTTGAACAAAGCGCGTGCACGAAAGGCTGCGATTTTGAAGAATTCACTCTGATGGAATTACATTGTGCGGATTGCGGCTCAGTAACGGCGCATTACTGTCCGTCTGAGAAGCGATATTGGATTTCAAGTTCGGGAGGCATGGCTTTTCACGTTGAATCTTACGGGCCGTTTTCTTTTGAACCAACTCCAAAGATGCTCGATTATCAAGCCCAAAAGACAACTGACGAAGAATATAAGAAAACCCGTTGGTGGTACTCTTATTTCGGAAAATCAAAATGCGCCTCATGAAATTTATTTATCCAATCGTCATTTTAATTTTTTTGTCTATGAGTTTACCGTGCGCCGCATCCCAAAATTTAAGCATAGATAAACAAGAGATTTTAGGAACCGATTTTGATCTTTGGCATAAGAACCATAAATCCACGTTTTGGTTAAGATATAAATTTGGTTATCAGGGCAATGTCTATGCGCTTTACAACATACTTGAGAAACAAAGTGGAAATCCTTTCCATGCAATTTTGACTAAAAATGGAAAAGTATTTTATTCCGAAGAAGACGTTTGTCTTATGCCTTTAGACGTCATGGCCCCTTGGAAGGATATAGGGGATGGTTTGCCATACCAAGAGGGCTTAGAGAAAGTTTATGTCAACTTTGAAAAGTGGATGGATGACTTTGCGGCTCAAATATCCGAATGTCGATTGAATTCAAAACAGTCGTCTGTCCAAGATACAAGCACTTTCGACGACATCCTTTCCTACATCGTGCTTTCTCCTTTGCGTTGGATTACGTCTATAAGTGATATGTTTTCGTTGCGAGCAGAGGATAAAAAACGAGAAACTATGGATGCGAACCTTGTTATTGGAATGTCGCAAAATGAAATCAGAGAGAAATTCGGCCAGCCAACAGCTATTTTAACTTCAAAGAGTCAGCCCTATCAGATATGGTGGTATTACAAAAAGCCATCACTGGAAGTCCCTCTATTAGGCATCCGAAATGGCCGTTTGGAATGGGTGCAGGGTTTAGTGAGCTTAGAACTTAATCAGCGCATCAAACATTTAACATGTGAAGAGACAAATCAAATTGATTCTAAAGCTCTTGCTCAAGCATGCAAAGAGGTTAAACCGAGTATAATCCGCGCATGAAAAAATCCTTCTCTTTAATAATTGCTTTAGCCTTCATTTTAACATCGTGTTCGACTGGTCCCGGCGCAGTAAAAATTCTTGGAATCCCTATGGGGTACACATACTGGGGTTTAGATACCGGAGAGCAGGCAAAGCTTGATCATCGTGAAGAATTCCATGTAAGCCAGGAAGAATGGAATAGTCTTTTAAAGAAGAGTCAAAATTCAAAATTGGATGGCGTGTCGTGGGGGTTGCCAGAAGGAGCCGAGGATTCAGATCTAGAGTCCGAATTCTGGGTTTCAAGCCTTGGCCGTCCTCTTCAAAAAGAAAAATAAAAATCGGGTACCGGTACTGGGAGTGCCAGGATAAAATTTTTTCTATTAAATTTTTCTGTAAAAATTGCTTCCCGGAAATTTTTTTCTCTGATAATTCTGCAATAAAACCCACTTTTTGTGCCTGAGTTTTTAAATATTTTTTCCCTTGCTTCCGTCTAATATATTGCGGGATGTAGAGCTGAAAAATTCTAACAAACCCAACAGTAATTGCCGTTTTTTGGCCCTATATCACGAAAACTTTCGAGCTTTTTGAACCTTTTAAAATGAGATCAAAAGGTTAAGAGTTTCGTAACTCTTTATTATAGAAAGCAGATCACTCCCTCCGCTGTTCACCTTTTGAGCTTTTGACGGAAAACCTCCTTGTTGTGTGCAGCTACTTCCCGAATTGGGTCATACATGGCGGCATGTACGACCCAGTTAACAGAGAGTTCCGGGGCTTCCGGGAAGTGACAGTCACCGATGCGGCCGGCACTAAAACTATCAATACGTTTGGCCAGGATGACCACACCAAAGGCAAGATGTTAGAGAAAGATGTGAAAGATTCTTCGGGCAATCTCTTTTCCAAAGAAGTCACGACTTGGGGTGACACTCATCCTTGGGGAACGGGTGTGGATGTGCACTTTGAGCATGCGGACCAAGTGGATTCCTATATTTATGATGGCGATTCTTCATATAAACAAGTGCGAAAAGAGTTCACTTACGATGATTATGGAAACCTAGCTTCGATGACTGAGGACGGCGATGTGTCAGTTACGGGCGATGAGCGTAAAACAGTCAATACCTATGTCTATGGGATGGCTGCGCCCGGATCCGGCTCGGGGACTTATATCGTTAGCACGCTATCGAAAACAACGCTTTACGATTCTAATTTAACAACGATTAAGGCCGAGAAATATCTTTATTATGACGGCGCGACGAGCATTACGACTGCGCCTACCGCGGGTTTACTTACTAAAGAAGAAGAGTGGCTTTCCACGGCTTCGGGCTGCGGCACAGCCGGGGTGTGTTCAAACAATCCCAAGTCCACAATAACCTATGACTCTTACGGTAATGTCGCCACTTTGGTGGATGCCCGCAGCTACACAACGACTAATACATACGATTCCACCTATCATTTATTCCTCGTTACTATATCAAACGCGCTTTCTCAGACTAAGTCTTTTACTTACGATCCTTGGCTTGCTCAGATGCTTACCTCTACCGACCAAAACGGGCAAGTCACCGAAACCCAGTACGATGTGCTGGGCCGTGTCACAAAAGTCATTGCTCCGCTGGATTCCTCAAGCGAGCCTACGCAGGAATTCGTATACGCCTATCCATCTTCCGGTTGCACATCAAACTGCTATAGCACCACCACGACCAAAGTAAAATCGTCTGTGCCGGGGCAGACTTTCACGCAGCTCGTTACTTATTCCTTCACCGACGGGCTTGGCCGCGAGATTGAGCGCCGCTCTCCGGCGGAAGATTCGGCGAAGCAAATTGTTTCGGGCATCGTGGAGTTTGATTCACGAGGGTTGGTAAGCAAACAATACGTGCCATATTTTGAAAATACTTCTACCAGTTTTGTAACGCCGGTAACGAGCGGTCCCAAAGCAACTTTCACTTACGACGCGGTCGGCCGCAGGACGCGCATTGATTACCCGGATAGTACGAATTCCCAAGTCGCGTTCTCGGATTTCGTCAAGACCACAACCGATCCGCGGGGGAAGCAATTGCGTTACACCAATGACGGCTACGGCCGCTTGGTCAAGGTGGAAGAGACGAATGCCGGTGCGACCTACACCACCACTTACAAGTACGAT
>Ga0209515_10003178_pt1 | contig 23942 bp, 16 predicted proteins | sample Subgroupgradi54m_FD_187454 | JGI IMG/M metagenome (GOLD analysis project Ga0209515, IMG submission 187454) | Subsurface groundwater microbial communities from S. Glens Falls, New York, USA - GMW60B uncontaminated upgradient, 5.4 m (SPAdes)... ... | reverse complement strand
CTCTCGCAAACACGCTGAGATTCAGATGACGGCTGGAAAATATATTTTGCTGGATCTTGAGTCTTCCAATGGAACTTATGTGGGTGGTAAAAAAATCACGGAATATATCTTGCAACCCGGAGACGAAATTGCCATTGGTAACACCAAGATGATCTTCAAAATCTAAAAAAACAGGGGAGTTCCATGAAAGCAAAATATATTATTACTCTTATTATCTTTTTTGTCACCGTACCTGCCTTTGCCGGAGTTGTCATGTTTTCTAAAATGACCCTGACAACTCCCATCAACTTGTCACAGACCAGCAAAGCTTACATGGATGGAAACAAACTGAGAGTGGAAACCACGGGTGGCAACATGGATCAAACCATGATCTTCCGTGGAGATAAAAATGTTCTTTGGACAGTCAATACAAAAGCAGGAACTTATACGGTATCAACTCCTGAAGATATGCAGCAAATGAATGCCAAGCTCAATGAGCTTCGTGGCAAAATGGGAAAGCCTGCTCAGGATATTGTAAAACCAAATTTTCAAAAAGTTTCTTCAGGAGAAAAAGTGGATCAGTGGACTTGCGATAAATACTCGGGAACTTTATCCGGACAGATGAAACAGGAAATCTGGACAACAACACCCTCCAGTGTAGGCTTGAGTAGTGCTGATTTTCAAGCAATGCAAGCCATGAGAAATTTCTTTAAGGATTCCTCAAAAAACCAGATGATGGGTTTTCAGGTGGGACCCGACACACCCCAAGACGGCATGTACGCCGGTATTCCGGTAAAAACGATGATCTATAAGGATGGACAGCTTCAGGGACAATCTCAGTTGATTGAAATTCATAAACAGAATGTGGACAGCATCCTCTTTGAGCTTCCAGCGGGCTACAAAAAACAAACGGAACTTGATTTCAAGGACTTCAAGATGCCTCAGAAATAATAAATCCTGTTAATGCGCCTCGGCCCAATTCTTCCCTACCCCCACATCGACTTTTAAAGACACTTTCAGTTTTACAACTTCTTCCATCTCCTGCTTGACCATTTTTGAAAATCCCTCCACTTGATTTTGAGGCACTTCAAAAACAAGCTCGTCATGAACCTGGATGAGCATCATAGACTTTGGAAACTTCTCCTCTATTTTTTTCTGAATACAAATCATGGCCTTTTTAATCAAATCAGCAGCCGTTCCCTGAAAAACTGTATTGAAAGCAGTGCGCTCAGACATGGCTCGTACATTAGCATTAGGACTATCAATCTCAGGAAAGCGGCGCAATCTTCCAAAGAGGGTTCTCACAATTTTTGTCTGTCTGACTTCTGCTAAAGTTTTTTCGCGCAAGGCCGTGACTCCTTTATATTCGGCAAAATAATTGCGAATATAATTTTCCGCCTCAGCAACTTTTACTCCGATCTGTTGGGAAAGACTGTAAGCTCCTTGTCCATAAAGAACCGCAAAATTGACAGTTTTACCGATCGCCCGCATTTCCTTGGTCACCAAGCCTTCCATCACTCCAAAAATACGTGCGGCTGTAGCGCTATGGATATCCTGATCCTCTTCAAAGGATTTGATCAGCACGGGATCACCTGACAGATGGGCTAAAATACGAAGTTCAATCTGCGAATAGTCCGCAGATAATAAAACACACCCCTTATTAGCTATAAAAGCCTGTCGAATTTTTTTACTTTCTTCCGTACGAATGGGGATATTTTGAAGGTTGGGATCCGAAGAAGAAAGCCGACCCGTGGCGGCTACCGTCTGATGAAAGGAAGTATGAATCCGTCCTGTTTTCGAGTTTACCAGATCTGGCAAGGCATCCAAATACGTTGACTTGAGCTTTGAAAGACTTCGGTGTTCCAAAAGAAGCCGAGGCACTTCATGTTTCTTGGAGAGTTCGGTAAGAACTTCTACATCCGTGGAATAACCCGTTTTTGTTTTTCGAACAACGGGGAGCTTTAATTTTTCAAAAAGAATTTCGGCTAATTGTTTGGGAGAATTAAGATTAAATTCACTTTTGGAAAGAGTATGAACTTTTTTTTCAATTTGTTTCAGTTTTTCCGCATATTCCTTGGAAGTGTGTTGAAGTTCCTTTACATCAACCAAGACCCCGTTTTTCTCCATCGTTTCCAAAACAGACTTGAGAGGAATTTCAATCGTTTCGTAGAGATTCAACAAACCTTCTTTTTCTAGGAGATCTAGCGGCGGGTCTTTCTGACCGGGTTGAAGATAAACTTGTTGAAGATGACTAAAGTCACGAGCTCCATCTGGATCCAAAAGATAAAGAGCTATTTTAGTTTCAGCACTGAGTTCCTCCTCAGGAGCAGCAATTTGAAACTCAACCAGAAATTTTCGAAATTCCAATTCTTCAAACAAGGTTTTTAATTTTTCAGGATCCGGGTCGATGATCTGAAAATCCTTGAGATCGTATTGCAAGGGAGCATCGGTAACAATGGTAGCCAACTCCTTGGAAAGCCGTGCCTGGCTGGCAAATTCCTTGAGTTTCTCGCCCATCTTGCCCTTGATCTTGTCAGCATTTTTCAATACCTTTTCCAAAGAACCATACTCCAACACTAACTTGGTCGCCGTTTTTTCACCAATGCCTGGCACACCAGGAATATTATCGGAACTATCTCCGGCAAGACCAAGAATATCCGTCACTTGCTTGGGACCAACTCCAAACCTCTCTTTCACTTCCGGCTCACGGATCCATTTCTCCTTCATGCTGTCAAAAATTAAAATGCTATCATCCACCAACTGCATCATATCCTTGTCGCCCGTCACAATAACCGTCTCCCATCTTTTCTTTTCAAAATTTTTAGCAATCGTTCCGATCACATCATCCGCTTCATAATTGGGAAGTTCTAAAACAGGAAGATTCAAGGCTTGAACGATTTTTCGAAAATAAGGAAACTGCGGAACAAGATCCGGTGGTGGTTCTGTACGATTGGCTTTGTATTCTGGGTATTTTTCATTTCGGAATGTTTTCCGAGCCACATCAAATACAATCCCGATCAGATCCGGTTTTTGTTCCTTCAACAACTTCAGGATCATGTTGGTAAAGCCAAACAGAGCATTCGTCGGAAGACCTTTCGAATTTGAAAGAGGACGAATGGCGTAATAGGCTCGAAAAATATAGCCCGAGGCATCGACAAGATAGAGTTTTTTGGAGGACATTTTTAAACCATTATCAATTTCACAGCTTCTTTTGCAAAATACGTCACAATGATATCTGCACCGGCGCGTTTGATCGAGAGGAGGGTCTCCATCATAACCGCCTTTTCATCAATCCAACCTTTTTGAGCAGCGGCCTTGATCATCGCATACTCACCACTCACATGATAAGCAGCCACGGGAAGATTCACCACATCACGAACTTTTGCAATCACATCCAGATAAGCCAAAGCGGGTTTGACTAAAATAATATCCGCACCTTCTTTCTCATCGAGTTTGGCTTCTCGGAGTGCTTCGCGCACATTCGCCGCATCCATCTGATACGTTTTACGATCTCCAAACTTGGGAGCCGATTGAGCTGCCTCACGAAAAGGACCATAAAAGGCCGAGGCGTATTTTACGGCATAACTCATAAGACCCGTCTCTTTAAAACCGGACTGATCCAAAGCACGACGAATAATTTTTACACGTCCATCCATCATATCCGAAGGAGCCACCATATCGGCTCCTGCTTGAGCGTGACTGAGGGCCGTTTTGGCAAGAAGTTCCAGCGAAGCGTCGTTATCGATAGTTCCCGATACAACCCCGCAATGGCCATGGCTCATATATTCACAAAGACACACATCGGTGATCACGTACAACTCAGGAACTTTATCTTTGATGGATTTAACTGCTGTTTGAATAATACCTGACTTGTCGTAGGCCGATGACGCCCGGTCGTCTTTTTTGTGAGGAATGCCAAAAAGAATCACAGCAGGAATGCCCATTTTAAAAACTTCCTTGGCTTCTTTCACCACCTGAGAAATGGAAAGTTGCGAAACTCCCGGCATCGAACGCACAGGACCACCACGCCCTTCCGTCACGAAAAGAGGCATGACAAGCTGATCCGGTAACAGTTGAGTTTCTCGGACCATACGACGAATGGACAAATTTTTTCTTAATCGTCGCGGTCTTTGAATAGGAAAATTCATAAACGGATAGTGGTAAAAACCTCGGATGATGTCAATGTGTTAGAAAAAGAATTGGGTTTGTAAGTAGTAAACATTAGGAATAGGGGTAAATTCTCCAGAATTTCTCCCAACAGGAAAATGAGCACCGACAACCCCTTCCAGCCAGTCGTAAAAAGAATATCTTGTTTCAGGGTTGATAAAAAAACTGCCGCCATTCAAATCAATATCGTTTTGCAAAGAGACTCTCCAAAGGGGCGTCAATTCATACTTGACTAACATGGCCAAAAAATTTTGATGAACAGACTGGATTTGTATGCCGGATGGTGGAAAGGGCGTGAGAGTGCTTGCATCGTTTGTTCCCTGACCATTGTAAAAATATTCGACAAGAAAATAAAATGTGTTTTCAAATCCATAATCCATTCCCACAGCACCTTGAACAAAGTTTTTTCCGATATCTGCATTGTCATAAATCAACTCTCCCCTCACCCCTGCCTTTTTAACATCTCCCGTAAAATCAAAACCAAAAACCTTATCCTTTAAAAATCGCCCTCCCAAAACAGAAACATCATAATGCCCGAGCGTCTTGGTCACACGACCGGCCAGTCGAGACCCATCAAGTTCAGGACGAAAAGTATAAACAGCATTGAGTTTGAGCCCTTCCATCGGGGTGATGATGAGGTTAGCCGCCGTGTTACCTACCCTTTCTTCTTTTTCGATATCAAAAATAGGCAGTCGGGTAAAAAGGTCGACGGGACTGAATGCATGCATGACTCCCCAATCAATTTTTTGACGACCAATCACAAGCGTCACGGGTTCTTGATCAAACTTTAAATAAGCTCGATAGAGTTGTTGGCCATAGAAAAACTTATTTTTTCGAACAAGTTCATAATCCATGTTGAGATACGGTTCACCACGTGTTCTCTGGCGTGCGGCAAACTCTTCCGTACTTACATAATTGCCACCAATGATTTCATTGTCCCAAATCACTTTGGCGGAAAAAACTTTGAGAGCGTTCATATTCCATTCCGTACGAAGTCTGTTTAAGTCCGCTGCAATGACGCTATCAGTGATACGGCGTTTGGTAACGAATCCAAGATTTTTGTAGGAACCTTTGAGATCGATGGAAAAATGCGGGTTATCGTAGAGGGAAAAACAAAAAGCTGATGGGGAAATAAAAAATAGAATAAGAAATATAAAAATATTCATACTGTCATCGCGAGCGAAGCGTGGCGATCTCACAAAATCAATGGTTTCCGTGAGATTGCCACGTCGCTTCGCTCCTCGCAATGACAGAGTTGTTTACCCAACTTGCCGCATCGCATCGATCGGAACGAGCTTGCTGGCCCGCCAAGCCGGATAAAACGACACCATCAGATTGGACAAGAAAACAACAAGGAGAAAGAAAAATAAATACAGCACATCCACCTTGGGATAAACATGAGAGCCAATCAAAAAATTGGAGAGGGTAGAAACAAAACTCGAGAGGTCGATACCATAATGACCGAAGTAGAGAGAGACTCCCACTCCGATCACCACACCCAGGAGAGCGCCAAAGGAAGTGAGAAGAAAAGATTCTGTCACCACGAGAAAAATAACCTGAGACGGTTTTGTCCCCAACGCCATCATCAAACCAAACTCCCGTACCCTCTCTACAATAGACATCATTAAAGTATTGAGAATACCGGCGGCTACAACGGTAAGCACAATCAACACCACAATGAATAACATGCCATTCTGAAAGCGAATCATCTGCGCCAACATGGGAATCAATTCTTCCCAAGTCAGTACCTTCAATTCGGTACCACCCATGCCTTGAATCTTCTTGCGCAAATCATTGACCACCTTCTCCACATCCTGATCACTCTGAATTTTGAGAGCAAACTTGGAGAGACGATGTTCCAACGACAACATCCTCTGGGCTGTCGGTGTGAGAAGCATCACGGTCCCATTATCAATCTGGTCATTACCAGTCTCAAAAGTTCCTACGAGTGTAAAAGCCTCACCGGCTAAAGCTCCATAATAGTCTTGTGCCGTTACGATAATTTTATCGCCAATTTCCACTCCCATAATTTGACGCATCTTCTCACCGATAGCCGCTCCATGTTCATCATCACGCGTTAGCAATCTTCCCTGCATGACATCACGACGACTTTTAATGGCCACTTCTTGAACCGGATCAAACCCAACAATAAAGGTAGCGATCGAATTGGTGGCAGACGATACAATACCACCTGCAATGACTCTTTCGGCAAAATTCAAGATACGCGGGTCACTACGCAAGATTTTACGAATGGATTCCGGATCCTCAATGTACCCATTGGTGTTATAAATATTTTCCAAAGCCTTAGGAACAATCTGGGCATCACTGGTCAAAGAGGTGGTAATATTTTCAACCATCTGATGCTGAGCCCCGAACATAAAGCTTCTTAAAAAAATAAGGGCCCCAAGACCAAAGCTCACGGCAGAAAGAGTGATGAGCGATCTTTTTTTATTTCGTAGTATATTCCGGAGGGCTATTTTAAAAAGAATTGTCATGCTGCCACTTTTCCATCTAACAAACGTACAACACGACGAGCTCTTTCAATAACCTTGGGATCATGAGAGGCAAAAATAAAAGTGGTTTTGAAATCTTCATTGAGTTCACGAAAAAGATCAATCAGACTGGATCCTGTTTGAGAATCCAGATTGGCAGTCGGTTCGTCGGCTAAAACAATTTCTGGCCGAGAGGCCAAGGCACGGGCCACAGCCACACGCTGTTGCTGACCTCCACTCATCTCTCCGGGACGTTTATTTTTCTGATCCAAAAGACCAACGCGCTCAAGCAACTGCATGGATCTTTTTTCTCGCTCCAGACGCTCGATATCCTGAAGCAGCAATGGATATTCCACGTTTTCCTGAGCCGTCAAAACAGGGATGAGATTGTAGGCCTGAAAAACAAAACCAATTTTTCTGAGACGAAATTCTGCGAGTTGTTTTGGATTCAGATCGTCAAGATTCTTGCCAGCCACAAAAACTTTTCCTTGATTGGGTTGATCCAGAGCTCCAATCATATGAAGCAGAGTTGATTTACCCGAACCTGAAGGGCCTGCAAAAACAACAAACTCACCCTTTTCTACCTTGAGAGAAATCGTATCCAAAGCTCTGACGGGCAAACCATCGGAATGATAAATCTTGGTCACGCCTTCAAGAGAAATTTGAGAAGAAGTCATATTAGTTCTTTAAATTCTTTTCCGTAAAAACAGAAGCAGGCACAGCAGGTACAGGATCAAAATCGATATTCAACAAAGTCAAAATCGTTTTTTCTCCTGGTTTCAAAACGGGTTTCATTTCCCAATGCGTGGGAAGAAGAATACCATCTAAAACCTTGAAGTTTGAAAATTCTAATTCCTTGATGAGGCGTCCCCTTTCATCCAAAAAATGTTCCTTGATCGGCAGATCATCTTTTTTACGTATCCAATAAATCACCTTGCCCCACACAACGGGGGCATGAGGATGCGGAATGAGTTCAATTTTGAGTATATCCTCACCTTCCACAATTTCGTGAGAGACAAGAGTGTGGTCATAATCATCAATGTAACTGGATTCTTTCACAAGATCATCATTAGTAAAATCACTTCCCATCCAAGGCTGAAGCATCATGGAGGGAGGTATCTTCATGACCTTCTCGACACTGGGAAGATAATTCCATAAATTATAATCTAACCTTAGAAATGAAGTGCCTTTGTCTTTAGCGGGTTCTAAAATTCTGACAAAAACTCTTTTATGAGAACGATCATCCCAAATTTTCATACGAACAGAACGTGTCCAAGCGGTTCTCTGAACGGTCATCTCATACTCAGAGATATTCATATGACCTCTCATTTTTGAGATCATCCGTGTAATCCGCTCGCGTGCCTCTGGTTCGTCGCTGGCATAAAGAGAAGAAAAGCAAGCAACGAAAATCAGGGTAATCCCTAGACTTTCTTTTTTTGAAACCATGATCGTGCCTCTCCGACAATAAAGAAAGATCCTGTTATCAACAAAACATCCTTGGGATCTAAACTTTTTAAAACGGATTCAATCGCTTGTTGGACACCTATAACACAGGAAGAGGCTTTCACAAAGTTTTCTGAAATCTTTTGAAGAAATTCAACCGGAGTTGCCCTTTTGTTTTCAACGGCAGTAAAAATAAATTGATCCACAAGAGGCGCTATTTCTTTAAGAAGTTCCTCATGATCTTTATCCAGCATATCACCAAAAATAACAATGAGGCGACGTCCCTGAAGTTTTTTTTCTAAATATTCTTTCACTATTTTCATTGCTTCTACATTGTGAGCCCCATCCAAAAGAATCCAAGGTTTCTCAGATACCGTTTCTAAACGTCCTGGCCATACCACATGAGCAAGCCCTTTTTTGACATCCTCCGAACAAATTTTAAAATCACCTGACTGATTTAAAAGTCGTACCGCTTCTATCACCACACTGGCATTGAGAATTTGATGATCTCCTTCAAGAGAGAGGGTCCAATCTGAAGGAAAATTTTCAGAATGTGCAGTCATCAAAAAAGAATTTTTACTTTTAGCTTCATCTTGAATGACCCTCAGAACCTCTTCAGGGAGTTTCCCTACGACCACAGGAATACCTGTCTTGATGATCCCTGCCTTCTCTCGAGCAATCTCTTGCAAAGAATTTCCCAAAAAAGCTCTATGGTCATAACTAATACTGGTAATCACAGAAACGAGTGGATGAATCACGTTGGTTGCATCGAGACGCCCACCTAATCCTGTTTCGACCACAGCCATATCAACCGATTGTTCGGCAAAATAAAGAAAAGCGATCACAGTGGTAAATTCAAAAAATGTGAGAGTGTCTTGCTCGGAATCCCTTACTTGTTGAGCCAATTTCAAAACTTTTTCAGAAGAAACCAGTTCATCCCCAATGCGAATTCGCTCACAAAAATCTTCAAGATGCGGAGAGGTGTAAAGTCCGACTTTAAATCCGGCCTGAGACAAAACTGAAGCCAATAGTGCGGCTGTAGAACCTTTTCCGTTGGTACCGGCTATATGAACAGAAGAAAACTTTTTTTCTGGAGATCCGAGTCGTTCCAGAATTTTTGAAATTCTTTCAAGCCCTAGCTTTTGACCAAAATATTCGCGATCCCCCAAATGACGGGTAAAAAACTCGTAAGATTCTAATGGAATTTTTTCAGACATACATCCGGCCCTTTTTTCCAAGGGTCTTAAGGACAGAAACAATCTTTTTCACATCCTGTACAGATTCTTTATTTACGATCAAAAGAGCATCTCCACTCTCCACAACGATGAGATCTTTAACTCCCAAAGTCACAACAAATCGCTCCTGCCCCAAAACCGTCACGTTTCGAGAATGAAGATGAATTCCATTTTTTGAATTTGATAACTTTGATAATTCCACCAAATCGCCCACATCACGCCATTCAAAACAACCAGGGACAATAGCAAGACAACGGCTCTTTTCCATCACACCATAGTCGATCGACTGACTCTCCAAATTTTTATAAATGGAATGTATCTTTTTTGTACGCGAAATTTTGACCAAACCTCGATACAAGTTTGGCATGTGACGACGAAATTCCCTCAAAAAAAGTGACGCTCGTCCCACAAAAATACCGGCATTCCAAAAATAACGCCGACTCTTCAAATATCTTTTTGCCGTCTTTAAATTTGGTTTTTCTACAAATCGGTTCACTTCAAAAATATCCCCTCCTATTTTTTTTTGTCCCCTCTCTATATACCCATAACCTGTGTGCGGCTTTGTAGGAACAACACCCACTGTCACCAGAACTTCCTTCTTTTTGGCCTGGTGAATAGCTGCCTGAAGACATTTTCTAAACTTTTTCGTGTCGGAAATAAGATGATCGGCTGGCAACACCACTAAAATAGCATCAGGATCTTCTTGAAGAATTCGAATAACGGCCAAACCAATGGCAGGAGCGGTATTACGAGCCGATGGTTCCGTAATAAAATTTTCTTTTTTAAGAAACCGAAGTTGTTGACGGATCGGCTGAACATGCATCTCTCCACAAACAATCCGGATTTTTTTGAGAGAGATTAGTGGTTGGAATCGACGAATGGTCAGCTCCAAAAAACTTTCACGATTTTCAGGTGCTAAAAGAAATTTGGGAGATTTTTCACGAGAAAGAGGCCATAAGCGCGTCCCGCTCCCCCCCGCTAGTATCAGACCATAGAGAGACATTAGATTAATCTGCCTTAATACCGTACTTTTTGATTTTTCGGTAAAGAGTGGCTTGACCAATTCCAAGTTTTCTTGCCGCCGTCAAAACATCCCCCATACAGCGACGGAGGGCATTTTCAATGGCATATTGTTCCACCTGTTTGAGGGGAATAATTTTTTGCGCATTGGGATCCCAACCTTCCACTTCCGTAACTCCCTTCTTTTCTACATTCATAATAAAACGCGGCAAATGATTTAGACGAACACGAGAATCCTCATGGAGCACCACCACACGCTCAATATTGTTTTCCAACTCGCGCACATTCCCTGGCCAGTCATAGCTCAAAAGAACTTCCAGGGCTTCCGGAGCAAAACCCTTAAACTTTTTTTTGTTTTCTTTGGAATATTTTTCAAGAAAAAATTGTGCCAAAAGAGGAATATCTTCACGGCGGAGACGCAAGGGAGGAACAAAAATGGGAACAACATTCAGTCGGTAATAAAGATCCTCACGAAACGTCCCCTTTTCCACCTGAGCCCGCAAATCCTTGTTCGTGGCTGCAATAATCCGGATATCAATACTCACCTTTTCACTGCCTCCAATGCGTGCAATGGTTCTCTCTTGCAGAACACGAAGCAACTTCACTTGAAGAGAAAGATCCATCTCGCCGATTTCATCCAAGAACAAAGTCCCTCCATGAGCTCGTTCACAACTACCAATGTACTGGCGATCCGCCCCCGTAAAGGATCCGCGTTCATGACCAAATAATTCATTTTCCAAAAGCTCCTTAGGAATAGCGCCGCAATTCATATCGATAAATTTGTTTTGAACTCTGTCCGAATACTTGTGAAGTGCCTTGGCAACCAATTCTTTCCCCGTACCACTCTCTCCCATAATCAAAACGGTCGCATTGCTCTTGGCCACCGTTTGAATCATCTGAAAAATTTCCTGCATCTGGGAAGACACACCTACAATATCATCCAGACGTCCCTCCCAACCCACCTGACTTTCCAAAAGACGCATTCTCTTCGTAATCTCTGCTGCTTTTACGGCACGACGAACTGATAAGCGAAATTTTTCAGGATCTGGAGGCAATTGAAAATAATCAAAGGCACCTGCTCGCATGGCTTCAACCACATGAGAAACCTCTCCCTGATTCGTTAGAAAAAGAATAGGCACTCCATCATCATGGCTCTTGATTTTACTTAAAAGGCTATGACCTGTTTCAAAATCTACGTTACCGCAGTTAAGTACAATCATGTCCGAAGGAGGTAAGGCCTGTTTCAAGGCTGCTTGCTCAATCTCCTGGACCTCACATTCTTCCTTACTCAAAAGAGATTCTATCTTACGGTCTAACTTCTCATGCAGTGAAATAACCAAGGCTCTTGTGCTCATAGTGAGACATCCTTTTTCTTAAAGTCTTTAATGTTAAGGTCACACTTTTTGATAATCTTTTTAAAGTTACTCCGATCCATGCCGGCTTTTTCCGAAGAAGTAGAGACATTCCCCCTCGCTTCTTTAAGAAGATTCGAAATATAGGCCCTGTTAAAAAGATTCAAGGCTTTTTGCTTGGCTTCTTGATAGGGCAAATGAAACCAGTCTTCTTCTCTTTCCTGCGTTCTCTGTTTTTTTTCAGAAACATAAAAAACTTCACTCAAAAGTCGTGGCGGCAAATCACGCACCGTGACTGTGTCACTTTCTGACAAAACGACGGCACGCTCCATGACATTTTCCAATTCACGGACATTACCGGGCCATGGATATTTCTGAAAGGCCTGAAGGGAGTCCTCTGCAATACGTATCACTTTTTTACCAGAACGTTCCGAAAATTTTTTAAGAAAACAAGAAGCTAAAAGAGGGACATCTCCGGGTCGATCCCGCAAGGGAGGTAAGACAAGACTGATGACATTCAAACGATAAAATAAATCCTCGCGAAATTTCTTTCTTTTTACCATTTCCTGCAAATCCGAATTGGTCGCTGCCACAATTCTTACGTCCACATGGATATTTTCTTCTCCTCCTACTTTTCGAAAATCCCCATTTTGCAACACACGAAGAAGTTTGACCTGAACAGGCAAAGTAATCTCACCAATTTCATCCAGAAAAATTGTTCCTCCATCCGCTTCTGCAAACAGCCCTCTTTTATCCGTATAAGCCCCTGTGTAAGAACCCTTCTCATGACCAAAAAGCTCGCTCTCTAATAAAGTTTCTGGAAGAGCAGAACAGTTGATTACCACAAACGGCTTTGACTGTCTTTGACTCAATTCATGAAGTGCACGCGCTGTCAGTTCTTTCCCTGTTCCACTTTCTCCCAGAATTAATACACTCGAATTACTGGGGGCTATGTTTTCAATAAGATGAAAAACTTCCTTTATTTTCTGGCTACAACCAACCATGCCTTGAAAACAAACACTTCCTGAAGAATCATCTTCTTTAATGTTTTCCATCTTCCATCTTCCTTATCTTTTCAATCAGTGTTGTTCGGTTCATCTGAAGTAACTGGGCAGCCTTGTTTTTATTCCCCTCACTCCGAATCAATGCCTTACGGATCAACATGTATTCAAATTGATCGACCACATGCTTCAGATGAATCCCATTTTCTGAAAAAACAAAATCTTGAATAAAGGATGGCGATTTTTTTTGTTGTAAGTCTAAAGGCAGGTCTTCCAAACTCACCACACCTTTGGATTTTATCACAACAAGCCTTTGGACTAAATTTTCAAGCTCGCGCACATTGCCTGGCCAAGAATAATGTAAAAGGAACTGAGTAGCAGACGGATCAAATGCAGAAACTTGCTTATGATTTTCCTCATTGAACTTTTTCAAAAAATGATCCAACAAAATTTTTATATCTTCCTTCCTCTCACGAAGGGGTGGAATTTCAATGGGAATGACATTGAGCCGATAATAGAGATCTTCTCGAAATCGATTTTCTTCAATTGCCTTGGCCAAATCTTGATTTGTCGCAGCAATGACACGCGCGTTCACTTCTTTAGTTTTAGAAGATCCCACAGACACTACAACCCGTTCTTGTAACACGCGTAGGAGCTTCACCTGAAGTTGAGGGCTCATTTCACCGATCTCATCGAGGAAGAGAGTCCCTTGATTCGCCAATTCAAACTTTCCTATTTGATTCGCAACAGCACCTGTAAAAGCACCTCTCACATGACCAAAGAGTTCACTCTCCAACAAACCCTCGGGGATAGCACCACAGTTTACAACAACAAACGGTTGTTCGGCACGCCGTGACCGAAAATGAATTGCCTTTGCCAACAACTCCTTTCCGGTTCCACTCTCACCTAAAATCAGAATTGTGCTGTCGCTATCGGCCACTTTTTCTACTAAACGAAAAACATTTTTTATTGGCTCACTTTGACCGATAATATTTTCAAAACCAAATTTTTCTTTAAGCTGTTTTTTTAGTTCACGATTTTCATGCCGAAGCTGGTGATGTTCGATGGCCTTTTGAATGAGCGATCCAATGTCGTCCAAATCAAAAGGTTTCGTGACATAATGATAGGCCCCCATCCGGATGGCTTCCACAGCGGAAGCGATGGTTCCAAAACCGGTCATCACAATGGTGATCAAAGAAGGACAAATCTCACGTGCCTTCTTCATCACTTCAATACCGGACTCCTGAGATAACATCAGATCAACTAAAAGAAGATCAAAAGAATGTTTTTTTAATAATTTCAAACCATCTTCCCCACTCTTCACACCCATAACGTCATAACCCTGATCCGATAAAAACCGAACCAGAGCTTTTCCCAAACTTTCTTCATCATCAATGACAAGAAGAGATGCTTTCACGCTTTTCTCCAGAAAAAGTTGCCGAGCAAGTTGGAAGGATAATTCGAAAAATACTTCCCTGTCCCGGCTCACTCTCCACTTCCATTTTTCCACCATGTTCATTCACAATGGAATAACAAATAGAAAGTCCCAGGCCGGTGCCTTCTCCTTTAATTTTAGTGGTAAAAAAAGGATCAAAAATTCGCGTCTTGTCTTCTTTGCGAATTCCACAACCATGATCCTGAACTTCAACAATAAGTTGTTTTCTTTTGTGATTGGCTCTCAACCGTATCACGATTTCTCCATCTTTCGGCATAGACTGGGCCGCATTATAAATGAGATTCAAAAAAACCTGTTGCAGTCTTGGCCCATTGCCCCAGACCAAAGGCAGGCTTTCCTCTTGATCCACTTTGAGATTCTGTTGGCGATTACGTAAATTTAGCCGCACCAGTGGCAAGATTTTTTCAATTTCCTGATCCAGCGCAAGACTGCTGAGATCGCCCTCTTGATGGGGACGAGAAAAAAGGAGAAGATCCTCCACAATTTTTTTGCATCGACGAGCCGCCTCTTCAATTTCATTTAAATCACTTAAAACCACACTATCCGGGGACAGATCTTTTTTGAGTAATTGTGTAAAAGCCATAATACCCGCTAAAGGATTATTAATCTCATGAGCCACTCCACCGGCAAGCATTCCAATCGCTGCCATTTTTTCCGATTGAATCAATCTTCTTTGGAGTCTCTTTTCCTCAGTAACATCATGATAATGATGAACCACAAGGTAGTCCTTTTCACTTCTCAATTTTGTAATAGGAAAGGATTGAACACGAAAATCGCCACCTGGCATCAAATCATCAATTTCTACCGTATGTGCTTTTTTCCTCTTTAAAGTTTCTTCCAGAGGACATCCTGGACAAATATCCTGTCTCTTGGCAAAAATTTCGTAACATTTTTTGCCAATCAGTTCACGAATATCAATACCGCTCCGTTGAGCAGAAGCGATATTGGCCCTTTGAACTTGGTAGTGACGATCAATAATCATAACAGGATCGTTGATGGCATCGAAAGTTGACTCCCACATAAACTTCCCTCGGGAGACAATTTTCAAAATTTCCTTCAGCTTTCCAACACTGCCTGCCAAAGAACTTTTCTTCTTTTTGACCTCTTTTTTTTTCACATTTATTGAGAAGATTTTTTATGAGTCCTAAAATTCTTTTTTAAATTCTTATCTGTACAAAGTGGGTGGAAAAGTACCACTTTTTAGGAATGTTGTCATTCTCTAAATGATAAATTTATCAGTATTGTTTTTTATCATCAGCTATGGCAGGAAGCCCGTCAAAATGAGTTCTCCTTCTTATTCCTATAAACAAGCGGGTGTGGATATTGACGCTGCCAATGAATTTATCCAAAAAATCAAACCTTTGGTCAAAACAACCAACCGTCCTGAAACCAAATCACCTATTGGTCATTTTGCCGGACTTTTTTCCATTCCAAAAAAATACAAAAAACCACTCTTAGTATCTTCTACAGACGGTGTTGGCACCAAACTCAAACTGGCCCTGGAGTGGAATCATGTGCAAGGTTTGGGACAAGACTTAGTCGCTATGTCAGCCAATGATCTCATCTGTCTAGGAGCCGAACCTCTATTTTTTTTAGATTACTTTGCCACTAGTAAACTGCAGGTAGATCAAGCCGTGTCCATCATCAAAGGTATCGTTCAGGCCTGCCGTGATATTCATTGCACACTTTTAGGCGGTGAAACTGCTGAAATGCCCGGTATTTATACAGGCAATGATTTTGACTTGGCTGGTTTTATCGTGGGAGTTGTCGAACAGGGACAAGTCATTGACGGGTCCAAAATTAAACCGGGAGATCAGATCATTGGAATGGCCTCGTCGGGATTTCATTCCAATGGATTTTCGTTGGTCAGAAAAATTATTGCTGATAGAAATCTCTCTCCGGATGAAATCATTGCTCCCCTTTCAAAAAATTTAAGGGAAGCTCTTCTGGAACCAACAAAACTTTATGTGCGTCAAATCCTGGAACTTAAAAAAAAATTCCGTCTCAAAGGCATTGCCCACATCACCGGAGGGGGGCTTTTGGAAAATATTCCACGGATTGTTCCCAAAAATTGCCGGACGGTCATTGATCAAAAAACATGGTCCCGACCAACAATTTTTCAACTCATGAAAGAATGGGGCTCTGTTGAAGAGCAAGAAATGCAGCGTGTTTTTAATTGTGGCATTGGTCTCATGCTGGTTGTGGATAAAAAGGACACCTCTCGGGTATTGGCAAAACTTAAAACGATGCCACAAGACTCTCAAGAAGAGGCTAAGGTCATTGGAGAAATTTTACCCTGCAAAAAAGGAACTCATTTTATTGAGGTACTGGAGTGAGCAAAAAAAACCTCTCCCGAAAAAAACTTTCGATAGGTGTTCTAATTTCAGGATCAGGCACAAATTTACAAGCCCTGTTGGATGCTTCCGAAAAAAAATCCTATCCCGCAAAAGTTTCTGTCGTCATTAGTAATAAAGCCGATGCTTTTGGCTTGAAACGCGCCGAGAAAAAAAATATTCCTACGCACGTTATCCCTCATGAGGACTTTACCTCTCGTCAAGATTTTGAAGAGAGATTGATTCAGACACTCGACAAGTTCGGTGTGGAATTGGTGGTTTTAGCAGGATTCATGAGGGTTCTTTCCTCCTATTTTATTAAAAAATATTCCGGGCGTATTTTAAATATTCATCCGGCCCTTTTGCCCGCATTTCCAGGAACCGATGCCATTCGTAAAGCCTGGGATTACGGTGTTCGACTTACAGGAGTCACCGTTCATTTTGTGGACGAGGGCACAGACACAGGCCCTATCATTCTTCAAAAAGAAGTTTTCGTTCACCCACAAGAAAGTCTGGACGTTTTTTCAAAAAAAATTCATAAGGTGGAACACCAACTTCTTCCCAAAGCCATTCGTTTGTATGCCGAGGGAAAGTTATCTATCCAAGGACGTAAAGTTTTGATTAAGGAGGTTTCTCCTAGCACCTCACAAACTAGCGCTTGCAAAGGAAGACAGAAGAGATGAAAAGATATTTTCTAATCTTTGTATTTGTTTTCGTTTTGGGATGTGGAGGCAGTGGTCCTTCTTCAGAAAAGGCAGTTTCCTCTATTCAAAATAAAGTTCTTTCATGGGTAGGCTTAAAAAATACTGAAAAATTACCAGTGGGTGTGGATAAAAATGGTTACCGAACATTAGTAACCATCAGGCCTTACGATCCTTGTCTAGACAGGCACCTTTGTCAGGAACGAAAACAAAAAAAAGAAACTGAAGAAGATTTAAAGTACAGCTTACCACCATTAAAGAAGTGAATGATTTATAATGAAGCAACTCATTATTTTTTTAGGATTATTATTTTTACCTTGGTCAGCAATGTCCCAGGTGACAACTCATGGAGATTTGGCGGCTTTTACTCTTTTTGGTGGAGGAGGAACAAATGCCGGAGCAAGTTCTACAGTAGAAACAGATGAGTTCACAGGCGCTGCGACTTACTCTTTAAAAATTCCTGTTCCTCCGGCTCGGGGAAGTATTACTCCTAATATTGTCCTTAACTATCATAGTCAGAGACGAAATCCTAACAGTTGGGTCGGATATGGATGGGAATTGGATATTGGTTCCATTGTCAGAGTCAGCGGCGATGTTGGTGTTGATTATCTTGCAGGAACAAGTTTTGAAATAAGACTTGCAGGACAATCCGAATCTCTTACATTAGTTTCAAACAACATCGATACGTCTCCTTATGGCATTGTCCTCTCGTCAGGGCAGGTTGCTGATCTCTATCAAACTAAAATAGAATCTTCTTTTACCTTCTATATACATCTTCACCAAGATCCTGCTGTTTCTGGAAGTCGTGATTCTGGCTGGGTCAGTATCGATAAGGCTGGCACCAGATATTTCTTTGGAGAAACATCGGCTTCAAGAGAAGCAGTAGGAATTTCCGGAACTGATGAAACAGGTGGTATTTCAAGATGGATGCTCGATAGGATACAAGATGCCAATGGAAATTATTTGACTGTTCATTTTGATGTTTCAAAAGAACTGACGCAGATTCTTTATCAAGATATTACAATTACATTTGTTTCTTTATTAGAGTCCGATGAAGCAAATGAAATACATTATTTTCCTGTTTTCCGTGAGCCTTCATCAAACCGAAGCCAACTGACACGCAAGCTTCAGACAATTAACATTTTACAAGGAAGCAGTTTGCTCCAACAATTTCATTTAACTTACGAGACTTCTTCACGACGCGGCGTTCGTCAGCTTCATTCCATTCAGGAGTCAAGTGCAGCCGATGGTTCCCTTCCCCCCGTATCCTTCGAATATTTTGGCGAAGAGGGAATGTCGTTTGCTCCCACTCCTATCACTCGTCGAGCCTCTCGTGACGGAGAAGAAGGTTATACATCAGATGGATTGACTTTTGCTGATATGGATGGAGACGGTCTTGTTGATCAAGTGATTGCGACGTCAGCTGGATTTCACGTTTATTTTAACAATGGTAATGATTTCATTTTTAATCCCGAACGTTCTAACTGGTTGGACCCTTTTATGGACAGTGTGGGTTATGACGATCCCCGTTGGAGAGGTCGTCTTAACTCAAGTCGTGATGGCCATCAATGGCTTTTCCTCATGGATATGAATGGTGATGGTCTGCCGGACCGTTTTGGTCGCGTTCTTGTGCGAGGAACTTCTGTTGAAACAGCCAATTTCCGAATTGCTTTTAATAACGGGCATGGGTGGGATCCTCCTGTTGAGTGGAAGGATCCTTATGTTGGTGATTGGGCAGGTACAACCGATGACGACAAGGCGCTGATCGATATGAATGGTGATGGTTTACCCGACCGAGTGGTTGGAGATCATGATGGTGGTCAGTTTCGTGTTTATTATAATACAGGCGCTGGTTTCAAACGAACTCCAGTGATGTGGGCAGATCCTTACGCCGTTACTTACGCAAGCTTTGATGCTGTTGGAAAAATTTCTGCATCCGATAGTTATGGAGGCACTTATCTTTCCATTCGGGATATGAATGGTGATGGTCTGCCGGACCGTCTTTATCAGGGAACTTTTACAGATTCTTCAGGTGTCACAAGAGGCGTTGGTTTCGTTGTTGCCTTGAACAAGAATGGAGTTGGTTGGGGACAACCTGGTGTGCGTGATCGAGGAGTCGAAAGTTTTCCGGATGTGGTGGTCAATGGATATGACACACTTGGAATTATTGATCCGTTTCCAGATGACCGTGCTTCCGGATATCTTAATAGTCACTATGATTTTATTGATATGAATGGGGATGGGTTTTTGGATCGTGTTGAAGGTGATTCAGGATCATGTTCTTTTCACATCTTTTTTTATAAAGGCATGAGCAATAATGAACAATTTGCCCAGCTCTCTTCTCCTATTACGATCAATGATCCTGTTCGTAACGCTCGAGGATATCCCAGTTGGGCTGCTGATTCTGTGTGTGGTCGTATTCATGCTGACATTTCCAATCAGGATGTTTTTTTACAGGATTTTAATGGAGATGGGCTGCCAGACCGCATGGCTCTTTTCATGGATTTTTGGAGAACTCCAAGTCGTGGATACAATGTTTACCAATTCTCCCCTCTTCAATTTAACGCGATTCATTTTTCCGATACACCTTCCTGGTGGAGAGATAGTCAAGTCAGTCAACCTATGGGGTCTCTCAAAGCCATTCATGATGGGCAGGGCCTCGACATGGCTGTGGAATATTTTCCTTCTGCACGTCCTATAGAGTCAGGTTCTCCCAATCATCGGTTTCTACCTTATAATATGAATCTTGTGCATAAAATCTATACACAGGATTACAATCTTGCAACCTCACCCGAATTTTCTTCCCTTCCTGAAGCGAGTCGTCATCCGGGCATGCGATGGCTCTCCTATCTTTTTCAAGGTGGCGAGTTTTATTTTCTTCATGCACGGAATAGTGTCACTTCCGTAGCGCCAGGAGAACCTGGAATTACCGGAGATACAACGACACGTACCCGTTTTGCCCGGTTTAATGGGTTCCAGAAAGTTACAAAAATACCTGTTCGAGGACCAAGGGAAACATGGAGAAACTATGCAACAACGACTTACTTTCATCAAGCCATAGGAGATAGTGATCCTTTACCAGATTATCTGACCAGCAGTTTTGATTCTCATGGTTATGATCATTATGCTTTTTCTGGAAAACCTTATCTTCAAACTGTGGATGAAGAAGGTGGAGATGAAGTTGCCCGTCAAGAATTCAATTGGATTGTAAATGATGCGGCCGGAAGCAAATTTGACTGTCAGTCTGTTGGGGGAAGCACTTCTCTATGTTACCCAAGACAAACAGAGGTTAGAAAAATTGTTTTCGAAGCAGCAACACGCACAAGTCGCGTGACTTATGATTATGATGCCACCAATGGCAATGTGAGAGCGGAGCATCATTACGACAGAGATGGACATCTCCTGTTAGACGTCTTGACTGACTACACAAATCCCAGCCATTTTGGAAATTCAAGAATTCAGGATCGTCCCTCAATACAAACTAAAAAAGGTCCCGACGGCGAAATTTTACGCAAAAAAACGTTTGACTATGACAATCATGGGAATCCTACCAATGAAACTTTTTTTATTACGGCTGATGGTTCTCAACATTTATCCATTGGACGATCGTTTGATGATCATGGCAATTTACATCAGATAACCGATACCGATGGTGTGGTGAAAACCATTGGCTATGACAGTTTAGGACTTTTTCCTACAAGTGAAACTGTCAATGGACCCGGAGGTGTTACGCTGACGACTACTCGGGACTTTAATCGTTTGACGGGAGAAATCTCTTTTGAAACAAATCCCCAGGGAGTTGGAAAAAGAATTGTTCGTGATGATTTTGGCCGGGTTACCCGAGAGTATCTTGTCAATGCGAGTGGGGTCCAAACACTGACGAGTCAGCATCAATATACGTATGAGCCTTTAACCGTTGAAGGACAAAACACTGTGGTTCTTCATACTCATGATGAAGAGATCCGACCTGATTATCCCACCCAACCTTTAATTACGGAAAATTATACCGACGGGTCTGGGAATGAACTACAAAAGTGCGCCCTTTCGGAAAGAGGAAATTATAGGCTCATTCAATATCGACTGCATAATGGCGGTCGTGATGAAATTCAAACGGAACCGATGTTTTCTGCTGATTGCAACTTTTTATCATCATTGAGATCTGATCTTCATCAGTATCATAAACAAAAAGATTTGATGGGTCGTGTCACACGAATTGATCCTCCTCCCGGAGACAGTGACTCACCGGTTGGAACAATGCAGATGAGTTATGCCACAAACTCTTTGGGTGGTCTGACACGAACCACAATAAATCCACGTGGACAAACCACGATTGATTATTTTGATGCGATGGAACGATTGCAACAATCCATCGATCCTGCGGGAACTGTGACCCAGTACGTCTATAATGGTGTTGGAGATTTGCGTCAGGTCATCGGAGATTCAACTCGTTTAACTGATATTACCTACGATCTTTTGGGCCGGAAAAAAGACATGACCGATGCGGACATGGGGCGTTGGCGGTATGTTTATGACGCACAGGGGAGGTTGGAGCGTCAGATTGACGCGCGGGGTCAGTTCACCCGATTTATTTATGACGCGCTGGGAAGAATTTTCCGAAAAGAAAATCACCTGGCGGATGACTCATTAGAGAGACAAGAAATTTATTCTTACGACACAGGCTCGGGTGGTTACGATGTCCGTCCGGGAGAATTGTTTCAGGTGCTGGAGAAAGATGGGAGTGGAACCACGTTAAGACGCACTCGATTTTCATACGAACCCGATTATCGACGTACACGCCGTCTCTCACGTCAGATTCCCGGTGTGGGTGAGTTTCATCAAGATTTAAATCATGATTACCTGGGTCGTGTGATGAACACAACCTATCCGGGAGGACATACTCTTGCCTATCGCTACATGCGGAATGGCAATCTCATGCAAGTGTGTGATGGTGTTTGTGGCTCCGCCGGAGGCGGAGGAGAAAATTATTATTCCCTCGACCCTTCCAACGCTTTTGACGTGTTTGGGAATTTAACCCGTGAAACTTACGGGAATGGAGTGGTGGGTGAGTATGCTTATTTCCCCAACAGTCATCGGCTTCAGGACAAGGTGGTGAAACAAGGATCCACTACCTACCTCCGAAGAACTTATACGTATGATGAAACCTCGAACCTCACACAGATCAATGATCCTCTGAATCTACAAGGCACCGGGGCTATTCGAAGTGCTTCTTATGACAATCTGGATCGACTGACGGGTTACACCACTCAGGATGGTCGAGGAGCTTCTTTGGAGTATGATGCTCGTGGAAACATTTTAAAAAACAGAGCTTCGTTTGGTGACAATCTCTATCAATACACGTCCCCACGTCCTCATGCGGTGACACAAATCGGAGATCAGAGATTTGAGTATGATGACAACGGTAACATGATCTCAGATCCTTCCCGAAGGATGTTCTACAATGCCAACAATCAACTTTCTCGAGTGGAGATGCTGAACGGGAATGTGGTTCATTATGACTACGACTACACGGGGGCTCGTGTCTCCAAAAGAGCGGTTACAAGAGATTTGTATCATAGAACCACCACAACCACGACTCACTACTTGGGAGATGCTTTAGAAATTAAAGGCGATCAGATTACTTTGAATGTGTATGCAGGTTCGAAAAAGATAGCCACACGAACGATTGGAAGTATTTCAGGATTAACCGGTACAGCAGGTGGAACTCTCACTGATAACGGCATCGATCCTGAAATGAATCTCACTCTCCTGATGCCGTACCTCTTTTTATTCTTCACATTATTTTTGTTGGGATCATTGAGACCATGGCCTCATCGGTCTCCCCTCCCTCGATGGGAGGGGATGAAGGGGAGGGTGATCCCTGGATGGGCTTGTCATCGCGAGCGTAGCGTGGCGATCTCATGGTATCCGTGGGATTGCTTCGTCGCTTCTCTCCTCGCAATGACAAGATTATGGCTCTCCTGGTGTCATACCTTCCAAGAAACCATCGCTAAATACCCCAAACACGCCTTCTCGAAATCTTTTATGCTTTTTATGATCCTCCTGTTCCAGCTCCAACCCATGTCTCTTCTCTTTGCCGATGAAGGCGAACCTCGATCCCTCACTTCGGATGCTGATTATTTTTATTACAATCATGACGACCATCTGGGATCGTCAGCCTTATTAACAGAAGGAAAACCCACAGCCAGACATTCGGGAATCATTTATAACCGAGGAGAACTGTTACAAAGATTCGAATACGCTCCCTTCGGCAAAGAAACTTTCGTCTTAAACCCCAATCTTCAGTTTGATCCTTCTTACACAGGTCAGAAGTATGACGTTGAGACGGGATTGTATTACTACAAATCACGATTCTACAACCCGATCTTAGGCAGATTCATCCAACCCGACACCGTTGTTCCTGATGCCAAGAATTTACAGGCGTACAACCGGTATACTTATGTTAACAATAATCCCCTGAAGTATGTCGATCCCAGTGGGCATTTTAGCGTGAGAAAACTATTGGGTGCTTTTGCGGCTGCTATAGCGGCTGCCATCGTTTTTATCGCGCTTCTTCCTGCAGGCCCATTAGGAGCGCTTGGGTTTTTACAGTTATTAGGACCAGCAATGGCAGCCGGCATGACAGCCGGAGTTATTGGAGGAGCCATCTCAGGAGGATTAACGGGGGCTTTAAGAGGCATGGCTCTTGGAGGTGTCAGTGGTGCAGCAGGATTGGTATTTTCAATGGCAGGACCTCCTGGAATCA
>Ga0209515_10003175_pt1 | contig 23951 bp, 21 predicted proteins | sample Subgroupgradi54m_FD_187454 | JGI IMG/M metagenome (GOLD analysis project Ga0209515, IMG submission 187454) | Subsurface groundwater microbial communities from S. Glens Falls, New York, USA - GMW60B uncontaminated upgradient, 5.4 m (SPAdes)... ... | reverse complement strand
TTGATCACCGATAAAACCAAATGGTGTTGTGATAATTCCATGGGAAACTTTCCATGCTTGATCAAACCAATACCAATCATCAAGGAAGACAGCATAGAAATTAATATGATATACGCGAAGGAATAAAGCAAATGCAACAATTGCGAACAAAAGTAGTTTTTCGTGCTCTGATAGTTTTTGTGTTGCTTCCTTATCCTTCGTTGAATATCTAAAAACATAAAATATCCAAACAGCAATACTTACAAACCAAAATAACGTAGCATATAGTCCCATCTTTGGTTGATAAATAAAATCAGTGAAAGAAGATAATAATAGTCCTAGAACACACAGAATAAGAGATGTGCAAAGCGCAATAATAAATGGTTTTTTCCGGAATAATGTTATTTTTATCATGATATCGCTATTAAAGCTGAGGACAGTAGAAGCATTCTAGCACCTCCCGGTATTAAAAATTTCATATTGAGAATCTTGATACTTTTTTTTTAAATTTTTTTCGAAAAAAGAATAATTTATTTGGAACTCGGTATTTTCTTTATTCAGTTCTACATAGTTAATTTTATTTTTTAGTACTTCAGTACAAAATATATCTAGATTTGTAGAATTTAAAAGAGATTTTCTAAGATTGTCTCTTGTTAAAGTATCATAGCCTGCAGACCAGGCAAAGTATGGCCAGCCAAGAAATATTTTTCGCCCAGCCAAAGATGCAGGATCGTAAAGATACTGGCTGTTTAAAAATATAGAATTTCTTGGAGTATTATCCTTAATCCATTCCGCATCTTTATTAATTGGATAATCGGCAAGTGTTATTTTACCATCATTATAAACTGGGAAAAAATCAATCACACCAGAGAGCGTTAAGAAAAAAAACAAAATAATAACTACTGGTTTGAATAAATGTTTTCTATTCCAGAGTTTAGCCAAGACAAGAGAAGAAAACATAACTCCGATAATCATAAAATAGTTGAAAAATTTATGATTTGCCGCAATCTCTGGAGAGAATTGAATTAAATTACCTACTACAAAAAAAGTGAAAAAAGCCATAAAAATCTTCTTTGTGTTTTTGTTCGACAGGAAAAACCCAATCGGAATTAATATTGAATGGAGTCCAAGATTGTAAAACCAATATTTTATAAAAGAAAAGAATGTTAAATTAAAAGAAGCAAGATATCCCGGTGATAAAAAAGGTTTAAATGAAGATGATCCAGATTGAATATAAAGGTATTGAGGGATAGCAATAATTCCGGAAATCATCAAAATGATTAAGCCAGAGATTCTCAGCTCTTTAAAAAATAAGCTTAATAGAATTAAAACGATTGCCGTCGTTAAGAATACAGCTAAATGAAAATAGAAAAAAAATCCCAAAACTATTCCAAGTAGAATACTTATTTTAAAATTTACTTTTCGGTTTTTAAAAATAGGTGTTAAAAACAAATAAATAATACAAAGAGAAATTGCAAAAGCTCCTGCTAAGTGTCTTTGATTGGTATAAATGTTTAAATTCCAAAATGCCGAAACAATTTTTCCATCATAAGGTCCAAAAGAGGGAAACGTTGGGTTGATTATTATATCTTTCAGCGTAGAAATGGATAAAGGATGGATTTTGAAAAAATCCAAGAAAGACAAAGATCCGTTAAAAAGGAAAAAAATCACAGATAAAATGCCAACCATTGTTGACTTAAATATTTTTTTTGCGAAAAAATAAATTATTAAAAGAAGCCCGAGAAATGAAATTGTGCTTGGTATGTTTAACGCGTAATCTATTCTGATTCCTAATTTTTCTAATATTCCAACCAAAAAGTAAAACAGAAAATGATAATGAATTGGCTCTCCGGGAAAAAGCGGATATTGGGGCGGAAAGTTTGATCCAAGCGAGAAAGATCTTATAAGTGGAATTGTGCTTGCAAAATCGCTCCAAGCTTTGGTTGCAATTAACATTGACCCGACTTTATAGGAGAATGTCGAGAACATTAGCCACGAGCTGAATAAGAAAGAGAGTATTACAAAAAAAATTTCAACAAAATTATTTCTGAGAAATTTAATATATTTTTTATTCATCAGAAGTTATTAATTTTGCTACTTTTTGCCCGAGTTCAACGGCATAATTTGTTCCTCTGTCCCAAGGGTAAACTTGCTGGATATTGGCAAGGTAAACGTTTGGAAACGGTGTCTCAAAAGGCGGAATAATTTTAGAATAATTCACAGGGATTATGGGCTGGGCAAACGGAACTTTAAAAAGTTCAGAGTTGAGAACTGAAAGTTGATAATTTGGATTGATTTTTTTAAGAAATGGATCATAAATTTTCAGAAGTTGGTTTTTATCCATCTTCATATACTTGTGATCAAAGGGCAAATAGTTTCCTAAATAAACAATATGTTCGTTATTGTAGTTCTTTTTATCCATAAAATTTGTGTGTTCAACGATTGCCATTATAGGGGATTTTGTATCGCAAATGCTAAGCCAGTAAGTTCCGTCTGTTAAGAACTGCTTTTTTAGTCTTAGAACAAGATTGATTGCTCCAAGACCTTTTAATGATGACAATTTGTCTTTATATTCTTTTGGTAAATCAGGAGTAATTTTGGCAAAGAAAAATGATGGAAGAGTCACGATAACTTTATCAAAATATTCCATTTTCAATTTATCATCTGCCATTTTATATTTAATATCGACCCGTTTATTATTTTTAATTTCTACGACCTCTGTCTTGAATAAAAATTTACCGCCTTTTTTTTCACATTCTTTAACTAAAGTTTGCGCAAACTTCAAAAATCCTCCGGAAGGATAAACTAAGCTCGGGGTTCTTTTTTTAATTCTTGCCCAAAACCAGGCAAGAGATATTTCCTTTGCATAATCTCCGAATTTATTTTTAAGCTGAGGCTCCCAGATTTTTTTATATGCATTTTTTCCCATTGTTTTTAATAAAAAATCTTCTGCTTTTAATTTTTCAAGCGGTTTCCAGAAGGGGTCAAGTTTTAAAAAACCCAATACAGCGGCCATTCTTACTCTATCAGTAAGAGGAAGTCTTGGGAAAGAGAGAACATGCAAAGGAGAATCGAGCTGATAGATTTTCCCCTCAACATAGATTGATGTTTTGGGTCTTTTCTTTAAGATTTCATAGTTGATTTTTTTAGCCAGATTAATAACCTTATCGTCGTTTGAAAACCAATGATGATAATGCTTCTCAAGTGACCAATGCCAGACCTTCTCTTTAAATCCAATTGCAAGGCCTCCCGGATTTGAGTCTTTTTCAAAAATTACAACCTCGTGTCCTTTTTCCAACAGTTCAAAAGCCGCAGAAAGTCCTGTAAATCCTGCGCCGACGATTGCTATTTTCATAAAGTAGTAATGCCCCGGGAGGCAAGGAATATGAAGAGGCCTAAAATAGAAAGTCCGATACCAAACAAGCCAAAAATTATAGGAGTAGAATTTCCCGGCGAAGAAATAGGTGATATTACGGGTGATATAGTCGCGATTGGGGCAAGGGTCGGGGAGACGGGGATCGTAGGTATGATAGTTGGAACAGACGTTGGAGTAGGAGTTAAGATCGGTACAGAAGTTGGTGTAACAATGGGCGTTGCAGATGGCGTTGCGCTTTGATTAACCTGAGTACCTGAAGCAAAAACAGTAAAAGATTGAGTTATTGTTCTTAAAATCCCGGAAGCATCTCTGGTTATAATGGTAATAATGTGGCTTCCGGGCGATAATGCAGATTGGGGTCTGAAGCTCCAATTTCCATAACCATCCGCAAATGCTTGGGCTTTAATATTATCGTCCGAATGAATTGTTATTTCAACAGTACTGTTTGGAAGAGCTGTTCCTGAAAATTTAGGTTGCGAATCCGTAAAGGTTTGATTGTTTGTTGGGATATTAATTTTTGGAATTTTTCCGGTGGTTGATTCTTGAGAGCTCAGAGAAGAAAAACTTGTTGATGCGGATCCGGAGGCTGTTGAAAGGTTACTCTGTGTAAAGTCATAATCGCTTCCCAGAGTTATTAAAGGAAGTTCTTCCGATCCAGAGTTATTAAATCTTGCATTGGATGTTAAAGAATCTTCTCCTGCAACAAGTAATCTAAAAACAGTTTCATTTAAGAAAGTAAAATAAGAGGAAAGATCTTGGGTTCTTAAGGAGTTTGTGGAAAGAGAATACGATCCGTCTTCTTTTACCAGAGTCGAAAGCGTTTGAGAATTATCGGAGTTTAAGTATGCAAGCGCTTCTTTAGGATTGTTTCCATTTGGTAAAACAACCTTTCCCTTTACTGTTTTTTCTACGGCCGAAGATCCGGAAGAAACAGGCGCCGTTTTTATAATAAATGGTTCACCCTTTTGTAAAAATTCTTTAGATCCAGAAGTTATGGAAAAGTAATAGTCCGAAGAAGAATCTAAATTTTTAACTGTAATATAATGGATTTTATGTTCTTTTAAAACTCCTTGACTATCTCTATCATCTAAAGCTGTCTGTCCTAGATTTTTATCTTTTCCAAAGTTAATAGAGCCAATTACTAGAGCCTCTGTAGCAAAAGAGACGGTAAATGATCTGTCAGTGACGTTAGATATTCTTATATTCTGTGCAGTCTCGGAAGGGCCGGCCTTACTAGTTAGAATTACTCCTGATTCAACAAGATATGAAGTAATACCTATTCCTAGTGCGATAAGTAGTATTCCTAATAAAGTTGGAATTCTCTTACTCCAAATCGTTCTTCTCATAGATTCCCTGCCCTTATATTTGCAGAATTTGTACTCGGCGATAAAGAAGGAGAAGGTCCAACAATTCTTTCTATTGCTGCGCTTCCCGTTGCCTCCTTGTTCTTTGTTTGAAAGATTGGTTCTATGTTTTTTCTCTCTTTTAGTTTATCTATAGTTATTGTATCAAAGGTTGGATTGATTGGGACTATTTTTTCTTCAACAAGCCTTGTTATTGTAGAGGAAACAAGATTGTGATAAATGCTAAAGCCAATCCAGGCAACTATTAAGACAAAAGTTGAAATAACTAAAAATAAAACATCTCTTTGTTTCATAAGGCTACTCCTTAAAATATGCCATTCCCTTAATATCTAATTCTAAAATTCCAGGTTGATTGCCTTTGCGGTTGATAGATAAAGTATCTAAGGAAATAACTCTTTCCATACTCGAAAGAGTGCTAATAAAATTGGTTAAATTTTCGTAATTTCCCTGTACGCCTGTTGAGAAAGAAAACGCTGAGTATTTTTTCTGATTATTAGATGATCCTGGAACATCAACTTCAAAACTTTGCAGGTTAATAATTTCAACCCCTGCTTCTTTTGCCACGGCTTGTATCTGCCCCATTAAAAGTGGGACTTGAGGATTTTTTGGAACAGCTGCTAAAACAATTGGTATGTCCTTTTCTACAATATTATATTTTTCTTGAAGAGATGAAAGATTAGCGATTTTTTGTGCTAGCTGTTCGTCGACGAACTTCGTATCTGATAATTCTTTTCTTAGTTTTGCGATGGTTGATAGGGTTGGATTAATAGCGAATATACCAAAAAAAGATAAGGATACTAAGGAAAAAATAATACTAGAATATTTTTTTGTTTTCTCTTTTTTTAAGTCAGGTAAAAGTTCAAAATATTTATTGTTTTTTACTTTTTCGAAAATGCTACCTATATTGTATTTTTTTATCGCCATACTACTTTCCCTTAAGATTTGCCGTGATGCTCACAGTAATAAGAGCATTGGATAATTTGTTTTCTATTTTTTCTATACTAACACTTTCAATAGCTGTGTAATTCTTCAATGAATTAACAAAACTTGTAAGAGAAGAAATATATTGGAAATTTGCATCTATTTTTACATGATTTTCTGTTAAAACTAAGTCATTAAATGTCATTCCTCCGACAGCAAGCCCAATTATATCGTTGAATGTTTTAATTTTTTTCTTTCCTGAATCGGAGAACGTAGATGCGACCAAGAGTCTGTCTTGTAAATTTCTATATATTTCCTCTCTACCTTTTAAGTAGCCAACAATTGCCGTTTTTTGTTTTATCTTTGAATGTAAATCAATCAGTTGTCTATCCAGGGTAAACCGATATAAAAAAGCCGATAATGCAATAACCTCTGTAAGAATTACTACAAGTCTTCCAATTGTTAATGCCCAATCAATAAATTTGTCAAAAATACTTCCTTGTCTATTACCCAGGAGATTTATAGAAGGATGGTGGTTTTTTTGCACACTTTTAGTCTAGGGATTTTTAAAACTTTTGTCAAAGAGAAGTGAAGTTATTTTGTCCTGGTTTTTCTCGTTTTCTTTGTCGAAAATGTGGAGGGTTTTTTACTAACTTTTTTATTAACTAACTTTGAAAGCTTAGACTTGAGTCTTGCAGCTTTGTTTTTATGAATAATATTCTTCTTGGCAGCCTTATCAACCAGTTTTATTGCATCCTTTACAACTTTTTCTGTTTTGCTTTTTTGGGCTTTTTTAACAGCAGATTTAAAAAGATTTTTTATTTTTTTATTTTCTTGTGTTCTTACTTTATCCTTTCTCAATTTTTTCTTAGCAGATTTTGTTACTGGCATGGGCAGATTTTAGCATGCTATACTATAAAACACAATGGTTCAGAACCTTTTTAAGAAAAGCTTCGGAATACTGCTTGCCCGCCAGACAAACATTTTAACAGCCGCTTTTATAATAATGGCAACCATAATGCTGTCTCAAATATTGGGTCTTGTAAAACAAAGGCTTTTGGTTTCAATTTTTGGGGCATCAAACACATTGGGAATTTATTTAGCCTCTTCTCGTCTTCCGGATTTTTTATTTCAGCTAATTATTGCCGGAGCGCTGTCTTCGGCTTTTATTCCTGTCTTCTCGGATTATTTAGAAAAAGGGAACAAAGAAGAAGCATACAAAGTTGCATCCACTATTCTTGTTTTAGGACTCGCCGCATTTTCTATACTAGCCGTTATTCTTTTTATTTTTTCCAATACTTTTTCAAAAATACTTTTCCCGGGTTTTCCCCCTGATCAGCTAAATTTATTGGCAAGCTTAATGAGAATAATAATAATTGGAGAGTTACTTTTTATTTTTGGAAGCTTCTTTTCGGCTGTCCTTCAGTCTTATAATCACTTTTTAATACCGGGGATTGCTGCAGCATTATACAATTTTGGAATAATTGCTGGAATTATCCTACTGCATCCAATTGCGGGAATCTATTCGGCAGCATACGGCGTAATATTGGGAGCTTTTATCTTTGTTGTTATTCAGATACCCCTTGTTATAGGAGTTAAATTTAGGTTTCGACCCTCTTTATCTTTTAAAGTAAAAGGAGTCATGCAGATTCTAAAACTTATGTGGCCAAGAACAATCTCAATTGGGATTTTTCAATTAGGAACGGTAGTTACTGTTACGCTGGTTTCTTTTCTTCGGGATCCCGGAAGAAATTATGTAATTTTTGATTATGCACAAACACTCTCTTTTGCTCCCGTTGTTTTGATAGGTCAGGCAATTGCACAGGCCGCTTTTCCGGTTTTATCAAAGGAAAAAGATAGGTTGGAAGATTTTAAAACAACATTTATTACAAGTTTCAATCAAATGCTTTATCTTATACTTCCATTGTCCGCTCTTTTTTTGGTTTTAAGAATTCCGCTTGTCCGCTTAGTTTTTGGAGCCTCAAAATTCGATTGGAATGCAACAGTGCTAACAGGACAAACACTTGCGTTTTTTAGTATATCCATTTTTGCTCAAGCGCTTATATATCTTGTTTCTCGTGGTTTTTATGCTTTGCACGACACAAAAATCCCTCTTTTTGTAGGTTCTCTTACAACAATACTTATGATAGGACTTGGAGCAATATTTATTTTTGTTTATCATTTGGGAGTTGAGAGCCTTGCGATTGCAATTTCTATTGCAACAATCATTAATCTTTTAGTCTCATTTTTTCTCCTGGATATTAAAGTTGGAGGATTTAAGAGATTAGAATTTTTACTTTCCGTATCAAAAATTTTCTTAGCTACTATTTTTACCGGTTTTGCACTTTACATTCCAATAAAACTTTTAGACCAACTTGTTTTTGACACCACAAAAACGGTTAATCTATTAGTTTTGACCGGAATTTCTTCCTTGGCCGGACTTTCTCTTTATCTTTTTTTAACGTGGCTTTTTGATGTTAAAGAAGCGTCGACATTTCTCCTTATTTTTAGGAAGATAGGAAACTGGAGAGAGATACTTACAAAATCTGAGGAGACAATTGATGGCACTCACATTAAAGTTTAGCCCTTGATTTTAGTCTTTCTTTAAATTATTATTCGCTCATGGCAGGAAAAGGTAACGAGCAGGAACCGCAAACATATGCTTCAACCGGAGTAAATTATGAAGCAATGGATCCCTTTAAAAGATTGGCTCAATTTAATGCCCGTGAAACCTCAGCTAATTTGGAACGTCTTGGAATGAGCGTTGTGGAGGCTAGCCGCGGAGAATCGGCATTCGTGTGGGATAGAGGAGATCATTACGCAGCTTTTGTTATTGAAGGATTGGGAACAAAGAATCTTGTTGCCGATGAAACGAAAAAAATTACCGGAAAAACTTATTACGATCAAATCGCACAGGATACAATTGCAATGATAGTCAACGATTTAATCGTTGTCGGTGCAGATCCTGAAGTAATAAATATGTATGTTGGAAGTGGGACATCAGATTGGTTCGAGGATTTAAAAAGAGCAGAAGATTTGCTTGTCGGATGGAAGAAGGCTTGCGATCTTGCTGGGGCAACTTGGGGTGGAGGAGAAAGCCCTACCTTGAAAGGAATTATTGCACCGAATGCAGGAGAAATTTTGGGAGCGGCAACCGGAATTATAAAACCCAAAACCAGACTAACACTTGGAGATAAACTAAGATCAGGAGATAGAATTCTTTTAATAGAAAGCAGTGGAATTCATGCGAATGGATTAACACTTGCAAGATTAATTGCAGACAAGTTACTTCTTGGTTACGCAACTGAATTATCTGATGGATCTATGTATGGAGAAAACTTGCTAACACCAACTCATATTTATGCAAAGTTAGTAAGAGATTTATTTGAGCAAGGAATAGATATCCATTACATGGTTAATATAACAGGACATGGATGGAGAAAACTTATGAGGGCAAAAGAAGATTTTACTTATGTTATTGAAGATATTCCAGAACCACAACCCATTTTTGAATTTATCCAACAGCAATCAGGCAATGATGATTCTGAAATGTATGGCAACTTTAATATGGGAGCGGGCTTTGCAGTTTATCTTCCTCAGACAGATGTAGAAAAGGCAATTGAGATAGCAAGAGATAACCATTCTATGAATGCATTAAATGCCGGGACAGTTCAAGAAGGACCGAGTCAAGTAATTATCCAGCCCAAAAATTTAAAATATTCCAGAGAAACCCTCGAGGTAAGATAAAAATGAAAGAACGATTGGCAACATTAATTTCGGGTGGAGGAACCACAATGCAAGAAATTATAAAAGCCTGCCAATCTGGTGAAATCCCTATGGATGTTGCTTGTGTAATCTCCAGTACTCCAACCGCAGGTGGAATAGAAAAAGCAAGACGATTGAGAATTCCCGACAAAGATGTTGTTGTTATAGACCCTGATGACTTTAGAGGCGATGATAAGAAAGTAGATCCGGAAGGTTTTGGATTAAAAATCTTAAAAGAATTGAAGAAACGTGGCGTAACAGTAGTAACTCAAAATGGATGGATGCCTCTTACTCCTGAACATATTATAGATGAATATTCAGATACTATGTTTAACCAACATCCAGGACCTGTTCCAGAATTTGGTGGTCGAGGAATGTATGGCAGAAGAGTTCATGCTGCTAGATTGTTGTTTACGCGAATGACAAAAAGAGATCATTGGACAGAAGCAATAGCTCAACGAGTACATAGAGATTTTGATTCAGGAGCGGTTGTAAAATCTACTCGCGTTGATATTCTTACAGATGATACTGTCGATGACTTACAGCAAAGAGTTTTGCCAGTCGAACATAGAGTACAAATTGACTTACTCAAAGACGTTGCTAGTGGAAATATTAGAGAAATAACTACAAAAGAAATGTTAGTTAGGCCTGGAGAAGAACAGGTCTTAATTTTAGCAAAAAGAATGGCAAGATTTTTATATCCACATGGGTAAATAATTTATGGCAATTCACGAAATTAGAGTTGGATATATAGGAAAAGATGTTCGTGGGCAAAACGTTGCTCAAGAAACACAGCGTACAATTGGTATGTCAGGTCTTGAACGGGTAAGAACAGCAAAAGTATATAGGTTAGAAGGTATAGCCGAAGAGGGAGCTAGAATTCTAGCCGAGACTTTATTTTCAGAACCAATTAACCAAACTTATACATTAAATCAGCCCTTAATTGTTGATACTCTTCATGTTGTTGAAATTGCTTTTAAACCAGGCGTCATGAATCCTGAAGCAGCTTCTATTATGAAAGCTGCACAAGATTTAGGAGTAAATTTAACAGCTGTCGATTCCAGCACTGAATATGGTTTTTACGGTTCGGTTGGCCCAGAGAAAGTTAATGAGATTGTTAATAGATTATTAGTTAATAAAACAGTAGAGAGAATTGTTTATGAAAAACCAAATACGCTAATTATTACAGGTGAGCCTGGTTCTGTTGAAACAGTATCTATTAGAGATGCTTCTCCCAAACATTTACTGGCTTTATCCGAAGATAAACTATTTCTTGATCTTGCGGAAATGCAAACGGTTCAGCAGTATTTTACAGAGTTAGGTAGGGATCCCACAGATTGCGAATTAGAAATAATTGCGGCACGTTGGAGTGAACATTGTGGTCATAAAACTTTCAAAGCAAGAGTGATTGTTGATGGTGTAGAAAAACCACCATTATTTACAAGAATTAGCGAAGCAGCAAGAAAATATTTTGGTGATGAGGTTGTTTCGGCATTTGAGGATAACTCAGGTGTGATGAAATTTTACGAAGGGCAAGCCATTTGTGGCAAGGTCGAAACTCACAATAGCCCTTCTGCTATAGAACCTTATGGAGGTGCGATGACAGGAAGTGGTGGTGTATTTAGAGATATTTTAGGGACAGGACAGGGAGCAAAAGTAATTATTTCAACAGATATGTTTTGTTTTGCTCCTCCTGATTTAGACTCTTCTAAACTTCCTCCAGGTACATTACATCCTGATTACTTACAAAGAAGAGTTGTTGCAGGCGTTAGAGATTATGGGAACAGAATGGGAATTCCTACTAATAACGGTTCAGTTCACTATCATGAAGATTTTAGAGCTAAGCCGACTATCATTGTAGGATCTTATGGAATAATTCCAGAGAACAGAGCACGAAAAGGTCAAGCTGAAATAAACGATTTAGTGATAGTCATTGGTGGTAATACAGGTAGAGACGGAATTCATGGGGCAACATTTTCTTCCGGTGAAATGACCGATCGAACAATCAATGTTAATTCTTCTGCTGTCCAAATTGGAAATGCCATTGAAGAAAAAAGAATGGCAGATGCAATAGTTGAGGCAAGAGATAAAGATTTAATTAGAGCAATTACAGATTGTGGAGCAGCTGGTTTTTCTTCAGCAATTGGAGAAATGGGAGAGAATACTGGGGTAACAGTAGATATAAGTAAAGCCCCGCTTAAATATCCAGGACTTGCTCCGTGGGAAATTTGGCTTTCAGAATCTCAGGAAAGAATGGTAACTGCTGTTGATCCTAGTAAGATTGAGGAATTTTTAGCAGTTTGCAAAAAATATAATGTGCAAGCTTCAGTTCTTGGACAATTTGATGGAAGCAATAAATTAACCGTAAGATTTAAAGAACAAACAATTGCAGATTTAGATTACGACTTCTTAAAAGATGGTTTACCACAAAGGGTAATGACAGCTCATTGGGAAAAACCAAAGTTTGACGAGACTGCTCCTGAAATGCCATCAGATTGGGTGGATACTCTAAAAAGAGTTTTATCGCATGGAAATGTTTGTTCCAAAGAACCAATCGTCCGTCAATACGATCATGGAGTACAAGGTACTAATGCATTACCACCTTTTGGAGGAGAGAATTTTGATGGACCAAATGATGCAGTTGTATTAACTCCTATTTTAGGTAGGCCTTATGGAATGGTTAACTCTCATGGAATGAACCCAATCCTTAACAGAATCGATCCTTATTGGGGAAGTGTTTGGGCGACAGCAGAAGCAATGGCAAATTATGTAGCAGTCGGCGGTGATCCGGATCAGGCAGTTTTGATAAATAATTACATTTGGCCTTTCCCCGATGAGGAATCAATGGGATCACTAGATAGATCTGTGGATGCGGTTGTAGATTGCATGAATGTATTAGAAAGACCGGTTATTTCAGGTAAAGATAGTTTATCTTCTACTTATAGAGGAAAAGATGGGCAAGTTATAAAAATTCCACCAGTTCTTTGTATGTCTGCATTTGGAAGAATTCCTGATGTTAAGCAAACTGTTACTTCTGATATTAAGAGAGAAGGTTCTAGTCTATATTTGGTTGGAGCATTAGATGGAGGTATGGGAGGATCAACTTATTACGATATAAATGGATTAGTAGGTAATGAAGTTCCCAAAGTTGATTTAAAAACTTTACCACAAGTATTAAAGAGTATGCATCAAGCAATAAAAAGTGGCAAGGTACTAGCTTGTCATGATGTTAGCGAAGGCGGAGTTATACTAGCGGTAGCAGAAATGGCATTTGGCGGAGATTGTGGAGTTCAACTAAATCTAGATGCCAAAACACATCGACCTGATATGTTTTTATTTAACGAAACAGCTGGGATATTTATTGTTGAAGTCCCAGATGAAGAAACAGCAAAGAAATTATTTGGTGATTTACCTCATATGGTTTTAGGTAAAACGATCCAAGAGAAAACAATAAATGTAAAAGTTGGAGAAGACGATTTATTTGCTGTTTCTACTGATGAATTAAAGCAAGCCTGGCAAGAACCATTAAGGAGGATATTCCATTGAAGGAGCAAAGACCAAAAATTTGCGTACTAAAAACTGATGGCATCAACTGCGATGAAGAGACAGTAAGTGCATTTTCCATCGCAGGAGGATTGCCAAAAACTGTTCATGTCAACGAACTTCGTTTAAGAGAAGACAGTTTGGGAAATTATCAAATTTTGGCAATTCCGGGTGGATTTTCTTATGGAGACGATGTTGCATCGGGAAAAATATTGGCTTTAGAACTGAACACTTACCTTGCAGACCAAATAGAAGATTTTATAAACGGAAGGAAGGGCTTAGTTTTAGGTGTCTGTAATGGGTTTCAAGTATTGGTTAGAACTGGTCTTTTGCCATTTGGAACCATGGGAGAGATACAAGCAACTTTAACCAACAATGATTCTGGTCATTTTGAATGCCGTTGGATAAATCTCAAAACTGTAGAAGATAATGCCTGTGTTTTTTTGAATGAAATGAGTGGAACAGTTTCTTACCAAGTAGCTCATGGTGAGGGAAAGTTTTTTGCAAGAAAACCAGAATTAGAAAGAGCCGAGACAGAGAAATTAGTTGTATTTCGTTATTGCGATAAAGTAGGAAAACCAACACAAGAATATTCTCTTAATCCTAATGGATCATTAAATGCTATTGCTGGCATTACTGATCCAACTGGTAGAATTCTTGGTTTAATGCCACACCCCGAAAGGTTTGTAAGACCAACACAGCATCCCAATTGGAGAAGAATGCCAGAGGATTTTGCTCCGGAAGGTCTTCAGATTTTTCAAAGGATGGTTGCTTACGCTTCGCAGATGTAATTTAGGCTCCTCTCTGATATAATTTCTCCACTATGGATCAGGGTAATATTAGGAACTTTGTAATTATTGCTCATATTGATCACGGTAAATCAACTCTTGCCGACCGTATTATGGAAATATGCGGTGCCATCGGGAAAAAACATCAGGAGCAAATATTAGATAGCCTAGAGCTTGAACGGGAGCATGGAATAACTATAAAACTTAAGGCAATAAGACTTCAATATAAGGAATATCAACTAAATCTTCTTGATACCCCGGGTCATGTGGACTTTTCTTATGAGGTCTCAAGATCTCTTGCTTCTGTTGAGGGCGCATTATTAATTGTTGACGCAACACAAGGGATCCAGGCTCAAACCCTTTCAAATTTTAACTTGGCAATGAATGCCAACCTTACACTTATTTCCGTTATCAATAAAATTGACATGTCTTCGGCAGATATTACAAAGACCACTGCGGAACTTATGGATTTAGGATTCAAAGAAGACGAAATTATAAAAGTTTCAGCCAAAACCGGAGAAAACGTAGAAAGGCTTCTTAGGGCAATTATTGAAAAAATTCCTCCACCTAAAACCATTTCTTCTTCGGCAGACTCAGGACAAGCGGAAAAACTCTCCGCTCTAATTTTTGACTCAAGCCTTGATCCTTATAAGGGTGTTATTGCAACTGTTAGACTTTTTGGTGGAGGAATAAAAGTAGGAGAAGAAATTTATTTCTTAGCAACTGGAGCAAAAAGCATTGTTCTACAGGCGGGTTTTCTTACTCCGAAACCGCATTATGCAGAAGAGTTAAAATCCGGAGAAGTTGGTTTTATTGTTACAAACATAAAAGATCTGTCTTTTGTTAAAGTTGGAGATACAATAACTCTTCCAAAAGAGGCAGCAAAACCATTGCCTGGATACCAAGAGGCAAGACCTGTTGTTTTTCTCTCTTTTTTCCCGACGGACTCATCGGAGTTTCAAAAAATGAAAGAGGCTTTTGAAAAACTTAAATTAAACGATGCAGCTTTGGTATATTCACCTGAATCTTCTATTTCCTTAGGACAGGGACTTCGTGTCGGTTTCCTTGGACTTTTGCATGCCCAGATTACCCAGGAAAGACTTGAGCGTGAATACGGCCTAGACATTATCGTTACCTCGCCTTCCGTTAATTTTATCATTGACGGGACGACTATCAACAAACCTTCCGAATTTAATCCAGGTCCACAATCTAAGGTTGAAGAACCATATGCCAAGATTACAATATTTGCTCCTCAAAAATATTACGGACAAATAAACGAACTGATTTATAAAAAACGGGGAAAAATTGAAAATTCCCAAAATATCGGCACATCCCTTAAAATTGAAGCAGTTGTTCCGCTTCTTGAGATATTAATCGGTTTTTATGATGATTTAAAGTCCCAAACATCGGGATTTGCCTCTTTTGACTTTGAGGTAATTGATTACAGGCCGGCTAAATTGGTAAAGCTGGATATTCTGGTTAATTACGAGCCGGTCGAAGGCCTTGCTCAGGTAATTCCGATTGAAAAAGCAGAGGAATTCGGCAGGAAACTGGCGGCAAAACTTAAAGAAGAAATCCCCCGTCAGAATATTCCGATTCCCATACAGGCTGTTCTTAATTTTGTGAAAATAAAAGGAGGAGTAGGTGGAAAAATTTTGGCACGAGAAACAATCGCTCCCTACCGAAAGGACGTTACGGCAAAACTGTACGGCGGAGATGTTACCCGAAAAACGAAACTTTTAGAAAAACAGAAAAAAGGGAAAAAACGAATGAAACGTTTTGGAAATGTGGATATCCCTCAGGAAGCTTTTTTGGCGGTGTTAAAGATTTAAAAGTTAAAGAATAAAAAGAAGAAAGCCTCCAATAATTGAAAGTATTATCCCAAAAGCTCCTATTCCAACTATTATATCTCCCGGACCGGTAGGCGCCATAGTTGGCGTAGGTGTCGTAACAGCAGGAGGAGTTGTTGTTGGAGTTAGTGTTGGGGTTGCAGTCAACGCTAATGTTGGTGTTGGGGTTGCAGTTGGGCCAGTTGCTGGGGTAGGAGTTAGAGTTAAAGTCGATGTTGGTGTTGGGGTTGCTTGAGGTGCCTGTGTTAGTGAGGGTGTTAAAGTTGGGGTTGGAGTTGCCACTGCTCCTTCTGTAATAGTTACACTTGCTGGAGTTGTGGAGGATAAAACATTAGTATTAAACTGATCTCCCTGGCCTGTTAAAACTTGAGTTTCACTGCCAAAGGTTATTGGAGTAGTAATGCCATTGGTAGAAGCAATTGCTTTTAAAGTAAGAGTACCTACTTTGGTATTGTTTTTTTGTATAAAAGCGCTCGGATTTGCTCCAATTGCCAGATCTACTGTTATTTTTCCTGTTGGGTCAAATGCTGGAGCAGGGGGTTTGCTTGAGTCAAAACCGGGAAAAACATTTGTATTAATACTCAATCCATTTCCTGATTTCTCTAATTTAGTCGGGTCATAAGAAATAACTAAATGGACAAAGCTGACGAAATTACTGTTTGGGTTAATCATTATGTCAAATGTCACATTTTGTCCAACCGCAACTGTTGCGGAAGAGGGCTGAAAAGTTAGAGTTGTTGCTGGAGATGCCTTACTTTTGAGCTCCTGTTGTTTCCCAACAAGATAAACTGTAAGAGGAATTGCTATAAGAAGAATTACTGCAAGACCGAATAAAATTAGCTTTTTCGGAGTCAATAGTGACATATAAACCTTAATTTATCGTATAGAAGAAAAAACACGATGTCAAGCATTTTATACTATAGGTTATTGACAGTAAAAATATTTTGTTGTATAAATTAGCAATCACTTCTTAAGAGTGATATTTTTTCGGTTTAGAAAGTTATGGCAGGTAAAAATAAAATTAAACCATTATTTGATAATGTTCTTATAAGACCACTTGAAGCAGAAGAAAAGACTCCAAGCGGTATTATTCTTCCGGACTCTGCAAAAGAAAAACCACAAGTAGGTCTTGTTATGGCAGTCGGCTCTGGTTCCACAAACGAAGATGGAAAACTAATTCCGATAATAGTAAAAGTAGGACAGAAAGTAATGTATAAAAAATGGGGCGGAAATGAAGTTAAGGTCGATAATGAAGAATGGACAATTGTTGAGCAAAAAGACATACTGGCCGTCATAGATGGTAAATCCTAAGCACTAATTTCTAAAAAAATGTTTAGAGTTTAGGATTTTGGATTTAGAATTATTTTTAAATTATGGCAAAGCAAATTAAATTTTCAGAAGAAGCAAGACAGTCATTGGTTAAGGGAGTAAATACTCTGGCAAAAGCAGTAGTTACAACCCTAGGGCCTAAAGGAAGAAACGTTGCTCTTGATAAAAAATGGGGAGCTCCAAATGTTGTTCATGACGGAGTAACAGTTGCAAAAGAAATAGATCTTGAAGACCCATTTGAAAATATGGGAGCTCAGCTTGTAAAAGAAGCCGCTTCAAAAACAAACGATGTGGCAGGAGACGGAACAACAACAGCGACTCTTCTTGCTCAGTCAATCATAAACATAGGATTTAAAAATGTTACCGCAGGAGCAAACCCAATGATTCTTAAAGTCGGAATGGAAAAAGCTGTTAATGTGGTTGTCTCAGAAATTGGAAAAATGGCAAAAAAAGTTCAGGACGCAGATGTTGCAAAAGTAGCAACAATATCGGCACAAGATGAAAAAATCGGGTCTCTTATTGCCGAAGCGCTTTTAAAAGTCGGAAAAGACGGGGTAGTAACGGTTGAGGAGGGAAAGGGACTTGAGCTATCAATTGATTATAAAGAAGGAATGGAATTTGATAGAGGTTACGCATCTGCCTATTTCGTAACCAATCCGGATAAGATGGAATCAGAAATTGAGGACCCGTACATTTTAATTACAGACAAAAAAATTTCGGCCTTAAACGAACTTCTTCCATTTTTAGAAAATCTTGTTAAGGTTTCAAAAAACTTGGTTATTATTGCAGATGAGATAGAAGGAGAAGCTTTGGCAACGCTTGTTGTAAATAAACTTAGGGGAACCTTCAACACTATTGCAATTAAGGCGCCGGGTTTTGGAGACAGACGAAAAGAGATGCTTGAGGACATTGCAACATTAACCGGGGGAACTGTTATATCTGAGGATACCGGAAAAAAATTTGAGAGCGTAACAATTGAGGACTGTGGGAGAGCCGATAAGGTTTGGGCAGACAAGGAAAATGCAAGAATAATTGGCGGAAAAGGCGAACCACAGGCAATTAAAGCTCGAATTGCTCAAATAAGAAGGGGAGTAGAAGACACAACATCGGATTTTGATAAGGAAAAATTTGCGGAAAGACTGGCAAAACTCTCAGGAGGAGTCGCTGTTATAAATGTTGGTGCTGCAACAGAGCTTGAGATGAAAGACAAAAAAGAGAGAGTAAATGATGCAGTGGCGGCAACCAAAGCGGCTATCGAAGAAGGAATTGTTCCGGGTGGTGGCGTAGCCCTTTTAAGGGCCAGAAAGGCTTTGCCAAAGCTTAAAGAAAACTTGACCATAACCGATGAAAAGATTGGAGTAGATATTCTTTACAATGCCCTCGCCGATCCTATGAGATGGATTGCAAAAAATTCGGGAGCAGACGAGGGTTGGGTAGTAAAACATGTTGAAGATTCAAAAATTGCGGATTATGGATTCAATGCCATGACCTTGGCTTTTGGATCTATGACTGGTTTTGGGATTGTGGATCCTGCCAAAGTAACTCGATCTGCAGTCCAAAATGCGGCAAGTATTGGAATGATGGTGTTAACAACAGAAGCTTTAGTAACCGATATTCCGGAAAAGAATCCGCCAGCCGGCGTAGCAGGAATGCCTCCTTCAGGAATGGATTATTAATATATTAATTTTGAAAATAGAAGCCGCTTTTTATAGGCGGTTTTTTGTTGGCAATTTTTATGCTATATTAATTTAAATGAAAAGACTTCTTTTTTACATTATCCCCTTTTTAGGAGTATTGATTATTTTTGCTGGTGTCGTTTTATTTTTAAATCAGAATTCCGGCAAAGGAGCTTTGCAGGTAACGTCTGTCCCTCAAAGCCAAGTATATTTAAATGGTCAATTAATTGGAGAAACCCCACTTTGTAAATGCGATCCGAAGGATGTGATTCCTATTGGAAATTATAGAATAAGGTTAATTCCAAAAGAAGAAAATACTAAGCCTTACGATGAACAGATTACAATTAATAAATCTACGTTAACAGTTATCGATAGAACTTTTGGAGAAAGTGCGTCTGGCAGTATTATAACCTTAACACCTCTTTCCAATAAAAAAGATACAGAGCTTATGGTAATCTCTTTTCCGGATAAAACAAATGTATTCTTAGATAATAATCAGAAGGGAGTAGCACCTATTTTACTCAAGGATGTAATAGAATCGGATCATGAACTAAAACTTACAAAAGAAGGATACTTGGACAAAACTCTGCGAATAAGAACGACTTCGGGTTTTAGATTAAAGTCAGTTGTTTTTTTAAGTGTAAATCCGGGTATTGCAAGTTCTTCTTCCCAAACTCCGTTATCTACTCCTCAAGTTTCCTAAGTTGGAAAAGTAACAATTCTTGATACACCGACGGGTTTTCTTAGAGTAAGAGCGGACAGTTCTATAGCATCTTTAGAAATTGGAAGAGTATCTCCGGGAGATAGTCTCGAATTAGTAACTGAAAAAGAGGGATGGTTTCAAATAAAAATGAAAGACGGAAAAACAGGCTGGATCAGCATCCAGTACGCAAAGAAAGAATAATTACTGGGTTATAAAATAAATTATTCCAATTACCAGTACAATCCATAAAATAACAGTTGTTAAAAGTGGAATATCGGAAAATAAGACTTTCTCGGGACTTTCTCCTTCGTGTTTTTCATATATATCCTGAATATATCTCATAAGTCCATAAACAACAGGTGCAATTGTTATCATTAGCCACTTTCGGTAGAAAAAAGTCGGAATAAAATCCGGTAGAATAATGTTTAAGCCCAATTGAAATCCTTTCGGATTTTCCAGAAACGTAAAAAGTGAATAAAAAACAAAAGTTGATGTTGCAAACATTGTTGCATAAACATCAAGAAGGCGTTCCGAATAATGAGACAGAGATTTTCGAATACTTGCAATATGGACATCTTTTATTTGAGAAACCAAAGTGAGCTCGGATTTTCTTTTTCCAACTGCCAAGAACAGAGAAAGAGAAATTGCTGTTAATAAAAGCCAAACAGAAATATGGAATCCACTGGCAAATTCACCTGCAGAGACTCTTAATATATATCCGGCCGCTATTACGAGGATGTCTGCAACGGCAACAGATTTTAAAAAGAACGAATATAAAAATTGAAGTACTATATAGATTAAAGTAATTATAAAAAAAGTTAAAGTAACATACTTTAACCCAACATAAATAGACCCTATTGCAAAAATTGCTGCGATAAAAATGGCCAAACTTATTGGTATGTCTCTATTAGCAAGAGGCCTAAATTTTTTAAACGGATGAAACCTGTCGCTTTTAATATCAAAAATGTCATTTATTATATAAGTTGCAGAAGACAAACCCGATAGAACAATAAAAGCTATTATTACTTTGTTCAAAACTTGGGGATTAAAAAGTTCTCCAGAAAAAGTTATTGCGGCAAATACTGCCAAATTTTTTATCCATTGCCGTGGCCTTAAAAGCCGTACTATATTAAATGCTAGCTTCATTATTATTCTTCTCAAGAGCAAAATGTAAAAATAACAGGAAACCTCCGACTAAAATTATGACCATAACCACTGCAAAAAGTTTTCCCCTGCTTGTTAAAAGAAGAGAAAGAGAACCTAATATAGCAGAAATTATCCAGTAAAACAATGCAACTTTCCGTTGACCAAAACCTATATAGAGTAAAAGATGGTGAAGATGCTTCTTATCGTGCCAAAATGGAGATTTGCCCAAGGCAACCCTCCTTATAATTGTAACAGCTCCATCAATCATCGGTACTCCCATGACCAGAATTGCCGTTGCAAGCTTTGCGCTTGAAAGAATAGATAATGCACCAAGCAGTAAATAAATGGAGGTGGCTCCGTATCCGGGAAAAATTTTTGCAGGATAGAAGTTGTAGATTAAAAAACCCAAAGACGCCCCCGCCAAAATAAAGGAGAGCTTTGCCGAAATTAAGTTAGTCTGATCTACAACAGGAAACCTTAAGCTCAGTATTCCTATCACAATAGCCGATATTGCAACTATTCCAGGCATTTGTCCATCTACGCCCTTGCTCCAATTAAGTATGTTCATCACCCATACGAGCCAAATTATTGCAATAAGATCGGAAAACACAAGAATGGAATGATGTCCGAAAAAACCAAAGCTGAGGCGAAATGTGTTAAGGTAGATAGTTCCGCCAAAAGGATTTGTAATAAATGGTATTCCTACTCCGCTTCCGACAATTATCAGTCCCGCAATTATATTAAATATAATGCGAATATATGGAGATAAGTCGTATTTATCATCTAAGATGCCTACAAAAAGAGAGATAAAAGATGCCAGAAACAGCGCAATGACAGTTTTTGTTAACGGAAGAAATAAAATTCCTGCAATTAAAACTCCAATAAATAGAGGAATTCCTCCTCCTCTTGGAACCGGTTTTTTATGAAGAATTGCCGGATGTTTATGTTTTTTTGGATCATCGATAATTCCCAATTTTTTAATAAAAATAAGAGATAAAGGAGTGACGGTAACCACCGTAATAAAAGAAATTAAAAAAGGCAAGAAAATTATTTCGTACATTTACGTAATTAGGTTAATCGTCCTTAAGATAAAAAGAAAAGATAAAAAGGCAATAAGGACACTTGCTATAGCAAGCATACGTGAAATTATTTGTGATTTTTTATAGATAAAATAACAGATTAATATATTAGAAATAGCAATAAAAATTACAATTCCTAATGGAATAAAAATCATAATTGATGTTCCTAGTCTTTGGTCACCCCAAGGCAATTGATTAAAAAGAGGTATATAGGGAGGAAAGGATCCAAAGCTAATCAAAATATAAACAAAAGCCAAGAAAACTGTAATAAAAGTTAAAAGAAATCCTCCGGATATTACCTTATCTTTTTTTGTCTCATTAAAAAATTCGTTCATAAATAAGAATGTTGTCTATTTTTACAACTTTGCCATAATTGTATAAAGAAAAAGGAATCTGATTTTGGTCAGGCATAATGATAATTAATTTAGGCTCTTGTTTTAAAACAGCTTCTTTTGTATTTTCTATGCCGTCCTTATTTCCTGTTATATGATATGCAACTGCATAACGGCCGGGCGGAAGTTTACCAGACAGCGCATAAACCTGAGCGTTGTTGCCCCAGATAAATATGTTGTCGTCTTTTTTAGTTTTAGTTTTTATGAATTGATCAAGTTCATAGTCTATGGGGGTTTTTTTATCGAAAAAATCCCGATACTGCGTTACTGTTTCTTTACCTGTTATAAAGGAAAAGAAATTCTGATAATAGAAAAAAGTTTTACCATAAAATGAAAAACTTTTAAGTATCAGGTAAAACGAAACTATAAAGATTAGAATAAGCGAAAATCGATATTTCTTATCCCAAAACAACGACCCTATTAAAAGAGAAAAGCTTGGAATAAGAACTAAAACGTAGTGGGTATAAGGACGCCCAGAAAAAAAGGCGTTGAAAAGAGAAAAAGCAAACCATATTAATACAAAAAGAGTTGTTTTTGAAAAAATATTTCTTTTTGCAAGAAGAAATAGCAGGAATAGGAAAAGAAGTAATAATTTTGAAATAAGCAAGCCTTGGGGAACTATAAATTTATTTCCGTAGCCGACATAGCCCACATTTTGGACAAATATGGCCTCCAGAAAATATTTAAAAGTGGAAAATCCGTGAAGAAGAAAAAATAAGGCAGACACGACTATAGGAAAAAGAAATCCCAATGCGAATGGCAGTAAAAAATAAAATTGGGCGTAAACAATATTTTTAAAGTTTGAAATCTTTTTGGGTAAGTTTAAAATAAAAAGGAATGCAAAAAAGGCTGCGAAATCAAAAATTCCGACAATTTTAAATAAAAATGCAATTCCAATTAGGAAACCGGAAAGTATCAAAATATTTTTCTGCAATCTTCCTTTTGCAGTAAAGATTAGAAAACCCGAGAAGATAATAGGAAGAAGCATAAAATTTTCCGCATTAGCAATATTTCCTTCAACAACAGGCAAGGCAAAAAGGAGTCCGAAAATTATTGTTGAAAAAACTGCAATTTTGTTTCCCTCCTTTTCCTCAAAAAGTTTTCTCGAGAGTACGAAAAAAACAATTAATGAAAGTACCCCAAAAACTAAGGATACGAGACGCAGAGTAAATTGGTCTGAGGAAAAAAGGGAATAAAGCATATAAAGAAGAGGAGGTTTGTTATCCCAAATGTCTCTGTAGAGAAGCCGCCCGGCTTTTATGGCAAGTCCTAAAACCTGATAAATTCCTTCATCTCCATACCAATAGGGTTCAAAAAGTGAGGGGAATCGAAGTAGAAAAAAAATAAAGGATGCTATTAGCAGAAACCAGAAATTCCTATTTTTTTCAGCTCTTGCTAAAAATTTCATATTTTCTCTGTCACTTTATATTCTAACCTTTTTCCAAACATAAGTTGAGTATGAGAAATAAGAGCCGGAAGAGTTGAAAAGAAAAACCCTACGATAGGAAGGAGTATGAATTCAAGCGGAAAGAGAAACTCCTGGGTTCTGCTTGAGGAGCGGGATCTGGGTCTTGTTCTAAAATCAATAATTATAAGCATTAAAAGAGCAAAAAGACAGGATGTTAGGATTGCACCTGCAATGCCGGGAAGTTTATAACCGAGAGTAGTTCTTGAAAACACTGGATTTATAAATGGAATAATATTTGCGGCAATCGTAAGTATAAACCAGTTAACTGGCCATAAAAAATGATCGATCAAAACGTTATATAACATTATGGTTTTTCTGACAAATGGTACATTAGGAACAGTAAACCACCATTTAATAAATAACGGATCATCGGATACGCCCCATGACCATCTTCTTTCCTGATCATATTTATTTTTAAGACTCTTAAGATATCCTTGGGAAAGGGGTGCGTCCAGAGATGTTTTTAAAAATATCGGATCAACCCATGCGTCTCCTTTTAGCATATAAAAAGTCTTAAAGAATATTCTGTAATCCTCCGGAATAACATCCGTATCCCAATAATCAACACTCTT
>Ga0209515_10003173_pt1 | contig 23956 bp, 20 predicted proteins | sample Subgroupgradi54m_FD_187454 | JGI IMG/M metagenome (GOLD analysis project Ga0209515, IMG submission 187454) | Subsurface groundwater microbial communities from S. Glens Falls, New York, USA - GMW60B uncontaminated upgradient, 5.4 m (SPAdes)... ... | reverse complement strand
CGTCGTCCTCCCCGAGCAACAGAAGCAGCTGCGCCTGCTCGCCGAGCTGCTGTCCGCGGACGAGACCAACCAGCCATGAAGGTGGCACGTGGAGAACGTGCTCCTCGATGGGCATGATCGCCTCGTCGCCGCGCTCGCCGAGGGCCTCACTCGCCGTCGCCGAACTGATGCGTCGCACGATCTCGCTGTGTGAATTTCATGCAGCGCTCACCGAAAGTCGCACCCCGGCCGGAAGAGACCGGCCGGGGCGAGCGGAGCGGCTTACGCGTCCGATCCGGGGATGACGGGCGGCGTGTCGCCCGGCGATTCTCCGCGCGGCGTCGGCGCGCCGGTATCGTCCCCGGGCCAGTGCGGCGGCGGCGGCGGCGACTCCACCGGCCCGGGCGGCGGCGGCGGCGACACGATCGGTCCGGGCGGCGGTGCCCCGGCGCCGCACGCGCGCAGCCAGTTGATGCCCGGGTTGGCGGGCGCGGCCTCGACCTTGAAGACCAGCACGATCTCCTTGGCCTGGGGCCACGGGCTGCGGCCGGCGACCGCCAGATCACGCAGGTTCATGTCGAAGGACATGAAGGGCGACAGGCCGAGCGCGCTGTTGCCGACCAGGCGCGCGCTGGTGATCTGCTCCATCTGCGTGGGCATGCCCAGCAGCACCAGCGGCGTGGGCACCAGCCACGTGCCATTGATGATCTGGAACACCAGGTTCTCGAGCGCGGCGGGGAAATGCGCCGCTGCATCCAGCCAGACCTGCACGGTCTTGGTGCCGTTGGCCACGTTGAACGCGGTGATGCCCGGGGTGGCCACGTAGACCACCATGTCGCGGATCACCGGCACCGTCTGCGTGCACAAGAGCTCCCAGTCGGCGAGGCTCTGGCTGTACAGGTCCTCCGGCTGCACGACGAAGGTCGAGACCTTGGCCAGCTCGGTCGCGCCCGCGGGCAGCGTGCCGGTGATGGCGTCCCAGACCAGGTGCGTGCGCGTCGCGTCGACCGTGCGCAGCGCCGAGACGAAGGGCGGGCGCGGGTTACCGCCCACGGGCGGGAAGCTGGCGTCGGGGTTGGGGAACGACAGCGCGACGGTCTTGGTCGAGAGCGGCGTGGCGCGCGACTTGACCCGGTCCAGCTCGAGGCGGATCTTCCCCGTCGCGATGCGTGCCAGGTCGGCGTAGTGACCCACGGGCAGGGTCCAGTCGGCCTCGAGCAGGTTGCTGAGCGCCACCTGGGTCTCGTTGCTGTTGCCGCTGCTCGCGGGCGCGCGGATGGCGGCGAGCGCGTCGGCGTAGCGCAGCACCAGCACCGGGTAGAGGAACTCGTTGGTGAAGTCGACCAGCTGCCGCACGCCGTCGCGCATGGTCTCGGCGTCGAGGTTGCGCAGGATCAGCTCGGTGACCAGCTTGTGCAGGCGGCCGCGGTTGTTGGCGTCGACCAGCTCGTCCTCGTAGCCCGAGAACTCGAGCATCGAGGCGGCCATCTGGCGGCGGATGCCTTCCAGCTCGACCACGCGCTCGCGCCGCGCGACCTCCATGTTGACCCAGGTGTTGAACAGGCCCATGAACGGCGCCGGGTACTGGCTGGGGTTGCAGGCGTCGGCGACGGTGCCCGGGTCGGCATTGGGGTTGTCCTCCCTGACCGCGACCACGCACGCGGCGTGCAGCTCGTTCATCGACTCGATGCGCATGGTGGACAGCTCCGACGGGGTGATGCGGCCGCGGCCCACGTAGCGGGTCTCGGTCTCCTCGCGGAACTTGTTGAGCGTGCGCGCCATCGCGTGGCCGAAGGTGCGCGCCATGACGCCGACCGGGGTCAGCGTGGTGCCCGTGACGATCAGCGCCTGGTCACGGTCGTTGGTGCAGGTGGCCAAATTGATGTCGTTCACCACCAGGTACACGTCCACGTCGCTGGGTGCGATGAAGGCATTGTTGCCACTCTGCAGCACGCGCATGTCGACCACGCGCGCCATGTCGGTCACGCCGCGCGGCAGAGCCACCATCACCAGGCTGCCCACCGGCGCCTCGCGGATGGGCGTCATGGGATGACGCAGGCCCACCGACGCGTGCACGCTCATCCGGTTGTCCGAGCCGCTCGAGTTGCTGGTCGTGTCGGTGGAGTCGTCGCGCTTGCCGAAGTCGTAGATGCCGCAGTGCTCGGCGCTGATCTTGACCTCGGCGTCGAGGATGAAGTGCCAGCTGGCGCCGATGCTGCTCGACAGGCACCACTTGTTGCTCATGCCCTGGGTGGTGTACTTCGAGGTCGCGTCACTGTGGCCGATCGTTGCGGTCTTGAACTGGCCGTTGTCGACCACGACGCGCATGCCCTCGGGGCCGAAGCCGCCGCCCACGGTCACGGTCAGGGCGGGGCCGCCGGCGGGATTGGGCTGGCTGAGCGGGATCTGCTCGACCGCGCAGCTGGCCGACCACTGCCCGTCGACGCTCAGGTTGAGCACCTGCCCGGCCACGAGACCCCGGTACGGCACCGCGGACGTGGCCATGTGAAGGATGCTCGAGCGGCCGAAGTCGGGCACGAACACCGGCGCTCCGCGCACCGACAGCGGCGCGATGGGCGACGACGAGATGGTCTGCTTGGGGTCGGTCAGGGTGGCGGCGGTGTCCTGGAACTCCTTCATGAAGTCGGCGAAGCGCACGTCCTCGAGCTGGTTGACGCCGCGCAGGGTGTCGGCGTCGAAGCGCAGGTTCTGCATGGTCATGAGCAGCTCGTTCAGCTTGACGCGCAGCTTGTCCTCGTCGGCGCCGTTGGCCAGCTTGCCCAGGACCGCCTGCACGAGCGAGAGGTAGTCCTGGTTGTAGCGGGTGACGTCGATGGCGAGCTTGCCCACCTGGAGGTCGAAGTCGCGCAGGATGTCATCGACCTTCTCGTGGTAGATGCCGGTCGTGAGCGAGCGATCCGGGGTCACGCGGAAGAAGCCGGTGCGCGCGTACGACTCGGCGTGGTCGCGCGCGTCGCGCAGCAGGCCAGCCAGCTGGCGCACCGGCTGGGGCGGATTGGCGTCGCTCATGAGCACGTCGAGGGCGGTGCGGCCGGCCGGGTTGCCGGCGGCCTCGAGGATGGCGCTGTCGAGGACGACGTGCTGATCGCGCAGGGCGCGGAAGACCAGCTGCCAGTCCTCGCCGACACGGACCAGGCCGCCGACGGTGCTGCGCAGCTCGTCGACATTGTGCACGTGCCCGATGAGCGACCACATCTCGCTGACCGCGGTCTTGACATGCCCGCCCTCGCAGGACGGGTACTTGAAGCGGCAGGCCAGGTCATGGAAGTCGGCCACGTCGGTGAGGCGGCGGCCGGCGCCGGCGAGCGCGTCGTTGACCACGTAGAGCAGGGGCGAGGTCTGAAGCGGCGGCGTGGCGCCCGCGGCCGTGCCGACCGGCTTGAACGCGGCGAGCAGGACCAGCCGGCCCACGCGCAGGTGGTGGTTGGAGACCTGCTCGATGGAGGCCGGGTCGGTCTCGTTGTAGGTCACGCCCGCGTAGGCCGTCGACCAGAACAGCTCGACGACGCGGCTGGACTGCAGCCACAGATCCTTGTGATTGCCGTTGTCGGCGAGCGAGCGCACCCGCTTGGCGGCGTCGTACCAGCTGCTCAGCTGGACCAGGCGATCCTGGAAGAACACGAGCAGGCGGCCGTCGAAGTTGGCGTCGTTGTCGCTGCCCTGCGCCGGCAGCGGGCGAACGATGGCCTTCTTGATCAGGTCGTCGAGCAGCGTGGTGACGAGCGTACGGTACTCGCCCGCGTGGCAGTTCGCGCTGGCGGGCACCTTGACCATCTCGTCGGCGAGGGGCTTGAGGCAGCGATCGATTAGCACCGCCGCCGAGGCGTTGGTGACCTGCGGGCCGATGAAGCGGCTGCACGCGCGCAGCAGCTTGTCCAGCTCGGCCGTGCCGCACGACGCCTCGGTGACGGGCGGCGTGATGGCGGCGACGCAGCTGGGTGCGATGGCCGGCTCGCTGCCGTAGAGCGCGAAGGCGGCGTTGATCTGGGCCGCGTCGAGGTCCTCGGCGTGGCGCTCGAGCAAGAGCTTGAGCTGGCGGATGAGCACGGTGCGCAGCTGCGCCCTGGCCGGGTCGGGCAGGCCGGCCGGCGGCGTGAGCAGCTTGCTGTTCATGAAGTTGAAGCGGTCCTTCCAGGTGAGGCTCGCCTCGGTCTGGTTCTCACCGGTGAGGCAGACGGCGCTGGCCGGGTCGACGAAGTTGTCGACGGGGTTGACCGAGGTCAGCTCCGCCAGGCTGATGCTGGCGCTGGAGTACCTGACGCCCGGCTTCATGCCGCACGAGCCGCGCGGATCGATGCAATCCTGCATGTGCTCGACTCTGCTGCATTCCGGGTGCAGGGGCCGACCGAACCAGTCGGGCTGGTCGAAGTCGGCGGCGCTGCAGTCATGCGCGGGGCTGGTGCCGCAGAACGGGCTCTTCATTTCGCGCCAGAGCGGCGGGTTGCTGAGGACGACCGTGCAGACCGGCTTGCTCGGACGCGCAGGAGAGGTCTCCCAGCTGCTGATGACCGCGTTGTGGGTCGGCCAGGAGGTCCAGATCTCGCGGTTCCAGATGTTCTGGCGCTTCTGATCGCAGCTCTCGTCGTTGCGCTGGAAGTACCACAGCCGGGCGTTGCAGGAACCCGGGCGGTCCGGGTCGCAGTCGCCGGTCTGCACCCAGGTGCCCCTGATGGTGATGTCCCATCGGTAGGGACGCGGGTCGTCGCTCTCGAAGCCGTGCTGCGGATGCCGGCAGCTATAGTAGTGACCGTTGCAGTGTCCGTACGTGATGTTCGGGGGCGAGGACGAGCAGGCGTTGGGACGCACGCACGGGTGGTTGAGCTCCTGCCACTGCCAGGGGCCCTCGCAGCGGCTATCGGGGCCGCCGTCCCCGACGAGGTCGCGGTCGGTGCATTCGGTCGGTAGCGGGGGCGGTGTCGCGGTGGCGGCTTGCTCTGACGCAGCCGTGGGTTCGGACGACGCCTCGTCGGGCGAGCCGCTGCAAGCAGCGAGTAGCGCGGCGAGGAGCCAGGGAGTGAGACTTCTCTTGGTCGGTAGTGGCAGCGTGCGCATCGTGGTTGCGCGTGCCAGGAGCAATGAATGTGCCGCACGCCAAGGGCAGCGAATGCGTGGCAGAGACGCCGCGGAACCTCGGTCCCGGTCCCGGGTCTCGGTCCCGGGACCGGGACTCATTGGGGCTGGAGGCGGTCCCAGAACTGGTTCAGGCCGATGGACAGCGGGATCAGCGGCGCGCGCGCGGTGTCGTGACGGTAGAGGTGTACTTCTCCGTCGGTGGTGCTGCAGTCGACGAAGAAGTAATCGCCGCCGCCGTCCACCGCGAAGGGGAAAAAATGGCCCGGGACCAGCCGGTGGTCGCGCACCAGATGCGCGTAGGTCTCGGTCGCCAGCAGCGCGTCACCGCGCGACAAGAGGGCGAGGAACTCGGTGACGACTGTGTCGACACGCGTGTCACTGTAGACGTAGGGCTCGGGATGCCGCCGTTGGAGCGGCGGTAGCAGATGGGCGTCTCGACGAAGGCCGTGCCGGTGTTGGCGAACAGGCGGAAGATGGCCTGCCGGGTGAGCAGCACGTCGGTCAGGCCGTCGTGGTTGGCGTCGACGAAGCGGAATTGCCATTCGTCCAGGCGGCTCTCGCCCACGCCCACCTCGGAGACCAGCTCCTGCTCGTGCGCGCGCGGCTCGAAGGCGAGGTCGCCCAGGCCGTGCCAGACCACGATGGTCGCGTCGGTGCGCGAGACCAGGTCGGGCAGGCCGTCGCCGTTCATGTCCTGCAGCCAGGTGGCGGCGGGAATGATCTGCGGCGCCTCCAGCACACCGTGGCGCGCGGCGCCGAAGCGGTAGTCCTGGCCCACGCTCTGGTTGGGCAGGATCTCGTAGCCGCCCGCGAACACGCGCACCAGGTCGGGGCGATGGTCGCGATCGAGGTCGGTGAGGTGGACGTTCTCACCCGGTGTGAAGTCGCCCTCCACGGTCTGGATCGAGTGCGCCGAACCGTCGCGGTCGCACACGATCAGGTCGCTGGTGTACCAGCTGGACTCGACGGTGAGCACCTGCGGCGCGCTGGCCTCGGGGGTCAGGCGCGCGAGCAGGCGCGGCGTGTTGTAGGTCCACGGATCGGGCCGGCAGCCCGGGTAGGCGTCGGGCCGGCGCGGCTCGTCGACGCGCACGAAGCCGGCGTCCTTGCGCAGGAACAGCGCCTGGTCGAAGGAGTGCTCGAGGTCGGGCCGGCCGTCGTCGTCGACGTAGCCGAAGCGGCGCAGCGGTGCGTGCTCGCTGGAGGCGAACACCTGGTCGATCGCGGCCAGGTAGAAGGCGCGCCCCCAGTCGTCGTGCTGGAAGGCGAGCTGGTAGCGCCAGCGCTCGACCCACGCGCCGGTCTGCGCGTGCAGCACCTGCGCCGACAGGCTGCGCACGCGGCGGTCGAGCACCAGTTCGCGCCCCGAGCGGAAGTCGCGGAAGGGCGTCTCGACCTGCTCGTAGGTGAGCTCGACGCGCGCCTGGAAGGCGTCGCCACGCCCGCCGTACTCGACGCGGGTCAGGAACGGCCGTCCCGACGCGTTCACCTGCCAGGTGAAGCGAGTGCGTGCGCCGACCACGTCGTCGGCCCAGCTGGCATACCAGGCGAACGTGCCGCCCGCGCCCGCGACGCGCTGCTGGAAGCCGATGCGCGTGCCGTCGGGCAGGTAGGCGATGGCGCCGTCGTCGGCGACCGCGACCCGCACCTTCGCCGATAGCCCGAGCGGGTAATAGAACCCGTCGTCGCCGCGCACCAGACGGCCCCACGGGCCTGTCCAGTCGTCGCTGCGCCAGTCGAGGCTGCCGCTCACGCGCGTGCGGGTGAGCGCGAGCGCGTTCGACCAGCCCAGGCCCCACTCCGAGATGCCCGACTCGGGCGAATAGGCGGGCACGATGCCCAGGTGCGGCGTGCCGCGCTCGCTGGGCAGCTGCATGGGCGCACCCAGGTTGAAGCTGCCCCGGCTCAGCTCGTCGGCGGCGAAGGCGGTGCCGGCGAAGTCACCCGCGACGGTGCCGCGCGTGGGCGCCTTGAGCGCGGGCGCCTGCACGCGCGCGTCGGGTCGATCGGCGTGCGCGATGCGCGCGCCTGCCCGACGAGGAAGAAGAACGAGACCAGCGCCAGCGTCAGGGACGCGGCACGTGAACGGATGGTCCTGGGCAGCATGGCTGGGGCAGCACGAGAGCAACGTCCGTGCCGGCGCCCGAGTGCGCGAGGCGGGTCACAAAGCCTCCGCTTCCGTCGGTCCCGGTCCCGGGACCGGGGCGGCGGACGCAACGTCGGCTCCCCGACGCGCGCACTCCCGTTCATACTGAGCTGGCCATGACCTTCGCCTGGCCGCAGGACCTGGTCCGCATTCCCGACGAGGAATGGACGCATGCCGACCTCGACACCCTGGCGCTCAAGTACGACACGGTCGAGAACCATGGCTGGTATCGCAACCTCGAGCCGACGCTCGACCAGCTGGCCGCGTACCTCGGCGACGGCATGTCGATGATCGACTACTCGGGCGGCACCGGCATCCTGCTCGACCGGCTGCTGCACCGCATCCCCGCGGCTCAGGTGGGCTACCTGCTGGTCGACTCATCGCCCAAGTTCTTGCGCCTGGCGCTGGAGAAGCTGGGGCGCGAGCCGCGCGTGGCCTTCCGGCTCATCCAGTTCCTCAAGAGCAAGAAGCGCCTGCAGCTCCTCGACGAGGTCTTGCCCGCGTCGCTGGTGGGCAGCTTCGACGCCATCGCGTCGACCAACGCGGTCCACCTCTACTACGACCTGGGCGACACGCTGCGCTCGTGGCATGGCGTGCTGCGTGCGGGCGGCCGCGCCTTCGTGCAGTCGGGCAACATCGCCAACCCCGACGCAGCGCCCGGCTCGTGGATCATCGACGCCACCGTCGAGCAGATCGATCTGACCGCGCGCACGCTGGTGGGCGAGCGGCCCGAATACGCGCGCTTCCGGGTCGGGCTCGACGAGCGCGAGCGCATGGACAAGTACGAGCAGCTGCGCGAGAAGTTCTTCCTGCCCGTGCGGCCGCTCGCGTACTACCTGGGTGAGCTGCGCGGCGCCGGCTTCGCCGTGCTCGACGTGGCCACGCGCGCGATCCAGGCCCAGGTCGCCGACTGGTACGAGTTCCTCGCCGCGTACCACGAAGGCGTCCTGGGCTGGGCCGGGGGCAGCCGGCGCGTCGACGGCGCCGATCCCGACGACGAGACGGTCGCGCTACGCCTGCGTCTCATGCGCGAGGCCCTCGATCGGATCTTCGCCGGCCGGCCCACGTTCGAGGCCAGCTGGACTTACATCACCTGCACCAGGTGACGCGGCGCGCCCGGCCTCACGGCCACAGCCGCGCCACCACCAGCGACGCGCTGCTGTCGGGGCCGGCCTGGCCGGAGACCACGATGCGCCCGTCGGCATCGATGGCCACGCCGTAGGGGCCTGACTGGTTGCCGCCCGTGCCGGCGGCGAAGTCGATGTTGGCGACGCCGCCGCTGGCGAAGCTGGTGTCGGGCGCGCCCGTGGGCAGGAGGCGCACGACCGCGAACAGGTGCCCGGCCTGGAAGCCGACGTAGAGGATGCGGCCCTCGGCGTCGACGGCCATGGCGTTGGGCGAGCGGCTGTCGATGGCCAGCGTGGTGACGACCTTGCCGTTGCTGCCGAAGGTCAGATCCAGGCTGCCGTTGGGATTGTAGCGGGCGAGCGCGAGCACGGCCGTGGCGCCCGCGGGCGCGCTCGACCCGGCGGCGAGCAGCTTGCCGCTGGCGAGCTGCGCCAGACCCGAGAGCAGGTCGAAGCCGCCGAAGTCAGTGACGACCTCGCCGCTGCCGTTCCAGGCCATGTCGCGCGCGCTGCCCAAATAGCGCACGATCCAGAAGTTGGAATTCTTGCCGCCTCCGACCAGGATCTTGCCGTCGCTCTGGAGGATGGCGGCCTCGGCGGACGCACCCGCCTCGTTGATGGCGAAGCCGCTCTCGGGCTGGCCCTGGTCGCTGTAGCGGAAGATGTTCGCGGTGGTGCCTGCGCCATTGGCGCTGAACAGCGTGCCCACCGCGACCAGGCCGCTCGAGCCGTGCAGCAGCGTGTGCACCTCGCCGAAGCCCGGGCCGGGGTCGGAGGACACCGTGCCGCCGGCGGTGCCGAAGCTGGTGTCGAGGTTGCCCTGCGCGGTGTAGGCGAAGAGGGTGAAGTCGAGGTCGGGGATGTTGATGTCTCCGCCCCAGCCGCCCACCACCAGCTCGCCCGAGTCGAGACCGACGATGTGGATGCCGCCGCTCGAGTTGCCCACGCCGGTGGAGACCACGCCGGACTCGCCGAAAGTGGGGTCGGGTACGCCGGTCGCGCCGAGACGGACGGTCAGCGCCTGGCCGGTGCCGGTGGCGCCGGTGGCCACGATCTTGCCGTCGGGCTGCACGAACACGCCTCGTCCCACCGTCGATCCCGAGCCCACCTGGGTCTTGAACTTGCCCGCGCTGGCGAAGGACAGATCCAGCGTGCCGGCCGCGCCACCGACGAGCAGCTCGAGCGGCGCGTGCTCGCTGGTGGCACCGGCGCTACCGGTGATCTCGACCGCGAGCGGACCGGCCTGGACCGCCGAGGAGGAGGCGCTGAGCACGAGCTTGCCCGTGCTCGACGTGCCATCGATGACGAGCGGCGCGGCGGTGACCCCGGCGGGCAGGCCGGTCGTGCTGATGGTCACCGCGGGCGCGGTGGTGCCGTGGCGGGCGAGGGTGACGTCGACGTCGACCGAGCCGCCCTGGCGGAGCAGCAGCCGCGCCGGCGCGAGCGACAGCGAGAAGGTGGCCCCGGGGGCACCGTCGGGGGAGACCGAGGCGTCGATGTCCTCCTGGGAAACGGCTCCGCAGGCAGAGAGCATGGAGCACGCCAACCCACCACCCACGACACACGCGAGACGGAGCATGGCGTCGAGTGTAATCTGGAAACGAAGATGATGCTGGGTGACGCCACGAAGGAGGGGAAGCTGGAGGGCGCGCAGACGGCGCAGGGGCTGGACGTGCTGCGCAGCAACGCCCGCCTGCGCGTGCTCGCCGAGGTGTCGCACGCCTTCGCCATGGTCGCCACCGACTACCCGTTGCTGCTCACGCGCATCGCCCGGACCACCGCCGATCTGGTCGGCGACGGCTGCATGGTGACGCTCCTCGGCGCGGACGGCGAGAGTCTCATCAACGCCGCCACGGCCCACCGGGACGCCGCGCTCGAGGCCGACTACTCCGCGTACCTCGAGAAGACGGGTGTCTCCAAGACCAGCAGCACTTCGGTGTCCGCGGTGGTCATCCGCACGGGCGAGCCCAAGCTGGTGACTGACATCCCGCCCGCCGCACTGGTGGCGCGCAGCGACGACGCGCTCAAGGGCATCGTCGCCCGGCTCAACGTGCACAGCTATGCCGTGGTGCCGATTCGCGCCCGCCAGCGCACCATTGGCAGTCTCTCACTCCTGCGCAGCGGCCCGGGCCGCGGCTACACCGCCGAGGATGTGGTCATGCTGCAGGACCTGGCCGATCGCGCCGGGCTGGCCATCGAGAATGCACGCCTTTACGACGACCTGGAGCGGCGCGTGCGCCAGCGCACCGCCGAGCTCGAGACCACCAACAAGGAGCTCGAGGCCTTCAGCTACTCGGTGGCGCACGACCTGCGCGCGCCGGTTCGCAGCATCGACGGCTTCACCCAGGTCTTGCTGGATGACTGCGCCGACCGCCTCACCTCCGACGAGAAGGACAACCTGCTGCGCGTGCGTGGGGCGGCCCGGCGCATGGGCCAGCTCATCGATGACCTGCTCAGCCTGTCGCGGGTGACGCGCGTGGAGCTGCGGCGCCAGCGTGTCGACCTGTCCGAGCTGGCCTGCACCATCCTGGCGCGGCTGCAAGCGGCGCAGCCGGAGCGCGCGGTCGACGTCATCGTCGAACCCGGTCTCGTCGCGCAGGCCGACCCTCGTCTGGCCGATATCGCCCTGACCAATCTGCTCGGCAATGCCTGGAAGTTCACCGCTCAGCGTGCGCGCGCTCGCATCGAATTCGCGGCCCGGGCGGGTGACGAGCCCGCGGTCTATTTCGTGCGCGACAACGGCGCCGGCTTCAATCCCGAGTACACCGGCAAGCTCTTCGGCGCCTTCCAGCGACTGCACACGGCCCACGAGTTCGAGGGCTCGGGCATCGGTCTGGCCATCGTGGACCGCATTGTCGAGCGGCATGGCGGGCGCATCTGGGGCGAAGGCGAGGTGGATCGAGGCGCCACGTTCTACTTCAGCTTCGAGCCGGGCTCCGTGGCGCCGTAGCGCCGTAGCGCCGTAGCGAGACACTCTGCCCGAGGCGCGAGAGCCCTACCAGAACTGATCAGGAAGCCAGGTCGTCCGACGTCCGGTCGCCTTCTTCGTCGGTGACGATGTCCGCCAGCCGGGCGCTGCCCATGTCAGCGAGCGCCGCACTGACCGCCTTCGCGACGTTCGTGGCGTTCGCGACGTCGGTCGCGACAGGAATCCTGCCCACGGCTCCGGCGTCTGCCTCCTTCGGCGAGGTCACGCCGAAGAGCCCTCGGTCTGCCCTCTGTTGCTTCTGCATGACAGTCCTCCTCTGCTCGTGCTCGTCTTGCTCATGCCGATGACGTGCAAGATCGGGGCGCGCTCGTGAGCGCATGCGCCGCATGTCCGCCCAGGTGACAGGGTGACAGTGGTCACTACCGGTCAAGACAGCCATGGGACTACTTTCCGCGTCAGGAGGCATTCCCATGACCCGCAAGACTCTTGTTCGCGTGCTGCTGGCCCTGTCCGTCGCCGGTGCTGTCGTCTTCTTCGCCTGGCCGAGCAAGCAGGTGCGCGCCGGCTACACGCAGTCGCAGCAGTGCTCGTGCTACGCCGTTGGCGCGGGCCAGGTCTGCGCCGGCTCGCTGCAGTGCTTTCGCGACTTGCCCGACTCGGGCGCCTTCGCGCGGTTTTCCCAGGAGTACCTCTACGGCCAGACGAACTTCGACTTCGCCGCCGTCTACAACAACACCTACTACACCTGCAGCGTGCGCGACTCGCAGAGGGCACAGCAGACTGCCAACGTGATCTCCGGCCTGACCCCGCGCGATAACTTCTGGGTCTACTGGGACGGCTCGGGCGAGTGCCAGGAAGTCTACGTCTACAAGTTCTCCGACTTCCTGCAGTAGGGCCATTCCGGCGGGGTCAACGTCTCGACTCCTGTGAGGTCGGACGCGTCGATTTCACGGTCGGCATTGGATCTCTTCAGTTGCCGCTCCCTTTTCCGGAGTGAGGCGATCCTGTCACCTCACCACGCCAACGTGCGCCTGCGCCGGCCGAGTCGGCGCAAGGAGCGAGGCGATGAGGCGAAATCTTGGTGCTGTGGCCGGCGTGCTGGTGGCTGGGTGGTTCGTGGTCGGCTGCGTGGGCGAGGACGGCGCCGCCGGGCCGCAGGGTCCAGCCGGGCCGGCAGGCCCGAACGGCAACGACGGAACCAACGGAACCAACGGAACGAGCGGAACGAACGGCAGCGACGGAACGAACGGAACGAACGGGACCAACGGCACCGACGGTGCGCTCGGCCCGCAAGGCCCGCAGGGCCCGCAGGGCCCGGGCACCCGCTGGCTGTCCTTCGCCGACGTCGGCTTCGCGCGCACGCACCTCGAGAAGCACCAAGTGCGCACCGCGGCGCTCGCCAACCTCGACGGCGAGCAGATCAGCATCGGCTACCAGCCGATCCTGCGCTCCAACCAGGATCCAGCGCGGCCCAACCGTGAGTGCGACCTGGTCAACAGCCCGGCCACCTGCGTGGGCACGCTGCTCACCTCCACCGGGCACGTGATGCACGACGACGGCGGCGAGCCCATGGTCTCGAACGCCAACGACTTCACCTCGCTGCTCGACGTCGCGGGCCACAAGTTCCTGGTCAACTCCTTCGAGTGGTACCCGTCGGCGATCTACGTGACCCGGCTGCATCAGGACCCCGTCTCGGGTGCGCTCGAGGCGGTGTCGAGCCACGCGGTCGACCTGGCCGATGTCGACGGTCTGTACCGCTCGTGCGCGGGCTCGATCACGCCCTGGAACACGCACATCTCCTCGGAGGAGGCGCAGGTCGACGCGCGCTCGGTGCAGGCCGCGACCACCTGGGCGCAGCTGGCGGCGACCAGCCGCTACGGCGAGATCAAGGCCATGGTGCGCTACCTGGGCCTCGACCTGACCGACGCGAACAGCGACGGCCTGCCCGACGTGGCCTTCGACAGCTTCAGCTCGCTCTACACGCCTTACTTCCACGGTTACAACGTCGAGGTCAGCGTCGACGCCAGCGGCGCGGCGGTGGCGACCAAGCACTACGCCATGGGCCGCCTGGGCATCGAGCTGGCCTATGTGATGCCCGACCAGAAGACCGCCTTCATCACCGACGACGTGGTCAACGGCGGCTTCTTCATGTACGCGGCCGACCAGGCGGGCGACCTGAGCGCGGGCACGCTCTACGCCCAGCGCGTCTACCAGACGACCACGCCGGGCGGTGCATTCCGCGCCGACATCGAGTGGATCAGCCTCGGTCACGCCAGCGACGCCGAGATCCGCGCCATGCTCCACCCGCACACCGGTGCGCGCACGACCTTCAACGACATCTTCGAGGTCGCGAACGCGAGCAGCGACGGCACCTGCCCGAGCGACTTCAAGGCCGTGCGCGCCACCGGCGAGGACGCGCAGGCGCTCGAGTGCCTGCGCCTCCGTCCCGGTCAGGAGCTGGCCGCCTCGCGCCTCGAGACGCGCCGCTACGCCAACTACCTGGGCGCGACCACCGAGCTGACCAAGGAGGAGGGCCTCACCTACGATCCCGACCTGCGCCGGCTCTACATCTCGCTCAGCGACGTGACCACGTCGATGGGCGCGCAGCCCGGCGGTGACAACCACATCGACGTGGGGGCCAACCGCTGCGGCGGCGTCTACGCCCTCGACCTGGGCGCCTGGTACGACGCCAGTGGCAACCTGGTCTCCGACTTCGCGCCGCTCAACTGGTACCCGCTCATCGTCGGCACGCAGATGACGTACCCGGCCACCAGCGTGTACGCCGGCAACACCTGCAGCGTCGGTGGCATCGCCAGCCCCGACAACCTGACCTACCTGCCCAAGTACGGCGTGCTGATGATCGGTGAGGACACCGGCCGGCACCAGAACGACGCGCTGTGGGCCTACCACATCGCCTCGGGTCGACTGACGCGCGTCATGACCACGCCCTACGGCTCGGAGGTCACCTCGCCCTACTGGCTGCCCGACTTCGGCGGCTTCGGCTACCTGCTCACCGCCGTGCAGCACCCGTACGGCGAGAGCGATCAGGCGCGCGCCGGGGATCCCGAGAGCACCGGAACCGCGAGCTGGATCGGCGTGCTGGGTCCGTTCCCCGCGCTCGACTAGCGGTCAGCGATGCAGCGCTCCGCCCTCGTCGTCCTCGTGCTCGTCCTTGCTGCCAGCGGCGCCGGCGCCGGCTGCCGTGAGCGCGAGCGTCGTCAGCCTGCCGCGGCCGTGGCCACGCCGCCGCTCGTCGAAGCGTCGGCGATCGCCGCGGACGCGCTGCCCGTGCAGCTCACGCCTTACATCCCGCCGCAGTGCTACACGCGCAGCCAGGACGCCCACGGCCGTGTGCACAACCCTTGCTTCACCTGCCACGTCGACGCGCTCGCGCCCAACTACATCGGCGACGGCGACCTGCAGCTCGGCTATGCCTTCGGGCCGCCCGCGCGCGTGAACCCGTGGACCAACCTGTTCGTCGATCGCAGCGCCGAGATCGCGGCCATCTCCGACGACACCATGCGGGCCTATGTGCGCCAGGACAACTACGCCGCCTCGGCGACCAGCCCGGGCCTGGTCGCGCGTCTGGCCACGCTGCCGCCGGCCTGGGACTCCGACGGCGACGGCCGCTGGAGCGGCTGGACGCCCGACGTGGCCTTCCGCTTCGACGACGCTGGCTTCGATCGCCGCGCCGACGGCGGCTACACCGGCTGGCGCGCCTACGCCTACTTCCCCCTGCCGGGCGCATTCTGGCCCACCAATGGCTCGTTCGGCGACGTGATGATTCGCTTGCCCGTGGCCTTTCGCGAGGACGCCGCGGGTCACCTCGATCGTCGCATCTACGCCACCAACCTGGCCATTCTCGAGGCCATGATCGCGCGCCGCGACGTGGCCATCGACGCCACCGACGAGCAGCTGGTGCATGTGGACCTCGACGGTGACGGCCGCCTCGGCCGCGCTCGCGTGGTGCGCTACCGCTGGAAGCCGGGCGTGGTCGACCTGACCTGGGCCGGTCGCGCGGGCGAGCTGCGCGCGCGCGGCGAGGTCCACCTGGCCGCCGGTCTCTTCCCCGAGGGCACCGAGCTGGCCCATTCGCTGCGCTACCTCGATGCCGACGGCGAGCACGTGCACATGGCGGCGCGCATGAAGGAGCTGCGCTACATGGTCAAGACGGCGTGGGTGAGCTACGGCACGCTCGAGTACCAGGCCTCGGCCGAGGGCCGCGAGAAGCAGCAGACGCCCGACAAGACCCGCGCCATGGTCGGCTCGAGCGAGCGCGGCATCGGCAACCGCGCCGGCTGGCGCCTGCAGGGCTTCATCGAGGACGCCCAGGGCGAGCTGCGGCCGCAGACGCTCGGCGAGCATGCCTTCTGCATCGGCTGCCACTCCGGCGTGGGTGCGACCGACGACAGCGTGTTCTCCTTCGGGCGCAAGCTGCCGGGCACGAGCTTCCGGCACGGCTGGTACCACGTTCTCCAGCGCGGCCTCGAAGGCGTGCCCGAGCCGCGCCGCGCCGACGGGCGCGGCGAGTACGCCTTCTACCTGGAGCAGAACGGCGCCGGCGACGACCTGCGCGCGAACCAGGAGGTGCGGGCGCGCTTCTTCGATGCGCAAGGCGTGCTGCGCCCCGACATGGCCGCGCGCCTGCGCCGCGACGTCTCGCTGCTGCTCGTGCCCGGCCCGGCGCGCGCGCTCGTGCTCGACAAGGCCTACCGGGTCATCGTCCTGGCACAGAGCTTCGCCAGCGGGCGCGACGCCACGGTGACGCCGGCCGCCAACGTCTACCGCGAGCTACCCGCGTCGGAGCAGAGCACGGGAGTGAAGCAGCCGGTCGCCGATCGCCGGCGCAAGACCCGGCGCGTCGACGCCTTCTGATCTCAGGGCGGCGGGAAGTGAATGATGGTGCCGCCATCCATTACCATGGCGGCTTCGCTGTCGCCGTCGCCCCCGCGCACCGAGCGCAGCTCGGTGTCGGAGAGGGTCCGGAGCGGCTCTACGCGTGACTTGCCGTCGGTCGTACGCTTCGACGCTTCGCGACGTGGCTGCTCGTGCTTCCTGGTTCCCATGGTGTCCTCCACATGAAGGTGTGGTCATCGGGCATGCAGGCACGGTGCCGCTCCGTCGAGGCCAGCGACGCCGTGCAAGCGACAGGAATCGCTGGCGTGCAAGAGGCGGAAGACCGTTCGTGTCGCCACCTGTGTCGACACCCGTGGCACTTGCAGCGAGCTCACCTGGCACTGAGCTTCACAAGCGGGCGAAGTAGACCAGCGCGACCACGGTTCCAGTGGTCAGCACCAGGGCGCGCAGCAGCGTGGGCGACAGCCGTCCGGCCAGCCGGCCGCCCAGCGTGCCACCGACGAGCGCACCCACCGCCATGACCAGCGCCGCCGACCATACGACGCGGTGGCTGAACAGGAAGAACAGCGCCGCCACCACGTTGACCACGAAGGCGAACGCCTGCTTGAGCGCGTTGAGCCGGGTCAGCGAGTCCTTCACCACCACGCCCAGGAGCGCCAGCACCATGACGCTCAGCCCGGCGCCGAAGTAGCCGCCGTAGACCGCCGCGAGCGTGATCAGGGGCAGGCCCAGCGCCCACGGCTCGTGCGGCGTGCCGTCGGGACGCGTGGCGCTCGAGCGCGCCACCAGCCACGTGCGCAGGCGGCCCTGCAGCGCCAGCAGCACGACCGAGAGCGAGATGAGGAAGGGCACCAGCACGCGAAAGGTCGCCGCGCCGGTGACCAGGAGCAGCGCCGCGCCGGCGAGCCCGCCCACGCCTGCCGCCGGCAAGAGCCGCGCAAGACGCGCCTCCTGTCCGCGCAGATCGCGCCGCTGCGCCAGGGTGGCGCCCAGGTAGCCCGGGCACAGCGCGACCGTGTTGGTCACGTTCGCGGCCACCGGCGGCACACCCACCGCGAGCAGCGCCGGGAAGGTGATCAGGCTACCGCCGCCGGCCAGCGCGTTGACCAGGCCAGCGCCGGCCCCCGCCAGGCCCACGAGCCACAGATCGAGACCACTCAGCGCCGCCACGCACGCGCACGCTAGCACGAGCGCGCGGCCTGGGTTGGGTCAGGCCACGACGTCGACGAGCGCACCCTTGCCGTCGAGCCGCTCGGGCGCCGGCGCCACCGCGGCCGCACCCTCGATGAGCCTGACGATGGCCGCGCCCTCTTGCTTCTTCTGATCGAGCGCGAGCTTCTCGACCCCGACCGCGTAGCGCATCGCTGCCGCCGCCCCGCCCAGGCCCGAGAGTCCGGAAGTGTCCATGTCAGGTGGTTCGACCGCGTTCTGCAGGACTTGAGGGCTGCATCTTTAAAGCTTGCTGACTGAACACATGAGCAGTAGATCCGGGGATGATGGACCGCGCCTCGCTGCTCGATCTCGTGGAAGCGCTCGGCAGAGAGTTCGAGCGCCGTGCCATGCACCGCCACCTCGAGGCCTTGCGCCTGTTCGACGTGGCCCTGCGCAGCGACGGTGGGCGCGTGTCGTGGAGCGAGGACCTGACCGTGGAGTGGCTGGCGCGCCTGCGCCTGCCGCCCTACGACAAGCACTACCCGGTGCGTTCCTGCCGCTACCGCTGCGCCTGCGGCGAGTCGACCGAGGTCACCGAGGCGGTCTTCCCCGGGGGCCACAAGCTCCGCTGCACGCGCTGCGGAAACGCCTGGCTGGTGATTCCGGACACGACTTCGAGATGAATGGATCATGCGACGGGGCGCGCGCGGGCGTGCCATCGTGGGCATGCGAAGGCCCTGGCTACTGCTCGCGTCCGTCGTCCTGGTCGACTCGCTGGCCGGCTGCGACGCATTGCACCACCCGTCGCCGGGCGGCCCCGCCGACGCCGGCTCCGACCTCGTCGACGGCGCGCCCGCGATCGACGCGGCGACGCTGCCACCCACGAGCGCCAGCTTCTGGCTGACCACCGCCGACGGCGTGACCCTGCTGCAGCAGCAGGCCGACGTCGCGTTCGCCAGCGCGGGCGCTGGCGACGGGCCCACCATCGTCGTCGACGACGACGTCCGCTTCCAGGAGATCGACGGTTTCGGCGCGTCGCTCACCGAGTCGTCGGCCTACGTGCTGGCGAACCACATGACCGCGGCGGCCCGCACGGCGCTCCTGCGCCGGCTCTTCGATCGCGACAGTGGCATCGCCCTGCGCGTGCTGCGCCAGCCGATCGGCGCCAGCGACTTCGCGCTGGGCAACTACAGCTACGACGACACGCCTCCGGATCTCTCCGACTTCTCGATCGCGCACGATCGCGCCACCATCATTCCCATCCTCAAGGAGATCCGGGCCATCAACCCCGACCTCCTGATCATCGCCTCGCCGTGGAGCCCGCCCGGCTGGATGAAGACCTCGGGCAGCATGCTGAGCGGCGAGCTGGCCGCGACCCAGTACCGCACGCTCGCCGACTACTTCGTCAAGTTCGTGCGCGCCTACACCGACGAGGGTCTGCCCATCTATGCGGTCACGCCGCAGAACGAGCCACACTTCGTGTCGGGCAGCTACCCGGGCATGCGCATGGATGCCGTCGATCAGGCCCGCTTCGTCGGCGAGGAGCTCGGTCCGGCGCTGGCGGCGGCGGGGCTGGGCACGACCAAGATCCTGGTCTGGGATCACAACTGGGACGAGCCGCAGTAGGCGCTCGACGTGCTGGCCAGCGCGGCGGCGGCCAGCTACGCGGCCGGAACCGCGTTCCACTGCTACGCCGGCGACGTGTCGGCGCAGCGCATGGTGCACGACGCGCGGCCCGACAAGGACATCTGGTTCACCGAGTGCTCGAGCACCGAGGGCAGCGACCCGTTCGACAACTACCTGGCCGACACCGGTCGGCTGGTCATCGACACGACGCGCAACTGGGCGCGCTCGGTCATCAAGTGGAACCTGGTGCTCGACGACGCGCGCGGACCGACCAACAACGGCTGCCGCACCTGCTACGGCGTGGCCGAGGTGAAGGCCGCGACCGGCGCGGTCACGCTGCACGGCGAGTACTACGCGCTCGGCCACGCGTCCAAGTTCGTGCGCGTGGGCGCACGGCGCGTGGCGTCCGAAACCGAAGGCACCGGGACGGGCAGCGCGGGTCTGCGCCACGTGGCCTTCCGCAATCCCGGTGGCGGCGTCGCCCTGGTGGTGCTGAACGACGGACCGACCAGCGCGTCGTTCCGCATCGAGACGCGCGGCGTCGCGGCGGCGGTTCAGCTACCCGCGGGAGCCATGGCGACGTTCGTCTGGTAGGCGGGCAGCTAGAAGCTGGCCAGTTGCAGCACGGGTGAGCAGATGTAATCGTTGCCGGCGCCGCAGCTCTTGTGACACGAGTTGCACCCGCCATCGGGATTGCCGCCGTACGACTCGTTCGTCGGTGGGCCGAGGCCACGCCACACGATGAGCACCTGGCCGGCGGCCTCGCGCAGCTCGAACCACTCCCAGTTGCGTGCGCCCGTGCTGTTGTAGCCGAAGCCGCGCTTGACCGCGGCAAAGAGGTTCTTCGCGCCACTCTCGCGCGCCTCGACGATCACCGTGCCGATGGGGAACTCGGTGGCACCGTGCGGCGGCAGGCGGTTGATGTACTGCGTGCGCGGGCCGAGCACGTCGGCCGGGAAGGTCCCGTCGTCGGGAGGTCCGCTGCTGTGGAACGACTTCCAGGTACGGAAGGGCTGGAACGTCGACCAGAAGGCGATGAACACGTCAGGCCCGGCGTCGCTGCCAGCTGCGCCGCCCGCGTCACCCGTCGCCGGCGTGCTGGCGTTACACCCGGCGAGTGCCGCGGCGAAGACCAGTCCCATGCAAAGATGCGCTGGCAAGGCCCAATCCTACCCCAGCGCGGGCAGGAAGCTCCGCGCGACCGCGATCGTATGCCGGCAGGCATGCTCCTCCACCCGCTCGCGCTGGTCTCTGCCGCGGCGCTCGCCGTCCTGATCATGCTGGGCCTGGCCCCGTGCTCCGCGCCGCAGGCCGCGCCCGCGCCGCCCTGCGACGGCTTCGACTTCCCCGTCGGCGCGCCCGACGGCGTCGGCTACCACGACGCCCAACCCTTCGGCACCAATGACCATCTCGGCAACGACTGGAACGGCGACGGCGGAGGCAACAGCGACCTCGGTGACCCGGTCAGCAGCATCGCCGCCGGCATCGTCACCGAGGTCGCCGATCATGGCGGCAGCTGGGGTCAGGTGGTGCGGGTGGTCCATCGTGGCTGCCGCGACGCCGCCGAGGTCGAATCGCTCTACGCGCACCTCGAACGCGTGGACGTGGTCGCCGGGGAGGTCGTCGCGCGCGGCCAGCACGTCGGCAGCATCGGAACCGCCGGCGGCACCTATCCCGCGCATCTGCACCTGGAGCTGCGTGATCGCGCGGGCCTGCCGCTCGGGCCCGGCTACGGCCGCGACTTGCCCGGCTACCTGGACGCCACCCGCTTCATCCGCGCGCACCGGCCGGTGGCGCCCGCTTCGTCTCCGCTACTCGGCCGCGTCGCGCAGTGACGCCAGCAGCGCCGCGGGATCCACCGCGGCGGGAGCCGCCGGGCGTGTCTCGGGCCGGGCCACCTGCTCGGGCGCGGCTGGCGCCGTGCCGCCGCCGTCGGCACGGCAGGTGGCACTCATGTCGCCGTTGCCGCGTGCGTCGGGCGAGTAGCCCGAAAGCACGCACAGGGCAGCGCCCTCGCAGTCGGAGCGGTGGCGGCACGCGGCCAGCTCCTGCTTGACGCAGTGGTCGAGCGCGCAGACCTCGCCGCCCGCGCAGTCGGCGTCGGCGGTGCAGGCGCCGCAGCGACCCTCGTGGCACGCCATGGCCAGGCCGCAGCGCATCGACGTGTCGCAGGTGGCCTGCATCGCCTCGTTGACCGCCATGCCTTGCCACTCGTCGGCCGGCCGCGCGTGGTAGACCGGCGCGGACGCTGCGCCCGGCCCGGTGAGCGTGGGCGGCGCGGGCTCGGACGCCGCCGACGCCGGACTCTCGTCGGCGCCGCGCACACGCTCGAGCTCGCGCCAGTCGGGAGTCCGCACACCGGCCCGCTCGCGCGCTGCCTTTGCCGTCGGTGGCCGCCGGGCCTCTCGCCCCAGGCCGAAGCCGAGCGCCAGCACGATCGCCGCCAGCGCCACCAGGATCAGTACGTTGCGCACCTTCGTGCTCATGCTCAGTCCCCCATCCAGCCGCAGTTGTTGATGAACGGGTAGAACAGCGTGCCGCCGAAGCGCTGCGTGTAGTGCCACATCCAGTCGAACGAGCCGCGGCCGTCGAGGTCCCAGCCGCCGCCGGAGTTGTCGGTCCACTCGTCCTTGGCGTGGTTCTCGTTGCCGTTGGCGTAATCCTCCAGCTGATCGAAGTAGACCCACAGGTTCTCGAAGATGCTCTCGCCGTCGTTGCGGTTGTCGAACTCGTCCCACAGCGCGCGGTCGATGTTGAGCGGGATGCGGTTGGAATCGGTCGGGCAGCTCGCCGGGGTGCGCTCGATGTCCCAGCCATCGCCGCACTCGCCGGTGCTGAGGCAGGTGCGCGGCGTGGCGGCGTTGGCGCCGTAAAGCGCGGTGTCACCGAAGAAGGTGGCCAGCGCCTCCTCGAAGGCGGCGCAGCCCCACTCGGGACCGTCGAGCGACCAGCCGGTGGCATTCGGGCCCCAGCTGTAGTTGGCGCAGGTGTTGACGTTCCAGTCGTGGCTGCCCTTGTACGAGGCGATGTGCCCCATCTCGTGCAGGATGCGGCCCTGCGGCTGGTAGGGCGCGTTGCCGTCGAGGTCGATGCGGTTCTCGTTGCCGTGCGCGCAGCTGGTCGAGCAGCGCGTGTTGGTGCTGCGCACCTCGAGGTTGGCGAAGCGGTTCTGCATCGTCCACGACGAGGACAGCGAGTCGTTCCACATGCGGCGTGCGCCGTCGTAGACGTTCGACATGGGGTGCTCGGCGCCCGGGCTGCCCCAGGTGTAGTCGCCGGCCCACTGCGGCGAGTCCCAGGTGGAGCCGAAGACGGTGTCGAGCTCGTACGTCCACATGATCCAGGTGCCACCGTCGCCGGTGCGCACGGCGAAGCGGTTGTCCTTGTGCTCGGCGGTCCAGATGAAGTTGAGCTTGGAGACGCCGTGGTCGGCCCACCAGCTGATCCTGAAGTAGCCATTGGCGTCGGTGACACCCTGGCCCACGATGGTCTCGCCCTCGCGCACGAACACCTTCACGTCACCGACGGGCATGTTGGTGTGGTACTGGCTCGACAGGTAGCGTGCGCCTTCGCAGTCGCGCCACGCCGACGGGGTGCAGTAGTTGCCCTGGTGCTGGTAGAACCAGATGCGTCCGTGCACCACGCCGTCGCGCGGGCGGAAGTAGATGGGCGGCGGCCTGACGATGATCGAGCCGAGGCCGGCGTGCGCTGCCGGCGACGCGCCCAGCACCGTGGCGGCGAGCGCGAGCGTGAGCACGCGCGCGACGAGCTCCTGGCGCGTCACAGCTTCACCCCCTGGTTGGCGCGCGAGCGGATGAAGAACTCGTCGGAGTCGACCAGGCGCACCGTGCCGCCGGCGACCTCGACGAAGAGCGTGCTCTCGCCCAGCGCCTCGTCCTTGCCCGAGACCGCGCCCACGGTGGCGTGGACCTGGTAGAAGCCGTCAGCCAGGCCGGCGGGCAGCTCGACACGCGCGCCCTCGTTCGCGCCGGCGTGCTCGAGCTTGCGCACGGGTGACAGCTCGGCGGGCCTCAACGCGTGGCCCTGGTCGTCGACGATCTGCACCGCGGTGCGGAAGCGCGGCGTGCCCGCCAGGCGCGACGAGACGTCGACGCGCAGCGTGAGCGCCTCGCCTCCGGCGCGCACCTGCACCGCCTCGGGCACGATGTCGGCGCTGACGCGCGGCTCGCTCTCGCCGTGATCGCCGGGATCCGTCGCTGTCGCGGCGTGGCGGGCGTCCACGAAGCGCCGCCCAGCGGCCGCTCCAGGTGTGGTCGCCGTGGCCCATCCGGCGGTCACCCCGAGCCCCAAGGGAATGGTCAGGAACAGGAATCGTTTCATCGCTATCTCCTCCCCAGATGACTCGCCGGCATGGAGCAAGGCGCGTACCCGAGGAGCAAGTCGGCGATTCCAGAAGCGTCGCGCGGATGGCGCGCGGACGAGGTCACATCGCAACCCGCACGTGGTCACGGTTTCCGCGGCGCGCGGTCGCAGGTCTGCCCGCCTGGCCAGGCTTCACGACCACGGGCGCTGACGGATAAGTCGTCGCGAATCATCTACTTGCAGCGATCGGCGCGGCCCGTGCTGGCTGCGAGACGCGAACCCGAACGTGGAACACAGCCCAGGATTACCAGTGACGCCGCTTACGTGACGCATGCTAAGATATCCGAAGTCGTCGGAGTCGGGTGTGGCGACCGGAGGAGATGGATGTCCGGGCTACCTCGAGTGCTGGTGGTGGATGACGAGCCGCTGATCACGCAGATGCTGATGCGCATGCTGCGCCGGCAGTTCGTCGTGACCACCGAGAACGACCCGAGCGCGGCGGTGAAGCTGCTCGCTGCCGGGGCCAGGTTCGACCTGGTCATCTGCGACCTGATGATGGCCCCCATCGACGGCATGGAGGTCTTCCGCGGCATCGAGAGGCACTGTCCCGCGCTGGCCGACCGCTTCCTCCTGATGACCGGCGGTGCGTCTCATCCGGCCGTCGAGCAGCTGCTGACGACCTGGCCGCGCCCGGTCCTGTTCAAGCCGTTCAGCCTGCTCGAG
>Ga0209515_10003171_pt1 | contig 23960 bp, 27 predicted proteins | sample Subgroupgradi54m_FD_187454 | JGI IMG/M metagenome (GOLD analysis project Ga0209515, IMG submission 187454) | Subsurface groundwater microbial communities from S. Glens Falls, New York, USA - GMW60B uncontaminated upgradient, 5.4 m (SPAdes)... ... | reverse complement strand
TAGAAATAATAGAAAAAACCATAATTTATCTAAAAAAATAACATTCTCGACCGTTTCAATCATCATACCATCTTTTGATAAGAAGCCCAACGTTCACCCTAAAAAGCAAACACCCCGCCAGTAACGAGCAGGGTGCTCGCTACCAAGCGGGGCTTGTTGTCTAGTCCGCGTTCTCCGGGTCAGCGAGGTTCGCCGTCTGCGCGACTGCATGCGGACCGCCGGAGAGAACAAGATCGCTATGGTCGGGAGCTGAAACGACTCCCTCCAGGAGTAGGCAATCCCATCCGAAGATTGGAACTTCCCGAGCTAGCCGGCCGGTGAAGTGATGCCGGGTGCCGCCCAGCGATCCCTTCTTCACCTCCTCGATACCGAACTCTTTCCCTCGTCCGAGACGCATGAACTGCTTGATCTCCTCCCACGAGAACGGCAGCCGATTGGCGAACCAATCACCCTGCCGTACGTAGGAATCCGCAATGTCGAGCCGGTCTCGCAACTCCTTGATGATCTGCGGGACGAGCGACTCAAAGAACCCTTCCGGACCGCCAATCTTGCAAGCATCGACTGCCTTTTCCTCGACGAAAACGTGGAAAGGCGACTCATCCATCCCGCAGAAGGAATAGCGCCGATGATGCCGTGCACGATAGTCATCGTTAATGAAGAGAATCTTGCCGTCCCCAAGAGGGATGAAAACGCTCTCGGGGTCGATCGGAAGATGAAGATTCCCCTTTTCCCGACGAGCCAAGAGCTTCAGTTCATCCCCTTTTCGCACTTCCACCTTCGAAGAATCAAACCAGACAATCGGCACTCCCCCGACCTCGGTCGGCAAGGGGCGAAGCTCGTAGAGATGTGGCATTTCGCCATCTCCTTCCTGTATAGAACTATGAGGAACAAACCTCTTTAAATCATTTTACAAACTCCCTGTCAACTCGCGTGAGAAAAATCCCCAACCCCCTCAAAAAATCAAACCCTTTCTCCCGCTAACTTCCTACTATACTAAAATAACGATCGTTATTTTAGTATAGTAGGAAGTTTTAATTCGGTTACTTAAATCCCGCAATCAATTCCCGATTTAGAAATAAATTAAAGTGCCGGCGGCGTTAGCCGCCCAAAATCCTTCTACATTATTACCGGTGCCGACGTTTCCATTATTGCTGCGAATGTCGCCATTCGTATCTCTCAAAAAGAGAAGGTAGCCATCATAAGTTTTGCTGCTTGAGAAATCCAAGTTGTGAGGGAGAGTAAAGATAATATCCTTGAATTTATTTTTAGATAAGTCTTCATAAACTTTAGCGATAAGCCGACTAACTATCTAAACCCTCGATCTCTTAAGCAGATTCTATATACTCTCTCATAGACTTGAACATTGTAACCCCTAATATTATTACCAACTGCTTCAAGGGCTTTTCTATTGCAGTCTCTGTAAACTAAAGACGGCCTAATTTCACTCCCCCAAAATAAGGCAGCCATTATTAGGCTTAGTACAATGATCCAGCGATGTTTAGTAATAAATTGCAACGTCCTTTTCATCTCCTTAGTAGATTTATGGTTCTGATACCGTATCTACCGTGCTTAAACTGTCTAAAGCATTCCCCATATCTTCATAACTAGACCAAGCATAACTTTGTGCATCTTCGATTATTGAATTCGCCTCCTCTATATTATGGTTTGCGTCCTGGAGAGCGGAGGAATAATCACTTACCAATGCTTCTAGTGCAGCTGCTTGTTTCTCTAAATTATTACTCCTTATCCACAGAAAGATTATTAGGATAATCAAAATTCCTATTGTCCAACGGTACTTATTCTGCTCTTCAAGCATAGCTTCTCTAAGTCTTTATTTGGAAATGATCCTCAGGGAAAACTTGTTCTACTGATTTACTTTGAAATCCCAACGATAATAAGCATCACGATCCCAAAAAAGAAGATAGCATCAGCCACTATTTTCGCAAAATTTTCTTCCATAGAATGACGAAGATAAATCTAATATATAAATTTATCTGCAAGCCCGCCCATGACACGATCTTACGTGTCCACCAGTATAATGACTACCCTTTCCATGACTGTTATATCCACCGACTCTATGGCTACCGTATCGGCCTCTAGCTTGTACCTGCTGGCTTGCTAATACCGTGAATAAGCCCAGTAAAATTAAGAACAACGCAATGGATTTTTTCATATGAATGATTATCTAGCTTTTGCTTTTCTGAAACCGGCAGCAGTAGCCTCTGATTCCGTTGCAAAGCAGACCTTTTTCTTTAGGCTCATACTTCTAATATATTTACTCCCTTTTAGATGGTAAATATTACTGTATTTATTGCCGACCACCAGACAACGAAGTAATTGACTTATCGTTGTAGGAATCCCAATAAAAACATCGTTCTGTGTGCCAGAGAGCGGATTAGAAACTGCATTCTGATCTGAAGTAGGGGCATTAATTTGGGTCTGTTGCCCACCTGGATTGTAAGCACCATTTTTGCAGTAGGAATTATCGGGACAGTAATTGCAATATCCAGTATCACCGCAAGTATAGGTACCCCTATCTGAGGGACAGGAATGCCATCTATGACATCCTGACTGATGTGCTTGTGCTGAACCTGCGGTGGCGAGAAAAATTAGAGGGATTGCGAGGAGTAGAAAACGCCAGCCTAAGGTTCGTTTCATGTTATAAATATGGGTTCTATTTAGCTAAATTACAAGGTTGGGGTTCTCTGTTGGATAAGCCTCGCAGAATATTATCTCATTTTCTGAGAGGCACCATAACCAGATTCAATAATTGCAGCAAAAAGATATAAGCTGGCAGCAGCTCCATCTATCAGAAATTCTAATATCTTCTCTGTCAACGTTGGCCTCATCCCTAAATTCTTTGTGTTCTTTAATTATATCTCTTATTAAGTAAAATAACGATCGTTATTTTACTTAATAAGACTTGGTCTTTGATTAACTTGACTAGTAGCTCTTGGGTTCGCTTACTAAGCGGCGACCCTTGCGGATTCCCGGTCTTGGCCGGTCAACTTATCGTAGATATTTAAGACGGCTTTGATGGCGTCGCCGGCGGAGGTGTTGTTTTGCTTATACAAAACATCGGTTACGTCCCCAGCCGCCCAAATTCCATCGCAAGAAGTTTTCTGGTTACGGTGGTCAATTACTATCTCGCCGTACGGATTTAAATTCACCAAGTTACCCAAAAAATCGGTATTTGGCACTGAACCGACTTCTACGAAGATGCCGCCCAATTTGAGCTCCTTAATTTCATTAGTCGTTTTATCAAGATATTTAAGGCCGCTGACAAATTCGTTGCCAAGAATTTCTTGCGTTTGGGCGTTATAAATAATTTCTACCTTTGGGTCACTCTTAATTTTCTCCTGTGTTACCGGATCACCTTTCAACTCATCACGACGGTGAAGCAAATAAATTTTCGCGGCGTAAGGAATCAGATCCACCACTGCTTCCAGGCCGGAATTCCCCCCGCCGATAACTGCCACCTCCTTGTCCTTAAAAATCGGAGCGTCACAAGTGGCACAATAGGATACTCCCTTACCGTCAAACTCCACTCCTCCCGGAACTTCCAACCGCTTGTGATGGCTCCCTGAAGCAATTAAAAGATATTTTGTCTCAAAGCTCTTTCCGTCTTCGGTCAAAACCTTAAACCCTTCTCCGATTTTCTCTACTTTGTTAACTTTATCGCCATCAATAATTTCAATTCCCTCTTGAGTTCTTAAATGCTCTTCCAGCATCTTGGCAAAGTCAAAGCCCGTTACAAATTTTGTGCCAATCCAGTTTTGAATGTCGTTTGAGACATCCGACTGGCCACCAAAGGTTTCTGTGATAAGAAGAGTTTTTATTTTCTTGCGCGCAGCATAAATCCCGGCGGCCACTCCGCCCGGTCCGCCACCCACGATAATCAATTCGTACATGTGGAAAGATTATATAAGAAAAACCTCCCTTATCACTAGGGAGGCAATTCTCTATGACTTTTGCTAGGCCGCCGGTGGCGGAGGTCCCACAGGAGCTGGTGGCTCCTCCGGCGATGCCATTGGAGCTGGCGTGGGCGGCACACTCGGAGCTGGCCCGCCTGCCTCTCCACTTACCGGCTGCATTGGCACATTACACATCGGGCAGTTGCCCGGCTCGGTCGAAACATGACCGCATTGTGGACACTTGTATTGCATCTCTAAATTTTCATCAACTTAATTCAGGCGACCTTTATCCCTAAAACTTTCTCTAAACCCGATCGGTTAAAACCAACAAAAATCTGGCCATCAACATCAATCACCGGCACTCCCATCTGATGCGACTTCTCAATCATCTCTTTTAGGGCCACTTCATTAGCCGCCACATCATGATCTTCGTACTCAACGCCGTGTTTTTCAAAAAATTCCCTCGCCATCTTGCAATAGACGCAACTCGGCGTGCTGTAAATCTTTATTTTGGCCATACGATCCGTATTCTAATCGTTCCCGCCAAATAAATCAAAACTACTTGCGGCCAAAAGCACCCCAGAGAGCTAGAAGAGCCACCACTGCCCCGACGATGAGGTTGCTCCAAGTCAAAGGAAATCCAAATGATTCAACCAGCCAGGGGGATACGGCGATCCAAAGACCAAGTATAAGATAAGCCCAGTTCATCTTTTTAAATTTTAGAGTTTAACCCCGACCTTTGTTTCTATCTTGCGTTCTTTAATTCCCCTTCAATAATTGAAGCAAACTGCTCGTAAGGCACTGCCCCGGAAACCAATTTATTATTAATAAAAGTGCTGGGAGTTGAGAGCTGAGGCAAAGATTTCTGCGCCTCTGCGGTATCGCCCTCTACTTCGGCTAGATATTTCTTTGAGTCAAAGCAACTAGTGAAGCCGCTCTCATTTAACTTAAGATTGCGAGCTAATCCTACAAATAAGCTTTTGTTTAGGTTGCCGCTATTTTCCTTACCGTCCTTAATTTCCGCTTCAAAAAGGAGATCATGATACTCCCAGAATTTACCCTGCTCGCCGGCGCAATCGGCCGCGAGAGCTGCATTCTTGGATTCCTGGCCGCCGGCGATAAACCCGTCGATAACAATTAAATCTTTATAAACAAACTTGGCTTTACCGGTCTTAACGTAATTCGCTATAACCTTGGGTTCGGTTTGGCTAAAGAAGCGGCCGCAGAACGGGCACTGATAATCGCCGAACTCAATTATCGTTACGGGTGCCTTAGGATCGCCCAGGACATAATCATCGCCAATGGCCGGCGGCTGACCAGTGATAGCAACTTCTTGCTTGCCAGGATTGTTTGCTTGCCCTCCTTGCCCCTTCCCAGGACCAAAAAGATAAATCAACGTTCCGGCCAAGATAAGAGCCGCTACTAAAATGCTAATTGCTAAAAAATTACCTTCTGGTTCTAATGTTTTGTTCATTGTCCTTTAATAGTTTGCATCACTTGGCTGTTTCCATCAACTTTACTGATTGAGAGCACTTTGTCTCGATTTAATTGAATCTCATTCGCTTTCCAAATTGACGCCTGACTTAGGGGGATCACTCTTAAACTTGACCCTAGGGGATTAGTTGGATCCGAAACTGACTGGGGAATATAAACATTCTTCAAGCCGAACTTAGGAAAACGAGTTATCTTTCCGAAGTAAAGATCGCCGTTTTCCATCTGCACTGCATAATACGGCTCTTCGCCCGCGAGGCTAAATCCCCCTCCTAGGTAAACCGCGAGTGCCGCCCCCAGAGCTATTGCGACAAGAAACGCAAGAGAAAAGACTGTTGTTCTTCTGGCTCCCATAAATTAGGAATTAATTATAATATAACTCTGTTATGCGAGCTAGGAAGCACACAAGGTGGCGAGAGTGGAGGGCCTTTCTCTTCACGAATCAAGGTATGAAGCAGACCGTCACCAAAAACACCTTTTGGCTTTCTTTCGGGGAGATCATGGGCCGAGTCCTTCGGCTTTTTATTGTTGTTTATGCCGCCCGTGTCCTGGGAGCCGCTGGCTGGGGCGCTTTCTCTTACTTAACAAGTTTAGCGGCAATCCTCACCGTTTTTTCTGATGTCGGTTTAAGCTCAGTAGTTATTCGCGAGGTAACCAAGAACCCGCAGCTCAAAGACAAATACTTCTCTTCTGCATTCCTATTTAAATTTATCCTCACCGTCCTAAGCTTTCTTATCATTGTCTTCCTTGCCCCCCACATCACCAATATCCAAGTTTCCAGAACGCTGGTTTACTTAGTCGGCTTTCTTTTTATCTTTGACTCCTTAAGGCGCTTCGGCGCTTCTCTTTTCAGGGCAATGGAGCGGATGGAGCTAGAGGCCCTCGTTAACATCATCACCCAAGCCATTATCGTGGTTGCCGGATTTATTGCTCTTCTTATGATTACTTCCCCGGAATCCCTGGCCGCGGCTTACGCCATCGGTGCCGGCGCAGGGCTCCTAGTCACTATGTATATTCTCCGGCAAGACATCGGAAATCTTTTCTCAAGTTTCGATAAAAAATTATTAAAGCCGATCATGAGCGCCGCCTGGCCGCTTTCCCTAGCTGCAATCTTCGGGGTGCTTATCGTGAACATCGATACCGTCATCATCGGTTGGTTCCGAAGCGCGGCTGAAGTCGGTTTCTACGCGGCGGCACAAAAGCCGATCGCTTTTCTCTATCTTCTGCCGGCGCTTGCGACCGGCGCTTTCTTTCCTGTTTTGGCACGCCTCGCCAATAAAGACAACGAGCGCTTCCGCTATGTCCTGGAAAAAGGGCTGGGCCTGGTGCTTCTTTTTGCTATTCCTATTGCTATCGGTATTTTTCTTACAGCTCCGGAGATCGTTAAACTATTTTACGGCAGCGCATACGCCCCTTCGGCCGGTCCCTTAAAGATACTCGCTCTCACTCTCCTTGCCGTTTTTCCGGTAGGCATGATTATCAATGCCATCTTCGCTTATAACCGGCAGAGTGAATTGGTTCCGCTATGGGCCACTGGCCTTTTGATTGATATTGGGCTTAGCTTGCTCCTTATCCCCCGCTGGGGTATCACAGGCGCTGCCTGGGCAGTGTTTATCACCCAGCTCATCATCAACGCTCTAATTTGGCGGAGGATGAAGAAGATTAACGACTTCTCTGTTTTCAAAGAGATGCGCTTAATCCTGCTTGCCACATTTATGATGAGCGCGGCAATCATCCTTGCCCGCCAGGTGGGTCTCCCTTTCCTTTTGGTGGTACCCTTAGCCATCGCCACTTACTTCGGTTCTCTCACTTGGAGCGGGGAGAATATTATAGTGAAAATAAGAGAAGCTCTAAAAAACGACTACCATGATTTTAAACCTAAAGAAACCCTCGGGAATCACCTCCCACGACGCAGTGAATAAAATTCGCAATTTGACTGGAGAGGCAAGAGTTGGTCACGGCGGAACGCTTGACCCGTTTGCCGAGGGAGTCCTTGTAATTGGCGTCGGCCGGGAATCAACTAAAAAACTTCACCAGATTTTGAAAGGCACCGACAAAGAGTATCTTGCCACGCTTGAGCTGGGTAAAACGAGTACTACCAGCGACCCCGAAGGAGAAATAAAAATTTCAGCGAAGAACCAGATGTTAACTTCCCTCACAGATGAAAGTATTAAAAAGGTCCTGAAAGATTTTATCGGTGAGGTTGAGCAAACCCCGCCGGCCTACTCGGCTATTAAGATTAACGGAGTTCCGGCCTACAAGTTGGCTCGCCGCGGGATAACTCCTACCCTTGCTCCAAGGAAAGTATTGATTAAAGAGCTAGAGCTTTTAGAATTTATCCCCCCGTTAGTTAAGATTCGGACAGTCGTTTCTGCCGGAACCTACATCCGTAGCTTAGCCGAAGATATCGGAAAAATCCTGGGCGTCGGTGCTTATCTTAAAGAACTTACCAGAACAAGGGTTGGAGAATATACTCTCGAGCAAAGCCGGACGCTAGAAGAGCTACAAGAAAAGTATGCCAAATAAAATTTCCCGTATTAAAAATTTTCTAAGCGCGAATCACACCGTGAGACAAACCATTCTCAAGAATACTTTTTGGCTTTCCTTTAGTGAGCTCGTAGGACGGCTTCTTAAGGCGGCTGTTATCATTTACGCCGCTCGAGTCCTTGGCGCCGCCGGCTTTGGCACTTTCTCTTATGTGATGGGCCTCGCTAGTTTACTTACTGCTTTCTCTGATTTAGGAATGTCGCCGATTGTTGTCCGTGAAGGAGCTAAAAATCCTCAACTTCGGGCTCGTTATTTTTCGACTGCCCTTGGTTTAACCTCTCTCCTAGCTTTAGCGAGCGCCATTATCATTATCTTCGGCGCACCCTTAATTACTAAAATTCCGGTTTCTCAAACGCTGGTCCTTGTCGTTGCCTTCGTTTTCGTTCTCGACATGATTAGAGGTCTTGTCGGCTCAGCTATTTTCCGAGCCAGCGAGAAGATGGAAGGAGAAGCGCTGGTTAACATTGTTACTCAAATAGCTCTAATCGGCGCTGGATTCTATTTGCTCACTAGGTTTCGTAGTCCGGAGGGTCTTGCCCTAGCTTATGCCATAGGGTCCGCCATCGGACTGCTTCTCGCTTTATACCTTGTCCGTGGCTACATTCGGCAGTTTATAGCTCGTTTCGAAAAAGCTCTGATTAAGCCAATTCTTAGCGCCTCTATCCCGATAAGCTTAGCCTCTATTCTGGGGGTAGTAATGATTAACACTGACATTGTTCTCTTGGGTTGGCTCACTAACGCCACTCAAGTTGGACTTTTCGCCGCTGCCCAGAAGCCGGTTACTCTTCTTTATGCTATCCCTTCACTTATAGCCGCAGGAATTTTCCCGGCGTTGGCACGGTTTGCCGAGAAAAACCAAAATCACTTTCGCCTTCTAAATGAAAAAAGTATTGTAGCGGTTCTTCTTTTTGCCATTCCTCTCACTGTCGGCTTTCTTCTTGTTGGCAAAGAGATAATCCACCTGCTCTACGGCTCCGAATATTTGCCGGCTACTCTCACAATGCAAATTTTAGCCATTACTCTTATCACCATGTTCCCGATGAGCATGCTCTCAAACGGTATCTTCGCTTACAACAAGCAGAAATTCCTCGTTAAAGTCGGAGTAGTCGGAGTAGCGGTCAATGCTCTCTTGGATATTATCCTAATCCCCATATTGGGCATCGCCGGCTGCGCCATCGCTACCGTAGGCACTCAAGTAATTACAAGCGCCTCCATCTGGTTCAAAATGAAGCAAATCAATAATTTTAGTGTTATCGGGAATCTCAAAAAAATAATTATTGCCACCCTTCTTATGGGGTTAGCAGTCGCGGGGCTTATCCAAGTTAGTCTCCATATTCTTCTCATAATAATTCTAGCCACTATCATCTATTTCGGCACTCTTATCCTCCTCAAGGAAAAGCTCTTCAGTGATTTGAAATCCATCCTTGCGGGCTAAGAGAAACCTAGCTAATGTGATTGCGTAATGAGCTCTAAATACCTGATGTTGAAAAAGGCGATTAAGGATAAGAGGGTCACTGTCGGTGTGGTCGGCTTGGGCTATGTCGGGATGCCCACTGCTCTCGCCATAGCAAGAGCGGGCGTGAAAGTAATCGGGATTGACATTGATAAGGTAAGGGTTCGCCGACTAAACTCCGACAAAAGCTTCCCCTCCAAAAAATTCCACGCGAGTGCCGACTTCGCCGAAATCAAAAAGTGCAAAGTGATTTTGATTGCCGTCCCAACGCCCATTACCAAAAATAAAACTCCGGACACATCAGCGATTGAATCTGCCGCTAAAAATATCACTAAACATCTCTCCAAGGACTCGCTCGTCGTTCTTGAAAGCACTACCTATCCGGGCACGACCGACGAGCTGGTGCGTCCGATTCTTGAAAAGTCCGGCCGAGTTGCCGGGAAAGATTTTTATCTTGCCTACGCCCCGGAGCGAATTGACCCGGGAAATAAAGATCACTCTATTACCGATGTTCCAAAAATCATCGGCGGGATTGACAAAAGATCAACGGATCTCGCCGCCGTTTTTTATCTCACCTTTCTTAAAAATGTTTATAAGGTTTCCTCCCCCCGAGTAGCCGAGTTCACTAAGCTCCTGGAAAATATTTTCCGCTTGGTAAACGTCTCGGCAATCAATGAGTTAAAACTGCTTGCTGACAAAATGGATATTGATATCTGGGAAGCAATTGAAGCGGCAAAAACCAAACCCTACGGCTATATGCCCTTCTACCCTGGCCCGGGGGTCGGTGGCCACTGCATCCCCGTTGATCCGTTTTATCTCTCCTGGAAAGCAAGAGAATATGGATTTTTTACCCGATTTATTGAACTTGCCGGAGAGATAAACGAGCTAATGCCTCACTATGTCGTCACTAAAATTATCTGGGCGCTAAATAAAATGAAAAAATCTCTCCGCGGCTCGAATATCTTAGTTTTGGGTGTGGCCTACAAAAAAGATATTGATGACACTCGCGAGTCCCCCGCCATTCCGATCATTCGCGATCTCGTTCGCAAAGGCGTTGACATTACCTATCACGACCCCTTCGTCCCCCAAATTAAAATCGGCAACCGTGAATTTAAATCCACCCATCTTTCAGGCCCGATTTTAAAGGGCGCGGACTGCGTCCTCATCTTAACCGACCATTCCGACCTGAATTATTCAACTATCGTTAAATCAGCCAAACTGATTATTGACACCCGAAACACAATAAAAGATAAACTACCCAACGTTATCTCTTTCTAAAATGGCACCACCCAAGAAAAAAATTCTCGCTTTAATCCCGGCTCGCGGCGGCTCCAAGGGAATCCCGAAGAAAAATATTATTGATGTTGGCGGCTTACCGCTTATCGCCCACTCCGTAAAAAGCGCCAAGAAATCTAAGTTGATAAGCAAAGTGGTCGTCTCCACCGACAGCGAAGAGATTGCTAAAATTGCCAAGAAATATGGAGCCGAAGCGCCCTTCCTCCGCCCCAAGAATATTGCCGGTGATCACTCCTCAACCATCGACGCTGTCCTCCACGCCCTAGATTGGTTCGAAAGCCATGGAGAGGAATTTCACGCTGTCGCCCTTCTTGAACCAACCTCCCCTCTGCGAAAAGATAGCGATATTGATAACGCCGTGAAGATCCTGCTCAAAGATTATAACAAGACCGATGCCGTAGTGAGCGTCGGTGAAGTTCACCTAGAGCACCCCTTGGCAATGAAAGTAGTTGAGAAAAATTACTTGAGGCCATTCCTCTCATCCGATAAGAAAATCCATCAGCGGCAACAGCTATCAAAAGTTTATTTCCCATATGGAGTTATATATCTCTGCAAGACGAGTGTTCTAAAGAGACAGAAGACTTTTTATCCAAAAAGGGTCATGCCCTACTTCATCGAGCGATGGCAGAATTACGAGATTGATGATATTTTTGACCTGATTTGCGTTCGTACCATTATGCAGGCGATGTATAAAAAATAACTTATGAAATTTCTCATAATCGGTTTGGGTTCAATGGGCAAACGCCGAGTACGTAATCTCCAATCTTTCCAGGCAGGTGAAATTGTGGGCTTTGAGCTTAAAGAAGAAAACCGCAAAGAAGCCGGAGAAAAGTACAGCATAGAAACTTTTGATGATGTAAGCAAGGTTAATCTGGCGGAAATTGATGCCATTATTATCTCTACCCCTCCCGACAGGCATAACGAGTGGATTGACTTCGCCATCAAAAATAAAAAACCAGTTTTTGTTGAAGCGAGCGTCATTTTGGAAGGCCTTGAAGAACTAAATGAAAAAGCAAAAACCGCCGGGGTGCTCATCGCCCCCTCTTGCACTCTCCGTTTCCATCCGGCGATCAAAATCATCAAAGAGATTGTGAAGAGCAGAAAATACGGCCGCATTACCAATTTTAGTTATCATCTAGGACAATATCTTCCCGACTGGCATCCATGGGAAAAATTAAACGATGTTTATTTCGGCCAAAAAGAAACTAGCGGTGCCCGAGAAATGGTTGCTTTTGAATTGACATGGCTTCACGATATTGTCGGTTTCCCAAAGAGAGTAACCGGCTTCTACGGTAAGACAATGGATTTAGGAGCTGGCATCGATGATACCTATGTCATCTCATTCGAACTTGATAAAGCTTTTGGCAACTTAACTATTGATGTAGTCGCTCGCTATGCTATCCGCACTTTAGTTCTCAATTTCGAGCAGGCCCAGATTCTCTGGCGCTGGGATGACAAGGTGGTAAAGCTTTACGATGCTTCAGTTAAGGAGTGGCAGGAAATTCCCCTGCCAGAAGGTCGCGCCGCTGAAGGATATAATCCCAATATCATTGAGGAAATGTACGTTGACGAGATAAAAGCATTTATTGATGCTGTGGAGAGTAAAGGAAAGTTCCCAAATACTTTGGGTGATGATATAAAGGTCTTAAAAATCTTGAATGCCGTAGAAGGCAAAGTTAAATATGAATAGCGGCATTAAACTTTGGAATAAAGCAAAGAAAATTATCCCTGGGGGGAACAATCTTCTCTCCAAGCGTCCCGAAAGATTTTTACCCGATCAATGGCCGACTTATTTTAAAAAAGCGAAAGGTTGCGAGATTTGGGATTTAGATGGTAAAAAATATTTTGATTTTTCTTACATGGGTATCGGCGCCTGTATCCTTGGCTACGCTGATCCGGATGTGAATCGAGCCGTTAAAAGAGTTATAGATAATGGCTCAATGACCACCTTAAATGCCCCTGAAGAAGTTGAGTTAGCAGAGCTCCTATTGAAACTCCACCCGTGGGCCCACATGGTTCGCCATGGGCGAACTGGCAGTGATGCCGCCCAAATTGCGGTCCGGATTGCCCGTGCTTATACCAAAAAAGATAAAGTTGCTTTTTGTGGTTATCATGGATGGCCCGACTGGTATCTAGCCGCCAACTTGGCTAAGAAAAGTAATCTTGATGGACAATTACTCCCCGGGCTTAAGCCGCTCGGTGTACCAAGAGGTCTTTATCAAACCGCCATCCCTTTTCACTATAACAACATCAAAGAGCTGGAAGCGATTGTGAAGAAGCACCGCATCGGAACGATCATCATGGAGCCGGTTCGGGAATTTGAACCAGAAAATAATTTTCTCCAAAAAGTACGGCGAATCGCCAACAAAATCGGAGCGGTTTTAATTTTTGATGAGATTACTTCAGGATTCAGAATGAATATCGGCGGCGCCCACGTTAAATATGGTGTCACTCCCGACATCGTTCTCTACGGAAAAGGACTAGGGAACGGTTACCCTATGTCAGTTGTCATCGGAAAGAAGAAAATAATGGACGTGGCTCAAGATACTTTTATTTCAAGCACTTATTGGACAGAGCGAATTGGACCGGCGGCTGCCATCGCTACCGTCAAAAAGACTAGAGACAAAAACGTTCCTAGGCATTTAGTTGCTACTGGGAAAACAATTACTCGGGGTTGGAAATTTTCTGCCAGAAAACACGGTTTGAAAATTAAAACATTTGGTATCCCATCGCTTACTCACTTTAGCTTCCAATATGGAGACAAGAACCAAGCCCTCCTTACTCTCTTTAATCAAGAAATGTTAAAGCGCGGCTTTATTACTACTAATGCCGTGTATTCTTCCTACGCTCACAAAAAACCAATTGTAAATAAATATCTTAAAAATGTAGACGAAGTTTTTGGCATCTTAAAGGATGCTCTCGATAAAAATGACATCAAGCGACGCCTCAAGGGCCCTGTCGCCGAGGCTACCCTTAAACGCCTTACTTCAAAATAAGCTCACTCATACATTTACCTAGATAAATAAGTAAATAAGAATCCCGCTAACACGGAATTTCTATTCGAGATCTTCGAATTTAAGTTGATGATCGGCTGGAACTGCTCGTTTCAGTCTCCTGCCGATAAATTTTTCGAACTGAGTTGGTGAGGTACCATCGCCCGGTCGCTTCGCTTCCAAGTCGCTCTTTTGAATCACGCGCCCTGCTTCCAAATCGCGAGCCACAACAATACTCCGGCGCACGAGCGTCCGTATAAAGCCCGTCTCGCTCTTCGCCGGTTGCTTCTTATCGCTCCCCATAAGAACAGGGTTGGGTGTGACGGAGCCAAGATTAGTCCGCTTGATCGCCTCAACCTTTCGCTTCAACTCCTCTGGATTATCCGAAGCAGCATGATCCGGCCCCGGAAGCGACTTATCAATCGTGAAGTGTCGTTCGTAAACTGCCATTCCCAGAGATGCAGCGAGTGTTGCCGCCTTTTCTCCTTGAGTGTGGTCCGAATAGCCAACAATAACGTCAAGCTCTTCCATCATCCTGACCATCGCAGCGAGATTTACTTCCTCCGGAGGGCAAGGATAATTGGTTGTGCAATGGAGCATCACTAGATCTTCAACGCCTCGCTTACGGAGAAAATCAATAGCAGCTTTTACCTCTTTCATCGTAGCCATACCGCTGCTCAAAATAAGCGGCTTGCCTGTTCCTACCAATCGATCAAGGAGAATGTAGTTCGTTAGATCTCCCGAGCCAATTTTGTAGGCTGGTACGCCAAGCGACTCGAGGAAATCCACGCTTGCCCTACCGCCATGAGGTGTTGAGAAAAAAATAATCCCTTTTTCTCTAGCGCGCTCAATTAGAGCCAGATAAAACTCTTCTTTAAGTTCCAGCTCATGAAGCATCTCTCGCTGGCTCCGCCGGCTGGCGGATCCCTCGCCGATATTCTTCTTCTGGTACTCTGCCATCTCGCCACTCTCAATGACCACCTGCTCCGCCCGGAAAGTTTGGAATTTTACTGCATCGGCATCGGCTTCTGCCGCAATGTCTACAAGCTGAAGGGCTTTTGTGAGCTCCCCGTTGTGATTTACTCCCGCTTCGGCGATGATAAATACGGGCTCTCCGTAGCCAATAGTTTTATCGCCAATCCTTATCTTTTTGATAGACTTCATTCCACTAATCACTCTAACCACTTAAATGCTAACTCGCAAGAAAAACATTCTCATCATAACCGGTACTCGAGCTGAATACGGTCTTCTTAAACCGGTGATGAAGGCATTGCTAAAAAGCAGGAATTTCTCGCCAAAATTCCTTGTGACCGGAATGCATACTTTGAAAAAATTCGGCTACACCTTAAATGAGATTAAAAAGGACAAAATGCCGATCGCCGCGGTCGTTCCTGTCAATGAAAGAGATAGCATGCTCGAAACCCTAGCTAAAGAGATAAAAGGAGTTAGCCATTGCTGCGAGAAAAATAAAGTTGATTTGATTCTCGTCCTGGGTGATATTGCTCCGGCCCTAGCGGGAGCCATCGTCGGTGCTCATCTCAAAATCCCAGTCGCTCACATCAATGGGGGTGACATAAGCGGCCAGGGGCCAGATGAGTTTATCCGCCACGCCACTACCAAATTTAGTCATTTTCACTTCACCTCTTCCGCTTCTAACACCAAGAGGGTCTTGGCTCTCGGGGAAGGAAGATGGCGAGTTTTTAATGTCGGCTCAACCTGGCGGGATGAGAAAATGGCATTTCTTTATAAAAAAGACCTGGCGAAGAAATTTAATTTAAATTCTCAGAAAAAGTGGATCTTCGTCGTCCATCATCCAGCTCCCTTAGATAAAACTCCTTTCCCTCAACAGATAAAACCTCTTTTGAAAGCCCTGGCCGGATACGATGCGGAAAAATTAGTGAGCTATCCAAATACTGACACCGGCAGTGAAGTTTTTACTCGCGAAGTTGAAAAATACAAAAACCGGAATCAATTTCACGTTTTTAAAACTCTTCCTCGCTCTCAATACTTAAGTTTTCTTAAACACAGCGATCTCCTCATTGGAAACTCCAGCTCTGGTTTTATTGAGTCCAACTATTTTAAAATTCCTGTTGTAAATATCGGTACTCGCCAGTTTGGTCGCACCGCCGGTGCGAACCTGATTCACGCTAACTACACCGAAGAAGAGATTAAAAGAGCTGTGGATTATGCGTTAACTCCGCAATTCAAGGCAAAAGCCCGCCATGCTAAAAGCCTCTACAGCTCCGGTAGCACCAGTACTAAGATCGTCAAAATTTTAGAGAAGAATTTCAACTTAATCGGCACTGACCAACTATTCTTCAAACCCCCTCCAAGAGAATAAATGGCGACTATCCCTTGACAGCAAGTAAGGGCGGGTATATAATACGACCATGAAATACACCATTAAGCAGTTTCAAAGGGAGTTCCCGAATGATGATGCTTGTCTCGACTATATCTTTAAGAAGAAATACCCAGAAGCTATGGGCTTTTATCGGGTGAGAGGTAGGAAGTGTTACGCCAACGCTACGGGCCATCAAATCCACCCTGTTGCCGGAACTATCTTTGAGAAGTCGGCCACGCCTCTTACTCTCTGGTTCTATGCTATTTACCTTTTCTCGGCTTCGAGAAACGGCGTTTCCTCGAAGGAATTGGAACGACAGCTTGGCGTAACCTATAAGACGGCGTGGAGAATTGGTAAGGAGATCAGAAAGCTGATGGCGCAGGACGGCGATATGCTCTCCGGCGTGGTTGAGGTTGACGAGACTTATATCGGCGGCACTCACCGAATGAACAGTAAAATGTCGAATAAGACCCCTGTAATTGGGATGGTTGAGAGGAAAGGACGGGTTAAGGCAAGCACCATTCCTAACCGACAAACTCACATCATCCTTAACGAGATAAGAGGGAGTGTTAAGCGAGGAAGCCATCTCGTTACTGACGAGTTCGGGGTTTACAAAAAGACGTTGAAGCTCGGATACACCCGTTCTGCGGTCAAGCATTTCCGTAAAGAGTTTGCTAAGGGGATGTTTCATACTAATAGCGTTGAGGGCTTCTGGTCGCAGTTAAAGAGGTCTATTGACGGGACTTACCACGCCGTTTCGCCGAAGTATCTCCAGTCTTACGTGGACGAGTTCGCTTTCCGCTATAACTGCCGGACTTCGCCTGTTTTTGAGGAGATGATGGCGAGGATATAGCTTTGTCGAGCAGATCTAAAAAAGCCTTCTTAGTCATCTAAAAAGTAAAAATGTTGGTTTGAACGAAAGACCATAGTTGAGGCCAGTAACCTTTCAGGATATATACCCATATAACACCGAAAAGAGTCCATAGAATTCCACCGATAATTTTATACTTTGCGATAAAATCTACAAAAGTATTCCACTTATCTGCTATATCATCACCTGCACCAGTAGTTTTTATCATCTCACAAGGAGCAACTATTCCACTTCCCATTTCGGTTCCAGGGCGAAGAAAATCTATTAGCTTCGGGTTTGCCGTTTTGCAGTAATCTATAATTGAATTAAGTTCTCCTATCATCTCCTCACGCTTTTTTTCACTTCTTTTTCTGCGCATAAATCCATTTTCCGCATTGAAACTGACAAAAACAGGACGCTTCATCCAAGTTTCTCCTAAAAGAAGAAGGTCTGGGTTATTCCTAGAGGCGTTAAAGCAGTCTTTTCTAAGCTGGCGTAAGACCCACCTCGTTTTTAAGAACCTTTTCATTTCCTGCCTTATTCTACCATATATCCTCTTACTTGTCGTCATGGTATAGTCACCGAATAAATCTATTTGACATAAATTAGATTTAGTGATATACTGACTGTTATTGCTCCCTTAATTGAAAGGAAAGGCAATGACCAGCAGTACCTTTACTCTTGAGGATCTCGCCAAGGGCTACAAGCCAACAGCCGAGGAGATCCGAAACCTCCTCGACAGGATCGAAGTCCCAGAACCCAAGGCTCTCGCCGCACTCTGTATTTCCGAGCATGTGGATGAGGAAGTAGCCGAGCGCTTCTGTCACTGGCTCACTGCTTGTGTCCAGAGCGGCATGACCCCCAGTCGTTTCAAAGCGATGTGGGAATCAGTCGAAGAGGACGAGGAACTCGACGAGGCATTCGACGATTGGCTTGAAGAGCTCGACGGGTACCCTCACGGTATCCTCGAGCTAATCGGCTTCTACGAGACGTCGGTCAAAGCTGGCACCGACCGTTTCATCCCCTTCGACGACAACTCATTCCTCTCGATCGTTGCTCTCCGAGGAAACCCTGGAGCAAAGGCGATTGAGGACTGTGTTGTCTCTGCGGAAGGGATGGTCGTCATAACAGCCGGCAACACCTCCTGGCCAGATGAGCTCGGGCCGGGTACACCAATCACTGCACTCGGAGTGATGGCAAGTCCATCAGGCTACGCCAAACTCCGCGATGGCAGAGAGATCGAAGTTCCGTAAGCACGCCGCGTAAGTGCGCGCAAAAGCCCCGCTTCGGCGGGGCTTTTCCATTTCTTTCGTGCGTGCTAACATCTCGGCGATGAATACTGAAGAAAGATTTAAGGAGTGGGAGCATCCGAAAATCGAAGAGGGCAAACTAACTGACTGGCACTGGGTAGTGAAAGGTGTTCACCGTCTCACTTTGGGTCACAAAACCGATATCGGTGCCTTCACATATATCCAAGCTGAAGAAGAAGTTGTTATTGAGGACTACGTTGAAATTGGCGGAGGTTGCCGCATTTATTCCGTTTCCACTATTGATAATAAGAGGGGTAAGGTCCATATTAAGAAAAAAGCTAAAATCGGCGCTGGCTCAACTATCCTCCCTGGAGTTACTATCGGTGAGAACTCTATCATCGGCGCTCACAGCTTGGTTAGGGACCATGTGCCTGATAACTCCGTTGCTTGGGGCACGCCTGCGAAGGTAATGGGCGTGATCGTTGAAGGGAAAATCATTTTACACAAAAAGGGGAATTAAATGACAAAAGACCCTAATATAATTTGCGTCCCAGAATCAGCTACCATTAAGGACGCGATGGCCTCCATTCATGAAAGCGGCATTCGGGTCGCCCTGATTGTTAATGACGACAAAAAGCTGGTTGGTGTTATCACTGACGGCGACATACGAGAGGGTCTTTTGCTTAAGGGTAAAACTTTTGACTCGCCAGTAGCAGAAATTATGAATAAAAATCCGACTACCGCCACCAAAGACACTCCGGCAAGCATCCTTTTGGAAACGATGCTCGAGAAAAGTATCTATGAAATCCCGATCCTAAATGAAGACGGCATAGTAACTGACATCATTCTTCTTTCCGAGTTAAAGCAAATCCCCCTCGCTAAGCAAGACATTACCGCTAAAGAAGTAGAAGCGATTAATGAGGTTTTGAATTCTCCTTATTTAAGCATCGGTCCTAAGGCAGAGGAATTTGAAGCGGCCGTTGCCAAATACGTCGGGGTGAAGCATGCCGTAGCTGTTAACAGCGGTACGAGCGGCCTCCATCTTCTTGTAAGAGCTTTCGACATTAAAGACGGGGATGAAGTCATTACTACTCCTTTTAGTTTCATCGCTTCAGCCAACGCCGCCCTATTTGAAAGAGCTAAGCCGATCTTCGTCGATATCGATGAAAAAACCCTATGCATTGACCCGGCGGAAATCGAAGAAAAGATCACTCCCCGCACTAAGGCTATTCTTCCCGTTCACGCTTTTGGCTACCCGGCCGATATGGACGCAATCTCAGAAATCGCTAAAAAACATAATTTAGTAGTTATTGAAGATGCGGCCGAGGCACTAGGATCGGCATATAAGGGCAGGAAGGCCGGTTCTCTTGGTGATGGGGCTATCTTCGGATTCTACCCCAACAAACAAATTACCACTGGCGAAGGCGGCATGGTTCTTACCGATAATGAAGAAGTGGCGAAGCTCTGCCGCAGCATGCGCAATCAGGGAAGAGAAGAGGGCGGCGGTTGGTTCAACGCCGTGCGCCTCGGCTATAATTATCGGATGCATGAGTTGAGCGCCGCTCTCGGAGTAGTCCAGATGTCAAGAATTGATGAGATGCTCCAGAGAAGAATGAACGTTGCCAACCTCTACACTACTCACCTGAAAAGCATCGAGGATGTAATTACTCCGTATCTTGGCCCGGACACTAAAATGAGTTGGTTTGTTTACGTCATCCGATTGAACCCCGAAAAGTTTTCTCGAAAAGAACGAGGTGAAATTATCAAACGCCTTGGAGAGCACGGTATCAGCTCTCGCGAATACTTTTCTTCGATCCATCTCCAGCCACTTTATGTCCAAATGTTCGGATATAAAGAAGGGGATTTTCCAATTACTGAGCGGGTGGCTAACTCAACCATTGCTCTGCCCTTCCATAACAATTTAACCGAAGCCGAAATCAAATATGTTTCCGACACTCTTAAGTCGGCCCTGGAAGAGATAAAGGGATAATGATTCTATTCTACACGTCAATCCCTCGCTCTTTCCGTACGACTCTTATCGGTCACCTCTACGAAATTTCCCAAGTTTATCCGGTCGTCCTCCTCGCCGAAGAACTAGATCCAGATCTCCAAAAATTAATCAGTGACAAAGACCTCTTCCCAAAACTGGAAGCGGTTGTCCCTGTCCACCAGCACACCGGCCTAAAAAGAAACTTACTGGACAAAGAGCGCTACCTTGCCCGTCGAGCTAAAGAGCTGATTGAAAAATATCAGCCCGAAATAGTCGTAGCCGCTAACGATCTTTACCCTTTTGAGATGCATCTCATCCGCGCCGCAAAAAAGAGCGGGGCGACGACTCTATCTATTCAAGCCGGTATGGCCGCTGACTCTGCAACCGTAAAACGCTGGTTAAGCGCAGAGGCCGCCTACTCTTCGCCTCTAAAATTTTTGCCTTTCTCCTCTCGCCTGCTCCTCATCCGAACTAAAAAGATATTTCAGCATTTTCTCGTTTACTACCTGCTCCCATTACTCTCCGGCAATCTGCCATTCACTGGGAAAACGAGCTTTATCCTGGGAACAGGCACCGCCGGTGAACGCGCCGACTATCAGGTGATTCTCTCGAAGCGAGATTACGAAATCCACTCGAAAGATGGCATCCAAAAAGAGAAGCTTCTTATTCTCGCCCATCCTTTCACAAGAAATAAAAAAATATTTAATCTCCTTTCACCAGCTCGCCGAAGCGGCAAAAAGGAGAAAAGTGTTGCCGTCATGGTGCCGAGTGACATTAAAGTCGGCTTCCGCAAAAAAGACTTTTCTCCGATCCCCATGATTCAAAGAAAAAAAGAATGGCGGGAACTGGTTAATCTTATCCAGCAATCCCTCCCCGATTGGAAGATTCAGTTGAAACCCCATCCGGCCACCAGAAACCCGGATGGGCTGCAAAGAATTTTTATCAAAGTCCCCAACACCACTCTAGTCGATCACCAAAGTCCGGCCGAAACAAGCATGGCGAAAGCCGATGCCGTTATCGGCCTGCCTCTTTCAACCAGCACCACTCTTGCTACCGCCGCTCTCCGCTGGCCTAGTCTGCCGATTATCTCTCTCGACACCGAAGAAGAGCTCCTCGGCGACTATTACAAAGATTTTCCGGGGATAGATTACGTCACAACCAAGGATGAGCTGGAGAAAAAACTAAAATTAATTGCCTCTGGCAAATACGAAAAGAGTTTCTCTCCGCCAGCCCCGACGATACCGTCGGGGCCAGCTGGCGGATTGACCGAAGAAGGGTTTAAAAATATCATTGAACTCATTCAATATGTCACAGGTTAAGATCCTAGCTACTCTTGGTCCTGCCTCACTTAATAAAACTACTCTCCAAAAGATGGATGAGTCAGGCGTTGACCTTTTTCGTCTAAATCTCTCTCACACTGCAGTTAAAGACCTCCCACGTCTTATAAAGCAAATTCAGTCCTGGACCAAGAAACCTCTCTCTCTAGACTCCGAAGGCGCTCAGATCCGGAACGCCAAGATGAGAGGCGGCAAACTTGAGATCAAAACCCACAGTATGGTCTCTCTCGTCAAAGCCAACGAGCTGGGTACCGAAACCAAAATCCCTCTCTACCCCATTGACCCGGCAAAGACCCTCCAAGAAGGCGACCTTCTCTACATCGATTTCGGTTCGGTCATCATTCAGATTATCCAAATTAAATCCGGCAAAGTGCTTGCACGGACCCTCTCCGGCGGTATCATCGGCTCCAATAAAGGTGTTGCCATTGATCGGCCGATTGAGCTTCCTCCTTTTACACAGAAAGATCTTAACGCTTTCAAAATCGGTAAAAAATTTAAAATTAATAATTACGCTTTATCATTTGCTACAACGAAAGACGCGGTAAAAGAGCTACGTTCATTTTTCCCCTACCCAATATCGCTTGTCAGTAAAATCGAGAGTATGGCAGGCGTGAGAAACTTGAAAGAAATCGCCAAAGCGAGCGATGCCATTCTAATTGACCGGGGCGATCTTTCCCGCGAGGTCCCTCTCCAAGAAATTGCTCTTACCCAAAGGCATATTCTAAACATCGCTAAAGAAATCAATACGCCGGTCTACGTTGCTACTAATCTTTTAGAAACCATGATTCACGCCGGCCAACCCACTCGGGCCGAGATTAACGACATCACGAGCACATTAATGAGCGGAGCAAATGGTTTAGTTCTTGCCGCGGAAACCGCTGTCGGTAAATATCCGGTTGAGTCCGTCCGCATGATCGCCGGCGTTATTAGGGAAACCGAAGACTATCTCCACCGCCGCGAGAAAAGCCAGCGTTACGACGGCGATCTTTATGACTACTCTTTCACTTTAGTTGAGCCGCACGGCGGCAGATTAGTTCAAAATTATGCCGACGCAGAGATGCAATCCCAAGCATATAAATTACCTAAAGTTGATGTAAGCGAAGAGATTCTTTTAGATGTTACCCAAATCACCGACGGAGTTTATTCTCCTATTCGCGGTTTTATGAATAAACGGGAGATGAATTCCGTCCTGGAAAATTACCGCCTGCCGAATAGCGTCGTCTGGACTCTCCCTATTATTTTCCAGCTCCCCAAGAAAGAAATTACTTTTAAGAAAGGTCAGCACATTGCTCTTGGTCGAAAAGGAGATAAAGAGCGCTACGCAGTAATGGAGGTGAGCGACATCCAAAAAATCAATTTAGAGCAAGTGGCTAAGCAGTGGTTTAGCACAACCGATACTGCTCATCCTGGAGTCGCTCGAATATTCAAATTAGGCGACTATATTGTGAGCGGTGAAGTTTTCCTCCTGAAAAAGCCTCGGCTCTTCCCTGCTTCCTACACTTTAACTCCAAAACAATCTCGACGGATATTTAGAAACTTTGACTGGCGTACTATCGTCGGATTTCACACCCGTAACGTCCCTCATCGCGGGCATGAATTTATTCAAAAAGCGGCGCTCGAACGAGTTAACGCCGATGCTCTTTTTATTAGTCCCGTAGTCGGCCCCAAAAAAGCCGGGGACTTCCAACCTGACGCCATCGTTAATGCCTATCAAATAATGATAGAGAATGGCGTCTACAATCCCTATCCGGTAGTTGTAGGCGCCTTTCAAACTTATTCGCGCTACAGCGGACCTCGAGAAGCGGTCTTCACTGCCCTTTGTCGGAAAAATCTTGGGTGCAGTCATTTCATTATCGGCCGCGACCATACGGGAGTCGGTGATTTCTACGCGCCTGATGCCTCTCAAAAAATCTTTTACGATTTAGGCATTAGAAATATCGGTATTACGCCAATCATGCTGGACGCCGCTAACTACTGTAAGCTCTGCAAAAAAGTAACTGATAAATGCCGCCACGGGGCAAAGTATAGAACTCTCATTAGCGGCACGGCCGCCAGAAAACATCTTTTAAGCGGCAAAAAAATCCCTCGCGAGATCATGCGGCCAGAAATCGCTGGCATGCTCGAGAGTTGGTACAAAAAATCCCCCACCACCCTTTTCGAAAAGTAAGGGATTGACAAACTAATCCCTCCTATATGGGGACTTGCTCTCGTCATTCCCGAAGAGCAATCCTCGGGAAATTTCAAAGTTCTTCTACGGAAACAGAAAGGATGTGACCTAGTTGAAAGCTTTCGAGAGGATCTTGAAGCCCTGGGTCGTAGGGATCCCGATCAAGTAGTACCTCGTGGGGGGGGCACCATCGGGTGCCCCCCCTCCCCGCCCTCCGACTACAGTCGGAGGGCTTTCGTTTTAATATTTCAATAACTCCGTGTTCGTGGTACTATTTCAGTCTCGTTCTTTAACCCTCTCCCCGAAAGGAGAAGCATCATGTCTCGCAGAA
>Ga0209515_10003170_pt1 | contig 23964 bp, 18 predicted proteins | sample Subgroupgradi54m_FD_187454 | JGI IMG/M metagenome (GOLD analysis project Ga0209515, IMG submission 187454) | Subsurface groundwater microbial communities from S. Glens Falls, New York, USA - GMW60B uncontaminated upgradient, 5.4 m (SPAdes)... ... | reverse complement strand
CAGGATTGTAATTTATACTTATCTACGTCTCCTCCAATAATTTTTGCTTTTGTAAACATTTTTCCAAGTAATAATGCGTACGCGCCAATACCACATCCTGCATCAAGTATTCTTTTTGGATTTTTTTTGAGAAGATGGGAGTTTAGAATTTTCTCAAAATATAAACTTCGTATTTGAAATCCGATTTCAGGTATTCCAAATATTAAAATGTACAGTTTTTTTAGCCTGTCTATAAAACTAAGGTTGTTTTTTTCAACATTTATCTTATTTCGATATTTTTCATTAATCTCTCCAAGCGAATGAGTAAGAACATCAATGTGGCTCGCATATTCTCCGCCAAACATATTTAATTATTTCTCCTTGTTTTTTCTAAAAGCTGTAAAGTTTTTTTTGCAGAACGATCCCAGCTAAAGCTATTTGCCCAGTCCATCGCATTTTTACTTAATCTTTCACGAAGATTGCTATTGGTCAAAGTCTCGCAAATTTTTTGAGTCAAGTCTTCTTCGTTTTGCGCTAATAGTCCTGTTTTGTCATGCTGTATTGATTCTGCTAATCCCGGAACATCAAAACTAATGGCAGGTGTTCCGTACGAGTTTGCTTCTATAACTGCTATGCTCCAGCCTTCGCCTATTGAAGGATTTACGAATACCCATGATTTAGAAAGTAATATTTTTTTTTCTTCGTCACTCACAGGGCCCATTACTGTGATTTTTCGGCGAAGTGAGCTTTTCATTGCTAGATCAACAACGTTAGATGCTTCGGTTCCCCAACCGGCAATAATCAACCGTGCGCGCGGAACTTTTGTGATTATCTTTGGCAGTATCTTAATAAGTAAATCAACTCTTTTATATTTCTTGATTCTTCCCAAGTAGAGAATTGTTGGATTTGAGAATTTTTTTATTGGAGCTTTTGTTGCATGACGTAACCCGTTCATTCCGCAATAGACGACAGTTATTCTATTTTTATCAAAGCCAATGTTAATAAGCTGCTTCTTTGTTGTTTCCGAAATGGCTATAACAGGTATGCGTTTGTAGAATAGCGGGAAAATGTATTTTTCTATTACATATCCAATACGATTGAAAGGAGCAGGGAACTCATAAAAAAATTGTTTTCCGTGGATATGATAAACGTAGCTTATTTTGGGAACTCTGCAAAATAATGGAGTAAAGAATGGAATCCCGTTTTCTACATCTATTACAACATCTACTTTGTTTCTAAAGTGCATAAGGTAGTACCATGCTGCCCAAGCATAAAGGCTATACCTTCCGCCTTTTCTGTATATTTTTATTCCTTGAATTTTCTCAAAAAATGGGAGATTTTTTTCCGTATCCTGTCCGCAAAGAATCGTGACCTCATGTCCCATTTTTACCCAACGTGAAGCTTGCTCGAAGATATAGATTTCTCCTCCACCGGACCAGCTGTGTTTTAAATCTCTCCAGTTAAAAATAAGAATTTTCATAAAAAGGAATATAACATTTTACCATATTGACAGAATGCTGTATATTATTAATATATCTATATGACTAAATTGCAAATACTTCTGATGATTTGCGTTCTTTTTGCAGGCTTATTGCTTAGGTTAAATAATTATTCAGTGTATCCACAACGGGGAGCAACCAGCGATGAATATTCTTATTCTTTTCTGGGAGTAAGTTTATTAACAAAGCACGTTCCTATTTCGTGGTCCGCAGTTTCGGCATATAAAAACAGATCTGATTTAACTATTAAAAATTTGTATTTTCCCATAGTTTCTCCATATTTTGATCACCCGCCTTTAAATGGTTTGTTGGTAGGAGGTTGGGCTCTTATCTTTGGGCAGGACACATTTTCAAAAATAGAATTAAGTACCATTCGGTTAGTTCCTATTTTTCTTTCAATGGTGTCATCTGTTTTTGTTTTTGTTTTAGGTTTTCGTTTCTATGGTTTTAAGACAGGCTTATGGGCACTTTTGATTTATTCAACAACAGTTATTTTTGTTATAAATGGTAGAGTAGTCCTTGCTGAAAATTTATTAACACCACTTTTGCTGGGGGCAATTTATTCTTTCTATAGTTTTAGAAAAAATATGACTTTTAAAAAAACAATAGTGATAGGAATATTTTGCGGGTTAGCGCTTTGGACAAAGGAGTTGGGTATAGTAGTTTTTCTGAGCATGCTTTATTTGTTTATTGCGGAAAAAATTAAAATAAAACTTACGGTGGCATTGGTTACAACATCTTTATCTTTTGTACTACTTTATCTTCTGTATGGGGTGTATTATGATTGGGAAGTCTTCAAAGCTGTCGTATCAATTCAATCAGACCGAGTAGTGGGACCCGAAACATTATTGTACTTAACTTCTACTCCTATTATTATTAATAAATTATATTACGATGGTTGGTATTTTCTAGGGTTTATTTCTTTTTTCCTAAGTTTTCTTGATTATAGAAAACATAGATTTATTCTCGTTCCTGCTTTTATATATTTTCTACTAATGATTTTTTCGTTATCGGAAAGAGGAGAAATGGGTTGGTATCTTATTCCTCTTTTTCCCTTTATGGCATTATTCACAGCAAATATTTTGGTAGAAAGTTTGGAGAAAAAGAACTGGGGAATTTTCCTATTGTTAACATTTGTTGGTTTGTATGAAGCTCAGTATTTATTTAGAGCCAACTTTGGTTTGACTTCTACTCAGTTTCGTATAATTCTTATTATGATGTTTTGTCCTTTCCTTCTTGCCTATGCTTTTAAGAAAGAGAAACTTTTCGAAAAATTAGGGAATGTAGCTTTTTACGCATTTATTTTGGGTAACATTCTTCTGACTTACAACTACGTCCACCCAGCATAATGTGTTAAAATGCTTAGTAAATGCGTTTATTATCATTCCTTAAGGAATATAAGCAAGTATTACTTGTTGGTCTTATTCTTTTCATAATTCCATTTTTTTGGCTTAAACCTGGAGAAATGGATTTAGGAGGAGACGCGAATAGATTATATTTTTTCGATCCAATTAATTTTCTCAAATCTACAGCTCTCTATGATATTTCTGGAGAAGGCAAAGGAGCAATAGAACCAAAGTATTTTTATCTTCCATACGTAGGTTTAATAGCGATTCTAAAGCTTGTCTTTTCTTCTACCTTAATAATTAGTCTTTTTAATGGAATAAAACTTGCCGGAGGATCTATCGCAATCTGTTTAATCGTTCGTGAGTTTCTTTTTGAAGCAAGGGGAGCAAGCAATAAAAAACTTATATATTTTTCTTCAATACTGTCTGGGATTTTTTATATAGTTTCATTTAACTCAATTCACATGGATTTTTTCTGGGACAGAGCGCTTTTTACTCACGACCAAATTTTTTTAAATCCTCTAATTTTTTATTTACTCCTTAAATTTTTCCTTACGTATAAATACAAATATCTGTGGCTTGGTTTATTAGTAAGCTTCATCTTCTCAACTAATTTCAGTCTACTTGGATCTGCGCCACCTATGTTTGCTTTTTATCCGTTATCCCTTCTTTTCTTATTTTTTTATATTAAGTTTTTCTCGAAAAAGATAATTCTGTGGAAAGGAATGTTGGTCGGTCTGTTACTTTTTTTAGGCATCCATGCTTTCCATCTTCTTGGAGAAATAGCTTCCTTCTTTGATAAAGGCAGCGTTGCAAATTCTTTGGTTTCTAGCAAAGAAGAAATAGAAGCAGGAGGAGTGCAGTATTTTAGTGCAGTAAGCGCACATGGAAAAGCAATTTTAAACTTACTTCTTCCTTCGGAAAAACGATTTCTCCAATGGACATCTTTACTAGCTCCTTTTATAGTAATTGTTGGTTTTTTATTCAATAAAGAAAGAAAAAAAGAGTTTTTATTTATATCTCTTTTTTTTATAATCACTTTTTTCTTGGTAACTGCAAATATTACACATGCAGGATTCGAATTCTATAGAAGATTATTTTATATTCCGGGATTTGCAATGTTTAGAAATTTCTATACGCAGTGGATGTATATTTTTATATTTTTTTATTCTCTTTTATTTGGATTTGCAATACATAGTATATTTTTGAGGCTGAAGCCATATTATGCAAAGATATTTATCATATTAGTTTTTATTCTTTTAATTATAACTGGAATGCCGCTTTTTTCCGGTGAGCCAATAAATAAGAGTACAATTCGAGGATCAAATAACATCAGAGGTATAATCGTAATGGACCCTCTCTATGAACAAACATTGCAATTTGTCCGCACTCTTCCCGATAACGGGAAAATAATGGTATTGCCACTAACTGATTTCTTTCGTCAAGTAATCTCTGGTAAGGATGAAGGAGCATATGAAGGTCCGTCAACGCTTCTGCATTTAACTAGCAAGTATAGCTTTGTAGGATATCAACACTTTGGATATAAAAATCATATGCCTTATGCAGAAGATATAATGCGATATTCACGGGAAAAAGACTATGATCGTTTGCTTCGCATATTCACAGTGTTGAATATTCGCTATATATTTCATAATACTGACCCAAAAGCATACGAAGAAAATTTTTCGCTAGGTTCTTCTTATGCATATATGCAAACATCAATGCCTAAAACCCAAGACGCTTATAAAAATTTTGTTCAGCAGTTTCCCATCAAAACTATTTATAAAAACGGTCAGTATGTTATTCATGAGATAGATAAGTCCGAATATAATTCAACGATATTTATTCCTCAGGGAATCTACAAAAGCAGCAAACTCTCTTTTGATAAGGAAAAAAATCACTCTGTTTTTATAGATGAAAATACTTGCAGCAAGCTGGAACTTAAAAATCTATGCACAAGTTATAAAAAGCCCAATGTGGATATCAAATTTAGCATGATAAATCCAACGCTGTATTCTGTGAACATACATCAGAATGAGCCCGTAGAATCTATGCTTTTAGTAATGCAGCACACATTTCATAAAGGATGGAAATTGGTTCTTGATGAAAAATATGTAGCGGAAAATTCCCACGTCTTAGTAAATGGATATGCAAATGGCTGGCTAGTTTCAGGAAAAGATATTCCTCAAAATAAGGACTATACGATTTTAATAAAGCTTGATCCGCAAAAATATTTCTGGTATGGTTGGACAATAACAGGCGCATCTCTCGCCATTGTAATTAGTTTATTTATTTTTTCTTTTAGGAAAACTCATGAAAAAAGTTAATAAAAAAACAATCGTCTTAGTTGTCATTTCTCTCCTTCTTTTTATAATTCCATTTTTCTGGCTAAAACCTGGAGAAATGGATCTAGGAGGAGATGGGAATAGGTTATATTTTTATGACCCATTGTCAAATCTAAAAGCGCTTGCAATATATAGCATCGCTCCATGGGGTGTTGGTGAAGTCGCATATAATCAATATTTCCTTCCTTTTCTGATGTTTATAATTTTCTTAAAATCCATATTCAGTTGTCCAACCGTACTTATTGCTATCTTCAATGGATTCAAGCTTTCAGGATCATTTATTTTTGTATTTTTAATTATTAAAGAATTGCTCAAGAAAGAAGAAGGAGAGAAAATCACTTTAGCACAGTTTTGCGCCTCAATATTGGGAGCTCTTTTTTATACATTTTCGCCAAGCGTTATAGAAAATATGAGATATGCATTGTTTACTCATCACCAGGTTTTTTTAAACCCAATGATATTTTATTTTTTATTGCGATATTTAATAACAACTTCCTTCAAGTATATCTGGTTAACGCTTTTGGTTACTTTTATTTTCTCCACGAACTTTTCCCTTCAGGCGCCTCCGCCGTTATTTGCTTTTTATCCATTAGCGATAGCTTTTCTCCTGCTCTACAATTTTATCGTTCTTAAAAAATCGTTTCCTTGGAAAGGTGCAATTGTTGGCATTCTTTTTTTTCTGGGGCTTCATGCATTTCATTTAATTCCGGTTGCAAGCAATATATTTGATAAGGGCAGTGAATTTAATACCAGGGTGTTCGAGAGCAAAGCTGCAATAAATTCAGGACTTGAATATTTTAATGCAACATTGCCGCTGGGAAAAGTAAGCCGAAACATTCTATTGCCTTTGGAAAATCCAACAATTAGTTGGAGTTTACTATTTATTCCTTTATTGGTAATTTTAGGTTTTTTGTCTATGTATAGAAAAAATAAGACATTGTTATTGGTAAGTATTTTCTTTTTTGCAACACTTTTTTTGGGATCAGCTAATATTACCCAGCTGGGAGTAGAAGTTTATAAAAAATTATTTCTTATTCCCGGATTTGGAATGTTTAGAAATTTCTCCGGACAATGGCAGTGGATCTATACGTTTTTCTATGCCATTCTTGCAGGCATTGCAATCTCTTATTTATTCTCCAAGTTAAGGAGAAAATATGCTTACATTATTCTTATTGTAACAGCAGGTTGTCTTTTGGCACGCTCGCTAATTGTTTTTAATGGAGATATTGTTAATGTTTTTAACAGAGGATCGAAAAACGTTAAGGTGGTAATGCGCATGGATCCGCACTATGAACAACTTCTAGCTTACCTTAAAAAAATTCCCAATGATGGAAAAATTTTACATGTACCTTTTACTGATTTTGCATACAACCTGGTTGGTTCCCCAAATGGCGGGGTGTATGTGGGTCAATCAATGGTTTCACTCTTAGCCGGAAGAAATGACTTTTCGGGATATCAAAATATTGATCCTTTCTCCGAAGTGTTTGTAAAAATTTCAAGAGAGAAAAATTACCCATTAATCAAGCAAATGATGTCGTTACTTCAGGTGCGATATGTACTTTACAATTCCGATCCGCTTATTTCCGATGAATTCTTCCCAACATTTCCTTATGGCTACACCGGTGTTCCGGCATCACCCTCCGGCGCATTAGATTTTGTGCATAATATTTCCTACAAAAAAATATATGAAACAGGTCACTATTCTTTGTTTGAGGTAGATAGGGAAAAATATTTACCAAGCTTTTATGCCGTATCGAATTTATTTTTTTATGACACGCAACCAAAATATAATACGCAATACTTCAAGGCTCTATCTTTTTTCCCAACAACCCGAGAAGAGCCCAATAGCGATCCTAGAATAGCGTATGTGGATAGACAAGCATGCAGCAAAATACTTTCAAAAATTATATGTGATAAAAATAATTATAAGCAGAATAATGAAAATATTCAGATCATTTTTCAAAAAATTAATCCTGCAAAATATAGAGTTGAAATAAAAAATGCCACGGGTCCTTTTTTACTTGTTTTTCAAAACAGCTTTAGCCAGCATTGGAAGCTATATCCGAGTGATCCTGGTGATATAAATAATATAACAGATTCATATTATGGCAAAGAAATAATTGAGCTTTTGCCGGAAAATCAGGCGATTGATAAAAAGCCTTTTGAGACAAATGGTCGAAATTCAATATATGATAATGTCCATGTACAGGTTAACGGATATGCAAATGGATGGTATATAAATCCAAACAAATCAGGAGATTTTAGCATGATTGTTGAGATGACCAGGCAAAAATTATTTTACTATAGTTTCGGTATATCGGGAGTTTGTTTATTGATTTTTATTTTGTACGGGATAAAACTTTTAAAGGAATAAATTATGCGTAAATTTTCTTATCTTTTTATACTTTCATTAATTTTGGGGGATGTTTTTCTTTTTACAGAGAGTTCTGATCTTAGAATATTTGGAATATTAATTCTATATGTTTTTTTTGTAAAAACTCTTAAATTAAAAAGTAATGTGACATTTGCTTTATCCTTCATTCTTTTGATATTCGCCTACATACAGTTTCTTTTTTCCAATCCTGTTGTTTTTATTACTCCCGGAGCTCCTAACGCAGAAAAAACAGCTGTTTGGACATTCTTATTTATGGTTATAGGTATAATCCAAAAATGGAGAGAATAAGTCTTTAAAGCGAATTTTTTGCTATAATATATTCTTATGAACAAGATCGTATCTTTCCTAAAGGAAAATAAAAAAACTCTTTTAACGCTTTTTGTTGTTACTATTTTAGCCGATATCCTGTTCTTAAAAAAAAGTTCAGACCTGATTATTTTTAGTATTTTATTTATTTATTTATTTTTTATGAAAATACTTGAGCTTAAGAGTAAATCAACCTTTTTATTATGTCTTGTATTATTAAGCACGATGTTTCTTGGCTATCTATTTACCGGAACCTCGGCATTAACGGAAAAAGCAGCTGTTTGGTTAGTGCTATTTCTGATAATTGGAGTTATTCAGCAATGGAGAGAATGAAAATATCAAGACACACAGTATTACTGCTTCTTGTTTCCATTTTCCTTTTCCTAATTCCTTTTTTTTGGCTGAGGAGTGGAGAAATGGACATAGGAGGAGATTCAAGCAGGCTATATTTTTACGACCCGGTAAAATATCTTCTTAGCAGTACTTTGTACAGCGTGTCGGCATCAGCTTTTGGTTTGGAGACGATCTACTATTTTAATATTCCGTTCGTATCTTTACTCGTAGTTTTAAAGTCAATTTTAGTTTCACCAACACTTCTCATTTCGGTTTTTCATGGATTTAGCATAAGTACAGCATTTATTTTTTGTTATTTGATAATAAAAGAATTAATAATTGGAGAGAATTCGCTTAACAAGAACAAAATTCATTATAGCTCGATTTTAGGAGGATTGGCATATATATTATCACCGGCGCTTATTGACGGATGGGAACATGTTCTATCGCCCCACAATCAAATATTCCTTAATCCTCTCCTGTTTTATCTTCTCCTGAGATACTTTAAAACTAGCAATATAAATTATATTTTTATCACTCTTTTGTTAACTTTTATATTTTCCCCTAGTTTTAGCGTTATTTCTACACCGGCTTTATTTTCATTTTATCCTCTAGCGATATTATTTCTTGTCCTGTATACGAAACTAATAATTAAAAGAAAAATTATAATCAAACATCTTTTATTGGGATTCCTTCTTTTTCTGGGCATACAAGCGTTTCATTTAGTTCCGCAGATTGACAACATCTTTACTCCCGGAAACGTTATTAACTCAACTATTTTTTCCTCCGAGCTAAAGTTAGTTAGGGGATTAGGCTTCTTTAGCGCTGTTGCTCCGAATATTAAAGCAAGTATTAATCTCTTGGGATTTCCTCAAAATAAAGCATTCAATTTTTTTACAGGAATCTTTATAGCATTTCCAGTTTTGGTAGTTGTTTCTTTTATATTTAATAGAAAAAAAACCATACTCTTTACTGCATTTTTCTTTCTTGTTGTTCTATTTTTTGCAACAGCTAATATTACAAATATTTGGTTAGAAATTTACAAAGTTCTTTTTTATATCCCAGGATTCGCGATGTTTAGAAACTTTTACGGTCAATGGCAATTCGTATACGTATTTTTTTACTCGATTCTTTTCGGTCAAGCGCTTTACGTAATATTGAATAAATTAAATAAAATATATACATATTTCCTCTTGTTTTTTTTGACTCTAATTTTGATAATAAACGCAATACCTCTTTTGACTGGCGAATTGGTTAGAAGGCCTCTTTGGCAGTCAAAAGATGTGGTAGAGGTAATGCAAATGGATCCTGACTATGAAAAAGCGCTTTCTTTTATATCTTCTTTGCCTGACGACGGAAAAGTTTTAACTTTGCCTTTGACCGATCCTGGTTATCAAATTGTGGCAGGTAAAAGCCAAGGAGCGTATATGGGTCCTTCGACAATCGCTTATTTGGCAGGGAAAAAAGATTTTTCGGGTTTGGAGGAATTCGATAAATATAAAGATATAGTTTTAAATCTTATAAGAAATAAAGAGTTTGAGGAGCTAAAAAGATTGTTGGGTGTTTTCAGTATAAAATATATTTTCTATAATGCTGATCCTAAAGTATATGAAGATTTTCCCGGTTTCCCATACTTGTATGTTAGAAAATTTTTACCTATAGATACAAAATCTTACAAAGAATTTATACGGGAATTACAGCTTAAAGAAATAAAAAATATCAATAACAAATTTTTTGTTTTTGAATTGCCGGACAACTACTATTTACCACAAATATTTACAGCTAAAAAATCAATAAGTTTTAACAAGCCAATGGAAGAAATACAGACACCGCTCTCTTTAAATGAAAATAATAATAGGCTTGCGATATACAATCGTGGATCTGGATCAATAGCCCGCGAAGTTAAGCTTGACGAGTTATTAATAGATGTCAGAAGTAACAGTTCTCTTTTGGATTTTTTCGTGAGTACAGCAAAGTCTGATTTTGGTTTTCCATTTGCATCTCAGAAAGTGACGTCTCTCATTTATCCCTATATAGTTTTGCGTGAAAAAAGAGAGTTAGCTAGTTATACGCATATAGACAAGACACATATTGACAGAAGGATCTTTCTTGCAGAGAAACGTATTGCAGAATTGGAAAGGTGGGGAAAAGAATTCTCGATAATGGGTAATGTAAAAAGCATAGATAGTCTTAGTAAAACGTGGAAAGAGCCCAATATATGGGAAGCAATAATCTTTAAGAAATATAATTTTTGGGAAGTAAGTTTTTTAAGATATAGAGAGCAAATATATGGTCTCATAGATAGAATCGAAAAGGCTAGCGAGTCTAATCATTCTTTTATAGTTAATAAAGTCAAATTAAGAAGAACAATCAGCTCTGACCAGGATATATTTTATAGAATCATTCAATATGATGAAAAATTATCAAGAGAACAAAAAGTATATCTTTTCAAATTGACCATAGACATGTTTGATTCTATTACAAGTCGCCTACAATTTGAGATGCCGTCCAGTGAAAAAATTGCTTACAGCTTAGACGAATTACCTAAGGGAACATACGATATGTTTATCGAGACAAAACTTACGCAAAATTACGATCAATCAAAAGTGCATGTTATCGCAGGTGATAAAGAATTATCTTTTGATGATTTCCGGCAGGAACATGATTGGCTTAAGGGTCAAAATATTGTCATTCAAGAAAAGACTAAAAACAGACTTACGCTTCTGGTGCCGGAGCTAATTAATCTTACTTCTAAAACCAAGTGGATATCTGTTGAGGAGGGAAATTTAGCAACAGATTCTGCCAGTTTGACAATAAATGAAGCTAATTTAACCGACAAAATTGGATTAATCAGGGAGATATCCAACTGGAATCCGATGTCTTATTATATCGTATCGTTTGATTATATAACGTATGGTAAAACTTTTAAATTATTACTTTATGACAAAGAGTTAGGGAAAGAAGTTCGGGCATCAAAGATTCTTGGAGATGAACTTAGATCTGAGAAATGGAAAACATATGTATCAATTGTTGCTTCAAACAGCGAAGCAAGTTCAGCTTTCATGCAAGTAATCAAGCCAACAGGCAACGATCTTTTTAATGAGATAGAAACACAAAAACACATTACGAGAATTGATATAAGAAATCTTTCGGTAACTCAACTCCCAACCCCCAAAATAGTTTTTAAAAAACAAATCACAAAAAATACTCCCGAGCAACCATTACCTGATATAGCATTTACCAGAATAAATCCAACAAAATACGAAATAGACATAAAAAATGCAATAGCCCCATACACGCTGGTTTTCACAGAAGCATTTAATAGCAAATGGAGATTAACGGATCCAACTATAAAAACAAATAACGTAATGGCTTTTTTCTCCAGATTTATTGCAGGTATTGGAAAAATGACAATAGGGTTTTTTGCAAAAGAAAGTTATGGTAAAAATATATTTCTTAATAAAAAAACATTTGACACATGGGGAAAAGAGGAAGTTGCTAGATATAAGCATTTTCCTGTAAATGGCTATTCTAATGCATGGTATATAGAGCCAGGCGATACTGAAGGAAAGACAGAATATACATTGATTTTAGAGATGGGGACTCAAAAATTGTTTTACAGAAGTTTGGTTTTGTCAATTCTGGTGGTAATCCTATGTGTAATTTTTTTGATAGTCCGTTTGTTAAAACGCATTCCTAATGAAAAATAAACTAAATATATTCTTAATTCTTCTTTTTGGCTGCATATTTACATCGATATTTCATAGATGGTTTTTCCAGGGTGAAATTATTGGAGGGGATTGGCCGTATCTTTTTAAAGAGTCATTAAATAATTATTATTTTTTGGTTCCGTCGTGGAATACATGGCAAGGTAACGGTTTGGGAGGAACGAATCCAATATACTTTTTGCAATCTTTTGAATACATTACTGTTTCCCTAGCAAATATCTTACACATTTCGTGGCCGGTTGTTTATAAAATTTCTTGGTTTGGCCTTTTTATTTCCCTGTCGATATCAACGAGCATTTATTTTATAAATGTTATTTTGGGTAGACTAATGCTCTGGCAAAAATTACTTGCAGCTATTATTTTTACAACAAACACATACATATTAATGCTTGTTGATGGAGGTCAGATGGGAATTGCTTTGTCTTATGCTGTTGCTCCACTTGTTCTTGCAAGATTTATCAAACTGATCGAACATATGTTGGCGTCTAATAAGAATTTTCAATTTTCAATCCGCCAGCTGGCGGACAATTTTCAATTAGCGTTGATATCTGGACTGGCTTTGTCGCTTCAAGTCTTGTTTGATCCCAGGATTGCGTATATAACCATGATCGCAGTCGCAATTTACGCGGCTTTAAATATTAAAAGAAACATACTCAATATTTTACGCTTAATTATTTATACTTTTATAATTCCAGGTCTTGTTACTGTCTTGCTGCATATCTTTTGGATTTTACCTCTCTTAGCTTTTTCTCAAAATCTATATCAGAGATTTGGCGATTCAGATACAAGTATCGGAATGGTAAAATTCTTGAGTTTCTCAACATTTTCTCAAAGCCTGTCAATGCTTCATCCCAATTGGCCTGAAAACATATTTGGTAAGGTTGGGTTTATGAAACCGGAATTTTTGGCAATACCTATATTGGGGTATTTATCATTGTTGTTTATAAGAAAAAATAAAATAATAGACGGAAAAATTTTGTTTTTTGTATTGTTGGGAATTGTTGGAGCATTTCTGGCTAAAGGCACAAATCCGCCGTTTGGAGGAATTTATATATGGCTATTTGGAAATATTCCGGGATTCGAATTATTTAGAGACTCAACCAAATTTTATTTATTGGTTGCGCTGTCTTATTCAATTCTTATTCCTTACAGTTTGCTGGAGATTTCAAACAAAGTATCAAGTATTAAATATAAAGCATTAAATATGCATAATACATACTACATAATACCTGCTACATTCTTGATAGTTTGGGCGTTTTTAATTCATCCTGTGATTTTGGGGCAGTTGAGGGGAACGTTTAAAAAACATGAGGTGCCAAAGGAATATGTGATACTAAAAGATTTTTTATATAAACAACCTGAATTCTTTCGTACCCTTTGGGTTCCCCGTCAAGAGCGTTTTACTTTTTTGTCAAATATACACCCATCAGTTGAAGCAGGTGCCTTATTCGACGCCACAAGCTCTGCGCAAGTGATAAAAGACATGGGAAAGAAAGGATCTCAATATTTTTCAGAACTATCAGTTAAATATGTAATTGTTCCTTATGATAGTTTGGGTGAGTTTTTTCTAACAGATAGAAAATACGATAAGACAATGCCTGAAAACATTTCTAAAAGTTTAGAAGTTATTCCATGGTTAAAAAGAATTGATGGATTTGGCAATATTAAAGTATTCGAAGCCTTATCACCAAAGGATCATTTAAGGTTGGAAAAATCTGGAAAAATTTCTTATAAAATGATTAGTCCTACTCAATATATTATTAATGTTTCAACTGTTCATGACCAAAAACTTATTTTTTCTGAAAAATATAATCCATCATGGGTTGCAAAAATAAAAAATAAAATAGTTAAGTCACAGAAAACTTCAAATAATTTAAATAGTTTTGCGTTGGAAAAAGGTGATTTAGACTTAGAAATTATTTTCTTACAAGATAAAGCTTATGGTTATGGCAGAACAATATCTCTTGCTACATTTTTAGGAGTATTGCTCTTCATTTTTAAATATAGAAAATCTGGTAGCTTGTCGAATTAGCTTAACTTAGCTATAATCAAAAAATGAGAGTTTTAATTACGGGAGCTGCGGGTTTCATGGGAAGTCATCTGGTTGATTTTCTGACAAAAAATAAAGAGCATGAGATTTTTGCCGTTGATGACCTTTCCGGAGGATACCTTAATAATGTTAGTCCAAAAGCTAATTTTACTAAGCTTGATTTAAGAGAACGGGAGAAGGTCGAAAAATATATTTCACAAGTAAAGCCGGAACTTCTTTATTATTTAGCGGCTGATGCCTCCGAAGGAAGAAGTCAATTTACTCCAATAAATTCTACGGAAAGAAATTATCTGGCCTACATGTATACGATTGTTCCTGCTATTAGGTACGGATTAAAAAAAGTTGTACTTACAAGTTCGATGAGTGTATACGGTGCGCAAAAACCTCCATTTTCTGAAGATATGCCCAAAAAGCCGGAAGACATATACGGAATTGCAAAGTCTGCCATGGAAGATGCAACAGAAGTCTTAGCGAAAGTACATAGCTTTGATTATGTTATAGTACGCCCTCACAATGTATATGGCCCAAAGCAGAATTTAGCAGATCCTTATAGGAACGTTATTGCAATTTTTATCAATTGTATTTTGAGTAATAAACGTTTTTATATATATGGAGAAGGAAATCAGAAAAGGGCTTTTACTTACATTGAAGATTTTACTCCGTATTTCGCGAAAAGCGGCTTTAGTAATAGATGCAATGGAGAAGTCATTAATATAGGTCCCAAAGAAGATCATACGATTAATGAGTTAGCAGATATTGTTCTTAATGTTTTCTTTCCGGATGGCAATGTTTCAAAACATCTGAAGCCGCAATATTTTCCGTTGCGTCCTCAAGAGGTTATGGAAGCTTATTGTACTAATGATAAAGCAACAAAACTTTTAGGTTATAAAACAACAGTGGATCTTGAGGAAGGGGTTGTAAAGATGATTAAGTGGGCAAAAGAAAAAGGTCCTCAGAATTTTAAATATTTAGAAGATGGCGTTGAGCTTGCGACTAAAGATCTTCCTCAAACCTGGAGCAAGAAATTGATTTAATATGTCAAAAGTTTCAATTATCGTCCTCAATTGGAATGGTAAAAAATTTCTTAAAAATTGCTTAGACTCACTTAAGGAATTAACGTATCCAAATCTGGAGATTATTGTTGTTGATAATTATTCTACAGACGGATCTCAAGAGTTTGTTAAAAAAAACTACCCAGAATTTACACTATTGGAAAATAAAAAAAACTATGGATTTGCAAAGGGAAACAATATTGGTTTTCATGCATCTTCGGGCAAATATCTTCTTTTTCTAAATAATGACACTGTTGTTAATTCTAACTTTCTAGAGTCTCTAGTTGAAGATTGCGAGAGAGATCCAACAATTGGATGTGTTCAGCCACAATTGAGATTAATGAGCGATAAATCTGTTATGGACCAAATGGGATCTTTTATGTCTTTCCTTGGTTTTTTATATCATTATGGGTATAAAAAGAAATATTCTGATAAAAAATATGGAAAGAAGAGAGAGATCTTTTCAGCAAAAGGAGCATGTATTTTGTTGCCTCGTAAAGTATTAGATGAGATTGGATTATTTGATGAGGATTTTTTTATTTTCTTTGAAGAAACGGATTTGTGTTTTAGGGTATGGCTTTCAGGACACAAAGTTCTATATGAACCAAAATCCTTAATCTATCATGTGGTGGGTGGAGATACCATAGCGTCTGATAAGTATAAATATGAAAGAAGAATATATCTTATATTCAGAAATACAAATTGTTCTTATTTAAAAAATTTTGGAACTCGAAATCTAATCACGGTTTATCCAATTTTTCTAATTGTTCAAATATGTATATTTTTACTTTTCTTAATTCAATTCCGCTTTAATTTATTAAAAGCAATTATAAAAGCTTATTGGTGGAATATTGTAAATTTCAAAAATACACTTAAGAAACGTAGACATGTACAAAATGATATTAGAAAAGTTTCAGATAAAGATTTGGATAAATTTATAAAGTTAACTCCCCGCCCAAGTTATTACTATTATTCCCTTTTCAAAACAACCAAGGAGTATAATGATTAAATGAAAAAAATAAACTCTTGTATTCTGTGCGGATCTTCGGAGTCAATTCTTTTATATTCAGCCTCTGAGAGAATGTTCGGATATGGAGGAAATTTCTTTGTTAAAAAGTGCAGCAAGTGTTCTCTTGCGTTTTTAGATCCTAAGTTGTCAGAATCGCAGCTTAAAAAATATTATCCAAGTAAAGATTATTATATATATAACAGAAGTAGTAAAAAAGGACAGATAGAAATTATAAGAGAATATCTTATCGCTCATTATTATTCTCCTAATTTTTTAAGCTTACTTATCACGGCATTTACAAAAAATGTTCCGGCAATGCCATCTTATATAAAAAATGGAAAAATTCTTGATCTTGGCTGCGGAACGGGTGATACTTTAGTGCTTTTGAAAAAATTGGGATGGGATGTCTATGGTATGGATATAGAAAAAAATGCAATTGCAACTGGGAAAAAACGAGGATTGAATAATTTAGAACGTGGAACATATAGAGACCTTGATAAATATCCGGATAATTATTTTGATGCGATAAGACTCTATCATGTAATAGAGCACTTAGATGATCCATCGCTTTGCTTAAGTCTAATAAGAAAAAAGCTTAAAGATGGAGGGGAATTAATCATGGGGACGCCGAACATGGAGAGCTGCATAAGTAAGATATTTAAATCTTACTGGTACAATTTGGATTCTCCAAGGCATCTATTCATCTTTTCGCCCCGTACTCTCAAAAAGTTGGTTGAAAAAAATGGTTTTTCTGTAAAGAAAATAGAGTTTTGTTCAGCCGGAGGAACAGTTGGAAGTATCCAGTATTTCATAAACGACATATTTGATAAAAAAATAGACTTAATACATAAATTCCCCATGATTGTTTTATTTTATCCGCTTGAATGGGTTTTGGACAAATTCTATTTAGGCGACGTTTTTACCATAAGAGCATCAAAAAAATGATATTTTTATGTATAATATACGGAATAATATGATTAGTATTGTTGTGCCTTTATATAACGAAGAAGACAGCATAGAGGAGCTTTATAGGGAAATTGCCAAATCTTTAAAAAATCATAAATACCAAATTTTGTTTATCGATGATGGGTCGGTTGATAAATCATTGAAAATCTTAAGGGAAATTGAAAAAGAAGATAGAAATATAAAAATATATTCTTTTAGGAAAAATATTGGTAAAGCAGAAGCTCTTACTTTTGGCTTTCAGAAAGCACAAGGTGATTATATAATAACTCTTGACGCAGATTTGCAGGATAAGCCAAAGGAAATAGTCAAGCTTATTAATAAAGCAGAGGAAGGGAGTTGGGATGTTGTTTGCGGATGGAGAAAAAAAAGAAAAGATCCGATAAGTAAGGTTTTCTCATCCAAGCTTTTTAATTCTATAGCCTCTTTTTTCTGGGGATTAAAACTGCATGATTATAACTGTGGTTTAAAACTTTATTCTAAAGAAGCTGCGAAAAGTCTAAATCTTTATGGTGGAATGCATCGGTTCATTCCTCTTCTGGCTCATGATCAGGGTTTTACCGTAACTGAAGTTGAAGTGGAAAATGATAAAAGAAAATATGGTAAATCAAAATATGGATTTTCTAAAATCTGGAAAGACCTACCCGACATATTTACAATGCTTTTTTTGAGTAAATACCGTAAGAGACCATTTCATTTTTTTGGAGTGGCAGGTGCATTCCTGGTCTTAATAGGTGTTGTGATATTGGGATATCTTGCTTACCTTAGAATATCAGGAGAAACCATTGGTCAAAGACCGCTTTTGTTTTTTGGCATGCTTCTAGTAATTAGCGGTTTTCAGTTGTTTTTTACGGGATTTTTAGCAGATTTGATTATAAATATGTCCCACAAACAAAAAAAGGAATTTTTACTTAAATATCCAAGTGTCAATCAATAGGGTATTATTTTTCCCCTAGAATAGTTATCCAAGGAAAAGCTAGTTTTATTTTTTTCATTTCTATCCCATTTTGCTTGAGATATTTTTTGAAGCTCAAGATATTCCAATGATTTATATGTTCAGGATCATTGCCTAATCTTGACAAATTTTTACCGCGTAAAAAATTACTAAGCAAAAAAAATGGTTCATTTGGTACGCTTACAATTAAATATTTTTTTGACACTCGTAGCATTTCTTTGAGTGCTTTGATTGGTTCTTCTAAATGCTCAAGGACTTCCGTGCATATTATTAAATCAAAAGAATTATCTTTGTAGGGAAGCTCATATACGCTTCCTTGTTTGATATTTAAATTAGGGAAAAGTTTTTTACCATACGATATGGCATCTTTTGAGTATTCAATTCCCTCAATTTTTTTACCTACGCCGCTTTTTAAAAGTTCCTCCATTGTAAATCCTTCTCCGCACCCAGCATCAAGTATTGACTCTGCTTTTAAGGGTTTGGCTAAGGCAATTAGGGAAGAATAAAAATTATTAATTAAGAATCTTTGGATGAGGTTTTTACTAGTGTGTTTAACAAAGTTGGTGGGGAGTAGTGTCTTTGTCATTTAACAGCTTTTGTGTAATAATTCATTATAAATAATACGAAATGAAGATACAAGACATAGCCTTTTTTGTTGTTCTGGCTTTATTAATACTAAAACGGCGTCCGAAATTAATGGCTGCTTGCGGAATTTCGTGTCTTTTATTATCAATTCCTCTTTTTTCTTTTTGGGTTTTTTTTACAGCAGAAAGACTTACATGGTACGCCGGCGGATTTTTTCTCCTGGCAATAATTCTCTATTTTAAAAATGAGCGATAGGGAAAAAGTTTAATATGATAAAATGAAAGAGGAAATAAATAAATCCGAAACAATTATGAAGGCAAAAGGTTATTCCTTATGGCTCATGCCAACAGGCGAGGCATATGATAAGCTCTCAGGTCTTATTAAAAGACTTGCGAACGAATATAATGCCCCATTCTTTGAGCCTCATGTTACCTTACTTGGTGAAGCTATGCAATCAAATGAGGATGTGTTAAAAAAAGCAGAAAAACTTGTTTCAGGACAAAGACCATTTCCAATTACTCTCAGCACTGTTGATTATCAAGATTTCTATTTCAGAACGCTCTTTGTAAGAGCAGAGAAAACAGACCAATTACAAGCATTACACGATTATGCTAAAGAGGTATTCGAGATGCAAGATATTCCTGATTATATGCCTCACTTAAGTCTTATGTACGGTAATTTCCCTCAAGCAGTTAAGGACAAAATAATAGAGACTATTGGAAGAGATCAAGCAATGGTATTTACGATTAGCGCTATACATCTGTTAAAAACAAATGGAGAGGTTAGTGCTTGGCATAAAGTAAAAGAATTTCCTCTGGGCTGATCTGCGGAAAATAGCTAGAATCTGCTACAATTAAGAGATGAAGATTGGCATAGACATATCGCAGATTGCATATGGAAATACAGGGGTAGCAGGTTATCTTAAAAATTTGATTGACGCACTTTTGAGAATAGACCAAAAGAATGAATACGTACTTTTCTTTTCTTCACTAAGAAGAAAATTTCCAATACCCAACGCTCAATTCCTGATCAATTCAAAATTTAGCATCAAGAAGTTTAAGTTTCCTCCGGTTATTTTGGATTTGCTTTGGAACAGATTGCATATAGTTCCTATAGAATGGCTTATTGGTAATGTCGACATTTTTATAACCTCGGATTGGACTGAGCCGCCGACAATCAAAGCAAAAAAGGCGACTATCCTATACGATCTTATTGTTTATAAATACCTCAATGAAACCGATAAGAAAATAGTTGAGGTTCAAAAAAAGAAGTTGGAATGGGTTAAAAAAGAATCTAAAATGATATTTTGTATTTCGGAGGCAACAAAAAAAGACGCAATGGAGATTTTGGGGATCGAAGAAAAACGCTTAAAAGTTGTCTATCCAGGAGTTTGATGCTATGTTGATTGGAATAAACGGGTACGAGGCAGTAATTCCGAGGTTTGGGTATGATCAAAAAACAGATCTACCGGCAAGAGTAGGAAGCGGAGAGTACTGCTTTGAACTTCTTTTAAATTTAAACAAAATTGATAAGAAAAATAGCTACATAATTTATCTTCCCCAGAGCCCAACTTCAGATTTGCCAAATGAATCTAGTCGTTGGCACTATAAGATAGTGAGACCTCGGACAATGTGGACGCTTGTTGGACTTTCTTTGGAATTTTTGCTCAGACGTTCAAAGCCTGATGTTTTTTTCTCCCCCACTCATTATTTGCCTATTTTTGCCCCAAATAAATCAGTAATTTCCATTCTGGACGTTTCTTATGTCAGGTATCCTGCGCTTTTTCGCAAATCCGATCTTAACCAATTGACAAAATGGACCAGATATTCTGTAGGAAAAGCAAGGCAAGTCTTTACAATAAGTAAGAGCAGCAAAGATGATATAATTAAGGAATACGGGATTGCGGAAAGTAGAGTTGTGGTTACCTACCCTGGTATTAAATCCGAAATCCGAAATCCGAAATCCGAAACAAATTCAAAATTCAAAATGCAAAATTCAAAATTATTGGATAGGAAATACGGAATTGGAGGACAATACATCTTGTTTGTGGGAACATTACAGCCGAGAAAAAATGTAGCTCGTTTAATTGAAGCTTTTAGTCGCATTGAGCGAAGTGACATTTCGCTGATAGTCATTGGAAAAAAAGGCTGGCTATACGAGGAAATTTTGGAAGCTCCAAAAAAGTTTGATATTGAAGATAAGGTAAAGTTCCTGGATTTTGTTCCGGATGAAGATTTGCCAGTTTTTTATAAAAATGCAGTCTGCTTTGTCTTGCCAAGTCTTTATGAGGGTTTTGGATTGCCAGTACTTGAGGCAATGAAATATGGATGTCCGGTTGTAACAAGCAATGTCTCATCCCTTCCTGAGGCTGGAGGAAATGCAGCTTTGTACGTTGACCCCGAAAGCGCAGATGATATTGCCGCAAAAATTGAAAAAGTTTTAAACGATGAAAAATTAAGAAAAGATATGATTGAGAAAGGATATAAACAAGTAAAAAAATTCAGCTGGGAGAAAACTGCAAGAGAAACGCTTAAAGCGCTGGAAGGATTAATGATTAATGATTAAGGATTAAGGATGAAAAGAATTATTCGTCGAATTAATACGATTATCTTAGAATTTGAAGTGATGGCTCTTCATTTGATTGGATTTGTTCCTTTTCATTGCATTCGTCGTTTTTTTTATCGGTTAGGAGGAATGAAAATTGGTCAAGGATCAACAATTCATATGGGCGCCAAATTTTACAACACATTTAATATCGAAATCGGAGAAGATTCAATTATCGGTGAAGACGCTGTTTTGGATGGAAGAGATAAGCTTACTATTGGTAATCACGTAGATATTGCAACGGATGTTATGATTTATAATGCCCAGCACGATGTCAGAGATCCAAGTTTTCGCGCAATTTGCGCCCCGGTTGTTATAGAAGATTATGTTTTTATAGGTCCTAGGGCCATTATTCTTCCTGGCATAACAGTTAAAAGAGGCGCAGTTGTTGGAGCGGGCGCTGTTGTCACAAAAGACGTTGAGGAAGGCTCAATTGTGGGAGGTGTACCTGCAAAAAAAATAGGGGATCGAGGAGTAAAAGAGTTGAATTACCGACTTGGCCGCGCCGCTTGGTTTAGATAATAAATGATTAAACTTTCCATAGTCACTTTGTCTTACAACACAAAAGATTTAACGCTTAAATGCCTTGAGTCGGTAAGAAATCAATACGAAAATGAATTAGAAAAAAAAGAGCTTGAAATAATAGTTGTAGACAATAATTCATTGGATGGATCGCCATCTGCAATTTTCAATTTGCAATTTCCAATTTCCAGCTTACAACTAATTAAAAATAAAGAAAATGTTGGATTTGGAAGGGGCGCCAATGTTGGAGCCGCGGCTGCGAAGGGAAAATACATTCTTTTTCTTAATTCTGATACGCAAGTTTTGGATAGGGGTTTTTTGTCAATGGTTGATTTTCTAGATAGAAATCCCAAGGTTGCTATTCTGGGAGGGAAACTTGAGAATAATGACGGATCCATTCAGCGATCTTGCGGAAAATTTTATAATCTTTTTAACCTTTTTATTATGCTCTTAGGTTTGGAAAGACTGGGCTTTTTGAGATCTAGTCCAAATAAAATTCAAAAAGTAGATTGGGTAAGCGGCGCTTGTATGATGGTTAATCGAGAAATTTTTAAAAAACTAACTGGATTCGATGAGAAGCTTTTTATGTATATGGAAGATATGGAAATTTGTTTTAGGGCAAAAAAACTTGGTTTTTCAACCTATTTTTACCCTTCTCTTAGATTAAAACACAAGTCTTTGGGAAGCAGCAACAGAACATTTGCTATAATTAACATTTATAAAGGTATTTTGCATTTTTACGCAACACATAAAAGCTATCTGGAATATATAGTTGCAAAAACCTTGTTAATTCTGAAGGCAGAAATTTTGATCCTGATTGGATTTTTGACGTTTAACTCGGCGTTAAGAGAGAGATACAAAAAAGCAATATCCTGAGCTTATGAAGATTTTAAAATGGATTTCAAATAATTTTTTGTTCGCTTTTACGATTTTTCTTCTTGCATTTATTCCTCTTTATCCGAAGATTCCACTTCTGGATGTACAGCATACATGGGTGTACGTTAGAGTGGAAGATTTTGCTGTAGCCCTCGCTGTTCTTATTTGGATTATTTTACTTTTACTTAAGAAGGTTACTCTGAAAACACCTTTAACAATTCCGATAATGTTTTTTTGGATTATTGGAGGGTTAACAACGCTTCATGGCGTCTTGATACTTTTTCCTACACTTTCCGACGTCTTCTCCAATGTAGCATTTTTAAGTTTTTTTAGAAGAATAGAATATATTTCTTTGTTTTTCATTGCTTATGCAAGCATCAAAGACAAAAAGCTCATATCTTATGTGGCAGCTGCTTTGGCTATCATTCTTCTCATGGTTGTGGGATATGGTTTTGGGCAAAAGTTTTTGGGATTTCCGGCTTATCTGACGATGAATGAGGAATTTGCCAAAGGAATTCCTATACAGCTCTCTCAATTGTCCCGTGTCCCTTCAACGTTTGCAGGCCATTATGATCTGGCTGCATATTTAGTTCTTGTTATTCCTATTCTTGTCAGTCTGGCTTTTGGATTTAAAAACATAATCTTGAAAATTTTCTTGTTGATTGCTGCTTCTTTGGGTTTCGTTCTTCTTTTCATGACTGTATCCAGAGTTTCTTTTTTCGTTCTTTTACTTTCTCTGCTGATGCTGTTAATTCTTCAGAAGAAAAAATTGATTATTAGCCTTCTTTTGGTTTTAACTTTGGCGCTTTTGATTTTTTCTCCAAGCCTTCTTCAGAGATTTAAAAGCACAGTATCAGAAATAGATGTTTTGGTTGACGCAAAAACAGGGGGAGCAATAGGTCAAGTTAAAGAAGTGCCTGCGGCATATTTCAAAGACAAAGTTATTAAAAAAGTGCCGATTTCCAACACAGATGTTTTAAATGCAAGCGCTTCGGCAACAGTGCCTTTCTCCCTGATTCCTCCAGTTGCCTCTCTTGTTATAGAGGCAAACAGTTCAACTGGAGAAAGTCTGCCGCAGGGAACAAGCTATGTAAATCTTCCTCTGTCACCTGTTATCAAAAAAGTAGATGAATATTATTATCAAAAATTAACTACTAATGCCGGAGTGGGATCGGAAGAAATAAGTGTTTTTTATGGGGATTTTTTGATTAAAAAAGCAAAAGCGTATGACCTTTCTTTTACTACAAGATTTCAGGGAGAATGGCCAAAGACATTTGAAGCATTCAAGCGGAATATTTTTTTAGGAAGCGGTTATGGCTCAGTTAGTCTTGCTGTTGACAACAATTATCTTCGTATTTTGGGAGAGTCGGGATTATTCGGACTTATTTCATTTTTTTCAATTTTTATAATCGCCGTT
>Ga0209515_10003169_pt1 | contig 23966 bp, 14 predicted proteins | sample Subgroupgradi54m_FD_187454 | JGI IMG/M metagenome (GOLD analysis project Ga0209515, IMG submission 187454) | Subsurface groundwater microbial communities from S. Glens Falls, New York, USA - GMW60B uncontaminated upgradient, 5.4 m (SPAdes)... ... | reverse complement strand
GAGCTGGCCGAGCAGGCCAGGCCGCGGCGGGCGCGCTCGACGGCCTCGTGCAGATCGCTGCCACCGAGAGCCTGCTGCGCCGCGCGCGCGTACCAGGCCCCGGCGCGCATTGGTTCACCGCCGCGCTCGAAGTGCTCGCCGAGGGTCATGGCATCGGTCTCGCCGCTCCGCTCGAGCCACTCACCGGTGAGGCGATGCCCGAGCTGGCGATCCTCCGCAGTGAGCATGGCATAGGCGGCCTCGCGCAGGAGGCCGTGGCGGAAGCTGTACTCGGGCTCGTCGGCGCGCCGCGACACGGTGCGCTGCATGAGCCATTCCTTCTCGACCAGCTGCGCCAGCGACGTGGCCAAGGACGCGTCGTCGGCTTCTACCAGCATACGCAGCGCGCCCGGCCAGAAGGAGTCACCGAGGACGCTGGCGGCGCGCAGGACGCGACGCTGCTCGGTACGCAGACCCTCGAGGCGCGCGCCGATCATCGCCAGCACCGTGCCAGGGTTCTGCTCGCCGTTGGACGCGCCCCGGATCAGCTCCTCCAGGTAGAAGGCGTTGCCCCCGGCCTGATCGACCACGCGCTGCACCAGGGTCGTGGTCGCGGCCGCGCCGAGCGTATCCTCTGCGAGCCGGCGGGCAGCCCGCTCGGTCAGGGGCCGGAGCGGGAGCACCTGCAGGTCGCGCTCGGCCCAGAGGCCGGGGAAGAGCTCGTGCACCTCGGGGCGCGCCAGCGCCAGCACCATGAGCGGACGGCGCGCGAGCGTGCCTAGCGACGCCTCGACGAACTTCACGGTGGGCAGGTCGCCCCAGTGCAGATCTTCGAGCACCAGGATGACCGGTCCGTCCGCGCACTCCGCGGCGAGCAGATCCTCCCAGGCGCGCCGCAGCTGATCGCCCATGATCGCGGTGTCGTTGCGGGCGGCGCGCAGCTGTGGGCTGTTCTCGTCGGAGAACGGCACGCCGCACATCTCGCCGACGAACTCGGCGACGCGGTCGAGGTCGGCACCGGTCAGGTGGCGGCCCAGGCGCGCGTGTAGCTTGCGCCGACTGGTGCGGCCGGGCTCGCCGCGCTGCAGCTTGGCCTCGCGGCGGATCATCTGCGCGAGCAGCGCCAGCGGCGTGCCCGCCGACATCGGATCGCCGCGCCCGATCCACACCTGCACGCCCGGCTCGCTTTCGCGCACGCGCTTGACCAGCTCACCCCGCAGGCGCGACTTTCCCACGCCCGCGGGCGCGGTGATCAGCACCGCGTGCGCCACTGGCTCGGCCACACATTCGGCGAAGAGCCCGGCGAGCGTCGCCAGCTCGCGCTCGCGACCCACGAACGGCGTCGGTTTGCCGAGCAGCGTGCGCTCACCCTCGCGGTGCTCGGAGAATCCGCACAGGAGGATGCCGCCGTCGGTGACGCCGAGCTCGAACCGTGGGTCCAGCAGGCCGGCCGTGACCTCGTCGAGGTGGACCGGCGACGACGCGGGCAGCCGCGGCGCGTTGGCGAGCGTGGTGCGCGTGTCGGGCGCGACGTGGACGCTGGTCAGGCCGGGCGGTTCGCTGCCGATGCGCGCGATCAGGCCGGCCGCCTCGTCGATGGCCTCACCGATGGGCAAGCGCTCCGAGGCCCGGCCGCGCCCGGTAGTCAGCGCGACCTGCATGTCGGGCAGCATCGTGCCGATGCTGAGCGAGCAGCGGGCGGCGCGGGCGACCAGGTCGGTGGCGGAGCCGGCGCCACCCAGGGTGACGATGATGGCGCCGCCGGCGATGCGCTCGAGCTGGCCGCCGAAAGCGCGCACCGCCTCGAAGATCGCCTTGTGCGCCTGATGATCCTGGTCAGGGACGGTGGTGCAGTCGGCCAGATGGATCTCGTCCATGCGGCGCGCCCGGTGGGCAGCGAGGATCACACACATGACGTGCTGCTCGCCGCGCCCGAGGCCGCGCTCGGCCGCGCGCACCGGCACGGGCACATTCTCGAGTTCGGCGATCTCGGGCGCGAGTGCGCGCAGCTCGGCGAGGAGCTCCCCGGCATCGTTCGGGCGCTGGCAGGGGTCCTTGTCGAGCAGGCGGTCGAGCAGTGCGTCCAGCGCGGGCGGGACCTCCGGGCGCAGCTCCGACGCGCGCGGCGGTTCCTCGACGAGGATCTTGGCCAGCACCGCGAAAACGTGGTCGCCCGAGTAGACCGGCCGGCCGGTCAGGCACTCGAACAGCACGCAGCCGAGCGAGTACACGTCGGCGCGCGCGTCGACGTCATGCAGCCCGCGCGCCTGCTCCGGCGCCATGTAGCCGGGCGTACCGGCCAGCTCTCCCGAGCGGGTGACGCCTCGCAGCTTGCTGGTGCGCGCCAGGCCGAAATCGAGCACCTTCACGCGGTCGGACTGCCCACTCTCGCAGAGCAGGTTGGACGGCTTGAGGTCCCGGTGGATGATCCCGTGCTCGTGCGCCATGGCGAGCGCCTCGGCCACGCGCGCGACCAGGTCGATACTCTCGGAGATTCCAAGCGACCCACGGTACAGCCGTTCGGACAGTAGCTCACCATCGAGCCACTCCATCGCCAGGTAGGCGTCGCCCTCCGCGGTCTGTCCGTGCGCGACGTAGCGCACGATCCCGGGGTGTTGTAGCTCGGCCAGCACCGTGGCCTCTTGCGCGAAGCGGGCGTCCGCTGCCGCGTCGTGCCAGCGAAGTACCTTGAGGGCGACCTTCTCCGACGTTTGCAGGTCGACAGCAAGGTGGATATCACCCATGCCGCCGGATGCCTTGCGACCCTCGACACGGAATCGTCCCGAGACGGTGGAGCCGCGATCCATGGCTTACAAAGGTATCGCAGCCACGGCGGAAGATATGTCGAATCGAGACGCGTGTGGCCAGAAGCTCCGTCACGGTGGTGCGATAGACCCGCTCGGCACCACGTTCTGGTCCAGCCGGAACAGAATCTTCGCATTCTACCGGTGCTTCAGGCGCACCAGCCGGGCGTACTTCTCCGGTGGTGTGAGGGCGAGGCGCGCGTTCGGTGCCGCCCACCCACTCACCGCCTTGCCAGGATATGCAGCTCTCCGGTCGCGGGGCTGGAAGCATCGCGCTCGTGGCCGAGGCCGTGCAGAGTCGTCCCACGGCGCCAAGACGAAGCCCTGAAGAGGCGTCCATTGCGGTCCAGCGGTCGGCACCGCACGCGCAATCGCTAACCGCTACGGTTGGCAGGACTCTCGCCCTTCGATCCAGCCGTGCGCCAGGTGGAGCACACGCGCGTTCTCCGGGACGTGGCAGGAAGCTCTCGCGCACACCCACCTCGCGGATGCGCTCGGCCATGGCCAGCACGCGCTCGCGTGCAAGCGCGATGGCGGCGCGCGCGCCATCGACGTCGCCCGCGGCGTGGAGCGTCTCCGCCCAGATCAGCCGCAACGCCAGCTCACCATCGGGGATACTGCCGCCGTCACGCGCGAGCAGCTCCATGGCCGCGCTGGCGGCCTTGCGTGCGTCGGTGCTCTTCCAGGTAAAAGGCGTTGCCCGTGCAGCGCCCGGAGTCACACAGCATCCATCACGAGCGCGGGCTGATGCTCGCCTTCCGTGACGTTACTGGGCAGCCAACAGAGGCCGCCCGCTCGCGCGGTAACGGCGGCGAGAGCGGAGCGTACGTATGAGCGAGGAAGTTGCTCACTCACAGTGAACAGCTACGACTCTGCGATTGCCGACATCAAGCAGAGCCTGGGCTTCGTGCCGGAGTTCCTGGCCAAGTTCCCCGCCTCGGCGCTGCCGGGCGCATGGAAGGAGTTCAAGAACGTCGAGGCGTCACGCGACACTGCGATTGCGCCCAAGTACAAGAGCCTCATCGGCCTGGCGGTCGCGGCCCAGATTCCGTGCAAGTACTGCATCATCGCCGACACCGAGTTTGCGCGCGCGGACGGCGCTACCGACGCCGAGATCGGCGAGGCGGTGGCCATGGCGGGTCTCGTCCGCCACTGGAGCACCTGGCTGAACGGCACGCAGGTCAGCGAGACCACCTTCAAGAAGGACGTCGACGCCATCGTCGCGGGCGCCAAGAAGGCGCAGAAGTCCGCCAGCTTGAAGTAGTCGAGGCTGCAATCGCCCACACGCGCCCGTGCTCACAAGAACTGGGCGCGTCGAACCAAGGAGATCCGGTCATGTTCATCGCGGCATGGATGTTCGACATGAAGTGGGGAACGCGTGAAGAGACGGTGCGGCTCATGAAGGAGTTCGAGAACACCGAGCAGAAAGGATGGAGATCCAGGAGCACGCGCGTCCTGGTCGGCTCGATCGGCGCACCCGAGTCGAGGGTCGTCGTGGAGCACAGCTTCGAGTCGCTGGCGGATCTGGAGGCGTCCTGGGAGGCCCTGCACAAGAACGCTGACAACTTCACACACTGGGTGAGCCAGGCGAAGAACGTCATCCTCGACGGTAGCCCGCGCTGGGAAGTCTATCGGGTGGTCGTGGAGCGCTGAGGAGGCCGCGCTCACCCGCGAGTGGAGTACCGTCATCGACGGCGCCAACCTCGATGAGGCGGCCTTCCGCAAGGAGATCGACGGCGCCGTGAAGTTCATGGCAAAGCAGCAGGCTCAGGCCGCCAAGCAGAAATGGTCCGCAAGGCGCTCCTGCCCGCCCTAACGAGCGCCGCCCCGGCGCCGCAAGAGCTCGATCGTCACATGGATCGCGGCATCGCTCATGCAGGCGGGCCGAGGCGACCAGCGAGAGCAGGTTGCCGGCGGCCTGGGCGTGGTCATCGCTGCCGACGAAGAGCCAGGCCTTACGGCCGACAGCGACGCGGCGAAGCTCGCGCTCGGCGCGGTTGTTGGTCAGCCACGCCTTCGTCTACTGAATCCCACTGGCGATGTCGACTCCCATTCGCGACGACATGGACCGAGCCAGCACGAACGGCCCAAGCCGCCCGACAGACGCCAGCGCCGAGTTGCGTCCACTCGCACGCGCCGGCCGCGGGCCGGCAACGCCCGCCAGCCCCCATTCGAAACCGCTACATCTTCACGCCGCTTCCACGCGGTCGCAGTACGCCTCGATCGTCTTCTTCCACATCGGGCGATCCGTGCACCGCTTCTGATGCGCGAGCACGTTCGCGTGCGGCTTCACGAGACTCTGGTCGGTTCCGCCGCTGATCACCTGCGTCATCAGGATAGGGGTCGGTAGTGCACTCCGCCGCGACGAAGTCGTAGGCGCCGACTTCGACCAGGGAGACCCAGCCCAAGAAGGACTGAACATCTACACAGCCAGCCTCGCGTCGCTCCGATCACAGGGTCTGGAGCGGGTGGTCGCGATGGCCGGCCGTGGAGCGACGAGGAATTGCCCGCCGTTCAACCACAAGGAGTACGGCAGGCGGCTGGGCGGTGATCGTGCGCGCGCGCGCCGATGCGCCGGGCGAAGCGGCTCCCGCCCCGGCTGGGGAGCCGGTGCCCGCCGCACCCGCGCCGTAGCCAATGTGCTCGGCGCACTTCTCTGATTCGCGCGCCGCGTAGTACGTGCTCGTCATGTCCATTCGACTGCTCGTGCTCACACTGGCGACCTGCCTGGCGGCGGGTTGCTACACCGCGATGCCCAAGGGGCCGCTCAAGCTCAAGCCTCGCTTCGATCGTAGCGGCGTCTACGACCCGAACGTCAAGGCCACGCCCATCGTCGCGAGCCCCGACGACGTGAAGATCTTCTACGGCACCTCGCCGCCCGGTTTCACGCTGAAGGAGAACGAGCTGGCCGTGGAAGCCAGCTTCTCGCACCAGATCCTGGGCACCATCAAGGTCGAGTACGTGGAAGGCTTCTGCTTCAAGGGCGGCGGGACCAAGGCAGACGTGATCCACTACATGCAGCGCGCGGCCTTCGAGAACGGTGGCAACGCCGTGATCTACGCCCACTCGGCCCTCCCCGATGTGCAGCCCAAGCAGGATGAGGTCTGCAAGCCGTACGACGAGCAGAACTTCGGCACCGGGTGGGTGGTGGTGCTGAAGGACCCGGCACTGGGCGCAGCGCCCGCCCCCGCCGCGCCATAGCCGCGCCTATCGCTGCGCGACCGTCGTCGCGCGCCGCGCGCAGGTCGGCGCGCTGCGTGCGGAACGCAGGCTGCTGCAGCATGCGCGGCTCGGGCGTGGTCGCCGACGCAGCCCCCTCGATGAAGCTGACGAGCTGCAGGCCCTTGGTGAGTCTTGCGGCCGAAGCGCGCGGTATCGCCCGCGGGCCGGCCCCGGGCGTCCGAGGGGAAAACGTGCCCGGATCCATCCTATTTCAGGCTCCGGACAGCCGGGCTGCGCAAGGCGTTCGACGAGGGCTGCCTGCGCGCGGTGCCGTGCCTCGAGATCAGTTGTGTTCTCATCGTCGAGAATTGTGGCGCGCAGTGGTAGGCCCCGGTCGGGACCCGGGCTGAAGATCAATTGGACCCTGGGTGACCACTCGTCGACGAGCTGGCTGAACGAGCAGAGAAGCCTCGCGCCAGGTGGCGTGCGCAGACGAGCGAACGCCTGCCGCCCACCGGGCGCATCAAGTGCTGCATCCGCACCGCGACGACCCGTTCGCACGTGTGCCCCATCGTTCACATGCCGGACGTGATGACGCGGAGTTGGCGCTGGATCGTTGATTGCACCATTCGTCGGTTCCTGTCCGAAGTGCTTCCAACGAACGGTGCAAAGTGAAGTTCAGCTCGCCTGGTTCTCTGATCGTGCTCCTTGTTCTCCGCTCTCTGCAGCCAGCGTGACCACGAGCTCGTCCGGCATCACGACGACGAGCGCCGAGGTACGGCCGGCTCCGCCCGTGACCATTCGCACGTTCAACGCACGACCAGGGCCGCTTCGCCGAGCGATCTGGCCCACCCATGCGGGCCATCGACGCACCGCTCCAGAGATGTTTTCTCGACGAATCGCTCGGCCCATCGATACCGCGGTGCCGCCCCTCCCCATTTCACATCATGAAACGCTGCGTGACCAACCTCGTTCCTCGGACACGCGCTCGTGGACCGAGAATCCCACCACGTGCTCCGCCACCAAATTCCGAGGCGAGACGTTCGCGGGTGGTCGGGCATGCCTGCTGACCGACTCGCCGTGCAAGCCCGGATGCCGCCGCATCGCCTGCCGACGCGCAGGCCAGCTCGAAAGAATTCGCCAAGGGCGGTTCGCGATTTCGCAGTCGCAAGCGAAACCCTGCGCCCGTTTCTCACGTATCTGTCGTCGTTCCAAACCGTGAAACATGAGCGGAACAGAAGTGAGAAAGCAGACAACAAAGACAACCGGCGGATCGAAACAGCGAAGTGAAACAGCAATGCAAACCGAAGCGGCGAATCAGAGGCATCTCGTCATGTTCAATAGCGGAATAGCGAAGCTGATCCCCGTCCTGCTGGCGGGAGTGGCGGCGGCGGCGGTGACAGGCTGCCAGCAGATTGACCCAGTAAACGTCTATCAAGCCAGCGTGAGCTTCGGCAGCGCCTGCGAGAAGACGTACGAAAACGAAGGTGGTACCGGGCGGATCCCGGGACAGGGCATGAGTCAGGAGTGGGAGGAGATCCAGGCCGAGGACGCCCAGATCAGCGGTGGTCTCACCATTGGCCCGTGCCGGACCAAGTGGGACGCGCAACATATCGAGGCTGAGGCCATCGGCCGCAAGGCCGTCGTCCTGCAACGGACCGGGGACAGCGTCAAGTTCCGGCCCGCCACTGCAAGCGCCGACTCCATCGTCGTGCGTTACTCCGTCCCCGATTCGCCCGGCGGCGGGGGCGCGGACTACACGCTCGGTCTGTACCGCGACGGGCACAAGATCACGTCGCTGACGCTCTCGTCCAAGCACTCGTGGAACTATCTCGGCGAGAAGATGGACGACCCGGCCACCGACGTTCCCGGCCCGCAACCGCACACGTTCTTCGACGAGGTTCGCTTCATCGATCCTCATCCCCACGATGGAGCCGACTGGGAGCTTCGCCGCGAGGGCTCCGACACCGCGGCGTTCTATGTCATCGACCTGGCGGACTTCGAAAAGGTCGCGCCGCCGGGGAGGATGCCCGACGGCTTCACCAACGTGGAGACGCTCGGCATCCATCCGAACGATGGGATCGATCATGCCGTGGACATCGAAGCAGCCCTCGTGCATGCCTCACTGCAGAATCCACAGCTACCGCCTCCGAAGCTCTGGTTTCCGCCGGGCGAGTACATCGTCGAGAGCTTCGGTCTCGGAAGCAACGAAGGGCTCGACTGCAAGAGCTGCGAGGTACGCGGCGCCGGGATGTGGCATACGAAATTCGTGGGCAGAAGAGCCATGTTCTTCTGTCTTGGTCGTCTTGCAGACGCAAACGGCGCGGACGACCACAGTACGAACTGTCACTTCAGCGATTTCTCGATCACGGGTACGTCCACGCAGCGCAACGAGAGAATCGCCGGTCCACAAAAGGGCTTTGCCGGGCCGATGGGCACCACCGCCCGCGGGCCAGGGCAACCCCTCGGTCCCGGTTCGACGATCACGCGGGTGTGGATCGAGCATGTGGTCGCGGGGATCTGGGTGGGCAATGATCCCCCCAATCAGAGGTTTGCGACGGAGGGCCTGACGATCGACGACTGCCGCGTCCGGAACGTCTACGCGGATGGCATCAATCTAGCTAACGGCACATCCCACACCACCGTGAGGAATACCCATATTCGCAACTCGGGAGATGATGGGATCGCGCTCTGGTCGGTGCAGTGGACCAAGTGGGTGCGGGACACCGCGGTCTCGAAGGGCGCCGATTTCATCGTAGCGAATGCTCGCGACGCGCCCGACCAGGGTCAAGAGTCCGGCAATCTCATCGAAAACGTCTCGGTGCAGATGCCCTGGCGCGCCGGCTGTTTCTCCGTCTATGGCGGCGAGGGGCATACCTTTCGGAACCTCACCTGCGAGGACGTTCTCACCTACCCCGGCATTCTCGTCGACAACGAGTTCTCTTCGTATGCCTTCGGGCCGGCCGTGACGACGTTCAGGAACATCACCTTGAAGCGAGCGGGCGGCGCGATGTTCTACGAGAACAGTGGCTTCCCCTGGGTCCACGGCGCGCTCAAGTTCTACAAGAAAGAGGGCGACGTCTCGAATATCCTCGTCGACGGCGTGAATATCATCTCGCCCACGTACGCGGGCATCGAGTTCCGCGGCTTCGGCGATCCATTCGTCCAGAACGGCGAAAAGTACAGCCCGGAGCTGTTGTCGAACGCAAACGGTGCGCGCTTTTCGAACATCACGCTGCAGAACGTGACCGTGAGCGACCCTGGTACGGAGTCGATCGATATCCTGCAGAATGGCCCGGTCGGCTCGGTCAATCTGGGTCCCGGAATCAATATCCAGGCGCCGTACATCCGCGATCCTTCGCCTACCCCGCAGGGCTGGGCCGGCTTCTTCCAGGGGACGGCCTATCCGTGGACGAGTCAGACTTCCAACCCTATCCTCGACTGGCAGCAGAGGTTCTGCGACACACTCAGCGCACAAGCGGCGACGTGCGGCTGGCCGGCCAGCGAGTGCGGGCAGGATCCCGCCACCAACTGCGCCGCCTTCGCCTCGCTTTACAACGCGCCGTTCATGAACGCCGTGGCCAGCTGCGAGGTGGCGACCAGCTGCAACGGCCCGGCGGAGTCTTCGCCCTGCGTCCGGGCAGCGCTCGCTGCCGCTCCGCTGTCGCCGGCGCAAACGGGCCTGGCGCAAGACTACTGTGGACGGTGCGCGTCGAACGATGGGCAGACGGCGGGCGCTTGCACGGCCGGCTTCTGGCACGACGCAAGCGCCACCGGCCCGGGCGGACCTGGCTCGCTCGAGTACGGAGTGTCGGATGCCGTCGTGGCACGCATCGATGCGGTCTGTGTCGGCGCCGGAAACTGCGGCGCCGATTTCAGGGCCTGCGCGGCCAAGGTCATCGAGGCGGGAATGCCCGCCAGCTCGGGGACCTGCTTGTCCAAGCGCGATTTCGGGTCATCCATCAATCTGGGAGTATTCCACCTGGAGTCGGGCGAGTTCTTGATGATGATGCGAGCCCTCCGCCAGGCAGTGGGTTCGCGGTTCCGCGGCGACGTCTTGCGGACTGCGTCCTCCACCAGGCTCCTTCATATGACGTTGATCTCCAAATCGGGTAACAGTGTCACTCTGTGGTTTTCCTCCAATAACTTGTACCTGCTTGGTTTTTCCAACGGGGACGGCCAGCCCTTCCGGTTCAACGACGCCCTTGTGGCTGGTCCAGTAGACCTTACTTTCGGAGGCTCCTATACCAGGCTGGAACGCGCCGCCCATATTGGCCGAGAGCAGATCACGCTCTCGTCCCAAGCCTTCAGCGACGCTATCGATCGTTTGTCGAGGACGCGCGACCCACGGGACAATGCTCGGGCGCAAGCCGAAGCGCTCATCCTGATGGTTACATTCACGTCCGAGGCGGCGCGGTTCTGGGACATCCAGGCCCTTGTCCAGGCTGCGCTGGCCGGACAAAACGGTCGGTTGAGCACCGAGCTCCTGGAGTACGAGACCCACTGGGAGGACGTTTCGTATTATGCCCTTCAGGTGACAAACAATTCCGCGACACTGCCGCTCGAAGTGGGTCAGCACGGCGGGACCCTCTCTTATTGGGCACAGGTCGCTGCGCGACTGGCTGTCATGCTCTGGCTCCCGAACGGTCCCAAGCACGACGAGCTCTGATCGGCCGCCTCGAACTCTCGTAGATCGCCGGCATCGTACGGCAGCCCACGGCGCTGGATGCAGCAGGTCGCGCACAACTTCAAACGCTTCGTCACCTGACGCCAATCCCTCGGCGCCAAGGTGCCAGATCAACGCGCCCGCCGATGGCGTGCGCACGGCATGGGATACGGACGTCGTGCTCATCGCAACCGCGACGGACCCGGAGGACGGCGCGCTATCGGCAGCAAGCGTCGTGTGGCGCTCGGACCTGCAGGTGCCACCGCTGGGCAGCGGAACCACGCTCTCCACGGCTCTCCCTGTGGGTGCGAACGTCGTCACGTGTACCGCCACGGACTCGACCGGCCTCACCGGCAGCGCCAGCATTACGATCAACTCGCGCTCACCCTTTGCGCAGATCAATCACCCGAGCAACGGGGAGACGCGTGCCGCAAACACGCCAGTGCCCTTCGTCGGCGTGGCTCGTGACAAGGAAGATGGAACATTGAGCGGCGGATCGCTGGTCTGGACCAGCAGCCTGGACGGGATGATCGGCACGGGCGGGACATTCAACAAGACGCTCTCCGCCGGGATGCACACGATCACGCTGTCGGTCACCGATTCGAACGCGAACGTCGACACTGCCTCGATCACGCTCACCATGACGCCCTGACGCAGTCCAGTTGATCCGCCGCGAATTGCGGGCCGGACGACAACTGCGTACGCTCGGCGCATGCGTGGAGAGCTCCGCCACATCCTCGTCGTCTTCGTTGCCACCCTCACGATGCAGGGCTGTGCGCCCAAGGACGTCATCCCGACGACGCCGCAACCGGTAGCGACGTCGACTCCGCCGGCGGAGGAGACACCTCCACCGAACGAAGAGGCCGAGGCGCCACCCCCGGCGGACCCGCACGCGGGCCACGAGCAGCCTGCCGCCGGCGATGCCGAAGCAAGGAAGAGGGAAGAAATCGCCGCCGCCGAGCAGGCTGCTTACGAGCGCGCGAAGCCGATCTTCGAGAAGTTCTGCGCCAAGTGCCACGCGACGTCAGGCAAGAAGGCGACGAAGAAGACGCTAGACCACTTCACGATCGACACCTACCCGTTCGGCGGCCACCACGCGACCACCGCGGGACAGACTGTGCGTGAAGTCCTCGGTGTCAGCGGCAAGAGGGCGACCATGCCCAAGGACGATCCAGGAGCGGTGAAGGATGCCGACCTCGAGGCGATCGTGGAGTGGTCGAAGGCCTTCGACGCGTCACATGCCGCGGGGCTACACCATCACGGCGACCATGACGAGCACCAGCACGGGCACCACTGATGGGTCGCTCGTGCTGCATCCGGGCTAGGGAATGCTGATCGTGACCTCGTTCGAAGGATCCGAGTGCCCGGAGTCGTTCATCGCCTGCACCATGTAGAGGTACGCCTTGCCGGCGGTGAGCGGCGCATCATGGTGGGCAGTCGTATCGGAGGGCAGCATGGCGATGACGGCGTAGTCGCTGGCCGCGCCCATCTCCTTGCGCATCACCATGAACTGCGTCTCGTTGTCCGAGTTGTCCTTCCACGTGAGGTGCGCGCCACCCGAGAGCAGCTGCGCGGTCAGCATCGTCGGCGCCGCCGGCGCAACCGGACCGGCAGCCGGGATGCTGACCATGACCTCGTTCGAGAGATCCGAGTGCCCGGAGTCGTTCATCGCCTGCACCATGTAGAGGTACGTCTTGCCGGCGGTGAGGGGCGCATCGTGGTAGGCGGTCGTGTCGAAGTTGGGCATGGCAATGACGGCGTAGTCGCCGGCCGCGCCCATTTCCTTCCGCATCACCATGAAGTTCGTCTCGTTGTCCGAGTTGTCCTTCCACGTGAGATGAGCGCCGCCAGATAGCACTTCTCCGGTCAGCATCGTGGGCGCTGCCGGCGTACCGACGCCACCGTGCCCCGAATCGTCCGAACAGCCGGACGTGACGGAAGCGATGGCGAGCAGGGACGCGAGCGACGCGAGACAAAGGAAGTTCTTCATGGCCACGAGGCCACCACGGCCTCGAAGCCAGCGTCAAGATGTGACGCCCGCGGTTACGCGGCCTGTGACCGCCAAGGTTACGGGTTGATCCTGGCGTACGCCCCGGGGCAGGCTCGAACCCATGCGTCGTCTGGTGGTTCCGATGGGTCTGCTGTGGCTCGGAGCGTGTGGAGGCTCCGATGGGCCATCCTCCGATCCTCTCGCACTGACGACCCTCGTCGACGTGAACCCCGCGCCCGACATCGTCGAGGTCAACCTCGTCGCCGGCCCGGCCACCGCCGAATACCTGGCCGGCAAGTCGGCCGACACCTGGGCCTACCGGGATGGGTCGGTCGAAGGCTCGCGAGGCTCGACGCCTGGGCCACTGCTCGACGTCAAGCAGGGCGACCACGTCATCGTTCACTTCAAGAACGAGCTGCCCGAGGCGACCACGATTCACTGGCACGGCCTGCGCGTGCCCAACGTTTCCGACGGTACGCACGCCACGCAGCATCCGATCGAGCCGGGCACCACGTTCGACTACGACTTCGATGCCACCGACGCTGGCACCTTCTGGTACCACCCGCACCTCGGGGCTGACGTGCAGATCGAGCGCGGCCTGTACGCGCCGATCGTCGTGCGCGGAGGCGTCGTGCCCGACGTGAGCGTCGATCGTGTCTTCGTGCTCGACGACGTGAAGCTCGAAGCGAGCGGCAAGCTCGCGACCACGACCGAGCAGCTCGACATGATGCTTGGACGGCAGGGCAATGTCCTGCTCGTGAACGGTGCCGCGAAGGCTTCGTTGGAAGGGGCGCGCGGTTCTCGCGAGCGCTGGCGGTTCATCAATGCGGCGAATGGCCGCTATTTCAACCTCACCCTACCCGGTCACACCTTCCTTGTGATTGGCTGGGATGGCGGTTCGCTCGCGGCGCCCTACGCGACCGAGCGGCTTCTCGTCGCGCCCGGCGAACGCTACGAAGTCCTCGTCGAGCTCGACGGCTCGCCCGGCGCGGAGATTCCGTTGCAGACCATTCACTACGATCGCGGCCACAACATCCCGGATCCGGGTCCGCTCGAGTTGCTTCGCGTGAGGCTCGGCTCTGACGCGGCAACGCCTCCTGCTCCACTGCCCACGACCTGGGCGATCTTCGAGGTGCTGCCGACCGATGCCACGACGGCGGTGCGCAAGTTCGTCCTGACCGAGGAAGAGGAAGGTCTGACCGAGCCTCGCTTCTTCATCAATGGCGAGCGTTTCCCGGACATCACGCCGATCGCGGCTACCGCCTCGGCCGGTGGCCACCATGATCGACATCGGCGTGGCCAGCCCGAGTGCACACGGGCAGGCGATGATCAGCACCGAGACCGCGTTGACGAGGGCGTACGAGAATCGCGGCTCCGGCCCGAAGAAGCCCCAGACGATCGCCGTGAGGGTCGCAACCAGCACGACCGCGGGCACGAACCAGCTCGACACCAGGTCGGCCAGTCGCTGGATGGGGGCCCGGCTCCGCTGCGCCTCCGCCACCATTCGAACGATCTGCGACAGCAGCGTGTCGGCGCCGACCCGCTCGGCGCGCATCACGAAGCTGCCAGTGCCGTTGATCGTGCCGCCAGTGACCCGGCTACCCGGCGTCTTCTCCACCGGAATGGGCTCGCCGGTGATCATGGATTCGTCGACCCAGCTGGAACCTTCGAGCACCACGCCGTCGACCGGAACCTTCTCGCCGGGGCGCACGCGCAGGCGATCACCGGGATGCACCTGATCGAGCGGAAGGTCGTCCTCGTTACCATCGGCACCAAGACGGTGCGCGGTGTGCGGCGCGAGCTTCAGGAGTGAACGCAGCGCGCTCGACGTGGCGCCGCGCGCACGCAGCTCCAGCACCTGGCCGAGCAGCACCAGGGTCGTGATGATGGCCGCCGCCTCGAAGTAGAGCGGCACCATGCCACCCATTCGCATGGTGTGCGGCAGCGCCCCGGGAACGAGCAGCGCGAACACGCTGTACGCGTACGCCGCGCCCGTACCGATGGCGATGAGCGTGAACATGTTCAGCTTGCGCGTGACGATCGACGTCCAGCCGCGCTCGAAGAAGGGCCGCCCGCCCCACAGCACGACCGGAGTCGCCAGGACCAGCTGCAGCCAGCCCACGAGCTTCTCACCCAGAAGCCGCTGCACCGGCTGGCCCGGAATCAGGTCGGACATCGCCAGGAAAAGCAGCGGAACCGACAGGGCGAGGCCGACCCAGAAGCGCCGGCTCATGTCCAAGAGCTCCGGGTTGGGCTCGTCGGTGAGGCTCACGGTGACCGGTTCGAGCGCCATGCCGCAGATGGGGCAGCTCCCTGGCGCGTCGCGAATGATCTCCGGGTGCATGGGGCACGTGTACTTGCTGCCCGCGGCGACCGGCGCCGCGGATACCGGCACTGGCGCCAGGTACTTCTGTGGATCGGCGGCGAACTTCTCCCGGCACTTCACGCTGCAGAAGTCGTACGTAACGCCGTCATGGACGTGGCGGCCTCCCTTGGAGGCACCGGGGACCACCGACATCCCGCAGACGGGATCGGTCGCGGTCGCGCCGGGCCCAGACTGCGGCGCTGCGCCGCGCTCGTGGTGGTCGTGTGGCGATTGATCGTGCGAGGGATGCATGGGTCGTCTCCTGCCCTTTCAGCGATGCTGACGGGCGACCCCGCTGACCATTACAGGGGCCGAGCACCAGCCGGCGAGCCTCACATTCCGCCATGCCCGCCAGCCATGCCCGGCTTCATTTGCGGCGCGTGCAGACGCACGAACACCATCGCTCCCACGAGTGCCCGACTCCCGTAGACCGGCTCGAGGTCACTCCCGACCAGGTTGAGCGACCCCACGACGCCGATGCCAGGCACCACCTGGGCGACCGGATCGAAGTCATGACCGAGGCCCAGTGAGAATGCGCCCATCGCAAAGGTATCCTCCGCGTGAGTGGGCTCGAGCACCAGCTCGGCACCGCTCTTGGTCAGCCATTCGGCTCGCGAGAACAGCAGGTGATGCCCCGACAGGAGCACCGTGCCTTCCAGCATGGCCGAGTGCGTCGCCGACCCGTGCTCCGGGTCGTTGTGTCCGAGCACGCCCACCACGGCAACGTCGTTCTCGTGGCCGAGGTCGTGGTTCCATGCGAGCGAGGCGGTCGCGCGCTGCAGGCTCTCGTCGGGCTCCAGCTCTTCCGGCGACTTCAAGAACGCATACGAAGCTTGCGCGCTCACGTCGTGTGTCGGATTCACCGACACGCGCCCGGCGAACGAATCGGGCGTGCGCAGATCGAAGTCCCAACGGTTCTCGTCGGGCTCGCGGCCGTTGAACCATGAACCCTCGAGCTTCACGTGGCGCGTGAACACGCCCGCGGTCAGCACGCCGAAGGTGATGTGCGTGGCGTCCTGCCAGTGGTGACCGAGAGGCGCCAGCGGGTTCGCCATGCCGGTGAAGCGATGCGGGAACGCGACCGGACCGATGGCAGGCTCGCCGACAGGAGCGGCGTAGACCTCGACGCCCAGCGCGTCGCCGAGCGCGTGCCGGTACGTCGCCGCCACCTCCATGAAGAAGTCGTGCGGGTGCTGGCGATCGTGTAAGGGCATGCCTTCGAATGACTCTCCCGTCTGCAGGAGCAACGGGTAGCCGTCTTCGGGAACCGTCGCGGGCTCGAGGCTGAGCATGGTCCTGAAGCCGGCCTCGCCGCCGCCCAGCTCGTGCTTGGCCATGCCCATGATCCAGTTGGCGCTGAACACGGCATGGTCGCCACGGTCGCCGGCCTGCGAGTCGTAGCCGACGAAGGCGTTCGTGTGCAGCATCAGCATCCAGCCCTTCGCCATGGCGTGCCAGGCGAACATCGGCGTCGAGTCGGGCTGCCAGCCGGTGCCCGAACCTTCGCGCGCCTCCGGAATCCCGAGCACGCCGCGCATCGGGCTCGCTTCCGCCACGGGTGCCTCGGTCGAGACCTCCTCCTGGTGCGTGTGATCCATCGCCATACCCTCGTGCTCCTGCGCCAGTGCAGGCGTGCCGAGGGCGAAAACCACCGCTGCGAGGAAATGGCTGATGGCTTTCATGTCGTCACGCCGACGCCTTCTGGCTGACCAGGCGCTCGCAGGCCTCCTGGCAGCGCCGTGGCTTTGGAACTGCGAAGACGATTCTGATCGAGCGTTCGCCATGATGAGCCTCCTCGACGCAGCGACGAGGAGCAAGCCGGGTGCCACTTCGGACCCAAGAGGTCGTAATTGCAGCGATTACGGCGTAACCGCGCGGGTCACAGTCGCGCCGAACCGGAACGACTTCGAGCACTAGGGCGCGCGGTCGGTCTTCGTGAAATCGTCGGGGACGACGCAGAGCAGCTCGTCGCCGCCCTGGCAGACGACCTCGGCCGTGTGCACTCGCAGCACACTGAGACAGGCGCGCTCAGGCCTTGGGCTTGAAGTCCTCCGACTTCACGCCGTAGCGCTTGAGCAGCCGGTGCATGCTCTCACGCTCGACGCCGGCTCGTTCCGCCGCCTGGGTGACATTCCCGTTCAGGTCCTTCATGAGCGCGATTAGGTAGTCACGCAGCGCCCGGTCCTTCGCCAGGTCGAGGACCTCACGGTACGTGAGCGTCTCCAGCCGAGCACCCGCGGAGCCGCGCGGCCGCATCGCACCCACATCTTCCGGCAGCGCACCCACCGCGATCCGCGGTCCGTCACTGACGGCGAGTGCACGCTGCACCACGTTCTCGAGCTCGCGCACGTTTCCGGGCCAGTCGTACTCGACCAGCGCCGATAGAGCTTCGGCGGTGAAGCCCTCTGGCTTGCGATCCTTGCGTGCGTGGCGCTCGACGAACAGCGCCGCCAGCGCGGGGATGTCATCGCGGCGATCGCGTAGCGGCGGGACCTGGATGGGGAAGATGTTGAGACGGTAGTAGAGGTCGTCCCGAAAGCGTCCGGCAGCAGCCGCGGCCTTCAAATCCACGTTCGTGGCGGCGATGACCCGCACGTCGATCTTGCGCTCCTCGGTGTCGCCCACGCGACGGATCGCCCGCTCCTGCAGCGCGCGGTTGAGCTTCACCTGCATCGGCAGCGGCAGCTCACCGATCTCGTCGAGGAAGAGCGTGCCGCCATCGGCTTCCTCGAAGAGCCCACGCCGATCGGTGGCCGCCCCGGTGAACGCGCCCTTCACGTAGCCGAACAGCTCCGACTCCATGAGCGCCTCGGGAATCGCGCCGCAGTTCACCGGCACGAACCGTCGCAGGCGCCGCGCACCCGCAACGTGGATCGACCGTGCGACGACCTCCTTGCCGGTTCCGCTGTCGCCGGTGACCAGCACGGTCGTGTCGGAGTCGGCCGCGCGCTGCATGAGGTCGAGCACCTTGCGCATCGACGCGCTGGCACCGACGAGGTTCTCGAAGCGGTACGCACCCTCCAGCAGCGACTGCAGATCGCGCGCCTGGGCTTTCAGGTGCCGGCGCTCGGCGGCGCGCTGCACGAGCAGGAGCGCCTCGTCCGGTTCGAAGGGCTTCTGCAGGTAGTCGTAGGCGCCCTCCTTCATGGCCTCGACGGCCTTCTGCACGGAGCCGAACGCGGTCATGAGGATCACCTCGGTGTCGGGGCGCAGACGCTTCGTCTCACGCAGGACCTCCATGCCGTCGGCGCCGGGCATCTTGATGTCACTGATGACCACGTCGTAGTCGCTGGCCGCGATGAGCGCGAGCGCACGCGTACCGTCCTCGGCCAGCGTCACGTCGAAGTCGCCAGACAGGATCTTCTTCATCAGCTTGAGGTTGTTGTCCTTGTCGTCAGCGACCAGGACCCGCGCCCGTTTCATGAGATGCGCTCCTCGCTCACCTTCACCTGAGGCAGCCGGAGCGACACGCGTGTGCCGCGGCCGGGCGCCGAATCGATATCGAGTCGACCGCCATGCGCATCGGTGATCGCCTGCGCGATGGCCAGGCCGAGCCCGGTGCCCTTGCGCTTGGTCGTGAAGAACGGATCGAACACATGCGGGAGCACTTCTGCCGGGATGCCCGGCCCTCGGTCCGCCACGGTGAGTACGGCGCCGTCCGCTCCGGCGCTGGCCTCGATCACGACCGAGTGCTCGGCCGGTGTGGCCTGGGCGGCGTTCACCACGATGTTGGAGATGACCTGGCGAAGCTTGCCTGCGTCGCCGGTGACCATCGCCCGTGCCTCGGCGGCCGGAATTTCGACGCGTCGCCCGTCGAGCGCGCCGGCCTCGTCGAGCCGGCCCACCGCTTCGCGTGCGAGCTCGGCCAGATCGACACTCTCGAGATCCAGCTGCTGCGGTCGCGCCAGGTCGAGCAGCCCCTGGACGATGCGCTGGCACTGCACCGCTTCCTCCTCGATGATGCCAAGCTCCTCGAGCTGGCCCGGTTGCGCCTGCTTCTTGAGCAGCTTCGAGTAGCCGAGGATCACGCCGAGCGGGTTGTTGATCTCGTGGGCCACGCCTGCGGCCACCTGGCCGATGGACGCCAGCTTCTGCGAACGCACCAGCGCCTCCTGGTTTCGGGCCAGGCTCTCGGTCATCTGGTTGAAGGCCTCGGCCAGCTCGGAGAACTCGTCGCCGCCGGGGAGCGAGATACGCGCCGTCAGATCGCCGCTGCCCACCAGCCGCGCGCCGGCACGCAGACGCTCCACTCGACCAACGATGGAGCGCGTGAGCCAGAATCCGACCGCCGCGGCGAGTACGATGGCCAGGCCGAAGCACAGCAGCGTCGCACGCCGGGCCTCGGCGCGATGCTCGCTGGCGTGGACGCTGGCCGCGGCCGCACGCCGTTCGAGATCCGCGTTCAGCTCCTCGTTCACGGCAACCACCTTGTCGACCACTGACTCCAGCCGTTCGCCCAGCGGCGTGAGCGCGCTTCGATCGCCACGTTCGATGGCGGGGACCACGAGCGTCTCGAAATCGCGATGGTTCTGCTCCGCCAGCCGGGCGATCGCGCGCGCCAGCTCCTTCTCGTGCGGTGTCTCGGCCATGGTTTCGAGGTGCGCGACCGCCCGGCGCGTGGCCTCCACGGCCTCCTCGTAGTGGCCCAGGTGGCTGGTGTCGAACTCGATGAGCGAGTGCGCCTGATGGATGTACTGCTCGCGCACCTGCGCCGCCGCCATGTGGCCGGCGTGCTTGGCGTGATCGAGGCGCGCGACGTCGCGTTCGGCATCGGCGATCTGCTGCAGCGTGAGCAGCTCGACGATCATGGCGGCAGCGAACAGCAGCAGCACGGCGGCGAAGGCGAGCGCCAGCCGTCGCCCCGTCGAGGCCGTCCGTGTTCTTGCGGTGGGCTGCATGCTCCTCACGCTACTCCATTGGCTGCCACGGGACCCTAGTGCTGGTGGTGCTCGTGCCCTTCCGCACCCTCGGGCGCGGCCGAGTGGCCTTCCTTCTCCAGGTGCAGCGTGAAGCGAGCGGTCTCTGCCCTGTCGGCGACCTTGACCGTCACGACCGCAGGCGCGTGCTCGGCGCCGATGGCGGCGCCCTTGCCTTCGAGATGATCGCCCACGACCGCGAGCGGCACGTCGGCGTAACCAACGACCCCGACCTTCACCGACGCCGTCACACCTGCGACCGGACGGCTCGCGAGCTTCTCGTCCAGGAGCCAGAGCTTGAACGCTCCGTCAGGCGTCGCCAGGAGCTCGAGGTGGCCTCCCGTGGTGCTGGCGACCAGGCCGCCGTGCGGTGACTTGTGCTCGTGCTCGCCGGAAGCGGCGTGGTCGTCGCCCCCGGCTGCCTCGGCGTGCGCCTCAGGAAAGACGATCTTCTGGGGCGGCGCGGCAGGCTGGCCGGGCTTGTTGTAGTTGACCGTGATGTCAGCTTTCGCCGGCTCGGCGAGCGGCTTGCCCTGACCTTCCCAGGCCTCGTCCTTGGCATCCTTCGCGAGGGCGATCTCCTCGGCCGCCTCGCCCGGGCGGACGATGGTGATGGAGACCTTCTCGTACGTGGACGCCGGCAGCGCATCCCGCGCGTTGTCGCTCCAGTAGATGCGGTGCTTGCCGTCGGCACCGAGGACCGCTTCCAGGTGCGACTCGGCCGTCATCATGACCACGCCACCGTGCCGTGCCCCGTGGTCACCGTGCGGTTTGGCTTCGACCGGCTCGGACGGCTTCGGAGGCTCGGTCGCCGGCGCGGGCGCGTGATCCGCGTGGTCGTCGGCCTTCTTGCAGGCGCCGAGCGCCAGGGCGAGCGTGAGGAGTGTGCTAGCGAGCGGGGACTGGATGCGCATTCTCGTTCTCCTGAGTGGGTACAGACACGACGCGGTCGGACTCGGCCGATAACAGGCTCTTCAGCGCCGGGCGGCCGAATTTGTAGAAGACGGCGGGGGTGACGACGAGGTCGAGCAGCGTCGCGCTGGCGAGCCCGCCGAGGATCACCACCGCGACTGGATGAAGGATTTCCTTGCCCGGCTGCCCGGCGGCGAGCACGAGCGGCACGAGCGCGAGGCCCGCCGTGAAGGCGGTCATGAGCACGGGCACGAGCCGCTCGAGCGACCCGCGCACGACCATGTGGAGGTCGAGCTTCTCGCCCTCCTCCTTCACCAGGTGGACGTAGTGCGAGATCATCATGATGGTGTTGCGCGAGGCAATGCCGCAGAGGGTGATGAACCCGACCAGCGTCGCCACCGAGAAGATTCGATCGGTCAGCAACACCGCCGTGACGGCACCGACGAGCGCCAGCGGGATGTTGAGCAGGATCTGCAACACCAGCCGCCAGTCCTTGAAGTGGCTGTAGAGCACCACGAAGATGAGCGCGAACGCGATCAGCGACAGCAGCGCGATGAGCCGCGTTGCCGCCTGCTGACTCTCGAACTGTCCTCCGTACTGAACGAAGTAGCCGGAGAGGTCCACCTGCTGGCCGACGGCCGACTGGATGTCGTGCACGACCGCGCCCAGGTCGCGCCCCGAGACATTGGCCGAGACGACGATGCGGCGCTGCGCGTTCTCACGAACGATCTGGTTGGGGCCGGAGGCCTCACCCACCTCGGCGAGCACACGCAGGGGCACCTTCCCGACCGGCGTATCGACGAGCGCATTCCCGATCGCGGCAGGATCTGCACGCGCCGCGTCGTCGAAGCGCACGAGCACGTCGAAGGTCTTCTGCCCGTCCAGGACCTGGCCGACCACGCGCCCGGCGAGCGCGCCTTCGAGCCGCTCGGCGAGCTCGCCCGGCTGGAGGCCGTAGTTCTTCGCCTGGTCGCGCTTCACGCGGATCGTCAGCTGCGGAATGAGCACCTGCTTCTCGATCTGCACATCGACGGCTCCAGCGACCTTCGAGACGGCCGCGTGGACTTCCTGCGCCTTCTTGCGCAGGCCATCCAGATCGTCGCCGAAGATCTTGATCGCGATCTGTGCGCGCACACCCGAGAGCAGGTGATCCAACCGGTGCGAGATGGGCTGGCCGATGTTGACGACGATTCCAGGCAGCTGGTCGAGCCGGTGACGCAGGTCGTCGAGGATCTGCGCACGCGAACGCTTCGAGGCATGCAGGTCCACGTCGATCTCGGTGTAGTGCACGCCCTCGGCGTGCTCGTCGAGCTCGGCGCGGCCGGTACGCCGCCCCGTCGACTCCGCCTCGGGGACCTGCAGGATGAGCTTCTCGGCCAGGGCGCCGATCCGATCTGACTCGGAGAGCGACGTGCCGGGGACCGCCAGCAGGTTCACCGTGACGGTACCCTCGTTGAACGTCGGCAGGAACTCGCGGCCCATGAACGGAACCGCCGCCACGGACGCGATGACCAGCAACGCCGCGCCCGCCATGACCTTGTACGGATGCGCCAGGGTCCAGTGCAGGAGCCTTCGCTGCTGGTTCTTGAGCAAGCGCACCAGGAAGCCGTCCTGCTCGTGCGCCATCGACTTGAGCCGGGGCAAGAGGTAGTACGCGAGCACCGGCGTCACGGTGAGCGAGACCAGGAGCGAGGCGAGGATGGCCACGATGTAGGCGACGCCGAGTGGCGCGAAGAGGCGGCCCTCGATGCCCGACATCGCGAAGAGGGGCACGAACACCAGGATCACGACCGCCGTGCCGAACACGATCGAGCTTCGGACCTCCGACGACGCCCGGTACACCACCGTCAGCGCCGGCTGGCGCTCGTGCTCGGGCTTGAGTCGGTTCTCCTTGAGACGTCGGAAGACGTTCTCCACGTCGACGATCGCGTCGTCGACCAGCTCGCCGATGGCCACGGCCAGGCCGCCCAGGGTCATGGTGTTGACCGACAGCCCCATGAGCTTCAGGACCACGGCCGTCACCACGAACGACAGCGGGATCGCAGTCAGTGTGATGAACGTGGTGCGGAAGTTGAGCAGGAACAGGAAGAGGACGATCACGACGAGGATCGCTCCGTCGCGCAGCGCCTCGGCCACGTTGGAGATCGACGCATGGATGAAGTTGGCCTGGCGGAAGAGGACCTTCACCTGCACGTCGTTCGGCAGGCTCTTGCCCTGCGCCTCGGCGAGCACGCGCTCGATCTGCTCGGTGAGCTGGACGGTGTCGGCGCCGGGCTGCTTCTGGATGCTCAGGATGACGGCCGGGCGCACCGCGTTGGCGCCGGTCTTGACGTCCTTCACGCCGATGCCGGCGTCGCCGCGCTTGATGCGCGGCGCCTCGACGACGTCAGCGACCTGGCCGAGCGTGAGCGGCACGCCGTTCCTCATGGTCACGACGGTGTCGCGAATGTCGTCGACCGAGCCGGTCCGCGCCAGGTTGCGCACCAGGTACTCCTGGCTCTTGCGGTCGACGAAGCCACCGGTCGAGTTGGTCTGGCTGAGCCCGGCGGCGCGCTCCACCTCCTCGAGCGACACGCCCGCGGCGGCCAGCTTCGCCGGCGAGACCAGCACCTGGTACTGCTTCACGCCACCGCCGATGGCGATGACCTGGGAGACGCCCGGGATGGCGAGCAGACGCGGCCGCAGCGTCCAGTCCGCCAGGGAACGCACGTCCATCGGTGAGGTCGGCGCGGTACCGCTGCCATCGGAGTAGAGGCCGACGAGCAGGATCTCGCCCATGATGGACGCGATCGGGCCCATGGCCGGCGTGACGCCCTTGGGCAGCTGCTCGGCCGCGAGCTGCAGCCGCTCCTGCGTCATCTGCCGGGCGCGCATGATCTCCGTGTCCCAGCCGAACTCGACGTTGATGACTGACAGGCCGATGCCTGAAGTCGAACGGATCCGCTGCACTCCGGGCGCGCCGTTGAGCGCGGTCTCGATCGGGCGCGTGACCAGGACCTCGACCTCCTCGGGCGAGAGACCGCCGGCCTCGGTCATGATGGTCACCGTGGGCCGGTTCAGGTCCGGGAAGACATCGACGGGCAGCGAGCGAATCACGACCGCGCCGTACACGAGCAACAGCGCGGCGCCCGCGATCACGAAGACGCGGTTCTTGAGCGAGAAGCGGATGATC
>Ga0209515_10003168_pt1 | contig 23972 bp, 31 predicted proteins | sample Subgroupgradi54m_FD_187454 | JGI IMG/M metagenome (GOLD analysis project Ga0209515, IMG submission 187454) | Subsurface groundwater microbial communities from S. Glens Falls, New York, USA - GMW60B uncontaminated upgradient, 5.4 m (SPAdes)... ... | reverse complement strand
TCAGTCGAGGACACTTCGCAGAGATAACTACCATTTACATTCAAAAGTTTCTGTTTGGGTCCTATTGTTGTAGAACTCGATGGCGCTGTTGTGAGAGATCTTTGCTGATATAGCGCAGGTGGTATTGGCTTCTGAAACTCATAGAGAAATAGTCCAACAACTATCACCACGATCGGCACGATAAAGGTAATCCGAGAAAAGTAGAAAAGTATCTTATCAGAAGAGTTCTCGTCCATTGTATTATTTTAGCAGGTATGTTTTTCGTTTCTTAAAACAACTTTAGTCGTTAATAATCGAGATCAGTATTTTTGCAAGTTTCTGCGGATCATGACGAATGATGCTTCGTTTAAGCTCATCTCCCTTGACTCTCCCGAGAATCACATCTTTGATGAGATCGGCACGAATGATTTGGTGAGACGTCTTTTCTGGCAGATTATCTTCAACAGGAAATTCTTCAAAATCTGCGTACCAAGCGAGTGTCTCTTTTCGAGGTTTTTTCTTATTTACCAACACCATGTCAATCACTCCTTTTCCTAAATATTTCTCAAGGTCTCGAATGTGATCTCTCGCCGTATACCGAGTTGTCTGCCCGTATTTTGTCATGATATTCAGAGTAAAAATCTTCTTTCCTTTTGATTTCTGAATTGCCGATCTGACTCTCTCAACCAAGAGATTTGGAATAATACTGGTATAGAGATCTCCGGGCCCGATCAGAATATAGTCTGCTTTCTCGATCGCCTGAAGTGCATCAGGATTGGCAGAAGCTTCTGGCTCTAAAAAGGCGCTGACTATAGTTGCGCGTTTTTCTTTCTTTTCTACCACGTCGATATGCGTCTCTCCGACAATCGTTTTTCCGTCTGATAAAGTAACGCAGAGATCGCTTTTTGAAAACGTTACCGGGATCACACTTCCTTGAATACGAAGAATCTTTCCCACCTCTGCGATGGCTCTTTTCATGCTCCCGGTTGTCTTCTCAAGGGTCGAAAGAAAAATATTTCCAAAACTGTGCCCTACAAATGTTCCTTTTTGAAATCGATAGTTAAACATCTCGCGAAGCAATTTTGAAGACGTGGAAAGGGCAACGATACATTGCCGTATATCTCCCGGTGGAAGAACACCAAGTTCATCTCTAAGCTTCCCACTTGATCCCCCACTATCCATCATTGTGATGATCGCGGTGAGACCGAGATCGTATTTCTTAAGACCGGTGAGTGTCACATATGTACCGGTCCCTCCGCCGATAACAACGACTCTTTTTTGCCTCATGTTAGTTATATTAGCATACGAAAAGCAGCTGTTAGAAAAACCGCTGTAAGGGGACGTTGAGTGAACGAGAGAGTTTTTGAAGCAATGCAAGCGAAGGAGCGTTTCTTCCTTGTTCAAGATATCCCATATAAACCCTGCTTATGCCAAGCTTATCAGCTAACTCTTCTTGTGTAAGTCTAAGTTCATTTCTTCGTTTTTTAATCCGTTTACCAATCAACTTTGGAAGTTTTGCGTTTTTTCGCATTGAGACATTATGAGAAGATTGTGGATTATAGTCTACAAACTCATACTTAGCAATTGGGCTCAAAAATGGCGTTATTTCCTGCTAATTGTGAGTTATCAAGAGATGAAGGTTAACAAACAAATGGGTAGATGTCTTTTTTTACTCTTGAACCGGTTGGGTCATCTCAGATATCGTTGTCACCATTTCTTCGGGAGTCTTACCCGCCATCTCAGGATGTTGAGTTTTTGCGTGTTCCTGTACCTCGGGGTCTGCCATGAGCATTTTTACTGCTTCCTCTTTTGAGGCAGCCATCACATCTTTTGTGAAACCGTCAGTACATGTTGTTCTCCATTTTTGCATATATCGCTCACCTCCTCTCAAGAGAGAGCCTACATTATAAATGTATCAATTTGTAAAAACAACTTACTTGTTATACTTAAAAATAGATGGCAGTGAAATTATTTGAGAGAGTTCAGCGCTCTTTAGCAAAATCAATCACCTTCCGGATACTGATTATTATCGCAGATATCTTCATCATATTTGCTATTACCCATCGTTATGACGAAACCATACTGGTAATCCTCCTGACTAATCTTGCCAGTAGCATAATCTATTTTCTTCACGAAAGAGTGTGGAATAAAATTCGCTGGGGAACATCCTGATTTTTGGATCAGCCCACCGAAGCAGATATGAAAAAAAACGCTCGTGATATATACCATAGGTTTGAAGGTAAGCTGGTTGGAAGCTTTCTCATGAAAGTGCATGTTTGTGAGACGCTTGTTCAAATGCCAGATGAGATCATTGATTACATAACGACAAACTGTTGGTTTTTTGGCTCTATGGAAGATGCGTGGGCTTTCACACTCACGGGAAACGATCTTGCAAATCAACACTTAATTTTTATAAGCGACGAGCTTCTTATGCAGAATCCGGATCAAATTCAGCATACGATAGTTCATGAGATAGGTCATGTCGTGCTAAAGCACAGAAACGCAATTCTTGTCCATCAAAGCAAAAAGGAGATTCAGAAGCAGGAAAAAGAGGCAAACGCATTCGCAACGAAATATTTATCTTAGTGAATATTTATAAGCCGGGGACTGTGGTGGATGGTGGGGCTGGAGCCTGTGGGGCTTCTGTAGATTGGGCAGGTGTAGAAGTCTGAACTGGCGCTGTTGTGACCGGCTCTGTTGTCACGGTTGATGGTGTTGACGTTTGAACAGAGACGGTAACGGGCGGTATCTGTTCCGAGGGAACTTCTTGTTTGATTTGTTCAACTTGTTGTTGCACCGGTTCGGGTAACGTTTGTATGACTGGTGCAGACACGCTGACAGAGCTTGAGAAAACTTCCTGTTGCACTTGAGCTACCGTTGTTTCAAGTGTGGACTGCTCTTTTGTCGCCACCGTCTCAACCTCCTGCGCTTTTGTCTCTACGGCTTTCGCAAACTCCTGTGATCCAACCTGCGAAACTATTTTTGCCACGACAGGATTTTCTTCAATTTGGGTGATATACGTTTGGAAGGTCTTTGGATCATTCACTTCATTGATCAAATGATCTTGTATTACGTTTACTTGTGCGTTTATTGCCAGATCAATTTTTGCTTGCTCAGCTGGTGCAACCTGACCCTTAAGATCAACCAGTATCGCCAACGTGTCCGGAACTGGGTTGAGTGTTTCTGCTGCAAGTTGACTCACATTTGTTTGAACCGAAACAGAGGTCTGAAACTCTGGCTTTGAAACATTGGCAACGAAAGTATCAACTATTTTTTGTTCCTCCTGTTTGACTACAGCTACTACCTCTGGAATAACCTCTGGAGACCGATCGAGCGCAGTATGTAGTTCTTGAACTACTTGAATATCTATAACATCTGGTGTTGGATTATTAAAAAAATCTGTTTTTGCCAACTCCTCCGGTTTGCTCTTATATGTATCAATGATGTTCTGTTCAACCTCTGCTTGTATATTTTGCACTTTTTGAACGACAGGTAAAACCTCAACCACTCCCACATTTTGTGGCGGCTCAACTCGAGCTTCTATTTCTGTTATGATTTTCAGATCTTGCGGTTCATTCCCGACTACCTGATCGACAAACTTCTGTTGCGCAGTGGCGTCGGGTATTTCTGAGATTATTTCCTGCAGATTTTCAGAAGCCTTATCTTTTAATCCTTCTGTCAACAAGATCGTTTCGGGGTTTTTGAAGTTATCCTTCAAAAGATCGTATGCCTCAAACTGCCGGACAGGATTACCAGAGGCGTTTTGTGCATAATCCAAGAGCTCTTTGGTCCTTTGCTCTTTTGAGATCGTAAGCAGTTTTGTTTCAAGATCGGAAGACAAATTTACCTCCGCTTTTTCTAGGACTTTTTTTACTTCTTCAGGTTGCGTCCTCGCGATCTCATTTAAGAGCTCGACTGCTTTAATATCCTTAAGCTCACTTCCAGAATTTTGATTAACGGCCTTCTCTAATGTGTCAGTGAGTTTTTGCACATTTTGATCTGTTAGATTCAGTAGTGTATTCACTCCATCTCTCAAAATTTCTTGTCTCATCTTCTCAACGATCACATACTCGTCTCCATGAACCTTATCTTCTATTAAGGAGAAGACGGTTTGTCTTGCTAGGCCGTTATTGATAATCTGGTCAATCAATTGGTCTACTTTTTGCGGCTGTGTCTGCTTAAGTTGTGTGAGTTCTTCTGTGTGCTTTTTTAACTTCTCAAAATCCTGACGACTGATTCCAAACTTTTCAATGCTGTATTAATTGATCTCTGAGATTGGCTTTTCTCAACCAATTGAGCAGCTTCAAGAGTTTTTTCGTTATCTTGTCTCAAGAGCTCTTCTGCACGATCGATAGGATCGGTTTTTACTACAAGTGTGGCGCCTCTTAGTATTTTTTGTACAACGTAGAGAGAATTATCAGGAAGAATTGTCGGCTCGACCACACCTAACTCTTTCGCCAGTACGCTCGACTCGAGCTTGAATATCTTAGATTGGTGCTTTTGCTTAATCTGAGCTTTGGCAGCAATAACAATAGCGTTTTGCACATCTACGGGAAGCGCGGCAACTGCCGGCAAGACTACATCCGGGGGTGTCTCTAATTTTGGTACACTCTTGTCTGGTAAATCTTTTTTAAGATTGGCTAATTCTTCTTGTGTTTGTTGCGGCAAACTTCCCTCTAAGCTCGTTTTGTCTTTGGTAATAAAAATCTGCTGTACAACTTGCTGCATCTTTTCATAAAGGGCTTGCTGATTTTTTTTGTCTTGCTGGTCTATGAGTTTTTTCTTTTGTGAAAGAATGTTGAAAAAATTCTGGCCGACATACGTTTGAATAAGCTGTTTTACTTGTTGATTGTCTTGGATAAATTTTTGATACTGTCCAAAAACAATCGGATCATTGACCTGCGTTAAGAGATGCGTTGCCAAGATGCTCGTATTTACTTTTTCAGCGATAACAATGTTCGACTTGTCTTGGTTGGACAACTCATTTTTAATGCTTTCCAAAAGTGCCACGGCTTGCGGTGCAGGAATAAGCAGTCTGACGTCTGCGTTAGCCGAAACCGGATTGTAGCGTAATTTAGGTTGAGTAATAAAATTATTTTTAGCAATGTTCGCTACAAAGCCTGTGAGTGTTTTTTGTTTGATATTTGTCATTATGTTTTTTACGTCGGCGCTTACTTGAGGAGAGTTTTCTAAAATGGTCGCGAGTTGCGAAGTAACGGACACATCCAAGAGATCTGCACTGACGCTTGCGCTTTGTGTAAAATAGTCGTTTAAGTTTTTTGCTTTTCCAAACGTTGCGATAATTTTATCTTGAGAATCTGCTTCAAGCTGGGCAATCTGTTTTTTCCTGTTCTCATTCTGTCCCGCCAGTACATCTAGTTTCATCATTGCTAAAACCTTAAGATCCTGCGGGCTCTTAAACGATGAGTCGAGAAACGTATCAAGCGTATCTTTGTCTTTAATCTCAGAGACTCTATCCTCTAACTTTTGTACGGCGAGTTCTTTAAGACTCTCTACTGCTAAAATCATCTCACGATCGGTGAGAAAATATTGCATCTGATTAAACGATTGAACTTGGTTTAACGGATTACCGTAAGAAAAGACGATATAGTTTTGCAGTTTTCTATTCCGTATATTAGGAGAGAGTTTTAGCATTCTCTTTTCAAACTGCAGCGCTAGTTCTTTCTGAAGTCCTGACAGCTTTTGTTTGGCTTGAGGATTTAAACCGCTTCCAATATCGGTGAGAATCTCGATCGCCTTAAGCTCTGTAAAATCAGTGCCAACTTGTTTTGCAACCTCTTTTAGCGCAACGTTGTGAACCATCTCTAAGTTAGGAGCAGCGTTTAGCGAGCGTTGTGCGCCGCTTACTAAATACCTCGTTCGCGCCTCTTCGATCTTTAAGTATGATCCTATGGGTAACTTATCTTCTATTTTCTGCAGCATGAGTTGAACTCTGTTGTATTGCTCGATCTGCATCGCAAGAATTGCACGATCCGCCTGAACATTCTTATCTGTTGCAACTCCATCTGTTTCTTGACCGATGGTTTGAATACTATCAACAGCCTGATCGACGGCTTTATTGGACGTATCTTTTTGAAGGACTGCCTGCAGCTGCTGAATCATTCGATCGATTTGTTTGAGTTTTAATTTTGCTTTATCTGATGGGTCAGTTGTGAGGGCTTCCTGCAGAGAATCGATAAAGGACTGTGCGGGTGGTGTGTTTGTTGGAGCAACTTGAGCCGCACTATTTGCGAGGGTAGCATTTGCCTGTTCTTCTTTTATCTCTTGTTTTGCTAATGCTTGCACTGCTTGCTGTACCTGACCAGGAAGAATAGTCGTACTTATAACTAATTGTTTTGGACCGAGCGGTCTTAATAGATTAAAATCTCTAAAAACCGTGCTCCCTTGAAATAAAGAGACCAATGCAATGATCAAAAAAGCTGGAAGAAGAAGTGTCGGAATTATGTCGCAATAGAATCGTCCCCAAATAGTTCGACGCTCACGCTTGTGATGTATCCTGGGCATAGAAGAAAGCTCTCCTTAATTTTATTCTGGCAAGTTCAAAACTTTTTGTCAACGCGGGTTTACTATTGACAATTGCAAATCATTCGCATATACTTGTTGCACGTTATTTGCATTTACGAAATGAAATTACTTGAAGAATTAAGAAATAAAGGGTACAGAATTACCAAATCTCGACAGCAACTATTGAGCATCCTTAAAGATTATCCTTTAACGGTCGCTGAAATAGCAGGCGCTCTCAAGAAGAAAAAAATATCGATCGATCTTGCCTCTATCTATCGAGGTCTTGAGCTTTTTAAACAGATGGGAATTGTTGCCGAGATTGATCTTGGGGAAGGGAAAAAGAGATACGAACTCAAAGAGGAGAATAAACATCACCATCATTTAGTTTGCAATAATTGTGGAAGAGTTGAAGATGCATTCTCAAAAGAAGAGGAAAATTTTATAAAAAAATTGCAGAAGAAAACAAAGTTTAGTGTACAGAGTCACTCGCTAGAGCTTTTTGGACTTTGTCATGGATGTCAAACATACGTATGAATATAGAGGCGCTACTATTATCTTTTTTCACCTTCATCTCGACATTTAGCGGGGGCCTTCTGGCTTTTAAAAATAAGCAGCGACTTCATTATGTTATGAGTTTTACAGCAGGGGTTCTGATTGCGGTGGTTTTTTTTGATATTCTTCCTGAGGTATTTTCAATTACAACAGAGCATAAACTCGATATTACGCCCGCTCTCATCGCAATCATTTGCGGTTTTATCGCAATCCATCTGTTGGAAAAAATTGCGGTGATACATACTGGACAGGAAGACACATATGCATCGCATAAACATCCGACGGTCGGAGTAATCAGCGCATCGGGATTATCATTTCATAGTTTTCTCGACGGTGTTGGAATAGGTCTGGGATTTCATGTTAGTCCTCATGTAGGATTATTAATCGCTATTGCAGTAATTGCTCACGATTTTTCTGACGGGTTAAATACTGTAACGCTGATGTTAACGAATAAAAATACATTGAAAAAATCATTTATGTTACTTCTTATTGATGCGACTGCTCCTATCTTAGGTGCTTTTTCTACGTATCTTTTTACTATTCCTGGAAATGTCTTGCAACTGTATCTTGGATTTTTCGCCGGGTTTCTTCTGTATATTGGAGCAAGCGATCTGCTTCCTGAAGCACACAGAAAAAATAGTTCATACAGAATGCTCGGGTTGACTATTTTAGGAGTGGTCTTTATTTTTATCGTAACAAGGCTCACCTAGCATACTTTGCCCAACCATACTTGACACTGCTCCTTCAAATCGATACACTAATAATAAGATGAAAATCCCATTTTTTCTCTCAATTAGTATTGCTCTTGTCCTGGCAATTACCTCTGTAATTCATGCCCAGTCGCCGGTTGTTCCCACAGCTAAATCTACCACGCAGGTTGTGCAAAGTGATTTTGCAAAGGACTTACAAGATGGCGAACAGGCAACAGCAAATGACCAAGAAGCACAAAATAATCAAAAAGGCGCGAAGGAAAATGAAAATGTACAGGTAGAAGAACAGGGAGAAGTTATGAACAATCAAGAGGGCATTAACCAACAGGATCTGAACGAAACAAAGGATAACCTAAACGAAGAAGGAGATAAAAATAACAACACATCAACTGAGGACGGTAAACAAGATGGGGAAAAATCAGATGACCAGCGACAAACTAATACGCCATCAGGACAAAATTCCCAAAATACTAGCGGTACTACGCAGCAAAATAATCAAGAAACTCAACAAGGAAATAATCAATAAAACACTATGGAGACGACACAAACTACCCCATCACGTTTACAACCACAATCGCAGCCTCCGCGGATATTCGATAATTCATCAAAAATGTGGTACGTTCTTGGAGGAATTGCCATTGCAACGGTGGTTGTAGGATTATTGTTTGTGCTACAGAAGCCTCCTCTAAAATCATCAGCACAACAGCAAATTATTACACCAACAGTGCAACTAAAGCCAACACTTCCTCGCAGTAAGACACCTGGAATTATAACAAGTGTCGTTACATCAACTGCACTTGATGCACAAGGCAATGCCGCCGGTCCTTCATCTTCCTTTTTAAAAACTGATAAAACTATCTATCTTGTCCTCATTTTCAATAACCCAAAAGTAGGAACAAAATTTGAATACATCCGGTATCTTAATAACAAATTTCTGGATAACGGAAGTCTCAAAATTATGAAGCCGAATCTGACAAACGCAAGTTTTGTTTGGAGCTTGAAAAAACCTGGAGCAACACATCTTCCAGGAAACTACCGAGTGAAAGTTTACACAAACGGTATATTTGAACAAGAAGTCTCTTATACAGTACAGTAAATAAATTATTTACTAGATATCTTCATAATCACTGCTTCAATATTTTATCTGGCGCTTATTATTATCTCGCCCTCATACTGCGGTTCGAGTACAGTCCTGCTGCCCAGCGAGGATTCGAACCTCGATAGCAGGATCCAAAGTCCTGCGTCCTACCATTAGACGACCGGGCAAGGCAAGTATATTTTACCAGATGTAGAGGCTCCCTTTCTATCTGGCGCTGGAGAACCAATACTTGCGGAGGGCTCGGAGTTTCTGGCTGATGCGATGGACGCTTTTGATAAATAATACGATAAGAAACAGCAGTGCGACAACCGCAAGAATAAGCGAGGCCGCGATATGCTTCGGAATCTCCTGATAAAGGATACCGACGACCTCGAAAAAGTATGTCCGCACCACATCTGCATCCTCATGGAAAATCTCAAACACCTCCAGGGTCCCCTGCTCATCAAGCACTCGGATCAGCAGCGACCCGATATAAAGGACTGTTGCAAGGACGAATCCGATCGTCAGAATCCGCCCTAACAGCTCAGTGGTGGTTTTTTTTGTCTCATGGGTGTATACCTTCCTGATTATTTTTTTCTCAAGTTTTGTCATGGTTTTATTTTTTTTATAAGCGCTAACCGAGCCCGCCGGATAATCGTCCTAATCGTGTTCAACGGCTTCTTCAACCTGCGCGCGATATCCTCATACGAGTACCCTTCGTACACCAATTGTAACGCCTTCTTTTGTTCTTCGGAAAGGGAATCCAGCAGCCGCACCACATCCTCTTCCTCGCCCCAGTCCTGTTCCACATGCTCGACTTGGATTGTCTCATCAAGCTGCAAAGCAGTTTTATAGCTGCGAAAATACATCCTCATCTCGTTCTTGGCAATCTCATAGAGATACGGAAGAACAGGGCGGTCTTCATCAAAACGATCGATTGCTTTGTAGAAGGAGAGAAAGGAGTTCTGCACCAGATCATCCACATCTGCTTTTTCAAAGAGCTTCGAGTTGATATACGATTGGATTATCTTGGTGTATTTTTTAACCAGAACCTCAAACCGATCAATCTCTCCATTCTTAATTGCCTGTATCACCGCTTTATCATCGGCCGATGCCATAGACTGATATTATACCCCAAAACCAGTTGACAGGCTCGTTGTAAACGCTATAATTCTTCTTATCATGAGTATTGAACGATGGAGTCCTACTGATCGCTCTGGAATTCCCTTCGACCAAGGGAGGCTAAAAGAAGAGATGCCAAGAATGCGTTCCGAGATGATCCAAACCGAGGTGTTTTTTCCGGGCGAGAGGCATGAGCTTACTCCACAAGAACCGCTGACCGAAGAATTGGTCTGGCTTCTCACCGTAGATGAAAACGGCGAAGGGCTTCACTTTACCTCTCCCTACGTTGGAAAGCATCGAGCCGAACTGGCTCAACAGGATGGGAATCTTCGTATAAATTATATTAACGCACGGCATAGAATACTCACTCTCACTGGAGAACGATTGTCTGATGGTAAACACTGCCTTTTCGAGCTTCTTCGATATAGAGAGGACTCATTTGGTTTTTAGGTAACGTGCATAGAACTCGATGTTTTTTTGAACGATCTGCGGCCAGTCTTCTTTTGTGAAATTGTGGTCTTCATTCGGATAGGTAAAGTACTCAATCGAGACCCCAAGCTTGCGCAGCTTCTCGTACAGCTCATCTGACCATACTCTTGGAACCTCCTCATCTTTTTCGCCTTGATACAGCTGAATCGGTGCTTTAATCCAGGAAAAATACGTGGTCGGCGAAAACTTCGTCGCGTCATATATTCTCTGAAACCGATCAATGATCCCTCGCAACTTTTTTCCGTGATCATCGAGCTCATCAGCATAGTGCAGGACTGACTCGGGAAAAGGTTTTGAGACCGGCGCCCAGAGGATTGTGGGGTAGGCGCCTCCGGTTATCTCAAGGGTAGAGAGTGCGATCTGGCCTCCATTGCTATGGCCCCAGATGCCGATTTTATCTGTCGCCACTTGTGTCTCGTTTCCCGAAAGTTTGAGTGCGTTTGGTAAGTTTTTGACCGACCCAAGAAGCTCGGCGACTGCTACATAGGTAGTAAACCTCTCTTCCAGGTTGTCATCCGGGGCTTTGTCTGATTTTCCGTATCCGAGAAAGTCTGGAGCAAGTGTGATAAATCCGTGCTGGGCAAAAAACTCACCTGCGTGTTGTGTCCCCTCGCCTGTTGTGTATGCTGCCTGGTCAACATATCCCCGGAGCATCACGATCACCGGATAGAAACCGCGCTCTTTTGGGATATTAATGAGTCCGCTTATTTTTTTTCCATCAGCCGTGAAGAAAAAAATCCGAGAGACAAATAAAGGCGTCTCTTTGATCGCTGTCTCGATCACAATGGGGCCTCCCTTATAGGTTCGTGTCCGAAGACTCTCGTAGGAGTACTTGAGAAGGGGTCTCTCCGGAGGTTTTTGTTGAGACTGCTCCACATGGTTCTTTTTTTGTAGCACGAACAGCACAAGCGCCGCAACAACTATACCGACAATTGCAGCCAAAATCACCATCCGCATGAGGAGATTATACAAAACCGGTTTTGAGGTTCGTGTGATACACTGGTCTGGTATGAATCGCCGCATCTTCGCCCATTTCAAAAAGAATGATCCCCTTTTATACTCATATATCAAGAGAGTAAATCTTCCCGAGCGAAGCCTGCCCAAGGATTTGTTTGTGGATCTTTGCGATGCAATCATCAGTCAACAGCTTTCAGGTAAAGCCGCGGCTACAATATTCACGAGATTCCAGAACCTTTTTCCAAAAAAACGAGTCACTGCGCACGGACTTTTATCCCTTTCTGACAGCAAAATCCGCTCCTGCGGCACCTCGAATGCAAAAGTAGCGTCGCTGAAGGATCTGGCCAAAAAAGTGGGTAACAAAGAGCTCGATCTTGAGCGCTTGAGAACTCTTCCGGATGAGGAAGTTATGCAGGAGCTTGTCAAGGTAAAAGGAATCGGCCCCTGGACCGCCGAGATGTTTCTGATGTTTTCCTTGGGAAGAGAGGATGTGTTCTCACACGGAGATCTGGGTTTGAGAAACGCGATCAAGAAGATCTACGGATTTAAAAAAGAGCCGACCAGAGGGCAAATAGAGAAAATCGTCAACAGCTGGAGTCCGTATCGCAGCTATGCCTGCCGCGTACTCTGGCATTCCCTCACCCTCCCAGAAAAATAACTCTCAGTATTGTTTTTTGCTACGGATCGTAACGAATGCGATACCAGCGCACAGGAATGCAAGAAGCGCGTTAATCCCCATCGCCCACCTGAATCCGTAAAGGAATGAGTCGGCGACCGCGTCATCTGTAATCTTTTTTGACATTGCGCCAAAGGCTTTTGGCGCGGAGATCCCTGCCAGTTTATTCTGCTGGACCATAATCTGTTGTTTCTCAGTCGTACTCATCGAAGAACTCATAATCCTACTCTGCAGCCTGGTCTCAAACAATGAGAGAACGATCGCGCCGAGCAATGCTACTGCCAGAAGTCCGGCAACACGGGAGACGGCGTTATTGACTCCTGATGCGGCGCCCGAGTACTTCTCCTCCACAGCGAGCGCAGACTTTGTGAGCGGGGCAATGACAATTGACATTCCTATTCCAAACAGCGTCAACCCCGGCAGGTAATTAATTAGGTAGCTTGTGCTTCTTCCGGAGAATGCCAAGAGCGTCATTCCTATCGAGACGATCAGCGGCCCGACGATCATCGGAATTCTCGGGCCGATCCTGTCGGCAAGCGACCCTCCCCAGCCGGAGAAAAAAGTGATGATCAGAATTGCCGGAAGCATCGAGAGCCCTGCGGCAATCGGCGAGTAATGCTGGACCTGCTGTAGATTGAGAACGAGGAAAAAAATCACGCCGCTCAAGGCAAAGTACAGAAAGAACGTCGCGAGGTTTGCGCCGACGACAAGCGGTGATCGAAAAATCCGAAACGGCACAAGGGGCTCTTTTATTTTTGTCTCTATTACGAGAAACAGGACAAACAGCGCAGCGCCGGCTGTGAGACTGCTTATAATCAGCGGACTGCTCCAGCCCAGGTCTGATCCAGAGATGAGTCCGTACACAATCCCCAGCAGCGAGAGAAAGATCAGGACCGTTCCGGCCAGATCGATACGCGTTGATTCGCGATTCCGGGTCTCGGGGACATAGCGAAGGGTGAGAAACAAAGCAAGAATACCAATAGGTATATTGATATAAAAGATCGAGGGCCAGCCGAGTGTCTGGACCAGCCACCCTCCTAAGAAAGGCCCGAGCGCTGCCACTCCGCCGGCAAATCCCGACCAGAGGCCGATCACTCTACCGCGAATCTTCTCCTCAAAAGAGATGTTGATAATCGAGAGACTCCCGGGCACCATCATCGCTCCGCCTATTCCCTGTATGGCCCGAAAGATCGCAAGCTGAGTGATAGTCTGGGAAATACTACAGAGGAATGAGGAGAGAGTAAAGAGAAAAATGCCGTAGGAGAAGATTCTCCTTCTTCCGAAGCGGTCGCCGAGTGCGCCGCTGATGAGGATGAGTGCGCCGAGCATGAGGGCGTAGCCGTTCACTACCCACTGGATGCCGGAGATGGTGGCGTTGAGTTTGTTCTGGATTGCGGGGATAGCAATGTTTACTACGGTCCCGTCCAGAAATGCCATACCGCTTGCGAGGATTGTGGCGAGAAGAATCAGCTTCCCCTCAAGAGATTTGATATGATGCTGTTTCATTCAAGGATTATAGTAACTTCTCAAGATAATATCTGTATTCTAGAGAGCATTTTCCATTGGTTCAGGAAGATTCGCTGAAGGTTGGGGAATGGTCTTTAGAAGATAGGTTAATCCTTCCTTCCAAAGAGCCATGAAGCTTTTCATATCTGATTGGCCCTTCTCCGTATCAAGATAACCGGGATAAAAATCCTGCCTCTGTGTACCTATCCTCTCGGTCGCATGTACTCTCCATATAAACTGCGTATCGTCGCTGTCTGGGAGCCAGAGATCTACTCTTCTTATTTGGTCCTCATTTATTTTCACATCAGGATTGAAAAATAATCTAATCATTGGAAAACGATCTCTTTGAAAAGAGTCATATCCAAGCGCCTCAAGTAGGACAAAAGCTGATCCTTTCATTTTTTGAATCAGATACGATGGATCTTCTTCCGCTGTTTCTGTAAATCTTCCCGCTGCGAGAATGATCGTTCTTAACGCAACCACAACGCTAGAGGTGTTTATATCTAAATCAACCTTCTCATATGGTTCGGTGAGACTCCCGTCTACTACATTTTCTAAATCATGTAGTGCCGAACGATATTCCTCAGTCAATACCGTGTCAACCGAGTAGTTAAATCGTTCTGGTATAGTTGCAGGCATCTGGCACATAGTATACCAGCTTGGGGTTGTTTTTTTCTTGTTTGCCCTGTACAATCGCCCTCTATGGGTCAAGAGCGCGCTCCTATCTCTGTACCGGTACTGGAGGAATTACGGCCGCATGGAAGACTACCGCGAGCATTACGCACCGAGATACAGACTCTCACCTCTCTTCCTATGGAGATAGAAGAGCTCTACGATGAGATCGTGTTCATTGATGCGGAGGCGCCGATATGGGAGATAAAAAGATCAGAAATACCCCGAGATTTGACACTGAAAGTTCACTGGGAAAAATCGAGAGAACATCCTTATTCTCCCACAATCAGTTCATATACGAGATCGCATGAATGGATTGACTCTCTCAAGGAACGGCAGATTCAGAGCGTGTATGAGTCAAACGATGATTTATGGATTCCACATAATTGGTTGTTTTTTAAACGCCACTTTCTTCACGGAGGGGATACACAAAAAGGAGGAACGGTCTTTTCCTACGATCTCGAGGGGTATAAAATCTATCGCCAAAGAAAGTATGTCGGCCGATTTGATTTTGATTGGCGTGAAGAGCTGAAGTCAGCACATCCGATGGCAGTTGCGTCTGCTGTTCGCTCGGGGAGATTGACCAGAGAAGAAGCATCAGAAGCATATGACTCAAAGCTTAAACGATAAATCCCAAAGTGGGGTGATATAATTATTTCCGTGAAAGAAGCACCAACCGCACGGGGAAAAAACGATGGGATAGAGTTCGTCCGAAGCCACGGCCCAAGAGATAAGTTCTTATACGTGGACAGTCATGTGATGAGCTTTGATCAGTCTCAACTAACCAATAGCGAAATTCTTCGCGGGATGGGGACTATGAGAGAATGGCGCAACCCGAGCTTAGTAGGGTTGCTAAAAAAAGATATCGCCAAAAGAAAACCCGCCTAAATCAAAACACTAACTCTCAATTTCTAAAGACTGATTGGAAGCCTGGATTTGTGATACCCTATCCCAAAATCCTTCGATATACTCAGCTTCCATGGGAAGAGACCCGACAATCATACCCTTGGGGACCCTACTTACGCTATCATCTATATTGCCCCATATATTTCTACCGCCGTCTCGTAGCTGATATCCTTCGCCCGATCGTGCAATGACCTGAAAATCTAAACCAACTTCATTCGCTAATTGCTCAATTGCAGCAGCTCGATCATAAGTGAATACTCCGGCAAACCTTTTATTTTCCTTTCCCATAATTAATTATGTATTTTACTATATTAAAAACCGTTTGTTGATTGTTGTAAAGATAATAAGACCTTTGTGGGAAAGTTATAAAAATTAGCGATGGAGGAGAAACTCGGCAGGGAAAGAAACTGATACGGCAGCGATTCTTTCAAGCGCAGTCATTCGTCTGAGAGCTTCTTCTTCATCAGGCATATTGCCGTCTTCGTCAAAGAGAAGAGCGCGGATATCGGCGCTTGCGAAAAAACTTTCATGGGTAGAGAGGTCTGATGTATTGAAGTTGAACCCCATCCAGCTTAAACAAAGACTCGTCGCAACTCTGAATGCATCGTAGGGATCGAGCCGAGGTTGCATGCTAACACGATTTCGTTTTTGGTCAAAAAGCTCGTATGTGGGTCTTGCCATATAGGCTACAGTTGCGGTCTCGTCGCTCACTAGTATGCAGCTGACTTGAAACTCGGCATCAGTATGAGCGACTGAGATTGTCGGATTCGTTCTTCCTGGCATATAGTCAACGACTTCGATCGTACAGATCTTCTCAGGCAAAGACTTCTTTTCGGGACGTGGACCAAGTGGTTCTGGCAAATCTCTATGCTCCAAATTCATGAGCTTAGTATACTCCTTACTCACTCCCTTGACAAGCAATCAAATATCTTCTATACCTTTAGTAAAGTATGTCGTCTATTGAAGCTTCCGAGATGGGCTCCCGACTTTATAAAAGTAGTCTGGCAGATCGTATGGTTGCTGGTACGGAAGGTTCTCAGATTCGAAAAAGAGGAGAAAGAAGAACCGAGATTACTATCCCGCTCAACGGCGATGAAGAAGGCCCATCAGTATTGATCTCTCTCGAAAACGGTGACCGTCGAGTACGTTTTCATCACCACGGGACAATCTACCTCAACCCCCACCCCTGAATACTTGAGTCTTTTTAACTGTCTTTGTAGACTATAATCCACAAACTCCCCAACTAAAAAGCGACCCACCGGCGTGAGTCGCGTATTAGGGTCAGCATCGCTATCTCAGCCTTCCGCAGAATCTCAACGTCTTTTTTATTCTAATTTCTCTTTACCGCAGGTTAGTATATTGATTCCTTGGGGCATGTCCTTAGGCGACATTGTAACCTCATCTGATTCCTTTTATTAGAGAGTCCAACGCTCAGTGTCTTGGATAAACCAGGTGTAAGCGTGAAGTCCGGAACTTCGTCCTCTTTTTAAAGGAATAATGTTATTGTAGCAAGCCTTACCAACGATACAAGGTGTCAAAATAGCATAAAACTATATCAAGAAAATATTTAGCCTCAAAATTTTTTATCAGATGATGGAAAATGACATTATTCCCAAAAATATTTGAACAAAAAATATCGACGATAATCTACAAAAGTGATAAAATAAACTTCAATGCCTCTCAAATATACTCAAACACAAGAAAAAATATTATCCGCTCCAGAAACTAAAGAGGGATACGTGCGAGATTACATTACCAATCAATATGTTAGAGCTACTCCCGAAGAAATTGAGGCAGTTCAGGTCTTCTTAAAGCAATTAGTTGAAGATTATGATTATCGCAAAACTCAAATACAAACACATCCTCAATGGAGAGTAAAAATACGACCGAGTGACATCAAAAAAGAATATCCAATCGATATAGCTGTTTTTGAGTCGGATAGAAAGGTCGACGATAACTTATACATAATCGTTGAATGTAAGCAGAAGACTAGAAAAGAAGGCATAGATCAACTTAAGGACTACTTGAGATTCTGTACTGCTAATTTGGGCGTTTGGTTTAATGGAGAAGAAAGAGTCTTTTTAAGAAAACTCGAACACCATGGAAAAATTATCTTTGAAGAAATTCCAAATATCCCGAAAAGGGGACAAAGAGTAGAAGATATTGGAAAATTTAAGAGAAAGGATTTGCAACCTACTCATAATTTAAAAGCTATTTTTAAATCAATAAGAAATTACTTAGCTGCAAATACTGTCGGTACGACTAGAGATGAAGAACTAGCAAAACAAATTATAAATATAGTTCTTTGTAAATTGTATGATGAAAAATTCACCAAACCGGAAGAGGTTGTATCTTTTAGAGCTGGAGTAGCTGAATCTCCTTCAGATATTGCTAAACGAGTAAAAGAAAGATTTAATGAAGCAAAAGATGTTTATAAGGATATTCTTGATAGAGATGATCGTATTGAGTTAGATGATAAATCTATTGCTTATATAGTAGGAGAACTACAAAATTATTCTCTCATTGCAGCAGAGAGAGATGCTGTGGGAGATGCTTTTGAAGTATTTGTTCAAAGGGCGCTAAAAGGTGGGCAAGGACAATTTTTTACCCCGAAAAACGTTGTTAAAACTGTTATTGATATTTTGGATCCGCAGATTGATGAAAAAGTTATTGATCCTGCATGTGGTTCTGGCGGTTTTTTAGTGGAGTGCTTGCGTCATATTCATAAAAAAATAGACGAGAAAGGAAAAGAATATGGATGGCCTAAATCAGAAATAGAAGCCGAAAAAATTGCGAAAGTGAATATAAATTTAAAAGGTATTGAGAAAGATAAGTTTCTCAGTAGAATCGTTAAAGCTTACATGGTAATTCTTGGTGATGGAAAAGGTGGAATATTTTGTGAAGATTCTTTAGATAGTCCTAGTAATTGGGAAGACAAAACTCAAGGCAGTATTCAATTGGGCACCTTTGATATTGTAGTAACCAATCCTCCTTTTGGGGCAAAAATTCCAGTTAAAGGCGCAGAAAAATTATCTCAATACCCTCTAGGACATAAGTGGAAAAAGGATGAACAAGGCACCTGGACTAGTGGAAAAGTTAAAGATGGCGAAGCTCCACAGATATTATTTATTGATAGATGTCTAGCTCTATTAAAGGAAGGTGGCAGACTAGGCATAGTTTTGCCTGATGGAATTCTAAGTAATCCCACTGACGCATATATCATGCAATATTTGTTGGAAAGAGCCGAGATAATAGGCATTATAGATTTACCCATGACTACTTTCCTTCCCTATACTCCAACTAAAACTCACTTATTGTTTTTGAGAAAGAAAAAACCAAGAGCAAATTACTCCTTTTTTATGAGCTATGTTAAAACGTGCGGCCACGATAAAAGAGGTAGGGAAATTAACAATGATGAAATTAAACTCGTTCCAGAGCATATTAAGTCTTTAAATGGAAGTAGAAAAAAGTCTCATTTAGGTTTCCTTATGGATGTTCAAGAATTGGAGAACAAGATACTACTGCCAAAGTACTATAATCCTGAGCTAGAAAAAGAACTAAAGAAATATGCAGGTACTGGAAAATATTCTATTAAATCAATTGGGGAATTAGTAAGAGATAAAATTTTATCAATTAAAAGAGGCAATGAAGTCGGCAGTGAGTATTATGGAACAGGTACGATCCCATTTATTAGAACATCCGAGATTTCTAATTGGGAAGTAGCGGCGGATCCAACCCATTGCATCCCAGAGGAAATTTATGAATTGTATAGAGCAAGGCAAGATATAAAACCCGAAGATATTATTATCGTAAATGATGGAACGTATTTAATGGGAAGAGCAGCGATGATTACTGATATTGACATAAAAATCACCATCCAAAGTCATTTCCGTAAAATTAGAGTGTTGAAGAAAGAAGTATTATCCCCTTATCTATTGCTTGCTATTTTGGGTTTAGAAATCGTTCAGAAACAGATTGAGGCAAAGTCATTTAGACAAGGAACGATATCTACACTAGGAAGTAGATTATTAGAGGTAAAGGTCCCTCTTCCCAAAAACCACAAAGAGACGAAAGCTATAATTGATATGGTAAAAAAATCAATTTACGACAAGAGAGGAGCAAAATTATCTGCTCAAACGTACTTAATTAATGGTAAGATGGAAAATTTAATGGGAATAAGAAATAAAGCAAAGATAGGAAATTTATGAGATTTAATCGTATCGGAAAAAATTCATCAAGAGCAGACTGGAAAAAAGACTTCTCCTAATTTTTTTTACCTGCCAGGACATAAAGTTATATAAATTTGAATTGCAGCCAAAAATCCTAATACTACAGTTAACCCTATCAAAATTCTAGAATATTTTGAGGTTGTATTATCTAAATCATTGATCGATTGAATTAACTGAGCATAAATTTTAGAGAGGGCTACATTTTGCTTGACTAAATTATGTAGTCCATTTAGTCCACCTTTTCCTTCAAGTTTCTCACTTTCAGTTTCGACGTCTACTAGAAGATCGTTAAGATTTTGACTGTTCTTATCTATTTTTTTGGTTCGCTTAGCTTTCATTTTGAAATCTACTTTCTATATGCCAAATATAACTTTTCATTTGTGGTGAAATACCTAAAAATATTTCTTCTATCATAATTTCTCTACTATTTTCTAAGGCTTTACTAGTGAAAGCCACTGCTCTATGATTACCTTCTATAATTGTAAAAAATGATTCAGAACTTGAGGCAACAAGGATTAAATTTTTACTCACATTCCCATTATTAATAGCTGCTTTAATTTCTCTAATTCTATCTGAATGATCTAAATTGCTTTCAACATTCTTTAACGCTTCTAAAATATGAAATGTATTATTTGTAAGCGGAAGCCAATCTGCGCTAGGAACAATAAAAGTTCTGTTCAGATCGTCTTTATTAAAATCAATCACATACCATTCCGTATCGCTTGGTAGTGGATCAACCATTGGTTTTCTAACATGTCTTAATAGTTCAAGTCTTGTCTTGTTTTCTCCATCGTTAAAAAAGTCAGGATCATCAAGTATTTCTGCTGCAACAGTGAGTTTTAATTGGTCGTATTCATCTAGATGCCACTCGTCTTTTAATCAAGAATAAACAACTTCATCAAAGGTCTTTTGTCTCCCTAATTTTTTCACCGGCCAATTAGTTTTCATTTTTAATGAGTCTTAATGAAGTTTTCTGCATCTGACATCATTGTTTCTACGTCCTTTTTACTTGGCGGTTTTGTTCCTGGATCATGAGAACATCTATTTCTTGTTGTTTTTATCGCATCTACTCTTGAATAGTCGGAAGGATCGTTGTAAATTGTTTTAAGCCTGTTATTAAGATCTCCCAAAGTGTCTTTGTCTGAGTATTTTATATGTGGATTGTTATTATCGCAAATTATTTTAAGTTGTCTCTCTAGGGCTATACCAGCTAGCATTCCTGCACATTCTATGAATCCTTTATCCAACAATTCCTTCGCCTGTATAAGTTCATCCGTGAGTAAATCTCTTGCTAGAAGTTGCGATAGTTTGACTTTCTCAAATTCTATTGCTTTAGGAATCGCTTCAATTATAGCTATTTGAGAAGAAAAGTTTGTCTTAAAATGTTCGAAGTGTCTATCATTCCGTCGGTAGTAATACGTTTCCGATGAATTGTTCCAGTGCTGTTCTTTAGGATAACTAAAGAAATGAGCAATAGTAGTAGGGTTCTTATCGTCTTTCAATCTATATAACTCAGTAAACTGTTGCTGGTCGTTTGGAGAAGTATTATTAATTAATCTCTTTGCTTTTGTAAACCAGGTTATATACTTTCTTACAAGCTCAGAAATATTATTTGGATCAGTGCAATTGACCAAATCGGAATTTTTAAGTATTTCTAACCCTTCATTTACTAAATCCGCGGTGAGAGTTTTAATTTGGTCTATTGTATTCATAATACTAGGCGTTTAATTTTCTCTTTTTGATTTTCAAATTCGCTGCTCAACTTATCCATTGCTTCTAAAATCTCTTTTAGGGCTTTCATGCCCACATTTTACCACGTCCCCGGGGGTTGGAAGATGTTAGGGATTTTTTTGCAGCAAACTGGATCTGTGGGTTAGAATATTACCCCAGGTCATCATTTTTTCAGCCCAGTCCAGCTCATCATGAGGACCTTCTTTCCCCTCTTTTTCCAATGTTTTGAATTCGGTGAGAAATGAAGTAAAGGTACGATCCACTAGAGAATTTTTTATGGGTTGACTGATGAACTTCATATATTTAGAAGTCTGATCCAAAAAGACGATGATCCTTTTTTGTTTTGCATTGTAGTCATCGGCAGCCCAGTTGCCAACCCTGTTAAGATTCATTGCGATATCTAATAATCTTGATCGTACATCCATAATTAATTCAATAATAACTCTTTAATAAGACTCTCAAATTCTTTCCTTATTTGTTCTGATAAAATATCACGACTTTTATTTTGCCTCGGCCTTAAATTGATGATCGAATTATAATCGATCTCTTTTGTTTCCCAATCTATTCCTCCGCCCCAAAGATTTTCTTGTTGAGAGCCGTCTTGCAATAATAGTTGTTCCGCATCAAAATGTCGCTCTCCCCCTCCGGCTAAAATACGCCGATTTATATCCACAACAAGTTTGATATATCCATCATAATCCAAAGCCATCTTCTTGACTTCATCAGGAGTTGCTTTCTTTCGAATTATAATAATCATGAAGTAGATTATACACTTCTAAATAATCTGGGGTAGCTTTTTGGGCAAAAAAGTGAGATAATATTAAGGGTGAAAATGGATAAGAAGAAACTATACGTAGGAAATCTTCCTTCATCAATGAGCAGCTTTTCCCTAAAAGGATTGTTTACACGATTTGGGAAAATTTTAGAAACCGTTATTATCTCTGAAAGCTCAACAGGAAGATCCAAAGGCTTTGGGTTTATCACATTTGCGAATCAACCCGATGCAAAAAAGGCACGAGGCGTGATGAACGGGAGTGATGTTGAAGGTCAGAATATCGTCGTCAATGTCGCCGAATAGGAAACTTGCCTTTTAGCGCCGTGGGGTGTATACTATCATTAGTTTAAGAGTGTAAATCTGCTTAAATATTCATTATGTGAACTTCTTCAAAATAAGATGGTCATAAACATTTCTTTTAAGTTGTGGGCCTATCTTAGGGAAAGCGGAGCAAATACTTATTTAGTTTTGCTCGAGTAATCAAAGGAAGACAATTTGAGCAGCTTTATCCTCTTACGTTTATTTTGATGAATCTTCTTTTCAGGTTCAAATAGCTTTTCTCAATTATTTGGCGCTGATGAATAAATCACTGCATTAGCAACGTGGTTAATTCCTTTAAGAGCATAACTCAATGGGAAATTGGAATGAGAGTATAGTACAACAGTCTTTTCGCCCGTCGACGGATCTGTTTCAAAAACTAAAAGTGAGATGGGTTGACCTTCTCGTTCTTCGAATAATTGATCAAGCTCTTCTTTTGATAAATCGTCCGCATCCACTGGACTTTCGGGAATTTCAAACCGAGTCGCTCTTAAAAGGTACTTTGTCATATTCTCTCCCTCATGATTTGTTGTTATTAAAAGACTCAGACCGTTCAGCCCCGGAATTAAGACAAGAGAAGCATCTCTCACTAAACCAGCTTGCAGTTGTCCTCGCAATGCGAGTTTTTTTACTGAAGATGAGCTTTCAAAATCGGCAATTTGCGCTTCGTCTGGAAATTCCGGTATTTCTTTCATAACTTATAGTATTGTAACACACGCCATATAGATAGTATATAATGATATATGGATCTAAACCCTGTCTCCAACGAAGAATTTGAGCGAATGATCGAGCAGGCTGTCGAGTCGCTTCCCCTTTCCATTCAAGAAAAAATGGAGAATGTTGAGATTGTCCTTGAGGACAAGATCGAGGCCTCTCCAAACCTTTTTGGTCTGTATCAAGGAGTGCCTCAAACAAAACGAGGAATCTACTATTCCCTGGTCCTGCCGGATAAAATCACTATCTTCAAAAAAACAATTGAGAGATATGCCCGGGGGAGAGAGCACCTTACCTACCTGGTACAACATGTCGTCAGACACGAGATCGCCCATCACTTCGGCTACTCCGATGAGGACCTGCAGAAAAAATAACTCGGTATAATTTTATGGTGGAAAATTCAAAGAGGAATGTAATTTGGTCCATTGTTGCCACAGCCCTACTCGTCGGTATCTTATATCTTTTTTTTACACAGTCTCCAGGACAAAAACCTCTTCCCTCATCCACTATACGTCCAACTGTCGCCTCCTCATCGACAGTACTAGGCGTGCAAACTAAAACCTCCGGGTGTGTCGCCCATGACGGACTCCCCGATAGAGACTGCACCCCAGGCGCAATCATCGCAACCGCCACCATAGAGCAAATCTGCGTCCCCGGCTACTCCAGATCTGTCCGCAACGTACCTCTGGAGGAGAAAAACCAGGTGTATCAAGAGTACACAATTACCCATCACGCACAAGGCGAGTATGAGGTGGACCATCTGATCTCATTGGAGCTTGGCGGATCAAACGATATCGCAAACCTCTGGCCTGAGGCGGCTGATCCGCGCCCCGGGTTCCACGAAAAAGATCAGCTAGAAAACTACCTTCATGACCAGGTCTGCAGCGGCTCAATCAGCCTGCAGGAAGCACAGAAAAAAATCTCCACAAACTGGCTCGGGATCTACAACCAAATCAAGTAGCGCCTTTCTCTTATGCTACAATATCCTCATGAAGTCCGGTACTATTCTTCTTATTGGAAGGCCAAATGTGGG
>Ga0209515_10003167_pt1 | contig 23973 bp, 31 predicted proteins | sample Subgroupgradi54m_FD_187454 | JGI IMG/M metagenome (GOLD analysis project Ga0209515, IMG submission 187454) | Subsurface groundwater microbial communities from S. Glens Falls, New York, USA - GMW60B uncontaminated upgradient, 5.4 m (SPAdes)... ... | reverse complement strand
GAGTATTCGCCGATCGTCTCGTGCGTGATCGTCTTGTCCCGCATCGGAACCTTGAACATCCCCTTACGGGCCTGGGTGAGCCCTTTGCGGATGGCGTCGGCCACTTCGTTCGCCTTGCCGAGCGCCCATCCTACCCGCCCCTGGCCGTCTCCCACCACCACCAAAGCGCTGAAGGAAAGTCTCTTGCCCCCCTTCGTCACCTTGGCCACGCGGTTGATGGCCACCACCTTCTCAACTAGTTCCCCCTGCCCCGAACCGGAATCCCGACCGCCCGGACCGCCACGGCCGCCACGACCACCCGGACCACCACGGCCACCCGGACCGCCACGGCCGCCACCCGGACCGCCACGGCCGCCACCCGGACCACCGCGGCCGCCACCCGGACCACCACGGCCGCCACCCGGACCGCCACGGCCGCCACCCGCACCCGGACCCCCCCTCGGCGCTGGGCTCACAGTTCCAAACCCTTCGCCCTGGCCGCATCCGCCAGGGCTTTCACTCGACCGTGGTAGGCATACCCACCGCGGTCAAAGACCACCTTTTTAATCCCTGCGGCATTGGCCGTCTGCGCCACCAACTCCCCAAGATACTTGGCTGCCTCCACGTTTCCCCCCTTCGAGAATTTCTTCCGGAACTCCGGCTGCCGCGTGGAGCAGGTCAGCAGGGTCTTTCCGGCCATGTCGTCTACAATCTGCGCCACCAGATGCAGGTGGCTCCGGTGAACCACCAGCCTCGGCCGGTCGGCTCCGCCGGTCATTTTCTTCCGAACCCTGAAATGCCGCCGGAGCCGCGACAGCTCGCGAGCCGAAGTCCCCGCCATCACGCCACCGCCTTGCCTGCCTTGCGGCGAATCACTTCACCCACGTATTTGATCCCTTTTCCTTTATAGGGTTCCGGGGGAGCGAAGGCTCGAATCCTCGCCGCCACCTGCCCCACCAGCTGCTTGTCCACACCCCGCACCACAACCTGTGTCGGTTTCGGAACCTCGATCGTGATCCCCGGAGGGGCCGTGAACACCACCGCATGGGTGAACCCGACGTACATCTCCAGCTTGGGGCCCGAAACCTGAGCCTTGTAGCCGACGCCGGACAGCTCTAGATCTTTCGAGAAGCCTTCCATCACGCCCTGGACCATGTTGGCGATCAACGTCTTGTGCAGGCCGTGCAGGCTCTTCACCCTCTTCTCGTCGTTCTTGCGCTTGACCCGCAGCTGGCCCTCCGCCCTCTCAATGGTCAGCTCCGGAGGAAGCTGATGCGACAGCTTCCCCTTCGGCCCTTCCACCGCGACGGTGCTTCCCTGCAGATCGACCTTCACCTGCGGCGGAAGCGGAATCGGCATTTGTCCTACGCGAGACATTTTTAGCTCTCTCTCCAGGTCACCAAACGTAACAGATGACTTCGCCACCCACCTTCTGCGCCCGGGCCTGATCATCGGTCAGGATCCCATTCGGGGTGGTCAGGATTGCGATTCCAATGCCTGAGTAAACCTTCGGGATCCTGTCCTTGCCGGTGTAGATCCTAAGACCCGGCTTGGAAATCCGGCGGATGTGGCGCAGGATCGGTTTTCGGGCGGTCGTATATTTAAGATAGATTCGCAGCGTTCCCTGCGGATTTCCCTCCGCCAGCAGCCTCCAGTTCTGGATGAACCCTTCCTGCTTCAAGCATTCCATCAAGGCGGAGCCCATTCGGGAAGCCGGGGCATCCACCTGGGCCTTACCGGCCCGGCTGCCGTTCCTCACCCGCGTCAACAGATCTCCGATCGGATCGGTTTGGCTCATCGTTCACCAGCTCGCTTTCGTGATACCGGGAATCTCGCCCTTGTGGGCCAGCTCCCGGAAGCAGATCCGGCACACGTGGAACTTCTTGTAATAGGCCCGGGCCCTGCCGCAGCGCGCGCACCGGGAATGGCGCCGGCTCCGGAACTTCGGCGCCTTCTTTTGCCGCTCCAGTTGTCCTTTTTTCGCCACGCTCGATTACTCCTTGAAAGGCATGCCCAGGGCCTTGAGCAGCTCGTAGGCTTCCTGGCGTGTCTTCGCCGTCGTGCAGATAATCACATCCATCCCCTGCGTCCGGCTCACCTTGTCGTATTCGATCTCCGGGAAGATCAGCTGCTCGGTCAAACCCATCGCGAAATTCCCACCCTGATCGAAACCACGGTTGTCCACCCCGCGGAAGTCCCGGATGCGGGGCATGGCGATGCTGATCAGCCGGTCCAGAAACTCGTACATCCGGTAGCGCCGCAGCGTCACCTTCACCCCGATCGGCTGCCCTTCCCTGATCTTGAAGTTCGAGATCGCCTTCTTGGAGCGGGTGATCACCGGCTTCTGGCCCGTGATGATCGCCATCTCGCCGGCCGCCTTCTCCACCACCTTCACATCCTGCGCTCCCTGACCCACTCCCATGTTCAGCACGATCTTCGTCAGCCGGGGGGCCTGCATCGCGTTGGAGTATCCAAATTTCTTCACCAGCTCCGCCGCGATCGTCTTGCGGTACTTCTCCAGCAGTCGGGGCGTTTCGCTTTTCGTCTTCTCGGCCGTCGCGGCGCTCATCAGAAACCCTCCCCGCACTTGCGGCAGATCCGGTTCTTGGAGCCGTCCGCAGCGACCTTGAATCCGACCCGGACTCCCCGGTTGCAGCGGGGGCAGACCGGCATCACCCGGTCCAGGGGCAGCCGGCTCTCTTTGCTCAGGATCGCCCCCTGCGGATTAGCCTCGGACCGCCGTACGCTCTTCTTCACGAGGTTCAGCCCCTCCACGACCACCTTGGAATCGGCCGGAAAAAGCTGACGCACTTTGCCCTTCTTGCCGCGATCCCTGCCGGCGATCACCATGACTTGGTCGTCCTTCTTCACCCGAAACATCACAGAGCCTCCGGAGCAAGCGAGATGATCTTCGTAAAGTTCCGGTCCCTCAGTTCCCGCGCCACCGGACCGAAGATCCGGGTCCCGCGCGGATTCTGCTGGAGATCGAGCAGGACCACCGCGTTGCTGTCGAACCGGATCGTGGAGCCGTCCGACCGCCGAGTCGGGTTTCGCGTCCGGACCACCACCGCCTTGACCACCTCCCCCTTCTTGACCGCCGAGTCCGGCGTCACCTCTCGAACGTTCGCGGTGATCACGTCGCCGATCTCGGCCCACAGTTTTCCGTGCTGGCCGATCACGCCGATCATCGAGGCTCTCTTGGCCCCAGTGTTGTCGGCAATCTCCACGATGCTGCGCATCCGGATCACTCGGTCACCTCCGGGCCGCTGCGGACGATTTCCACCAGGCGCCACCGCTTATCCTTCGAGATCGGGCGGGTCTCCTCGATCCGGACCTCATCCCCCACCTTAGGTCTGAGCCCCGCGTCGTGCGCCTTGAATTTCTTCGCCCGCCGGATCACCTTCTGGTACACGGGGTGGCGCACCAGCCGCGTCACCTCAACAACAACCGTCTGCGTCATCCGGTTGGAGGTCACCTTGCCCACCAAATGCCTTCGTCCTGTTGATTCGCTCATGATTTTGCCTTCTGCTTGAGCAGCGTCATCACCCGGGCGACGTCGCGGCGGGCCCGCCGGAGCTGATGCGGCTGCGTGAGCTTCCCTTCCGCCCGCTGCATCCGCAGATCGAACAGCTGCCGCTTGAGACCCTGCATCTTTTGCGACAGGTCCTCCGCGCTCAACTCCTGCAGTTCCGCCACTCTCTTCGCCATGATCGTCAAGCCGCCTCTCTCGTCACAAAGCGGGTCCTGAGCGGAAGCTTCGCCGCCGCCAGCCGCAGCGCGGTCCGGGCCAGGTCCTGCGGGATCCCTTCCATCTCCACGAGGATCTTGCCACGACGCACCACGGCTACCCAAAACTCCGGCTCGCCCTTTCCCTTGCCCTGGCGGGTCTCCGCCGGCTTCTTGGTCACCGGTTTGTCGGGAAAGATCCGGAGGTAGACCTTGCCCCCGCGCCGGACGTGGCGGGTCAAGGCCACCCGGGCCGCCTCCAACTGCGTGTGGGTGATCCAGCCGTTCTCCAGCACTTTCAGGCCGTACTCGCCAAAGGCCAGCGTGAAACCCCGCGTCGCGATCCCGCGCCGCTTGTTCCGCTGACTCTTCCGGTATTTGACCCGCTTCGGGATCAGCGCCATTTTACTTCGCGGCCTCCGCGGGCTGCTTCCCCGCAGGCGCGGAAGAAGAGGAATTGGTCGCCGGAGCCGCCTTGTGTATCCAGCATTTCACCCCGATCCGCCCGTAGGTCGTCTTGGCCTCGGAGAAACCGTACTCGATGTCCGCTCGGAATGTTCCCAGAGGGACCGATCCATCCTTGTAGGTCTCCACCCGGGACATCTCCGCGCCGCCGAGCCGGCCGGCGCAGCGCAGCCGCACACCCAAAGCGCCCGAGGTCATCGACAGTTGGATGGCCCGCTTCATCGCTCTGCGGAAGCCGATCTGCCGTTCCAACTGGAAAGCGACGTTCTCCGAAACGAGCTGCGCGTCGGTGGCCGGGTTCTTGACCTCCTTGATATCAATCTGAAGCTCTCGGTTGGTGATCTTTCGCAGATCATCCCGCAGCCGGTCGATATCCACCCCGCGCCGCCCGATGATGATGCCTGGCCTGCCGGAATGGATGATCACGCGCACTCGGCTCGCGGTCCGCTCGATCTCCACGCGGGAGACCGCGGCCCCCGACAGCGCGTTCTGCAGATGCTTTCGGATCTGGTCGTCCTCGTTCAGGAGCAGGCCGAAATTCTGTTTCTTCGCGTACCAGCGAGAGTTCCAGGTTTTCGTGAATCCCAAGCGATTCGCTAGAGGAGGTACCTTATGCCCCACGTTCCGTCCGGCTCCCTTCTTTTTTTGAGTCTAACTCGATCGTCAAATGAGACATCCGTTTGCGAAACTCCATCGCCCGTCCCATGGGTCCGGCCCGGTACCGCTTGCTCATCGGTCCCTCATCGGCCGAGATGTGCGACACCACCAGCTGCTCCTGCGTCCAGGTCCCGTCCCGCGTGGCGCTGGCCACGGCGCTGTGGAGCACCTTAGAGATCGGGTGGCACGCCCCCTTGGGCAGATGCTTCAGGATCGCCTGCGCCTTAGGGATATCCAGGCCCCGCAGCAGCCGCGCCACCAGCCGCATCTTCCTCGGGGTGACGGGAATAAAACGTCCTCTTGCCTTCGCGATCATCTCCATGCGCCTCGGATTAGGTCGGCGTCGAGGGCTTGGTGACGCCCTTGACCCCGTGCTTCTTGAAGATCCGGGTGGGGGAGAATTCCCCCAGCTTGTGGCCCACCATGTTCTCGGTCACAAAGACCGGAAGGAACTTGTTCCCGTTGTGCACCAGGAAGGTGAACCCAACGAAATCCGGTGTGATCGTGGAGCGCCTCGACCAGGTCTTGATCGGCTTACGCTCCCCCTTGCCCTGCTTGACGATCTTCTCCATCAAGCTCTGCTCTACGTAAGGTCCTTTGCCGGCTGATCTGCCCATTCGAATCCTTTAGTTGCGCCGCTTCACGATGTAGCGGTCGGACAACTTCCGCTTCTTCCGGGTCTTGAATCCCTTGGCCAGCTGGCCCCACGGCGACACCGGGTGGGGGTTGCCCTGGCCCGATTTTCCCTCGCCGCCGCCGTGCGGGTGGTCGTGCGGGTTCATCGCAAGCCCTCGGGTATGCGGCCTGCGCCCGAGCCAGCGGGACCGCCCGGCTTTCCCGAGCGAGATCGCATCGTGGTCCTCATTGCCCACCTGGCCGATTGTGGCGTAGCACTCCACGCGCACCTTTCGCATCTCGCCCGAAGGCAGCCGCAGCGTTGCGAACTCCCCTTCCTTCGCGAGCAGCTGAGCGGACGATCCGGCCGAGCGAACGATCTGCCCGCCGCGGCCCGGCTCCAACTCGATGTTGTGAATGAAGGCACCCAGCGGGATCGCCTCCAACGGAAGGGCGTTCCCCGGCGTTACCTCCGCGCTTGGGCCCGCCGCCACCTGCGTGCCGACCTTCAACTCCCGGGGCGCCAGGATGTAGCGTTTCTCGCCGTCCGGATACTGCAGAAGGGCGAGCCGGGCCGAACGGTTCGGGTCGTACTCCAGCGCCACCACCTGCGCGGAGACATCCCGGCGGTTGCGCTTGAAATCCACCAAGCGGATCATCCGCTTGTGCCCACCGCCCCGGTGCCGCGACGTCATGCGTCCCTCGGAGTTGCGTCCCCCGGAGGAGCCCCGCGCCAGCAGGAGTTTCCGCTCCGGCTCTTTCTTGGTGAGCTCGCTGAAATCCGCCGTGGTCATGTGCCTCCGCGACGGCGTGTAAGGTCTATAGGTCTTGTTCGGCATCTTAGCTCGCGACCTCGATCTTCGATCCCTCAGCCAGGGTCACCACCGCCCGCTTCCAGTTCGGTTTCCATCCCCAGCGGGCGCCCACCCGCCGCGGTTTGCCCGGCATCACCGCGGTGTTGACGTCCGCCACTTTCACCTTAAAAAGCTCTTCCACGGAGCGCTTGATCTCCCGCTTGCTGGCGCCGCGATCCACAGCGAAGAAGTATTTCCTGTACCTGGCAGCCTTCGTCCCCTTCTCGGTCCGCATCAGCTCCTTGACGATATCCTCCGCCGCAACCCTGCTCACGCCGACAGCCCCTCCCATTGCTTGAGTGCACCGGCGGTGACCAACAGCTTGTTGCTGGCCAGCACGTCGTAGCAGGTCACGTCGGAAGCCGGGCGCACCGTCAGGCTGCGCAGGTTCCGGGAGATCCGCAGCAGCTCGGGTGAAGCCTTCTCCACCACCAGCAGCGCCTTTTTTTCCGCCTGCAGTTTCCGGAGCATTTGCGCCAGCGCTTTCGTCTTCGGAGCCAGCCCCTCCAAACCCTGCACGGCCGCCACCGCCTGGCTGCTCACCTTGTCCCGCAGGCTGTTGACCAGCGCCGCTTTCTTGACGCTCGCCGGCAGCGCGTAGCTGTAGTCCCGAGGGTGCGGCCCGAACACGATCCCTCCCCCGCGCCAGATGGGAGAGCGGATCGATCCGGCGCGCGCGCGCCCCGTATGCTTCTGCTTCCAGGGCTTCTTCCCGCCCCCCCTGACCTCGCCCCGCCGTTTCGTATCGGCATTTCCTTCCCGCTGGTTGGCCAGGTACATCCGGACCGCCTGCCAGAGCACCGCTTCGTTAACGGGCCCTTCCAGGACCGGCGGCACCTGGACCGAACCGATTACTTTTCCTTCAAGATCATGAAGTTGGATGTCGGGCATTTTCTCGTCGACCTACTTCTTCCCGCCTGCCGCGGGCTTCGCAGCGGCTGGCTTCGCGACGGCCGGTTTCCCGCCGCCGGCTTTGGCACCGCCGACCGGCTGAGCCGCGGCCTTTTTCTTCCCCTGCGGCGGTACGATCTTCGCCTTCGGCCCCTTGCGGGAGCGGCGGATCAAGACGATCGCCTCGTCGCTGCCCGGCACCGATCCCTTGACAAGCAACAGATTCTGCCCGGCATCCACGCGGATGATCTCCATCGCCTGCGTGGTGACCACCTGGTCTCCCATGTGGCCCGGCATGTGATGCCCCTTGAAAACGCGGGACGGGTCCGTGCTCGATCCGATGGATCCCGGCCTGCGGTGCGTCATCGAACCGTGCGTCTGCTTCCCGCCCTTCCAGTGCCAGCGCTTCACGCCGCCCTGGAACCCCTTGCCGATGGAACGGCCGGTGATATCCACCCGGTCCCCCGGCTTAAAGATTTCAACGGTGAACACCGAACCCGGCGCCACCTGCTCCTCTTTGGAGATCCGGAACTCCCGGAGCAGCCGTTTCGGCTCCACCTTCGCCTTGGCGAAATGTCCCGTGAGGGCCTTGTCCACCCGCTTAGGCGCGATCGGGCCGAAACCCACCTGCACCGCGCGGTAGCCGTCCTTCTCCTGGCTCTTCTCCGCCACCACCGGGCAGGGGCCCGCTTCAAGCACGGTCACCGCCACGGGACGGCCGTCCTCTCGGAAAACTTGGGTCATCCCCAGCTTCTTGCCGATCAGCCCAATGCCCGGTTTCATGTTATTTGATTTCCACGTCCACGCCGGCCGGTAGATCGAGCTTGCGCAGCGCATCCACGGTCTTTGAGGTCGGGTTGACGATGTCCAGCAGCCGCTTGTGGGTTTTCATCTGGAACTGCTCCCGCGACTTCTTGTCGACGTGCGGGGAACGCAGCACCGTGTAGATCTCCCGCTGGGTCGGCAGCGGCACCGGCCCCGACACCTCGGCCCCGGTCCGGCGGGCGGATTCCACGATCTCCGCCGCGGATTGGTCCAGGATGCGGTGGTCGTAGCCTTTCAGTTTGATTCGGATCGTTCGCTCAGCCATTAGCGCCTCATCTCCCGTCCCTGCATGATCTTTTCTTTCTGGGAGGAGGGGACCTCCTGGTAGGCGAAGGGCTCCATCGCGAAGGAACCGCGCCCCTGCGTCAAGCTCCGCACCTTCGTCGCGTAACCGAACATCTCGCCGAGCGGCACCTCGCCCCGGATCACCTTCACGTTCGCCCGCTGCCCCATTTCCGAAATCCGGCAGCGGCGGCTGTTCAGGTCCCCCACCACCTCTCCGAGGTACTCCTCCGGCACCACCACCTCCAGCTTCATGATCGGCTCCAGGAAGATCGGGCCGGCCCGTTTGACCGCCTCCCGCAGCGCCATGGAACCGGCGATCTTGAACGCCATCTCGGAGGAGTCCACGTCGTGGTAGGAACCGTCCACCAGGGAGATCGCGATGTCGATCACCGGATAGCCGGCTAAGACCCCACCGGCCGCCGATTCCAGGATGCCCTGCCTGGCGGGGGTGATGAACTCTTTCGGGATGGAGCCGCCGGTGACCTTGCTCTCGAACACGACGCCGGAGCCGCGCGCTCCGGGCTCGACGTCAATCACCACGTGCCCGTACTGACCGCGGCCGCCGCTCTGCTGGATGAACTTGCCTGGCACCTCTTCGGCCTTTTTGGTGATCGTCTCCTTGTAGGCCACCTGCGGAGGGCCCACCTTGGTGTTCACCTTGAATTCCCTCTTCATGCGGTCGAGCAGGACCTCCAGGTGCAGCTCCCCCATTCCGGCAATGATGGTCTGGGCCGTCTCGTTGTTGTAACGGACGCGGAACGTCGGATCCTCTTCCTGCAGCCGGGCAAGCGCATTCCCCAGCTTGTCCTGGTCCAGCTTGGTCTCCGCTTCGATCGCAAGCGAAACCACCGGCTCCGGGAAGCTCATCCCTTCCAGCAGGATCGGGTGCTCTTTATCGCAGATCGTCTCGCCGGTCTTGGTCTCCTTGAGGCCGACCGCCGCGGCGATGTCGCCCGCACCCACTTCCTTCACAATCTCCTGCTTATTCGCGTGCATCCGGACCAGCTTGCCGATCCGCTCCTGCTCATCACGGTTGGCGTTGATGTAGTAGGCGCCGGAACGGAGTACACCCGAGTAGACCCGCAGGAAGGTCAGCTTCCCGACAAAGGGATCGCTCATGATCTTGAACGCCAGCGCCGACATCGGCGCCTGCTGAGAGGTGGCCCGCTCCTCTTCCTTCTGGGTTTTCGGGTTCGTCCCTTTGATCGGAGGGATCTCCAAGGGGCTCGGCAGATACTCGCAGACCGCGTCCAGCAACGGCTGAACCCCCTTGTTCTTGGCCGAGGCCCCGGTGAAAACCGGAACGATCTTGTTGGCGATGGTGGCCCGGTGGATCGCTTCGTGCAGCTCCTCCGCCGAGATCGGCTGCTCGTGGATGTATTTCTCCATGATCTTGTCGTCCGCCTCGCCCACCTTCTCCACCATCTTGTGCCGCCATTCCTTCACCTTCTGCTCCATGTCGGCTGGTATCGGTCTCTCCTCGATCTTCGAGCCGTCCGCGTCCGTCCAGATCAGCGCCTTCTCGCGGAGCAGGTCGATGACTCCGACGAAATTGGTTTCCGAACCGATCGGCAGCTGCAGCGCCACCGGGCGGGAGCCGAGCCGCTCCTCAATCTGCTTGAAGGTCCCGTAGAAGTCCGCCCCGGTCCGGTCCATCTTGTTGATGTAGCACATGCGGGGGACGCCGTATCGGTCCGCCTGCCGCCAGACCGTCTCGGACTGCGACTCCACGCCGCTGACCGCGTCGAAGATCACGACCGCGCCGTCGAGCACCTTCAAAGAGCGTTCCACCTCCACGGTGAAATCCACGTGGCCCGGCGTGTCGATGATGTTGATCCGGAAATCCTTCCAAAAGGTCGTGATGGCGGCCGCCGTGATCGTGATGCCCCGCTCCTGCTCCTGCGGCATCCAGTCGGTGGTGGTCGTTCCCTCATCCACCTCACCGATCCGGTGGATGCGGCCGGTGTAGAAGAGGATTCGCTCGGTGGTCGTCGTTTTCCCGGCGTCGATGTGGGCGACGATCCCGATGTTCCGGGTCTTCTCCAGGGGATAGGTTATCCCGTCGGATTCCGTCAGTTGGCTCTGCGGTCTAGCCATGGTTTACCACCTGTAATGGCTGAAGGCCTGGTTGGCCTCGGCCATCTTGTGTATGTCCTCTTTCCGCTTCACCGCGGACCCCTGCCCCTGGTAAGCGGCCATCAGCTCCTCGGCCAGCTTCTCTTTCATCGGCTTGCCCGCTCGGCCGCGCGCGAAATCCCGAAGCCACTTGAGCGCGACGAAGACCCCGCGGTCCTGCCGCACCTCCACGGGGATCTGGTAGGTCGCCCCGCCCACCCGGCGGGACTTCACCTCCACCAGCGGACGGGCGTTCTCCACAGCTTTCTGGAAGATCACCAGCGGGTCCGCGTTGTTGAGCTTCTGGCTGGCCAACTCCATCGCGCCGTAGACAATCCTCTCGGCGATGGACTTCTTTCCCCCCACCATCACCATGTTCACAAAGCGGTGCACCAGCTTCGACCCGAACCTCGGGTCCGGAGGAGTCACTCTTTTTGTTCTGCGTCCGCGTCTCATAGCTCCTTATTCCTTCGGCCTCTTGGCCCCGTACTTGGACCGGGACTTCCGGCGCTGGTTGACACCGGCCGCGTCGAGCGTCCCGCGCACGATATGGTAGCGGACTCCCGGCAAGTCCTTCACCCTTCCCCCGCGCACCAGAACGATCGAGTGCTCCTGCAAATTATGCCCTTCCCCCGGAATGTAGGAAGTTACTTCAATTCCGTTCGTCAGCCGAACGCGCGCGATCTTGCGCAGCGCCGAGTTCGGCTTTTTCGGGGTCATGGTCCTCACCTGCAAACAGACGCCGCGCAGCTGCGGCCGCATCTCAAGCGCCGGTGATTTGGACCTTTTGGTCTTTTCCTTGCGTCCTTTGCGGATCAGCTGAGAGATCGTCGGGCACATCAGGAGCCGGCCCCCTCTTCTTCTTTTTCTTCTTTCGTCGGTTCCTCGGGAGCGTCGGTCAGGCCCGGTACATGCTTGACCATCTCGACCTCCTGGTGCGCCTTGAAACCGGAGCCGACCGGGACTAAGTGCCCCATGATCACGTTCTCTTTAAGCCCCAGCAGGTCGTCCCGCTTGCCGGCCGTGGCCGCCTCGGTGAGCACCCGCGTGGTCTCCTGGAAGCTGGCCGCCGAGATGAAGCTCTCGGTGGAGAGAGAGGCCTTGGTGATCCCGAGCAAGAGCTGTGTCGCCGAGGCCGCCTTACCGCCCCGCTTGCCCACCCGCTCGTTCTCTTCTTGGAACCTGATCTTGTCCACCTGGCTGCCCACCAGGAAATCAGCGTCGCCCGGGTCGTCGATCCGAACCTTGCGCAGCATCTGGCGCACGATGCACTCGATGTGCTTATCATTGATCCGCACACCCTGCAGGCGGTAAACCTCTTGGATCTCGTTGACCAGGTACTCCTGCAGCTTCTTGTCGCCGCCGATGCGCAGGATGTCCTGAGGGACCACCGGGCCATCGATCAGAGGCTGGCCGGCCGTCACCCAGTCTCCCTTGTAGACGTTCAAATGTTTGCCGTGCGGAATCAGGTATTCCCGTTTCATACCGGTCGGGCTCTTGATGATCACGCGGCGCTGGCCCTTCTTGGAATCGCCGAACTCAATCACCCCATCAATTTCGCTGATGATCGCGGGGTCCTTGGGCTTCCTGGCCTCGAACAGTTCCGCCACGCGGGGAAGACCGCCGGTGATATCCTTGGTCTTGGTGACGACGCGTGGCGTCTTGGCCAGCAGATCGCCGGCCTCCACCCGCTGTCCGTCCTTCACCACCACATGCGCCCCGGCCGGGATCGGATAGAGGGCCATCACTTCACCCTTCGAATCCTCCAGCACCAGTTGCGGGTGGTACTCGCCCCGGTGCTCGACCACGATCCGGTCCGGCAGCCCGGTGGCCGGATCCACGTCGGTCCGCATCGTGGCCCCTTCCTTCAAATCCTCGAACCGCACCTTGCCTGATCCCTCGGTCAGAATCGGAACGGTGTACGGGTCCCAGCGGACGAAGATCTCGTCCTTGACCACCTTCTCGCCGTCACCGTGCTTGAAGACGGCGCCGGCCGGCACCGTGTAGCGGTCCATCTCCCGGCCGGTCTCATCGTTGATGGAGACCTGGCCGTTCCGGTTCAGGACCACCCACTCCTTGCCCTTCTGGACAGACCGGATGTTGTGGAACTTGAGTACACCCTTGGTTTTCACCTTGATATGGGCGGTCTCCACAACGCGGAAAGCAGTGCCTCCGATGTGGAACGTCCGCATCGTCAGCTGGGTTCCCGGCTCGCCGATGGACTGCGCGGCGACGATCCCCACCGCTTCGCCGGTGTCCACCATCCGGCCGGTCGCGAGGTTGCGCCCATAGCAGCGGGCGCAGACCCCCCGTTTGGAATCGCAGGTCAGCACCGACCGGATCCGGATCTTCTCAATCCCGGCCTGCTCGATCCGCGTCGCCGCTTCCTCCATGATCTCGGCACCCGCCTCCACAACGATCGTATCGGTGATGACGTCGGCGATGTTGTCCAGAGCCACGCGGCCCACGATGCGCTCGCGCAGCGGGACCACCACCTCATCCCCTTCGATGATCGCGCTGATCAGGATGCCGTTGAGCGTGCCGCAGTCGATCTCATTGATGCAGACGTCCTGCGCCACGTCCACGAGCCGCCGGGTGAGATACCCGGAGTCGGCCGTCTTGAGCGCCGTGTCGGCCAGACCCTTGCGAGCGCCGTGCGTGGAGATAAAGTACTCGAGCACGGTCAGCCCTTCCCGGAAGTTCGCGGTGATCGGGCTCTCGATGATCTCGCCGGACGGCTTGGCCATGAGACCCCGCATGCCGGCCAGCTGCCGGATCTGCTGCTTGGAGCCTCGGGCGCCGGAATCGGCCATCATGAAAACCGGGTTGAAGGGGTCCATCTGCTTGAAGATGAGGTCCGAAACCCGGTCAGTCGCGCGCGTCCAGATGTCGATCACCTTGTTGTGGCGCTCCTGGTCGGTGATGAGACCCTTCCTATACTGGTCCTCCACCTCGGCCACCTCGCCCCGCGCCTCCTGAATGATCTTCTCCTTCTCCTTGGGCACCTGCAGGTGGTCCACGCAGATCGAGATCCCTCCGCGGGTGGCCATCTCGAAACCGAGCCGCTTCAGGTCGTCCAGCAGCACCACCGTCCGGGCTTGGCCGCACTGCTTGTACGCCCGGACCACGAGCTCGCTCAAACTGTTCTTGTCCTGAACCTGGTTGACGAATTCCATCTCGGCGGGGAGGGCCTCATTCAGCATCACCCGGCCCGGGGTGGTCTCGATGATCTTGCCCTTTTCGCGAAGCTTGATCTTCGCGTGCAGATCCACCTCCCGTTCCTCGAGAGCCAGCAGGGCCTGCTCGCGCGTGGAAAAGGCGAGCCCGGTCCCCTTCGCCGCCGGCTTCTCCCTCGTCAGGTAATGGCAGCCGAGCACGATGTCCTGCGTGGGATTGACGATCGGCTGGCCATTCGCCGGCGAGAAGATGTTGTTGGTGGAAAGCATCAGCAGCCGGGCTTCCATCTGCGCCTCGATCGAGAGCGGCACGTGCACCGCCATCTGGTCGCCGTCGAAGTCGGCGTTGAAGGCGGTGCAGACCAGCGGGTGTATCTTGATCGCCTTGCCCTCGATCAGCATCGGCTCGAACGCCTGGATCCCGAGCCGGTGCAGCGTGGGGGCCCGGTTGAGCATCACGGGGTGGTCCCGGATCACGTCCTCCAGGATGTCCCACACCTCAAGCCGCGCCCGCTCCACCATCCGCTTGGCCGACTTGATCGTGTGGACGAACCCACGCTCCCGCAGTTTCTTGATGATGAACGGCTCGAACAGCTCCAGCGCCATCTTCTTCGGAAGACCGCACTGATTGAGCTTCAGTTCCGGCCCGATCACGATGACCGACCGGCCGGAATAATCCACCCTTTTCCCAAGCAGGTTCTGCCGGAACCGCCCCTGCTTGCCCTTAAGCATGTCGGCCAGCGACTTCAGCGGCCGGTTGCCGGGGCCCAGCACCGGGCGGCCGTGCCGCCCGTTGTCGAACAGCGCGTCCACCGCCTCCTGCAGCATCCGCTTCTCGTTGCGCACGATCACGTCCGGCGCCTTGAGCTCCATCAGCTTCTTCAGCCGGTTGTTGCGGTTGATCACGCGGCGGTACAGATCGTTCAAGTCGCTCGTGGCAAAGCGGCCGCCGTCCAAGGGGACCAGCGGGCGCAGGTCGGGCGGGATCACCGGGACCACCGCCAGGATCATCCATTCCGGCTTGTTGCCTGACTTTCGGAAATGGTCCGCGATCCGAAGCGTTTTGATGAGCTTCTTCTGGATCTGTTCTCCCTTAGCCGTCTTCAAGTCCCTCTTAAGCTTCTCGGCCAGCTTGTCCAGATCCATCTCCTTGAGCAGCTTGCGGACCGCCTCCGCACCCATCTCCGCCTCAAAGCCGTTCCCGTATTTCTTCAAGGCGTCTTGGTATCGCTCCTCGGACAAAAGATCCTTCTTCTTCAGCGGGGTCTCGCCCGGATCGATCACCACGTATTCCTCGTAGTAGATGACCCGCTCGAGGTCCCGAAGGTTCATGTCCAGCAGGGTGGCCAGCCGGCTCGGCATCGCCTTGAAAAACCAGACGTGCGTGACGGGAGCCGCCAAGTCAATGTGCCCCATCCTCTCGCGCCGGACGCTGGAACGGGTGACCTCCACGCCGCAGCGGTCGCAGGTGATCCCCTTGTACTTGACCCGCTTGTACTTGCCGCAGCTGCACTCCCAGTCTTTAGTGGGCCCGAAGATCCGCTCGCAGAAGAGGCCGTCCTTTTCCGGCTTGAGGGTCCGGTAGTTGATCGTCTCCGGCTTCCTCACCTCGCCGCGGGACCAGCCGTGGATCACCTCGGGAGAGGCCAGGCGGATCGAGATCGAATCGAAAGCGGCGGCTTCCGGAGCGGCCGCATCGGCAGCCAGCCCCAGATCCCGGGCGGCTTTCTCCACCCGGTCTATCTTCTCCCGCTCGAGACGATCCATCTCCTTCGTGCTCTCAGGCATCAACCGCCCCTCCGCTCCGTCCGGATGTCCAGACACAGACTCTGAAGCTCCTTCACCAGCACGTTGAACGACTCCGGAGTGCCGGGGTGCAGCGAGTGCTCTCCCTTGACGATCGACTCGTAGATCCGGGTCCGGCCGATGACGTCGTCCGATTTCACGGTCAGCAGCTCCTGCAGCGTGTAGGCCGCCCCGTACGCCTCCAGCGCCCACACCTCCATCTCGCCGAACCGCTGTCCGCCGAATTGCGCCTTGCCGCCCAACGGCTGTTGGGTCACCAGCGAATAGGGACCGATGGATCGGGCGTGGATCTTGTCGTCCACCAGGTGGATCAGCTTCATCATGTAGATATGCCCCACCGTCACCTGCTGGTCGAAGGGATCGCCGGTCATCCCGTCGTGCAGCACCGTCTGACCGCTCTCGGGGATGCCCGCTTCCTTCATGAGGTCCTTGATCTCCGATTCGCGCGCGCCGTCGAAGACAGGCGAGGAGATCCGCAGGCCCAGCACCTTGGCAGCCCAGCCCAAATGGGTCTCCAGGAGCTGTCCCACGTTCATCCGGGACGGCACCCCCAGCGGGTTCAGGACAATGTCCACCGGCGTGCCGTCTTTCAAAAAGGGCAGGTCCTCCTCCGGCAGGATCTTGGCGATGACACCCTTGTTCCCGTGCCGGCCGGCCACCTTGTCCCCCACCTGCACCTTCCGCTTGGAGGCGACGTAGACGACCACCTTCTTCAGCACGCCGGGCGGAAGCTCGTCCCCGCGCTTGAGCTGGTTAATCTCCCGGTTCTCCTCGTAGGTCAATTCTTCCAGCTGGTCGTTGAGCACCCGCAGGACCTTGTGAAGCCCTTCCTCTTTCTCCTTATCCGCCAGCCGGACGTCGTCCAGGTCGGCCCGCTCCAACTTCGAGACATCTCTCGCCTTCACCGTCTGATGCTGAGCGATGAGCACGTCCCCCGTCTCTTCATCCAACAGGGAATGCTCCAGCTTCTGCCCGACCAGCAACCGGCTGAGCAGTTTGAGCCGTTCTTTCCTCACCCCTTTGATCTGCCCGTAAAAGCTCTTGTGGACCGCATCGAGCTTGCCCTGCTCCTCGGCGGCCTCTTCCTTCGTCTTCGCGCGCACCTTCTTCCGGGAGAAGACCTTCACGTCCACGACGATTCCCTCCACACCAGGGGGAACGGTCAGGCTGGCGTCCCGCACGTCGCCCGCCTTCTCGCCGAAGATCGCCCGCAGCAAGCGTTCCTCGGGAGACTGCTCCGTCTCGGACTTCGGCACCACCTTGCCGACCAGGATGTCGCCCGGGTGGACCTCTGCGCCGATCCGGACGATCCCATGCTCGTCCAGGTCCTTCAGAGCCTCCTCCCCCACGTTCGGGATGTCCCGCGTGATCTCCTCGTTGCCGAGCCGGGTGTCCCGGGCTTCGATCTCGAACTCCTCGATGTGGAGTGAGGTGAATTCGTCATCCTTGACGATCCGCTCGCTGATCAGGATGGCGTCCTCAAAGTTGTAGCCGCGCCAGGGCATGAAAGCGACCAGCAGGTTCTTGCCCATCGCCAGCATGCCGTCCTTGGTGGCGGTGCCGTCGGCGATCACCTGGCCCGCCTTCACCTTCTGCCCAACCTCAACCAACGGCCGCTGATTGATGCAGGTATTGGCGTTGGAGCGCTGGAACTTCTTCAGTGGGTAAACGATCCGGTCGACCATGATCCGGTCGGACTGCACCTCCTTCACCACGCCGGCCTCCTTCGCCACGACGACCGCGCCGGAATCCTTCGCCGCGCGCGCTTCCATCCCGGTGCCGATCAACGGAGGCTCCGGGAACATCAAAGGAACCGCCTGACGCTGCATGTTGGAACCCATGAGCGCCCGGTTGGCGTCGTCATGCTCCAGGAACGGTATTAAGGAAGCGGCCACGGAGACCAGCTGCTTGGGGGAAACATCTTTGAAGTGAATCTCGGGCGGCGGGACCTGCGGGAAGTTGCCGCGGTTGCGGCAACGGACCAGCTTGTCCATGAATTTTCCGGAATCATCCATGCGGGCATTGGCCTGCGCGATGACGAATTTGTCCTCTACATCGGCCGAGAGGAACTTCACCTTCTCGGTGACCCGCCCCTTCTCCACCACCCAGTAGGGTGTTTCGATAAAGCCGAACTCATTGATCTGCCCGTAGCTGGAGAGAGACGCGATGAGCCCGATGTTCGGCCCTTCCGGCGTCTCGATCGGGCAGATCCGGCCGTAGTGGGAATGGTGCACGTCTCGCACTTCGAACCCGGCCCGCTTGCGCGAGAGGCCGCCCGGCCCCAGGGCCGAGAGCCGCCGCTTGTGGGTCAGCTCCGCCAGCGGGTTGGTCTGATCAAGGAACTGGGACAGCTGCGACCGGCCGAAGAAATCCCGGACGAGACCCGACACCAGCTTGGCGTTGATCAGCTGGTGAGGCATCGTTGCTTCCAAGTCGAAGATCGCCATCCTCTCCCGGACCGACCGCTCCACGCGGGAAAGGGCAATCCGGAACTGGTTCTGAAGAAGCTCTCCCACGGTGCGGACGCGGCGGGAACCGAGGTGGTCGATGTCGTCCACCTCCCCCTGCCCGCCCTTCAGACGCAGGAGGTAGGTCAGCACCGCCACGACTGTTTTGGCGTCCAGCACCCGGTCGTTCAGGTCCCGTTCCATGCTCAGCTTGCGGTTGAGGATGTAACGGCCTACCTTGCCCAGATCGTAGCGCTTGGGGTCGAAGTAAAAACGGTTGAGCAGCGTCTGCGCGGAGGTGGGCGTCGCCGGATCGCCGGGCCGCAGCTTCCGGAAGATGTCCATCACGGAATCCTCGGGTGTGCGCATCCGGTCCTTCTCAAACGTGTGGATCATCTCCGGCGCCAGCCGTTTAAGGAGCTTCAGCTGGCGGATCTCCGAGTTCCAGACCATGGTCAGGTGTTCCTTCCCCAGTTTCTCGAACCGGGGAATGAGCACCCCATGCGTCTGCGGATCTACGACGTCCGCCGCCAGCACCCGCCCGATCACTTCCTTCAGGTCCGCCTGCTCACTCGGCGTCACCGTCTGTACGCCGGCGAACAGATTCAGGATCTCCTCATCGGAGCCGGCCCCGATGGCCCGCAGGAAGGTGGTCACGAGCACTTTCCGCTTGCGGTCGACGACCGCGTAGAGGGTATCGGTCAGATCGAACTCGAACTCCAGCCAGGCCCCGCGGTACGGGATGATCCGGGCGTTGAACATCCTCTTTCCGTTCGGGTGCATCTCCTCTTCGAAGAAGACGCCCGGTGAGCGGTGCAGCTGGCTCACCACCACCCGCTCGTCCCCGTTGATGATGAAGGTGCCGGTGGAGGTCATCAGCGGGATATCCCCGAGATAAACCTCCTGCTCCTTCATATCCTTGGGGGTGCGCAGGCGCAGCCGGATGGAGAGCGGAGCAGCAAAGGTCAGACCGCGGCGCTGGGATTCCTCCAGGTCATACTTCGGTTTTCCGGTCGAATAGGACAGAAACTCCAACTTGTACTTTCCGTCCACGCTCTCGATCGGGAAGACCTCGGTAAAGACCTCCTGGAGGCCCCTGTTCTCCCGCTTGGTTTTCGGGACATCCGTCTGCAGGAACTCCTTAAGAGGCTGGATCTGGATCTGAAGAAGATCCGGGATATCCAGTCTCTCCGGGATGCGCCCAAAATTTTTGGTCTTGACCGTCGCCATTAAATTACTTCAGTTCGACCTTCGCCCCGACCGCTTCCAGCTTCTGCTTGATGGTCTGTGCTTCTTCCTTCGAAGCGCCGTTCTTCACCGGCTTGGGCGCCGCATCCACCAGGTCCTTCGCTTCTTTCAGACCCAGGGTGGTGACCGCCCGCAGCTCTTTGATCACCTGGATCTTGTTGGCGCCCACCTCGGCCAAGATCACGTCGAAGGTGGCCTTCTCCTCGGCCGCGGGAGCCGCCCCGCCGGCCGCCGCACCACCGCCGGCCGCCGCGACGGGGGCCATGGCGGCGGCAGAAACGCCGAACTTCTCCTCGATCCCCTTGACCAGCTTGTTCAGGTCGAGGACCGTCCAGCTCTCGATCGATTCCAACACATCCGCTACATTCACTTTTGACATGGTCTCGTTCTCCTTAAAGTTTTTAAGATGGCTTTTCCTTTTTCTGCGCCACGGCCGCCAGCGCGATCGCGAGCCCCCGGATCGGAGCGCTCAGCAAGAACGCCAGGCTGCGCAGCGGCGATTGCACCACGCCGGCCAGCTGCGACAGCAACACCTGGCGGGACGGCAGCGCCGCAAGCGTCTTCAGCTCTTTCGCTCCGAGCGTCTGCCCGGTCAAAACCCCGCCCTGCAGCACAAAACCCTGATGATCCTTCTGGAACTGGACCAGCAGCTTGGCCAGCGCCACGACATCCCCACGGATCGGGCTGATCGCGCAGGTTCCTTCCAGCACCTTCTCCAGATCGGCCCATCCCTTCTCCCGGAACGCGATCCGGCAAAGGCTGTTCTTGACCACGTAGAAGGAGCCGCCCAGCGAATGGCGGAGCTGATTCAGGTCCCGTGTCGGAACCTGATCCAACTTCGCCACCACCACCCCCTCCACTTCCGAGAGGGTGTGATTGAGATCCCGAATCCAGGAGGTTTGGACCTGCCGGCCGAGCCCCACCTTCTTCTCCTGCACCGCCGCCTCGCTCATTCCGGTTTCTCCTTACCTTCCGCCGGATCCAGCTTCAGCCCCGGCCCCATCGTCGTGGAAACAGAGACCGACCGCAGGTACTTCCCCTTCGCGGCGGGCGGCTTCGCCTTCCAGACCGCTTCCATGAGGGCCTTCAGGTTCGCCTCGATCGCTTCCGCCGAAAAGGACTTCTTCCCGACGCCGAGGTGGATGTCCGCCTGCTTATCCATTCGGAACTCCACCTTACCCTTCTTGAGCTCTTTGACCGCCCGGCCGACGTCCATCGTCACGGTGCCCGCCTTCGGGCTCGGCATGAGCCCTCGGGGTCCCAGCACGCGCCCAAGCTTCGCGATCTCGCGCATCAGATCCGGGGTGGAGATCACCGCGTCGAACTCCATCCAGCCCCCCTCGATCTTCGGAATCAAGTCTTCCGAACCGACCACGTCCGCGCCGGCCTCCTTGGCCGAGCGCTCCGCGTCTCCCTTGGCGAAGACCAGAACCCGGACGGCATTTCCCGTCCCGTGCGGCAGCACCACCGTGCCGCGGACCATCTGGTCACTTTGCTTCGGGTCCACATCAAATGACATCGCCACGTTGATCGTCTCGTCGAACTTGGGGGCCGGCGCTTTCTTCAGGAGATCGACCGCTTCCTTGATACTGTAGGTCTTCCCCTTCTCCAACTCCTTGGTGGCCTCTTCCATCCGCTTGCTCATGGCCGCCCTTACCCCTCGACCTCAATGCCCATGCTGCGGGCCGTCCCTTCCACCATCTTGACCGCCTGATCCAGAGAGGAGGTATTGAGGTCCTTCAGCTTCGCCTGCGCGATCTCCTTGAGCTTCGAGCGGGCCACCTTGCCCACCTTGTCCTTGTTCGGAGCACCCGAGGCCTTGGCCACACCGGCGGCCTGCTTGAGCAGCACCGAGGCCGGCGGGCTCTTGATGATGAAGGTGAAGGTGCGGTCCTCGAACGCCGTGATCACCACCGGCAGCGTCAACCCCTCCTGTCCCTTCGTTCTCTCGTTGAAGGCCTTGCAGAACTCCATGATGTTCAGCCCGTGCGAGCCCAAAGCGGGGCCCACCGGAGGGGCCGGGTTGGCCGCCCCCGCGGGACAATACAGCTTGATGGATGCTTTGACTTTTTTGGCCATCGGCTAGACTTTCTCGACCTGCCAGTATTCGAGTTCGACCGGGGTGGAGCGACCGAAGATAGTCACCATCACCTTCAGCTTCCCTTTTTCCGGGTGAATCTCTTCGACCGTCCCATTGAAGTTCGTGAAGGGCCCTTCCGTGATCCGAACCGCCTCCCCCTTGTCGAAGATCACCTTCGGGGTCGGCTTCTCCATCTTTTCCTGCGTCGCTTGGAGGATCTGCGACACTTCCTCCTCGCGCAGCGGCACCGGCCGGGTGCCCGACCCGACGAAGCCGGCTACTCCCGGTGTCGTCTTGATCAGGTACCAGGTCTCGTCGCTCAAGTCCATCTCCACCAGCACGTAGCCTGGAAAAACGCGGCGCTCCGTGATCGTTTTCTTGCCGGCCTTTACCTCGGAGACCTTCTCCATCGGCACCAGCACTTGCGAGATCGTCTCACCGGCCTGGTGGGCCTCGATCACCTTCAGCAGCGAAGTCTTGACCTTCTCCTCCTGGCCGGTCAGCGTGTGGACGACAAACCACTGCTTCGCCATCAGCGGATGACCCAACTGATCAACCTGGCACAGACCAAATCGAAGAGACCGATCACCGCCGAGAGCAGGATCATCGTTGCCAATACCACTTTGGTTGAATCCCATAGTTGATCGACGGTCGGCCATGACACCTGGCTCAACTCGTTGCGCACATCTTTAATAAACGCGATGGTCTTTGTGATCACGGATTGTCCCTTCGAATCCCCCGAATCTCAGGCCAGGAGGGATTCGAACCCCCAACCATCGGATTTGGAGTCCGTCGCTCTACCAGTTAGAGCTACTGGCCTATTTGGTCTGACGGTGCGGCGTGTGGGCCCGACAGAACTTGCAGTACTTTTTGAGCTCCAAACGGTCGGGATGTTCTTTCGTGTTCCGGGTGGAGGCGTAATTCCGCCGGCGGCACTTATCACACGCTAATGTAATCAATTCCCGCACGGCAGCAACTCCTTTTCTACGCCGAGATCTCCGTGATGACGCCGGCACCCACCGTCTTACCGCCCTCGCGGATGGCGAAGCGCAATCCCTTTTCCATAGCGATGGGAGAGATCAGCTCCACGTCCACGTTGGCGTTGTCGCCCGGCATCACCATCTCCGTCCCCTTCTGAAGCGTCGCCACCCCGGTGACGTCCGTCGTCCGGAAGTAGAACTGGGGCCGGTAACCGGTGAAGAACGGCGTGTGGCGCCCTCCCTCTTCCTTCGTCAGGGCGTACACCTCCGCCTTGAATTTCGTGTGCGGGGTGATCGTGCCGGGCTTAGCCAGCACCATGCCGCGCTCTAGCGTATTCTTGTCCGTCCCGCGAAGCAGCAGACCCACGTTGTCGCCCGCCTGCCCCTCGTCGAGGGTCTTGCGGAACATCTCGACGCCGGTCACCACCGTCTTGCTGACAGCGGGGCGAAGACCGACCACCTCGACCTCGTCGTTCACGTGCACCACGCCGCGGTCGATCCTGCCGGTGCCCACGGTGCCGCGCCCGGTGATGGAAAAAACATCCTCCACCGCCATCAGGAACGGCTTCTCAATCTCGCGCTTCGGAGTCGGGATGAACTCGTCCACCGCCTTGAGCAGTTCGGTGATGCTCTTCTCCCCTTCCGGATCCCCCGCCATCGCCTTCATGGCGCTTCCCTTGATGATGGGGGTCTTGTCGCCCGGGAAACCGTACTTGGTCAGCAGCTCCCGGATCTCCAGCTCCACCAGCTCCAGAAGCTCCGGGTCGGTCACCAGATCGCACTTGTTGAGGAAGACCACGATCGCCGGCACGTTCACCTGGCGAGCGAGCAGGATGTGCTCGCGGGTCTGCGGCATCGGGCCGTCCGGCGCGCTGACAACCAAAATGGCGCCGTCCATCTGGGCGGCGCCGGTGATCATGTTCTTGATGTAATCCGCGTGACCCGGGCAGTCCACGTGCGCGTAGTGCCGGGCGTCGGATTCATACTCGACGTGGGCGATGCTGACGGTCAGGATCTTGTTATCGCCGCGAACCACGCCGCCCTTGGCGATGTCCGCGTAGCTCTTCTCCGTCGACTGGCCCTTCTTCGCCTGCACTTTCGTGATGGCGGCCGTCAGGGTCGTCTTGCCGTGGTCCACGTGACCGATCGTTCCGATGTTGACGTGGGTCTTCTTCCGCTCGAACTTTTCCTTTACCGCCATGGCACCCTCCAAAAGAAAATAGTCCACCGCTCCCTCAGCTGGAGACGGGAATTGAACCCGCGACCCCGTCCTTACCAAGGACGTGCTCTACCAACTGAGCTACTCCAGCGAAGCGATGGCTCGCTAATCAGCAGTAGAAACCAGTATTACACGTGCAAAAGACTTAATTATAAGGAGATAGCGGCGGATGTCAAGGATATTTCTGGGATATTACGGGAAGGTTACGCTTCGCCTCCTGAAGCAGGAAAATGGAGCGGACGGGCGGAATCGAACCGCCGTGAGGAGTTTGGAAAACTCCCGTTCTACCATTGAACTACGCCCGCGTCGTTCGCTGAATTTCGAGATTCAGCGCCATCACCACATTCTATCTGTATTTGGAGAACAAGCGCATACGTCTGACGTTCGACCGCCGCTCACTCCCTAAGGAGAGAACCTAGGTTCTCTCCTTAGTATTCCTCTCTCCTAGGCCGTTCGCCCTGAGCCAAGTCGAAGGGCGAACGGGCGGTGCTGTTGGGGGAGATTTCCCATCTCCCCCAACACGCCCCTGCTTCCGAAGGAATGGGCCCGCCTGGATTCGAACCAGGGACCAAGTCATTATGAGTGACCTGCTCTAACCGCTGAGC
>Ga0209515_10003165_pt1 | contig 23984 bp, 21 predicted proteins | sample Subgroupgradi54m_FD_187454 | JGI IMG/M metagenome (GOLD analysis project Ga0209515, IMG submission 187454) | Subsurface groundwater microbial communities from S. Glens Falls, New York, USA - GMW60B uncontaminated upgradient, 5.4 m (SPAdes)... ... | reverse complement strand
CACTCCGTCCTCCTCACGAGAGCAATTCGCTCACCGGCTTTGGGGCGCTCCTGCTGATCGGCGTGAGCGTGTGCCCTCCGGTCTCTCATAGTAGCCGCGTCACCCCTCGCTCACAATCACTGTGTCAAGTGTCAAGTGTCAGGTGTCAGATGTCAGATGTTCTTTCAGTCTCTCGTGAAGGTTCGCTCACTGGTGCGCCCTCGGTCCTTGCAATGAAAGCTCGGGGTCCTGCCGCTGCGGATTCGCACAAAATATTTTGTTTAAGTAATACGACAAAAATTTTGCACGAACCCTCCGCGTCACCCCTCGCCATCCTTTCTTTAGAGTAACGGGCGCACAAGCTCGCTCACAGATTTTCTCAAGGAATGCGACCTAGGGGTGAAACGAACAGGTCGCGCTCTTTTAAGGGTTCGCTCACAGAACTCAAGTGAGATCATTCGCCTTGTTCAGAATCGTCATTCTGAACGAAGTGAAGAATCCCACTTTCCTCTCCATTGAGGGGAGAGGACGTAGAACTTAGGTGAGGGTGCTGTTAACTCTAGCAAGCTCAATATGAAATTATCAAACCCACAAAAAAGAAAGAAGGCGCTTTTTATACGTCGGAAGCGGCGGATACGGGCGCGTATTATTGGGTCGGCCGAGCGGCCGCGGCTTTCGGTTTTTCGTTCGGCAAAGCATGTATCCGCACAGATTATTGATGACGGGGCGAGTCGAACCGTGGTCGCCGCGCACAGCCGAGAGGTGAAAAAATCAGAGTCCGGAAAAACTTCGGTGGCGGAGATGGTGGGAAAATTGGTGGCGGAACGAGCTCTTGCAAAAGGCATCACCAAAGTGGTTTTTGATCGCGCCGGATATGCCTATCATGGTCGTGTGAAAGCGGTTGCCGACGGAGCACGCACGGCAGGACTTCAGTTTTAATAAATAGCCATAAGCCATAAGCCATAAGCTATACGTTCTGCTGAACTTTTGTTCAGACCTATGGCTTAAAGCTTACGGCTTACCGCTTAAAGTATGGCTCGACAAGGACAAGGTAGACAAGGAGGCGGACGCCCTCGTGAAGAAAAAGAATTTGATGAACGGGTGGTTGAATTGGCACGCGTCACGCGCGTGACAAAAGGCGGCAAGCGCATGCGATTTCGCGCCACTGTTTTGATTGGTGATCATAAGGGTCGCGTCGGTTATGGTATTGGCAAGGGCGCTGATGTGGCACTTTCGGTGGGAAAGGCGACGCGCGCGGCACGCAAAAAAATGATAACGGTTCCCTTGGTAAAGAACACCATTCCTTATGAAGTGCGTGAGAAATTCGGGGCGGCTGAAATTCTGATCAAACCGGCTCCTGAAGGAACGGGAATCAAAGCGGGTGGAGCCATGCGCGCCGTGCTTGAACTTGCCGGAGTTCCGAACGTGGTAGGTAAACAGCTCGGCGGCGCAAATAAAATCAATAATGTCAAGGCAACCATGGAAGCCTTGCGTCGGCTCCGTCTCTAAATAGCCATAAGCCATAAGCTATAAGCTATAAGCCATAAGCCATAAGCTATACGTTGAGCTGAGCTTCATTCAGACCTATGGCTTAAAGCTTACCGCTTAAGGCTCAAATATGTCTCTTGCACTCCACACATTAAAATCAAACCCCGGCGCAACCCACCGACGCAAGCGTATCGGTCGCGGTAATGCGTCCGGACACGGCACCTATGCGACGCGCGGCCAAAAAGGTCAGCGTTCGCGTTCGGGTGGTCGTAATAAGTTGAAACTCAAGGGTTTGCGACGCATGGTTTTGTCGGTGCCAAAAACGCGCGGTTTCAAATCATTGCGCACCCATGCCATTGCGGTGCGACTTGCGGTAATTGATGAAAAGTTCGATAATGGTGAGATAGTGGACATTGCAACCCTCGTACGCAAAGGAGTGATCGGCAAAGGTGAAACAGCAAAGATTGTTGCCGATGGTACGCTTTCCAAAAAAATAATAGTGCGCGGCGTTCCGGTTTCGGCAAGCGCACGGGCAAAAATTATTGCCGCCTCTGGCACCATCGAATAAAAATAGCCATAAGCCATAAGCTGAGCCAAACTTTCGTTCTACCTATAGCTTATAGCTTACAGCTTAAGGCTTAGGGATCAAAAGTATGTGGAACGTTGTCAAACAAATCTGGGATTCGCGTGAGGTGCGTAAGAGCATTGCTTTTGTGCTCGTCATGATTGCACTCTTTCGTCTTGTCGCGCATGTGCCGATTCCGGGAGTGAACGCCGCGGCGCTCACGCGTCTTTTTGATAGTAATCAACTTTTTGGACTACTCAACGTTTTTTCGGGTGGCACCATTGAAAGTTTTTCGGTGGTGGCGCTTGGTGTTGCGCCGTACATCACGGCCTCGATTATTTTTCAGCTCCTCGCGATGGTCGTACCGCAACTTGAAGAAATCACCAAAGAAGGTGAATCCGGACAACGCCGTATCAACCAATGGACACGCGTTGCCACCGTCCCGCTCGCACTCCTCCAAGGGTATGGACTCATTGCGCTTTTGCAAAAAGGTGGCGGTGCCAACGCCGCGCAGGCATTTGTCAAAATTTCAAATTCGCCACTCGCGCTTGTGACAACCATTGTGACACTTGCGGCGGGAACGGTATTTCTCATGTGGATCGGCGAACTTATTTCCGAACGAAAAATCGGCAACGGCATCTCGCTCATCATTTTTGCCGGCATTGTATCGCGTTTTCCCACCATGATTCGCCAAGTCGGCGCGACGTTTGATTCATCACAAACCATTAACATGATACTTTACGCCGTGATTGCGATTGTCACCATTGTTGGTGTTGTGCTTATCACTGAAGGTCAACGCAACATTCCCGTGGCTTATGCGCGCCGTGTTGTGGGCACAAAAATCGCGGGTGGCACCCAATCAAATTTGCCGCTTCGTGTCAACATGGCCGGTGTGATCCCGATCATTTTCGCTATCTCCATTTTGCTTTTTCCACCGGTCATCGGACAATTTTTACTTCATGCGCGTACACCGTTTGTTGCGCATCTTGCGCAATCCTTGATCAGTCTTTTTGCAAATCAACTTTTCTACGGAGTCGCCTATTTTGTGCTCGTCTTCGGTTTCACTTATTTTTACACCGCGGTCATTTTCAAACCTGATCAGATTGCCGAAAATTTGCAAAAACAGGGCGGGTTTGTGCCGGGTATCCGTCCGGGAAAACCCACGGCCGATTATTTAGGTCAAGTGATGAATCGCATCAATTTTGGCGGCGCGCTTTTCTTGGGGCTCATTGCAGTCTTGCCACTCATCGTACGCCAAGCAACCGGTAGCCAACTGCTTGTTGTCGGCGGCACAAGTCTTCTTATCGTGGTAAACGTGATCACGGACTCCATCAAACAAATTGAGGCGCAATTGATTATGAGGGAGTATGAAGTGTACTAAAATAGCCATAAGCCATAAGCTATAAGCTATAAGTTGAACCGAACCGTTCTGCTCTGTTGTTCAGACCTATAGCTTAGAGCTTAAGGCTTATGGCTCAACAGTATGTCTCAAGACCGTGTTCACTTAAGCAACCACGATATTGATCGCCTCACCTATCACATTTCGTTTCCGAGCGAAAAAATTCGAGATGAGGTTCGGGGTGTTTTAAAGAGTCTTGCGCCGGCAGGTATCGGGCGACTTGAGTTGCACGAAACGCTTATGCGATTGCGTCACATGTCTGTAATAAGTGAGGCAGATGTTTCAAAAATTGAGGAGGCTATCTTTAAAGATTGAAGAACTCTTCCCCTCTTAAGTTAAGAGGGGCAAGGGGAGTTATGTTGTCTACATAACCCCCTCAAGTCTTAAGTCTCCCCCTTACCCTAAGGCGGAGAAGTCTGCCCCCTCTTAGGGTAAGAGGGGGACGAGGGGGAGTTATGTTGTGTCGTACGAACTCTTCCCCTCTTAAGCTAAGAGGGGCAAGGGGAGTTATGTTGTCTACATAACTCCCTCAAGTCTTAAGTCTCCCCCTTACCCTAAGGCGGAGAGACCACAGCTTGTATGCGGCGATTTTTTTTATTCGGAACCGGGCTTGTTGTTTTTGGCGCTACCCTTTTACTCACCGTGCTTGGCACCGTGCGATACATGGCACGGGGTGTCGCGCACGCCGTGGGTGCTCCCGTTGAAATTTGGTACTTCGTTTTCTCACTGCTCCTCGTCACGGCTCTTATTGTGGTTTTATTACGGCTCGTCCACGGCCGTTTTCTTTTTACGCTTTTTTTCTCGCTCGCCATGTTTGTGGGTGTCTGGTTTTTTGCCGACATTTTTTTCCCCGCGCCCTTTTCGCTCCTGATCGCCACCGGACTCCTCGTACTGCGCTACGTCATGCCGCGCGTGTTCGTACAAAACCTTCTCGTGATTGTCGGTGTGACGGGCGTCGCGATCAGTCTTGGTGTGGCGCTTCCCTGGCGCACGTTACTCGTCGTCATGCTCATCCTTGCAGTATATGACATTGTCGCGGTATATTGGACCGGGCACATGGTGATGATGATGAAGGGGCTCCTTGCACGCGGCGTAATTTTTGCCGCGGTGTTGCCCGAGAATCCGCGTGGTTCAACCGAGCGGCTTGATCGCATTGCGCCCCATGAAGGGTTTGCACTCATTGGTACGGGTGATCTTGCACTTCCGGCCACGTTTGTTGCTTCGATAGCGACCGTAGATATTGCACGCGCCATTTTTGTAGCCATCGGCGCCCTGTTTGGATTCGCGCTCACCACCATTATCTTTCTGGGTCCCGACCGAAGCAAACCCATGCCCGCCCTCCCCCCGATCGTCCTCGGCGCCATCCTCGGTCTACTTGTTTCGTTCTCGTTTCGTTAAACTAAGCACCAATCACGTCCACGAGGTTAAACCTCGTGTATAAAAACGATTCTCACTTTTTCGTACCTACGGGAAAAGTGAGAATCGTTACGGTATTCGACCTATTCGACCTCCAACGTCGACGTTGGAGGTCGACGTTGGAGGTCGAACACCACGGAGGCTCAACCTCTGGCAGATTACTACCTCGCTAGGAGTGAGCGAAGTCACAAAGCGTCGTAGCTTTGGGACTTCCGAGCGACGACGCGAGGCAACGAGCGCTTGTTTTCCTCCGCGCGAAGTTACCGGAGGTTGAGCCTCCCTATATGTCCGAAAAACCCCACTCTTCCAATCCCGACGCCACCTCCCACATCTCCCGCTACGACCTCACGGGCCGCGTCGCCTCATACGAGCGCAACCTGTTAAACCAAACACGGGATCTTTTGCGTCCCTACGGCATCACCTTTAATGACGCCGATGAACTTAAACCTCAACTCAAAGACAACACCACGATCTCCATCGCCGACCTCCATCGTCTCCATGCCCTCCTCCTCCAAATGAACTACATCAGAGAAACAGGGAAACTTCCTCTTGAAGCGCGTGAGGCACGAGGCATTTTCACTGTCAAAGATGCCACGAACCCTTTCAAAGAAGCGCTTGAAGCCGGAGGTATCACCGATCCCGATTTTATCGCAGAACATCGTGACATCCCCGTAAACCTTCCTGAACTACTCGAACATCACGCCTCAATCTACGAATCCTTGAACCTCCCCACATGGGCAGACGCTCTTAGGAACCACACCATAAACCTCACCCCTGAAGCCCGCGATCTTCTTGAATCACAGATCAAAGAAGGAAACATCCCCATTCTCATGCCCGACCGCGCCACCCAACGCGCCACGCTCAAACAATCCCTCATCAATCTCAAACCACTCTGGATCAAAGACCACAACCTCCAAAATGTCGCTAATCCCTCCATCTGGCAAGACTATTACAACAACGACATCCACCTCGACGCCATGGTCGCTGACATCCCTGAAGAACCGTACCTCCTTCTCACCAAACCCACCCAAGAACCACCTTCTGAAACCACCGAGAAAACACTTGCCCAACAACAAGAATACCTTGCAAAACTCCAAGAAACTAATCCAGAACTCCAATCCATCCTTCCTCAAGAATACGCCTCCCTCCAAGCTCTCTTCACCCGCGCTCTCAAAGACACTGCCACAAACCGCCCTCTCACCACCCTTAACCCCCTTGATCGTGATACATGGACGCGTTTTATCTCTCTTCCTGTTTCCGTCGGCGATGTGCCGAATGGGTTCTGGAATGCCTACGATCGGCAGGTCGGGTTTGTTAGGAGTTATGTCGGGTTTGTCGTTTCGAGGAGCGGTCTTCGTTCGGCGGTGAGAGTTTTAATTTAAGTTTTATACTTCATCTTATTTTTTATTTCGATTTTAGTTTTTCAAAAATGGTTAGAAGAATCCGAGAAATCTTATGGCCGAAATAATTCCACAGCATATCGGTATAATAATGGATGGCAACCGTCGGTGGGCGAAGGCGCGTGGATTGCCGACGCTCGAAGGGCATCGCCGCGGGTATGATAAAGTGAAAGAGGTGGGGGAGTGGTGTGTGGCGCGCGGGGTCAACGTGCTCACGGTCTATGCGTTTTCGACCGAGAATTGGAATCGCGCGGCGGACGAGGTTTCGTATTTGATGGATCTTTTTTATCGTGCGCTTCATACGGAAATTGAAGAATACATGCGCCGTGATATTCGGTTGCGCGTGGTGGGCAGACGTGAGGGGTTGCCGGAAAAAGTGCGTCGCGCCGCGGGTGATGCCGAAGAGCGTACCAAAAATAATTCACGCGGTACTTTGCAATTAGCGGTGAATTACGGCGGTCGCGCTGAAATTGTTGATGCGGTGCGCGCGCTCGTCGCAACCGGCGTCACCCCAAACGAGATTAATGAAGAATCCATCAGCGCCCATCTGTATGCGCCTGACACGCCGCCGCCGGATTTAATCATTCGTACCTCGGGCGAACAACGTTTGTCCGGATTTTTGACATGGGAATCGGTGTACAGTGAATTATATTTTACGGATGTGCTGTGGCCTGATTTCAGTGAGAAGGATATCGACGCCGCGCTTGCGTGGTACTCTGATCGCGAACGCCGCTATGGTAAGTAACCTTACCCCCCCTCTTAAGTTAAGAGGGGCGAGGGGAGTTATGTTGTCTGCATAACCCCCTCAAGTCTTACGTCTCCCCCTTACCCTAAGGGGGAGAACGTCTGCCCCCTCTTAAGCTAAGAGGGGGACGAGGGGGAGTTATGCGGTGTCGTACAAACTCTTCCCCTCTTAAGGTAACTTCGCTTCGCTCGTTGCCTCCCGTCGCCCCTCTGCGCTCCGACTTCGAGGGACAAGTCGCTCGAAAGTTCCAAAGCATTGGCTTTGTTACTTTGCTCACTCCTAGGGAGGTAAGAGGGGCGAGGGGAGTTATGTGGTCTACATAACCCCCTCAAGTCTTACGTCTCCCCCTTACCCTAAGGGGGAGAACGTCTGCCCCCTCTTAAGGTAAGAGGGGGACGAGGGGGAGTTATGTAAGTCTCTATGCAATTCATCTACAACAAACCAACGACTAAAGATTTTCGCCGTTCTCTTCGTCACAATCAAACTGATGCCGAAAGAAAGATTTGGAACATGGTGCGTCAAGGACAAATTGAAGGACTAAAATTTTTTCGTCAGTACGGTGTTGGTTCGTATGTTCTTGATTTTTATTGTCCTCAAAAAAGAATTGCCATTGAAGTCGATGGAGGACAGCATGCGGGAGAAAAACAGAGACTTCATGATGAGAAACGCACTCTCTTTTTAGCACAACACGATATTCATGTGTTGAGATTTTGGGATAATGAAGTCTTGTTAAACATTGAAGGTGTGTGGCAAAAAATTCAGGAAGCAGTCAAATCAACATAACCCCTCCTCGCCTCCCTTTATCTTAAGTGGAGGAGCGTGTTATCAGTTTTATGCAAAACAAACGTTCATGGTTTTTTCAATCGTGGCACCAAAATCGCGCGTACCGTGCCGCGCCGCATACTACGCTTGATCGCCGCATTGGCGTCATACGGAGTGTGGGCACCGTGGTCGCGGTGCTTTTTGTTGCGCGTCTTTTTCAATTGCAAGTCATTGAACGCAGTTTTTACACCGCACTTGCGGGGGGCGAACATGAAATCTATCGCAATCTTTTTCCGCGCCGCGGCGAAATTTTTGTAACCGATAAGAACGGCAAAAAATATCCGGTGGCCGCAAACGCTCGCTACACACTCGTAGCACTTGATCTGCGAAAAATAAATGATCCCCCGCGCACCGCAAAAATTTTGGCGGAACGTTTGGGTCTTGATGAACTCAAGTTGAAAGCGACCATGGAAAATAAAAAAGATCCGTACGAACCGATTGCTCACCGCGTGCCTGAAGCGGTGCGTGCCGAACTTGAGGCGCAGAAAATTGCCGGATTGATTTTTGCACCCGAAGACGTGCGTCTGTATCCGGAACCCGGCATGGGTGGGCAGACGCTTGGTTTTTTGGGTTCGGCAACCGACGGCACGCTCGTCGGCCGCTATGGTCTTGAAGGTCATTATGACAAGGAACTCCGCGGCACGCCGGGTTTTTTTTCAGGTGAACATGATCCGGCCGGTCGTTTGATTCCGGCCGGCGCGCGTGCGCTCGTGCCTGCAGTGGATGGCAGTAGTCTCGTTCTCACGATTGATCGCACGGTACAATTTTTCGTGTGTGAACATGTGGCCGCCGCGGTGAAAAAACATGGCGCCGATAGCGGCTCGGTGGTGGTTCTTGATCCCAAAACAGGTAACGTGATTGCGCTGTGCGGCTCACCTGACTTTGATCCCAACACCTACAACTCCGTTACCGACGCGAACATCTACAACAATTCCGCACTTTTTGCGAACTACGAACCGGGCTCGGTGATGAAAGCGATCACGCTTGCTTCGGCGATCGAAGAACAAAAAATAGGCCCCGACACAACCTATACCGATGAAGGATATGTGACGATCGGTCCGAACACGATTAAAAATTCTGACGGCAAAGCGCACGGTGTGCAAACCATGACACAGGTGCTTGAGGAATCATTAAACACCGGCGCCATTTTCGCGATGCGCCAGATCGGCGCCGAAAAGTTACGTACCTATCTTGATCGTTTTGGTTTTGGAAAATCAACGGGCATTGATCTTGATACGGAAGCTTCCGGCAACACATCATCGCTTCGTGAACGAGGGGAAATCTATGCGGCCACTGCTTCGTTTGGACAGGGAATCACCGTGACGCCAATTCAACTTGCCGCCGCGTTTGGTGCACTTGCAAATGAAGGCAAACTCATGCGTCCCCATGTGGTGCAGGAAATAGTGACGCCCGACGGGAGTGGTGTGCCCGTGAGTCCGGAGCCGGTGGGGCAAGCGGTTTCGGCGCGCGCGGCAAAATTGATCAGTGCGATGTTGGTATCAGTGGTTGAGCGCGGGCATGGCAAGCGCGCCGGCGTCAAAGGTTATTACGTGGCGGGAAAAACAGGCACCGCGCAAATTCCACGCAAAGACGGACGTGGGTATGAAGAAGGAGCGACCATCGGTACATTTGCTGGCTACGCGCCGGTTGAGGATCCTCGTTTTGTTATGGTGGTGCGCATGGATCGTCCGCGCGATGTGCAATTTGCGGAAAGCTCGGCCGCCCCGCTTTTTGGCGAAATTGCGGAATTTTTGTTACACTACTATCAAATTAAACCTTCTCGCTAACTTTCGCGGTATTCTCGATGGGAACCGAACAACGAATCCTCCCGAACCCTACGAACAGCGAATAGTACGGAGGTTGAGCCTCCGTATATACCGACGACGAACATTCGTTGTTCGTTAGGTTAGTTCAGGTTCGTTGTTCGGTTCCCATCAGGTAATTTCGTTGTTCGTAAGGTTCGTTCAGGTTCGCTGTTCGGTTCCCATCAAGTTCTAATTTATGAAACATATTTTTGAAAAACTGTTAGCCCACTTTGCTCTGGCAATTTTAAAAAAGTATCATCCGCGTATTGTGGGAATTACCGGATCCGTGGGTAAGAGCTCGACCAAAGAGGCGGTGGTGAAAGTGCTTGCCGAGCGTTTTCGTGTGCGTGGCAGTCCCAAAAATTACAACAACGAATTGGGTTTGCCACTTGCGGTGATCGGTACGGCATCCGGTGGACGTTCGCCCGCGCGGTGGCTTGCGGTTTTTTCGCGCGTCGGCACATTACTTTTTGGACGCACCGCGTATCCCGACGTGTTGGTTCTTGAAATGGGTGCCGATCATCCGGGTGACATTGCCTACCTCACGCGTATCGCGCCGCCGATGGTTGGTGTCGTCACGGCGGTTGCGCCGGTGCACACGGAATTTTTTCAGAATCTCGACGGTGTGCGTCGTGAAAAAAGCGCTCTCGTCGCTTCGCTTGCGCACACGGGCTTTGCTGTTTTGAATCACGATGATGAATTGGTACGCACCATGGCGGGTCATACCCGCGCGCGTGTCATCACGTACGGTTTTGGCGAAGGCGCTGATCTGCATGCTCTTGAGTTTACTCTGCATTATGAAGTTGGTGAAAAACCGGAAAACGCCGGCGTGCTTTTCAAAATAGCATACGGCGGGAGTGTGGTACCGGTGCGCATGAACGGTGTGCTCGGAAGACAACATGTGTACGCCGCGCTCGCGGCCGCCGCAGTCGGTCATGCGTTTGGTATGAATTTAATTGACATCGCACGCGGTCTTACACAATACGAACCGCCGCGCGGGCGCATGTCCCTCGTAGCCGGTATTAAAAAAACCATGATTATTGATGACACCTATAATGCCTCACCGCGCGCCACGCATGAGGCACTGCACACACTTCGTGCAGTCGAAATTTCCGAATCAGCGCGTCGCATCGCCGTCATCGGCGACATGAAAGAACTCGGTGCATATGCGGCCGAAGGTCATCGCGAAGTGGGAAAACTTATCGCGGAATTGAAAATTGATGTGTTGATTACGGTGGGGGAGCTTGCACGTGGCATTGCTCACGGCGCACGTGGCGCGGGAATGTCCGATGATCATATTTTTGAATTTATGGATCGTGCGGAGGCCGGTAAATTTTTGCAGGATCGTATGGGCGAGGGAGATGTGATACTCGTCAAAGGTTCCCAATCCGCGCGCATGGAAAAAATCGTCAAAGAGGTGATGGCCGAACCGGAGCGCGCCCGAGAACTCCTTGTGCGGCAAGATAAAGATTGGATGTCCTAAATCCTGCCACTGCATAGCTGTGTCATTGCGAGGAGTCCCGATTTCCTTATTTTCTAAAAAGTCAGATACCGTCCGGCTTGCCGGTGGTATCTGACTTCCAAAATGGACTTTTGAGCACAAAAGTGATACGCTTTTTAGCAAGTATGCCAGAGCAACCCATAAAATTTACGTGCGAGCTTTGCGGCGGCCAACATCCAACGAGCGAACATCAGAAATTTATTACTGATGGTCTTTCTGGTGGAGAGGCTTTTTTAGAAAAAAAAGACGATAAAGAAGCGCTTGAAAAAAAATTTGATGAATGTTGTGATTTGCTTGAAAAAAAATATGGAAAAGGATTTAGTCGGGTTCTTATAAAATTTAAACTTGAAAAAGTGGTAAAGCTATTTGGCGGTCTTGGACAATTAAACGGTAAAAAGATATTAGATCTTGGTTGCGGATCATCACTGCCAAAATGGGCGGAAAATTACAAGCAACAATTATACAGTAAAGATAAAGACGAAGCCTATAGAACGGCCGCGGATCTTATACGGAGGGGTATTCCGGAAGAATTAACCTGGGGCAGGGAATACGAACCATGGCTTGATCGAGCCCTTTTTGAATTAGGTGTGAGTCCCGTTGGAATTGATATTGGAAATCTCCACGATGAATTATTTGAGCATTATGAGTTGGATTTAACAAAGGAAGGCGCGTTGGATTTTTTACCAGATCAATCGTTCGATGGTATCAACATGTCTCAACTGCTTAGCTCCCCGACAATAAAGCAAAATAAAGAAAGTTTTGAACGGACCAAAAACGAACTCGAAAGACAGTCAAAGCGATTGCTTAAAAAAGAAGGCCGTTTTATTGAATGGGATATTACTCCAAAGTATAGATGGGAAAAATAAAAAATGTATGTCGCTAAAAAGAAAATCATCAGAAATAGAAGTGGGGGCTTCACAAGAGGTCCCAAGCGAAGAATTAGAAGCGCAAAAGCGCAAGCGATTGGATTTGTACAAAATGGCGCTACAACGCGGCGATGTAGAAACCGCGGAGCATCTCGACCGCTCCGGGCTTTCTGATGAAGAACTGCGGCAAGTACGCGAAGAAGTGGATAAAGAACGAGAGGAAAAAGGCCTAGCCGCTATAGCTGAAAAATTAAAATCTGATGACTTCGCGGCAGTAAAACAGCTGTTGCAAAGTTCAAATGTTAAACAAGCGGATTTTGAGCGCTTATTTTTAGACTATTTTTCTTCTCGGCCGACTGGACAGAGCACAAAGGATGCTTATGGAACCATGAAAGAATTATTACCGCTCTCTGCCGAATTTTTTTCCACTCCGGAATTTCGAGAAGCTTTTATCGAAAAACTGGCCGGTGTGTTACAGAAAGAGCGTGTGGAAGCACGGAAAATTCAGGAAGCATTCAAGCTGGATAAAGAAATCCTTTTGGATCCGAGAATTCGCCAAGCGGTCAAAATGAACATTGTAATCATGATATCAAACGCATACCATCCGGTAGACTTTAAAAAATTTGCTGACGATTATGAATACCCCGATGTCTTCAATGATTCCGAAGTGAGGCAAAAAGCACGGGAACATGTCCCGGTCTTAACAGAAAAACCGCAAGAGATTCAAGAATATATGGCTATATTCGATCTGGCTGAATCAGACGCTTCAGCCGTAGCCCAAGAACTCATCAAAAAGAATGCCCGCGGAGAAGAGGTGCGTCTCCACGAATACGGCGGTGGGTTGTTGAGCTGCAACAAGGAAAGCGCAAAGATACGAGCCATTGAATTAATTTTGGAACGATATCATCTTGATCAAGAATTTCTTAATAAGGAATTGGAAGGGTTTGCGCAAAAGATTGCTGACAAATTTCTGTCAAATGAAAATTTAAATTGGGATCAAACAAGTGGCAATTATAAAGAGTTCGAGCGCGTAATCAACCTAGCGCCTTCTTTGAAACCATTTTTTACTCTGCCTGCTCCGCAAAAACAAATACGCGATTTCGCTCTATTCAATTTGTCAAAAGAATATAAAGATTACGAAGAAAATGAGCGGAGGAGTAGTGGGTGGTACCGTTTCGCTGATAAAATACGCGATTTGTTTGATATTCAAAAAATTGATTTAGATGAAATTGCAGAACGATTACACGAAACCAGAGAGGAATTATTGGATAAGGTTAAGTCACGAACACCAATTAGATTTTCAGGTTCTCCCGAAGACGAATTGTTCGGCCTCTTTAAGACCACGTTCCCATCTATACAATTCCGACCAGAAGACATACATGAGCTCATTGTTGATCGTTTTGCCAAAGACTTAGGAAGCAGTTGGGAATGGTACGAGAAATGGGTTAACCTCACTAAAACTCCAGCAGAGCGTATCGCATCCTACATTGAACGAGTTAAGAAAAAGCTCGAGGAGAATGCCATTCCAATGCCCGTGGAAGCATTGAGGCAGTATACCGATTCGTTGATTCGAGGGATTCAAAATGAACAATTTTCTGATACAGAAAAACAGGAATTCATGGATAAAGTGCGCGAACGTATCGGTATCTCGCCTGAAGGTTATCGAGGATTGGGGATTGATCGCATTCAAAAAGTGTTAGATAGATTCTTGGATTGGGACATGGAAAACTCTTGGGAAGAAGATGATATATGGAGATCTGAGCCGTGGAACGATGAGCAAATAAGAGAATTTGCTCAAGAATTACGAGATAAAATTCTCGCCTTGGCAAAAGAATATCAGATTGATAACTTCATTATCGTTGAACTGGTGGAACAAGAATACCATAACATTTTAGCAAGTGAAAAAGACATTTCGGTACGTTTGGCTAAAATTCTACTTGAGACTTTTGATGATTCATTTGCCGCTGAAAAAGGATTTTCGCAGCAGGAAATAGTGAAGATGAGAGTTAAAAGATTAGTAGAATTTTTGAAACAAGGCAATTTCGCTTCTGCGTTCAAATTGTCCGATGAGCTGGCGCAAGGAGACATCGCGCGAAATAAGGAGATACTACAAGCGGCATATGAGGGCATCAGCAAAGATGCCCAAATTTGGTTTGAAAATTTAGATGAAGAAAAAAGAAAAGAGATATTACAATCAATTCGTAAATTTTTACCTTTTTATATCGCCATAGATATTCTCGGGATGAATTCGGCTGCCAATAAAAATTTTTACAAGTTACAAAGTAAATTTCCTGATCTGGTCGCCAAGTATTTGGAATCACCCGAGACAATTATTGATTTCTTCCCGACCCTCAAGCGCGGCGAGGAGGTATATAATGTGCTTGAAGCGCATCCTTTTTTGGCAGACGCACTTGACGGCAATAAACAGTATGGGTTAAAGATCCTATTCCAATTTGACAAGCTTGATAAATTATCGCGCGGAAACATCGAAACGCTTTACAATCTCAAGTCCGGAGTTTTGGCTGAACACCATGGCATCGAAGAAGATTCTCCCGAATTCCGCGTCGCCATGCAGGAAAAGCTCAAAGACTATCGGCGCAACGATGAAATTTTATTATCTTTGAAAAAGGCGGGCATTGATACCGAAGCCTGGCTGACGTACGATGAAGAATTGCGCTTCAATCTTGGACAAGAAACGACTATCCCATTTTCGGAAATGATCGTCACTCCCATTAAACGCATTGAAACCGCGCTTAATTATTATGATACCGCTGTCCTATCAGCACTTGAAGAATTCAAGAAAGAATTAAGCGAAAAGCAAATTCCGGCAAAAGATATTGAGGCAATGAAGAAACAGCTGGCGGATTTGATTAGTCAGAAGGATGACGCAGAGCAATCCGGGAATACGGAAAAAGCGGCTGGAATAGATATTGGTATAAAAAATCTTGAAAGTCAGATCGCCAAAGTAAAAACTATTTCTGTTTGGGAAAAGATTAGTAAAGGAATCCAATCATTCGAGGTTGTTAAGAATGCCGTTTTTAAAACCTATGACGAAATTGTACAACTTGAGGAGGAACTAAAAAAAGTACAAGAGGGTACGCCTGTAGAGAGAAGAAAATTCATCGCGTCAAACAAGGCAAAAACAGAGAAAGCGAAACAAAGACTCAAGGAGAACATGGTCAAACTTGAGGTAAGGGTCGAGGATTTCCAAAAGGAACTGCGCCCTCTTTTAACCCAAGCGCTCACTGCTGACTGGGCTGATTCAAAGGTGCAAGAAATACAAGAACAGGTTGGAGAAAACATGGAACACTACAACAGTGATCGTACTACCCTGGCCAACTTGTTTGCCGAAAGGGAAGGAAAAATGGGTGGAAAACCAATGCGCATCGGTCTATGGAATAGAAATCCTGATCAAGATCTCTATCTTGGAAATTATACCGATTGTTGTATACGTATTGATAGCGCGCACATGGGCGCCGAGAGTACTATTGCGGATTATATGACAGACTTGGGGATGCAAATCGTTGCGATTTATGATGAAAAGAAAAACATTCCGGCGGCTGTAGCGTGGTGTTGGATTGGTGTCAATAATAACGATCGAGTCGCGTTCGTCGTAGACAATATCGAAGCTAATACCACGTATAGCGCGGCATTTAAGGACCAACTACAAAAACAGTTAAAAGGATATATTGAGAAGTATGCTGCAAAAATTGGTTTGCCTCATATTGTGCAGGGTCAGAGCAATAATGATTTAACAATTGCGCGGATGGATTCAGCCTATTACAAACTTGGCGGCTACAATCGTGCAAGCGGATATTATCTTGAGGGAGAGGGCAGTGCACATGGTGGAGAGGAAGAAGAATTTGAGGAAGATGATGTAGGTGAAGGAAATGGGGATGAGGAGGAGGGTGATGGGGAATAGGTTCGGATTTGGCTGTGTAATCATAAGGAGCCGAAGCGACACCACCTTCCTAGGAGCGAGCGAAGTCACAAAGTCCGTAGACTTTGGGACTTCCGAACGATTTGTCCCTCGAAGTCGGAGCGCAGAGGGACGACGCGAGGCAATGAGCTCTTGTTTCTCCTTGAGCGAAATTAGCCCCAACCGGAATTTCACTGCTCGTCTCCTTGAAGTGTGCTTTTGTTGCTGGTGCAGAGGTTTCCAATTACGCACGCCCAGACACTTCAAGGGACTGCGCTTTAAAACCCCTCGGTTTTAATATTTCCGCCACGGGGAAACATGCAGTTTCCCCGTCGCCCCTTTTCGTTCAAATCCGGTTGGGGAAGAATAAAAAAATTCATCGTGAACGATGAATTTTTTGAGAGCCTGTTTAGAAAATAATTTTTGAAGCGAAATGGCAAGATTTCGAAGCGAAAAATTGAAAAAGCGACGATGTTTAATATAATAACTTCGCTTCGCTCGTTGCCTCGCGTCGTCGTTCGGAAGTCTCAAAGTCTACGGACTTTGTGACTTCGCTCACTCCTAGCGAGGTAAGCGGAGGAGTTTTTTCAATTTTGCAGCCGAAATGTTGCCATTGTAGCCGAAAAGGAATTTCTAAACAGGCTCTTAGCCCCAACCGGATTTGAACCGGTGTTCCTTGCTTGAGAAGCAAGTGTCCTAGACCGGGCTAGACGATGGGGCCATGTTTCATCATTTTTATTCAGTCTCAGATGTTATCATAGCATTGGATGACGATATTGACAAGATCGCGGGCGCGTGGTACGATCCTTTCTTCACTACTAGAAAAGGAGTGTACATGATAGATCTTTTTGCTCGCGTGCGTTGCATGTGGGATAATTTTCGCGGTCGGCGTGCTCTTGATCATCTGATGAATTGCCAATTTCATAAGGTGTGGCACGGTAAAAATCTGGACGATTTTCATGTGTTCTTGGTAGGTCAAGCAACATCGGTCGGTGCATTTCTCATCGCATGGCAACTCGAAGAGGGTGGACTCGTATGGTTTCATTACACGATCGAACATGTGCCTGATGCCGTTTGTGTGGTGGCAAAGCATAACGCTCTCCAATTTCCTGATAATCAGGAGAATCGCGACTGCCCCGAAGAATGGAAGGGACTCCCCGTGTGGCGCGTATAATTCACGGCTGTATCTACGGCCGTTTTTCTTTGACTTTAAGCACTCTTTGTGCTATACTTATCTCCACGGTATGCTCACGTACCTCTGGCACACGTATCTTTACGATCCGTTGCTCAATCTTCTCATTTTTCTCTATAATGGTTCGGCTAATCGCAGCCTCGGGGTTGCGCTTATTGAGTTTACCGTTTTAATCCGCATTTTTTTGTTGCCTCTTACCATTCTTTCACTCCGTGCTTCGGATCGTTTTGATCGCTTGCATCGCAAAGTGGCGCGCCTTGAGGATGTGTATAAAAATGATCGCATCGCTCGCAAAGAAGCCATCCGCCGCCTCATTGAACGCCATCATATTAACCCGTGGGCAAAGGCATCGGTGCTCTCCGTCCAGTTTCTCATTTTGATCATTCTCTATCGCGTTTTTATCACGGCGATTCGCGGGCACAATTTTATCGGCTTGTACAGTTGGAACACATCTCCTGATTTTCTTGATCCGAATTTTTGGGGTATCAATCTTGCGATACGGGGCGCGATTCTTCCGGCGATCATCGCTTTCATTTTATTTCTTGAACTGCACTTTGAACATCGCAAACATGCGCACGCGATCACTAATCGCGATGTGGCATTTCGGCTTCTTTTTCCGCTTACTGTCTTCGTATTGTTATACTTGCTTCCTGCCGGAAAAAGCATCTTCGTCTTGACATCCGTCGTGTTTACTGTTATTATGGATGGTATCTATCACTTGTTCATGCGCGGCAAAACACCCCCCACAGACGATGACGACGAAGAAAGCGGATCTGAACTGATTGAATAGATACTAATTGATATTGATTGCCGCAACTAACATCAATGAGTATCAACAAATATCGATCAATATCCGTAGTATCAACAAGTATCAATTAATATCAAACTTAAAATCATATGGCCGATTCATTAGACAAACTCGTTTATTCATTCGTGATGGAAGATGTTCTCAAGGGTTTTTTTATTCATGTGCCGCCCGGATATGTTGCGTGCGTGTATGACTTGGGACAAGGTGTTTTGAAGCGCGTATTTATGCCCGGACTTCATTTGAAGATTCCGTTTTGGCAAAAGGCGCGTCTTTTCAATACGCAAACATTAGAGTACCCGATCTCGAAAGATTTCAACGCCACCGGCGCGCAAGCGCTCGGCGATGAACCGGTTCACGCGACCACCGCTGACGGCAAGCCCATCACGATTGAGGGCACGGTACTCTTGCGTCTTGATGTGCATCAAATTCCTACGATTTGGCAACAAATCGGTGAGGATTTCATTTCAAAAATTGTCCGCCCCACGATCCAAAGCCGCATGCGCATGATCGCCTCGCGCTACAATCGCGCCGATGTGATTTCACAAAAACGCGACGTCGTTGAGGTTGATGCCAAAAACGAATTAGCGCGTATCTTCTACCCCCGCGGCATCATCGTTGAAAATGTATTGCTCTCGGAAGTGAGAGATGGGTAATCCGTTGTCGTCGCCACCCTCTCCCTCGATGGGAGAGGGCAGGGTGAGGGTGGGTTGAGAAACCAACGAAATAATTCTGTGAATAAAAAAAAGAGCTCCCCAAAAGGAGCTTTTCTATTTTTCGCATATCCTCTTTATAAACGCGACTTGACATGGTTTTTTTATTTAAGTATCATGTTAGCAGTCTATGAGGTTGAGTGCTAACTTTGAGCTATAGGTATATGTTGACCGATCGCCAAGAAACATTGCTTGACGCCATTGTGCGCGAGTATATAAAGACGGCGGAGCCCGTGGCTTCTTTGAAGCTCTCGGGTTTTTCGGTGAGTCCGGCCACCATTCGCAATGATATGGCGACTCTTGAAGAGGACGGATACCTCACCCAACCTCATGTGTCGGCCGGTCGTATTCCCACCGAAAAAGGTTTTCGGTTTTACATTGAACGCCTTGAAAACACGAATGCGCGACGCGAGGAAAAAAATACGCGCGAGATGAATGAAATCCATGCTTTGCGCCGCGAGGGCGATCAGTATCTGAAAGAACTTGCCAAACACATTGCGGAACTGACGCGTGAGGCGGTGCTTGTCGGCTTCGGTCCGCACGATGTATACTACACCGGTCTTTCTCATCTTTTGGCAAAACCGGAGTTTCATGAGCATCCGCAACTCGCGGTGCTCACTGACATTCTTGATCATCTTGATGACGTGATGGTTCGTGTGTTTCGCGATGTGGGAAACAACGTGGAGATTTTGCTCGGCGCCGAAAATCCGTTTGGCGAGCAGTGCGGCGCGATTCTGATCAAAGTGCATTACGGCCGTCGCTCGAGTGGCGTCCTCGGCGTCCTCGGTCCCATGCGCATGGACTATGATCGCAACATCGCGCTCATGCGCTCCATTGCTTCGATGCTTGCGCACTAATTTTACGAGGTTAAACCTCGTATTCTAGACACGAGGTTAAACCTCGTTACTTATGTCAGATGACACACAAACACCATTGGTGCTGGAGCCGGAAGACGATGAGCGCGTGGCACTTCAAAAAGAGTTTGATGAAATCCGCAAAAAAACGGATGAATATTTGAATGGATGGAAGCGCGCAACGGCTGATTATCAAAATTTGCAAAAACAGGTGGCGCGCGAGCGTGAGGAGTTTGCGTGGTTTGCACTTGAACGAATCTTGCGTGATTTTTTGGATGTGGCCGATCGTGGCGGCGCGGCATTGGCGCAAGTTCCGCAGGAGGGCGTCAATGATCATACTAAAGAATGGATCCGCGGCGTGCGTTTGATTTTTGACGGGTTTACCACCATGCTTGCGTCATATGGGGTGACTAAAATTGAAACGGTGGAAAAAACTTTTGATCCCACATGTCACGAAGCCGTTGGTTCGCGTCACGTAGAAGGACGCGAAGCAGGCGTCGTGCTCGACGAAGCCCGCGCGGGATATCTGCTCAACGGCAGAGTGTTGCGAGTGGCGCAAGTTATTATTAGCGAATAGATTTAAGATTAAAGATTTAAGTTGTAGACTCTATGTCCAAAATACTTGGTATTGACCTCGGTACGACTAATTCATGCGCGGCGATTATTGCCGGTGGTTTGCCGAAAGTTCTTGAAAATAAAGAAGGCAATCGCACGACGCCGTCCATTGTGGCGGTGACAAAAAACGGAGAGCGGCTCGTGGGATTGCTTGCCAAGCGCCAAGCAGTCACGAATCATGAGAACACGGTTTTTTCCGTGAAGCGTTTGATTGGTCGGCGCTGGGAAGATAGCGAAGTGCAACGCGATCTCAAAGTTTTGCCGTACAAAATGGTGCGCGCGGGTGATGGCGTGAAAGTGGTCATGCAAGGTAAGGAATACACGCCGCAAGAAATTTCGGCGATGGTTTTGCAAAAATTGAAAGCGGATGCCGAAGAAAAATTGGGTGAAAAAATTGACGAGGCCGTGATCACGGTGCCGGCGTATTTTGATGATGCACAACGGCAAGCGACGAAAGATGCAGGCGAAATTGCGGGACTCAAAGTGCGTCGGATTATCAATGAACCGACGGCCGCCGCGCTTGCGTATGGTTTTGATAAAAAGAAAGATGAAAAAATTGCGGTGTATGATTTGGGCGGCGGCACATTCGATGTGTCGGTGCTTGAAGTTTCGGCGGACACGGTTGAGGTGAAGGCAACGAACGGTGATACCCATTTGGGCGGTGATGATTTTGATCAACGCATCATTGCGTGGATTTTGAGTGAATTTAAAAAAGATCAAGGTATTGATTTGGGTAAAGATGCGCTGGCACTTCAGCGTATTAAAGAAGCGGCCGAAAAAGCAAAAATTGAACTTTCGACAACCGTTGAAACTGAAATCAATCAGCCGTTTATCACGTCCGATGCGGCGGGGCCTAAACATTTGGCTTTGAAATTGACGCGCGCAAAGCTTGAAGAAATCGTGGGTGACTTGGTAGAAAAAACGCTTGAGCCGTGTCGGCGTGCGCTTGCGGACGCCGGACTTTCCCCAAAGGACTTGAATGAAATTATTATGGTGGGAGGTATGACGCGCATGCCGCTTGTGCTCGCGACAGTTGAGAAATTTTTTGGCAAAAAGCCGAATATCAGCGTGAATCCCGATGAAGTGGTTGCGGTGGGCGCCGCAGTGCAAGCGGGCGTTCTGCAAGGCGAAGTAAAGGATGTACTTTTGCTTGACGTGACACCGCTTTCGCTCGGTATTGAAACGCTCGGCGGCGTGATGACGACGCTCATTGCACGCAACGCCACAATTCCGACTTCAAAATCGCAAGTTTTTTCAACCGCCGCAGATTCCCAACCTTCGGTTGAGATCCATGTTTTGCAAGGGGAGCGTCCGATGGCACACGACAACAAAACACTCGGTCGTTTTTCGCTTGATGGCATTCCACCCGCACCGCGCGGTGTGCCGCAAGTCGAGGTCAATTTTGACATTGATGCAAACGGTATTTTGAATGTGTCAGCAAAAGATAAGGGTACCGGCAAGGAACAAAAAATCACGATTACCGCATCATCCGGTTTGTCAAAAGAAGAAATTGATCGCATGTCGCGTGAGGCGGAACTTCACGCCGAGGAAGATAAAAAGAAAAAAGAACTCATCGAACTGCGCAACAACGCGGACGCTATGGTGTACACGACTGAAAAAATGATGAAAGAATACGGCGACAAAGTTGCGGCTGACGACAAGAAGTCGGTTGAAGAAAAATTGGAGGCGCTCAAAAAAGTAAAAGACGGCGAAGATCAAGAAGCAATAAAAAAAGCCGCCGACGAACTGACAACGGTCGCCCAAAAAGTAGGCGCCGCGATGTATCAAAATCAGAAGTCAGATGGTGGAGATCAGAAATCAGACGAGAAACAAACCGCAAAAGAGGGGCCAATCGAAGGCGAATACCAAGAACCCGGGAAATAAAAATGGTCAAGGCTGAGCCTTGACCATGAGTGTGGTTATTCCTGGGACATTGGGGTCGCAGGGTGTGTCGGATCGCCGAAGAGAGGGGCGAACGGGTCGAACGTGTTTTGCGGGAAGATCGTTGGTTTCGTCGTTGGCATGAGGTCAAAATCAGTGTCGTGCAAATCGAGCGGGGTAATGTCGCGATCATCATCCGTGGCATGTGACATGGGTATTCCCTCCTGTGGGCGCTATGATACGGGAGTGGGGAAAGGATGTCAAGCGAATGTACTGAGAGCGTTGCGATACTCTTTTTAGTCATTGCGAGGAGTCCCGATTTCCTTGTTTTATACAAGGTTATCGGGACGACGAAGCAATCCCGCGAATTATAGAGAAAACACCTTCGTGGTTTTTTCACGGGATTGCTTCGCTTCGCTCGCAATGACGTAAAAGACGGAGTTTTGGAAGCGGTCTCTGTACTTGGTCACCCTAAAAAGCTACCTCGCTAGGAGCGAGCGAAGTCACAAAGCGTCGTAGCTTTGGGACTTCCGAGCGACTTGTCCCTCGAAGTTGGAGCGCAGAGGGGCGACGCGAGGCAACGAGCACCCTTCTCCACCTCGCGAAGTTACCTCGCTAGGAGCGAGCGAAGTCACAAAGCGTCGTAGCTTTGGGACTTCCGAACGACTTGTCCCTCGAAGTCGGAGCGCAGAGGGGCGACGCGAGGCAACGAGCGTTCGTCTATCTCGCGAAGTTACAAGCTAAAAAGCTCAAATATGTCCAAAGACTATTACAAAACTCTTGGTGTCGAGCGGGGGGCTTCGGCGGATGAAATTAAATCTGCGTTTCGCAAGCTCGCGCATCAGCATCATCCTGATAAAGCGGGGGGAGATGCCGCGAAATTCAAAGAGGCGCTTGAGGCGTATCAGGTTTTGTCGGATGCGGGTAAGCGCAAGCAGTACGATCAGTTCGGCACCACGTTTGATCAGGCCGGGGCGCCGGGTGGCGGCTTTGGGGGTTTCCAAGGAACGAATTTTGATTTTAGCGAGATGGGCGATTTATCGGACATACTTGGTGATTTGTTTGGCGGCGCTCGTGGTCGCGGTCGCACACGACGTGAAGCGCGGGGGCGTGATATTGAAAAAGATGTACAAGTGACTTTTAAAGAAGCCGTGTTTGGTGCGGAAAAAAATATTGAGCTTTACAGTTACGTCGCGTGCGAACACTGTGGCGGACGCGGGGCCGAACCGGAATCAAAAATGAAAAAATGCGCAACGTGCGGTGGTGCGGGCGAAGTGCAAGTTACGCAACGCACGATGTTTGGACAATTTGTGACGCGCGCGAGTTGCGATGCATGCGGTGGTCGTGGCGAGGAGCCGGAAAAAAAATGCAAAAAATGCAGTGGTGCCGGCGTGGCGCGGGAACTTAAAAAATTGACGATCAGAATTCCGGCAGGTGTTGATGATGGGGGCGTACTCACGGTTGCGGGATACGGTGAGATGGCGCCGCATGGGAGCGCGGGTGATTTGTATATTCGGATGCGCGTCATGCCGGACAGTCGTTTCGAACGTCATGGTGATGATATTGCGTCGCGCGTGGCGATCAGTTTCAAAATCGCGGCGCTCGGCGGCATGGTTAAAGTGGAAACGGTTGACGGCGCGGTTGAACTGAAGATCCCCGCAGGAACCCAACCCGGCAGTTTGTTTCGTTTGCGCGGCAAAGGCGTGCCTCATGCGCGACGCGCAACGCGTGGCGATCATCTCGTCGAAGTGACGATCGAAGTGCCTACAAAACTTTCCAAAAAACAAAAACAAGCTCTTGAAGAGTTTGATGATAATTGATTGGAACCGAACAGCGAACCTGAACGAACCTTGCGAACAGCGAATGTCCGTCGTCGGTATATACGGAGGCCGAACCTCCGGTAACTTCGCGCGGAGGTGAAAACAAGCGCTCGTTGCCTCGCGTCGCCCCTCTGCGCTCCGACTTCGAGGGACAAGTCGCTCGGAAATCCCAAAGCTACGCTTTGTGATTTCGCTCGCT
>Ga0209515_10003164_pt1 | contig 23993 bp, 12 predicted proteins | sample Subgroupgradi54m_FD_187454 | JGI IMG/M metagenome (GOLD analysis project Ga0209515, IMG submission 187454) | Subsurface groundwater microbial communities from S. Glens Falls, New York, USA - GMW60B uncontaminated upgradient, 5.4 m (SPAdes)... ... | reverse complement strand
TAATAAGGCTCCCTCGCAGGCAACCAGTGAACGAGACACTTCATAGCTAAAATCGACGTGACCCGGGGTATCAATGAGATTCAAAATATAGCTTTTCCACTCCATTCGTACCGGCGCAAGCTTAATGGTAATCCCACGTTCTCGCTCAATAGGATTGCTATCCAAAAATTGCTCCGCCATATCGCGCTTGGCAACCGTTGCGGTGAGCTCAAGGAGCCGGTCGGCAAGCGTACTTTTTCCGTGATCGATATGAGCCACGACACAGAAATTTCGAATACGTGATTGATTCATATAACTGTTCCTTTTACTTGACGGTCTAAAATATTATTCAAGCATCTGATCATATCAGTTTTTCTCTTTTCGTGCTGTAAATATGGAACTACCAGATAAATAAAGCATTGCAAAGAATTCGCTTCATTAACTTCTAAACGCCATAAATCTTTATGAAATATTCCCAAGCGGAATTGTTGTTGTCCCTCCAAAGCAATGCGTCGAAATTTAATCCGTATTGATGATCGCTCGAGGGTATTACTGATCCACTCGAGGATATGTACATCATATGAGTCAATCTTAAACCGCGCTCTTCCCTGATTGATTCCAAAATGCCCCTCCGCATCGACATATCCTGCAGTAAAAGCCCAAATGCTCGCCTCTGATCGCTCGATATCTTGAGGCACCTGCTCATGCTTTGGAAGTAAAAAATTGAATGTCATATTGACAAAACAATTCACGCTATACCCATGCCTACCCTCCGAACTAGTCACGTGCCCGTATGGTGAGAATAACTTTCTCATGAGTGTCACTTGAGCTATTTGAGTTGTGTGACAACGAATAACAATCATCTCGGAGCGCGAATTTGTTTGATAAGCATTCAAGTCACCGAGCCGGAAGCCTAGCAAATAGGCTTTTTCCACACTATTTCCGGAAAAATCACCCCTTTCATAGCGCATTCTTGCGTCTGAAGGGGATCGTTTTAGTATACCGAATTCACGAATCCGATTCCGAATGGTCATCGCGTGGCAATGGAAGAGTTGGGCAATCTCAAGCGAGGATTTCCGTTCGTTCCAATAGAGTCGCTGAAGTTCTTCTTGGGCTATTAGTACTTTTTTCCTCACGAGGATAGTATAATCGAGAAGGTATTATTGTGCAATAATGGCAAAGTTTCGAAGCGATTCATGCGATGCGACGTGCGATTCGATGTGGGGATGCATTACTTCCGCCTCTCCTGTTGAATGAAGGAAAAAAGTGTGGCGTAACTGACGATCAAAAATCCCAAAAATAAGCCGGAAACCATCCAAAAACGAGTATGAAGGGACGGACTGGCAATTCGAGCAATAAAATCATGGGTTATTCGAATGGGATCCAAAAATAAATCCCAGCTATTCCATCGCAAGAATCTCCCCAAATACACACCAAAACTCGTCAAGGCGAGCGTACCTATGGTAAAAATCCAGCCAGTCAGTTTGCCCCACTGATGCATCACTAATTTTTGCATAGCATAGAGTGAATAGTAGCCACTGAGTAAACCAGCGGAAGCAAATGAAAGGATAAGTAACGCATCAAACAACATCGGAATACCACCTCTGGCTTTCAAGTGTATAAAATCCGTCACAATGTATGGTGCATTAGGAAAAAAAACAAGCCACACCAGCCCTGCCGAAACCAGAAGGAGCCAAGATTTCTTCTTCTTTTGAGCATACAGGCCAATAAGCCAAGAAAGCATAAAGGGAATGATGGCAAGAAAAAGATTGTACGGCAGAAAAAGGTAAAAATCATCGCTACTAAATAAAAATCGAACGCCCAATAAAATCATGGAAATTACAATACTCCAGACTAATGGCAAAAACGAGTGATGGATAAAGAAGCGACGAGCCATACGTTACATTTGCTCCAAAACTTCTATCCCCAGAAGATAGAGACCATTTTTAAGAATTTGCCCTGTAGCAGCAGTCAATGTGAGACGAAGGTCATTTTTTAAAATCTCATGCTTGGCATACAAAAGGTTAAACGCTTGGGCTAAACCAAAAAGATACGTGCACAAGGTATTGGGGGTAAAATGTTGGGCTGCCTCGGCAACAATCTCTGGGAAAAACCCGATGAGTCGGGCGAGCTCCCGTTCCTTTTTTTCTCTGAAGTGACCTCCGTCATTTAAGCCAATTGATTTAGACTTTCGCAAAACGCTTTTACACCGCGCATACGTATACTGTAAATATGGCCCGGAATCACCGTCAAATGATATCGACTTTTCTATATCAAAAGATATATCACTTGACGCGGTTACTTTGAGCATAGAATATTTTACCGCAGCAATTGCTGTTTTTTCTGCAATATTTTCTTGATCTTCTTTAGAATAATTTGATTTATTTTTATCTATAATGATATTAATTCTCTGTTTTGCCTGATCGATGAGCCAGTCTGCGGTAATGACATTGCCGGTACGCGAGGACATTTTCCCTTGGGTCAGACGTACCATACCGAAAGGAATATGCTTCGTTTTAACAGCCAACTCCGGATTAATTTGCCCTAAGGCGGCAAGCATGACGCTAAAATAGGGCGACTGTTCATTGCCCGTCATAATAATAGATAGATCATACGGATATTCACTATATTTTAATGGTGCAAGGGCGAGATCTTTTGCTTCATAAGTTCCGTAGTTCTCTTTTGTAATAAACACGCGGGTGTGCAAACCTAACTTTTCTCCACGAAACACTACTGCGCCTTCACTTTCCTCAAATACACCGTCTTTGATGTGCTCTTTGACTATTTTAACGCCCAACGGGGCAACTTCACTCTCAAAGTAAAATCGAGTGAACTTGGTCCCGAGGCGTTTATAGATGGTATCGAAGTAATCGAGACTCCACTGTCGACCTTCTTTCCAAAGAGAAATAATAGATGGGTCTTTCCCATAGATTTTTTTATTAAGCTCAATAATCCCTTGCTTCGCCTCTTCTCCGTCAGCCGACGGATCCTCAAACGCCTTAGCGCCAACTGCATATGCTTTCCCAAGAAATTCTGCTTTCTCTTTCGTTGAAGTACCTGTCTTCATTTTCCCCAGACTCTTTAACCCATACAGCGCTTTTGCCACATGCATCCCTACATCTCCTTGATAGTTTATGCGGCGTACCTCGTCTCCTGTTGCCTCTAAAAGCCGACTAAACGATTCACCAAGAATGATATTTCGCAAGTGCCCAATATGGAACTCTTTGAAGGGGTTGGGGTCGGCAAATTCGATCATGATACGTTTTACCTTATCCTGACGATCTATTTTTTTCTCCGTAATTTCGCCTGATGCGGCAGTATTGCGGGGATTTTGAGAAATTTTTAGACTGATTTTCCCTTTATTCGTCAAGGCTAACTCACTGTCACCTCTTTTATTTCTCGTTTTACGAGTTGTCTCATCGATTTCTCCCTCCGTGACCACAGGCGCCCAGGCCATACCGAAGCGATCTTTTTCCTTTAGCACTTGACTAAGTTGATTGATAAGACTAGCTTCGGACACAAAGAAGTTAACAAACCCCGGTGAGGCTACTTCGACCCGATCTAACCAATCAAGTTTTGATACTTTTTGATGTTTTATGATCGCTTCTTGAATTTCTTTGGCAATTTCCATCGGATTTCTCCCTGTTTTTTTTGCCAACACCAATGCAACGCTGGTTGCGTAATCTCCATGAGAAGAATCTTCTGGTCGAGTCACCTGCGGCAGTACACCATCCACGCCCATTCCATAGAGGATAGTTTGTAATAACTGGACAATCTCATTTCTCATAGCCTTATGATAGCACAAACCGTCCACTCAGATATCTCCCGCTCAAAAGCGGGAGAGGTCCGAAAGGACGGTTCAAGGTGTATAATTTACTACAGGTTCTTCTGTTTGTCAAGTACTTAAAATACCTGGATTTGAAGGAGACTATTTGAGGAGCTCTACGACGCGCTTCCAGAAGCGAGCAACGCCATCAGAATGAAGTCCCGGATCTTCAGGAAAAGAAAAAAAAGAGCCCATAGAAGCCCAGATACCCTTTGCAAGCGTCCAGGAAATAAATTGTGCTGCTGCCTGAGACTTTTGCGGCAATAGAAGTCCTCGCCAATGCTGTGCTTTAGAAAGCAATTGCGAGTCAATGGTAGCCCCTTTCTCAGAAAGCTCCCAAAGAAGCTCCTGATCGACTCGAGAGGGAATAAGGTCATGGCGGCGAAAAAATGCAAGATTATCCCGTTCCTGGCGGCCGACGGGTTCGGAAAAAAGAAGAATGGATCCACCAACTTGTCTTGGGCTTAAAAGCGCCTTGAATGCCTGCTCTGAAGGCTTGGTAATTTCCGCCGTAATCACAGTATTTCGATATAGTCCCTCATACTGTTCAATAATCATCCGGTCCCATTTAGCAACATGAGTGGTTACCCGCGGCTCAGCCGCAAGTTGATGAAGAAATTGAGCCGTGAACATCGATTCTTTACTCACGACTTCAAAATGAAAGCGCTCGGAACGTCGGGAAAGATCGGCAATGACGTTTAAAAGAAAATCAAGCTGTACCGCAGCACCAGATACTGGTACCGCAACGGAAATTGGCTCCAAAGAGCTAGGGTCACATGCAGCTTTCCTGGTTTGATGTGCCGCAGAAGAGATTGCGATGGCAAAGGAAGGCGTAATCATATAAGGCGAGGCAATGTACCGAGTACGACTGGTTGGATCAAGTGTTCGGTGATAGGCCTCCAATGCATTCTTGGTCGTACTGCTGGGACAAAAAATAAGATCTGCACCCGGTACTGCCCACACTTTTTGCGGTGAGTCATCAGTAACGACAACTACAAGCACCACGCGGACGCCATGGGTTTTGGCAAAGTCTTCTTTGACGGCCGCAAATTGATGAGCAAGTCCAAAATGCGTCGCAACGATCAAAATTGTGCTCGGCAGGTCAATCTGCTGATGAAGAATCTGAGAAAGTTCTTCATAGGGAATACTATTTCCCCGGGCCAGAATCACGCGGACCACTCTAGTGAACAATTCCTCTGGCCCTCCATTTTGAAAAATTTCTAAAAGCCACCGAAAGAGCGGATGAATACTGGTAATCCGGTGGAGGTAGGTAACCCGCTTATCGCGAGAACTCAAAAGAACGGCATGACTTCCTGAAGGCAAGCCATCATACAATGCATCGGCAACCCGCATGTGACCTAATCCTGCCTGCGCATAGGCAAAGACAATCAAAACATCTTTCATGTTTTTAGTTTACAACGTTTTTCTTGTTATTGACTAGCCAGTGTTTCCCATCGCTGATTAGTTCGACGTCTCCATCATGATCCGTACGAAGCGTCTTTGCACCAACGGAAGCCAAAAGATCGAGCGCTTCTTTGGCCGGATGGCCATAGTGATTTTTGCCAACAGAAATCACTGCCAACTTCGGATGAAGCCAAGCAATGAAGTCTCCGGTCATACCAGTCCGTGATCCGTGATGGGGCACTTTAAGTACTTCGATATCATTGTCTGCAAGCACTCCACCCGTATAATGTGCTTCAACTCTATTATCTGCATCACCAGTGAATACTGCATCAAAACTGCCATACCGAAGAAAAAAGACGAGGCAGTAGTCATTAAGGTCGCCAGAAGGCAGATGCTGCGGGGAGCCAGAAAAATTTTGTCCGGATTCACTTTGCGAGCGCCGTTGAGATCCCAAAACAGATGAACTTTTTTCGCGAGAGAAACTGAAGCCCGGATCTAAATTTTTACTGGCGACCTCAGCAGCGTCTGGACCCTTTGCAATCTGCTCTTTCGATGGCCATATAAAAGAAAGCGTCGTAGCCTCTACACTGATACGATCACCAGTAGAAACAAATTTTACTGGAATTTTTTTGCGATGGACGACTTCCTGAAGTTTTTGATAACTGTCCGTAGTATTGTCCACATCACTGCGAACGAAATAGTCAACGCTATATCGCTCAAAAAGCGAGATGAGGCCTTCAAAATGATCTTTCTGGGGATGCGTCATGACGATCATGTCAATGTGTCGATCCCAAAACGGCATGTGCCTACCGAGGCAATTGAGAATACTATCATCCGGCCCACCATCAACGACCATATCGCGACCATCCGGAAATCGAATGTAGGCACCATCACCTTGGCCTACATTACAAAAGACAATATGAAGTTTTCCATCAGGCAATGTCCAAATGAAACTCAAGAGAAGTATACAGCCGGTAGTAATTCCGGCGATCAAATAACCGATTCTTAACTTAAACATATATATTCCATTTTTATATTCAAATATCGTCGCAAATTCTGAGACATTCTCTGTTTTCTTTTCTTATTCTATAAATTTTATAAATCTTATAATCTTTATACATAGGTTATTTTTGTAAAAGTAGTCTAGCCTTAACATGATGTTTTTTGATGTAGTTTTGCACGATCACCATGAAAAACTGGCAAATGGAATTCGACTCGTAAGAGAAATGATTGTCAGGACGTACTGAAGTGGCACCCACGTCACCCATGCAAACACTTGCCCCAACGGCAACCATACCCACCCCGCAATCGTTGTAAAAAATCCCAAAACCGTCAACGGGGCAATAATCCAACCGATCAGGACATTGGACAGGGGACTAATAAAAGAGATTTGATGAAAGGTAAAAAGAATAAGCGGCACGGTAAAGAGTTGTGCAGCAAGGGTGACGCGAAGGTCATCTTCGATGAGCGACCAGAGAAATCGAAAAAGTTTCAAGGAGTGAAGGGAAAAAAAATTTTGCATTTTTTTGTCATCCCGAGTGATTAGCGAGGGATCTCTCAGTTTATCTGAGCTGGCATACGCCAGAGATTGCCACGTCTCCGCCGGCTGGCGGATCCTCGCAATGACAGATGAACCGACCTCAGCGCCTCTTTTCTCGACTGCGATAGACTTCTTTCCAAACAAAATAATCCCCAATGTCGCCAATGCCGAAAGTTGAAAACTAATATCTCCCAACCAGACTGGTTTTATCAGAAGCATGATAGCAACGGCGATAATCCAGGTAAAAAATGACCACGCTTGCCGACCAAAGATAATGGCTATCAATGTGATACTTCCCATAATACCGGCCCGAATGACACTAGGACTTATACCAACAAAGAGGATAAAACCTATAATAATAAATACCGTTAGCAAACTCGCTATTCGTCTGCTAACAAACCGGAGAAGGGTAATGCTTACTAAATCAGAAAGAATCGTTATATTCATACCAGACAACGCAATAATATGGAGTGTGCCAGTTTTAATAAGTGCAGTAGAAAGATCTTTGGCAATAGTTGCTTTCACGCCAAATAAAATTCCGTTTAAAAGTCCGGCGTGTGGTTCAGGCAAAAGCTGATTGATGATGGCAGTAAAATCACTAACAGTCATAGGAGATCATAAAATCAAGCCATTGTACGTCACTACAGAGTCAACTGAGATTTGATCTTTTCAAATAACGAAGAGCTGATTACCTTTTTATTCACTAAATCATCTAATGTGTTGTATGGACGGGCTGAAATGATTTTATTTGCCGTCACGGGACCCACACCCGGCAATGAATCGAGTTCTGATTGAGAAGAAAAATTAACATTAATAAGTGATCCGTTTTGCGACGTCTTCTGACGTTGCAACAACGGATCAAGATTGTACGACGTGTTACTTCCTTGTATCTCATTTTTCTTTGGTACATAAATTTTTCCACCGTCGACTAATATGCTCGCCCGATTTAATTGTTTTGCCAATCCATCTACGTCAGCTTCACTATTGGTTCCTCCTGCTATGCTGATAGCATCATCAACTCTACTGCCTAACGGCAAACTATAGACCCCCGGTCGCTCTACTCCCCCTTCCACATCTACATGAATCATTTTCTGTAATTTAGCAGAGTTACTTGATGGATTAGTATCATTTACTCCTTCAATATTGCTAGAAAATTGAATCGGAATTGTATTTTGGGTTGATTTAACAAGAAAAATTAAAGAAGCAGCGATAACGAATATACTCAAACCACCGAGCAGTATGGGAATTTTATATAAGCGCCAAAGAGTAACAACCCTCTCGTCAATCATTCTTTACACTACAAAATTAATAAGTCTTCCCGGCACGAAGATAGTCTTTTTCAAAAATTTTCCGTCTAAAGACTTGCTTATCTTTTCACTCTTTCTTACCAGTTCTTCTATAGCACTCTGATCTTTTGATTGCTTGTTATCAATGATAATCTTGTCGCGAAGCCTTCCATTAATCTGTACCAATAATTCTATAGTTTCTTCTTCTAATTCACTTTCATCATACGTCGGCCAGGGCTCGCGATGGATAGACCAACTCTGACTTTGAGAAGAAGGCGCAGCGCCATCATGAAGTCGCGACCAAAGTTCTTCCGTCAAATACGGCGCAAATGGTGCCAATAATTTGAGAAATGTTTCCATTTCTCCCTTTCCTAATGCTCCCCCTTTGTCCTCGACCAAATTCGTAAACTCCATCATCGCCGCAATTGCCGTATTATAGTGTCTGCGTTCAATATCTTCTGTGACTTTCTTTACGAGCTTATGTAAAGCATGAGTAATTTCTGCATTTGGTTTTAGTTTTTCATTGGAAATTCCGAGTCTCCAGACTCGGTTGATCCATCTGCTCATGCCTTCCATGGCCGCATCACGAAAATCTCCGCCATCTGAAAATGGCCCCATAAACATCAAGTATAATCGTAGTGCATCAGCTCCATACAATAGTATGTATTCATCAGGATTAATCACATTACCCTTACTTTTACTCATCTTAGCTCCGTCTTTAATGACGAGACCATGCGCAAAAAACCGAGTAAATGGTTCTTCCCAGCCCAAGGCTGGTCCGCCTTGGGCGGAAAAATCAAAATATCCCCAATCGTGAAATGCCATAGTGACGAATCGTGAGTACAGCAAATGAAGCACGGAGTGTTCTGCTCCCCCCGTATACATATCCACCGGCAGCCATTTCTTGGTAATCGCTTGATCCCAGGGTTTATTCTTGTCATCCCCGACTTGATCGGGGATCCATGGTTGTTGACTAAATAACGGTTGATGGATTCCCACCTTCGCGGGAATGACAGATGGTGCGACCTCAGCAGTAACAGATGGGTAACGCAGAAAGTACCACGAACTATCAAGAAATGTATCAGAAACATCCGTCTCCCGCCGTGCCGGATTCCCACACGAGGGGCACGCGACGTTATAAAATTCTTTATGTTTTGCCAAAGGCGATACGCCGTCATCCCCTGGCTTGTAATCTTCTATGTAGGGAAGTTCAACCGGCAATTGATCCTCCGGCACCGGATACCAACCAGCCATATTTTTTTTGTCATCCCCGACCCGATCGGGGATCCATGGTTGTTGACTAGATAACGGCTGATGGATTCCCGCCTCCGCGGGAATGACAGAAGGTGTGATTTCAGCAGCATCAGAACTCGTAAACCAACTCTTTCCTTCTTTAGCGCACTTCTCACAATAAATCATCGGTATCGGCGGACCCCAGTAGCGCTGGCGCGAAATCAACCAATCACGGAGATGATATATGGTGACCCGTTTTCCCCATTCTTTTTCTTCAAAATGATCCATTATCTTAATCATTGCTTCATGAATATCTAGCCCATTGAGGAAACCTGAATCAATCATCGTCCCCTCTTCTTCCTGCACCTGTTCAATCTTAGTAATAGCTGACATATCAGCATCTTTCCCAACAACGACACGGACAATTGGCAATGTAAACGTCTTTGCAAATTCAAAATCGCGTTTATCATGACCCGGAACGCCCACGACTGCACCAGTCCCCACCCCCATAACGACAAAGTCTGATATATAAAGTGGCATTTTGTATTTATTCAACTGATTTACGCAATAAAGTCCAGTGAACACACCAGTCTTCTTTCTTCCCGCAGCTACTCGGTCTTCTTGACTCATTGAAGCTGTTTTTTTAAGATAGGCCGTTATTTCAAGCTTTTTCTTCTCTGGCACTGAAGTTGCTGAAGTGCTCAGTTTAACCACAAATGGATGTTCTGGAGCCATGACGAGGAAGGTAGCACCAAAATTTGTATCAGGCCGAGTCGTGAAACAGATTATTGTATCAATCTTTTTCCCATTTTTATCCACTACTAAATAGGTAATATTGATCCCCTCTTTTTTTCCGATCCAATTCTTTTGAGCGACTTTCACTTTCTCTGACCAATCGAGGCTAGGCAAGTTTCCCAGCAATTTTTCCGCATACGCGGTAATTCTAAAAAACCACTGTTTAAGCAATCTTTTTTGTACTATATTCCCGCAACGCTCACATTTTCCATCTATGACTTGTTCATCTGCTAAAACTGTTTTATCTTTTGGACACCAATTCACGCTTGCGGCGTCTCGATAGGCCAAACCATGCTTGAACATCTGCACGAATATCCACTGTGTCCATCTATAATAATCTGGATCATATGTCTCTACTGTCCGAGACCAATCGAACATCGCACCAATTTTATGAAGCTGATCGTAAAAATTTTTTTCCGTAATCTTGGCATGCTCCATCGGATGCCGGCCGATTTTGAGGCTATAATTTTCGCTGTGGATCCCAAATCCATCCAGGCCAATCGGTTCAAACACATCGTATCCCTGCATACGTTTAAATCGGCCATAGATATCACTACCAGTAAATGCATACATGTTGCCCACATGTAAGCCCTCGGCTGAGGGATACGGAAACATCATGAGGTTATAAAACGGCTTCTTGGCGGCCCCGATATCCACCTGATCAAGTTTGCTCTGTTGCCAAATCTGCTGCCAATAAGACTCAACGGTTCTATGATCATACACATTCTGTTTCCCCCTCATAGTCCCGCTTTGCGGGACGGAGTGGGGCCATTTCTCCTCTATTATCTTATGGTCATATCGACCTTCTTGACTTGACATATTTCATTATTATATCCTATTGGAAACACGAAACAAGTAGAGAATAGCCTTAAAAAAATTTAGACTATCACAACAAACTAAATAAAAAATAATTTATTTCTGGGTCGCCAGAATAAGATTTTTCTACTTTAGCACTCTTTACTAACTACTGATAAAACTAGCCTCAAGGAAATTTTCCTACTCAAAAAGTATATAATTTTTCTTTAAAGAAGAAAACAAATTTAGCGCATATAGATAAGAAAATATTCTCATAACAGTTTTTAAAAAGACACAATGCCTTGTTTTATTCTCTTTTCTCATAGACATATCTGTTTCCAGAGTTTTTATTTTCTCAACAAAACTATAAGACCTTAACTAATACTGTTATGGGACTAAGGCAGTAAATAGATTGTTCTAATAAGATTTTTAATCTCCGCAAGCTTTAAAAACTTTTTAGTATTTCTTGTCTAAAAATTGATACTTATCCAAGTATATCAATCAATAATATTTGATAAATGATAGTATTTGATATTTTTATTAAAGCTAATATATAGTATGCGTTAATCCGTGAAAACTCATATTATTTAACGCATTTGACAAAATACCTGTTTTCTCGTTGAGACATCGTATGTCAACCTAAATAGATCATTTGCCTCTTGACACAGTTATTATAAATAGATTTACTAGAAGTATGAGGAATAATTGCGGAATAATTTCATCTAATGCCTTGGATTATCAAGCTTTTCTAGAAAAACATTTTGTTGTATTTTTAACAGAACAAGGAGCGTCGGAAAAAACACGGAATAATTACCGCAGTGACCTTCGTCACTTCCTGGCTTGGATCACATTAACGATTGCCTCCAGAAGACTACCAATGCCAAGTTCCCACCAGGAATTATTAGGCAGTATTTCACCGGATCTGTTACAAAATTATAAATTCTATCTGGTCAAAAATAATGTTTCCGCTGCAACCATCAATCGGCGCCTTTCGACAATCCGTATGTTTTTCCGCTGTTGTCTTTCGTATGGATGGACTGCTAACAATCCAACGGTAACTATGAGTAATATCGTCAACACCATACACCCACAAAATAATCCAATGAATCAAATTCTTAGCCATTGGAAAAAAGATTTAGAGCAAGAAGGCGCTTCTAAATCGACCATAAAAAATTATGTCATCGATGTACGCAAATTTTTAGAATTCGTTGAAAAAAAATCATAGCCTATGCCGCAACTGCCCCCTATCACTAAAGATCACGTCACGACGTACGGAAACGCACTCGCCCAAGACGGCGCTGCCTCTGCAACCATCGAACGAAAAACCTCTTCTATCAATAAATTTCTCAACTGGGCTGACCAGAAAGGCTACAGACAAGAAAAAGAGGAAACGGTTATTGAGATTAGCCCTCCGCAACCTACTAATGCCGATCAACTTCCTCAAATATACGGGGTATCAAGTAAAGATCATCATTTCCAAAAAACTGGAATATTGCTTATTGCAACAGGCACAACCCTTCTTTTACTGCTCTTGGTGGTAACACAAAAAAATCAAGTCGTCCGACTTTTGCAAAACTTTGCTCAACAAGAGCCTACATCAACTCAATTAAGTCTCAGGCCAACCCCAGGACTTGGCGAAGTGTCCATAACCACTACGCAGTCACCAACCTCGCATCCACCAACTGGCCCATTGGAACAAACGCCTACTGCCTCTCCTAGTGCACAGCCTCCAGCCGATGCCAATGGTCCACTCGTTTTATCCGCCGATAACACCATCATTTCCAAAACCGGCCCCATCAAGATCGAAGGTCAAGCGCTGACCCTTTCTACTGGCCCATTCAGTAGCGGCAACATCACCATTGCGCCAGATGCAGAAGGGCAACTGCTGATTCGCTCTTCCACCACGAATAAAAATTCCATTGATATTCGGAATGCAAACCTCACGACCGGTGATCTCATTCATGCCAACGTCGGAAATAATAATACAAACTATAACTTTCTGAGATTTACTAATGGTCCCAATGAAAAACTTCATTTTCAAGTCGATGCCAATGGCAATACCTATATCGGCGCCACTGCGACAGTCCAAAATAAATTGATTACCGACGAGATTGCTTCGCGAACGTCCGGTAGCCCAATAACTTTTGATAATAATTTGAGTTTTAAAGATGCAGGCACGATTCAAACGACCAACGGCAATCTAACGATCTCCCCAACCAGTGGCATTCTCAATATTCCGGTTTCAATCCAAAATCTTTCCACAATCAATGATGGCCGAGTACAGATTGACGATACAACGCAAATCAATGGACAACTCAATACGCGCGGCATCAGTGCGCATGGAACAGTCCAAGTGGACAATAATCTTTTTGTGCAACGAGGAATCGGTATCAATGTTCCAGAATCCATAAGTACGGGCTTTTCTCTGGATATTCGTGGCAACGCAACTGTTTCTGCAGGAGGAAAACTCGCAGGGCTCCTTATCGATCAAGCTGGCACTGGAGATGTTCTGACTGCTAGCACTGCCGGTACCACAAGATTCACTGTTGCCAATAATGGCAATGTAACGATCCCCACACTCAATACCGCAGGTGCAGTCGTCTACACCAATAGTTCAGGAACTTTGGGAGTCACCGCACAAGGAAGTCTTAGTCAATGCCTCATCTCGGGTGGATCAGGAACACCAACCTGGGGATCCTGTGGAGGAGCCGCTTACTGGACTTTGGCAAATGGCGCGCTCTATCCGGTCAATGCAACAGTTGATTTATTTGTTGGAGGGACATCTACAGCAAGCGCAAAGTTTGCTTTTATCAATGTAAACACCGGAACACCGACCGCAAGCATATCCGGTACTACTGCAAACGTCGCTACTTCCCTTTCCGGTGAAGGAACGCTCGCCACGACGAACATGGCACCCTTAACCATCGGCTCAGCAAGTACTGGTCCTATTCAATTGTCTCCAAAAGGAACAACGGGATTGTTTGTGGATGGAACAGGACAAGTAGGTATAGGAACGACGAGTCCTGGAGCTGCGTTAGACGTTGGTGGGGCATCTGCGGCTTTTCAATTTTCTGGTACTGGCACGCACACCATATCAAACTCCTCTGCTAATACTGCTCTCACCGTCAACAGCAATGGCACGGGAGCACTGACTTTAGATTCTACGACCACTGGTACGGTGAATCTGGGAACGAGCAATAATGCCAAGATCATCAATATTGGTACCGGAACAGCAGGAAATACAATAAATATCGGAACGAATAACACGACGGCAGATACCATTGGCATTGGATCGGCACTGGATACCACAACGCTCACAGGAACCATTAAGCTCGTCCTTAGCTCTGATGCCACGGGAGATATATGGTATCGAAATTCTAGTGGGAATGTGACGAGACTAGCGATAGGAACATCTACCCAAGTCCTTCATGGAGGGATCACCCCCTCCTACTCTGCCGTCTCTCTGACTGCCGATGTCACCGGAGTCTTACCGATTGCCAATGGAGGGACCAATACATCAACGATCGGATCAGCAGGGTCCGTTCCTTATTCTACGGGAACAGCTTATGGATTTAGTGCAGTAGGAACGAGCAGTCAGTGTCTCCTTTCGGGCGGAACGGGGACCCCTACCTGGGGAGATTGCAATACGGGATCATTAACGAGTTACTGGAGACTGATCTCTGGTGCCCTTTCTCCGGTGAATGATACGTTAGATGTTCTTATTGGCAATAGCGCCACGACGAGTGCCAAATTTGCCTTCATCAATGTGGCTGCAGGAACACCCACGGCAAGTATTTCTGGAAGTACGGCCAATGTGGCCACGTCCATTACCGGGAACGGCACCATAGCTACCACCAACATGCAACCCCTGACCATCGGGTCCAGTACCACCGGTCCTATTCAACTCTCTCCCAAAGCAACCACGGGATTGTTTGTGGATGCCACAGGACAAGTCGGCGTGGGAACGACGAGTCCCGGCACTGCATTAGATATCGGCGGAGCTTCTGCTGCGATCCAGTTCTCCGGAACAGGAACCCACACCATCAGTAATTCCTCCAGCAATACCGCCCTCACGGTCAATAGCAATGGAACAGGAGCATTGACGTTAGATTCTACAACCACAGGGAATGTCAATCTGGGTACCGGAAACAACGCCAAAACCATTGCCATTGGTACCGGGACTGCCGGGAATACCATTAACATTGGAACGGATAATACCACAGCAGATACCATAGGGATTGGATCAGCGCTGGATACTACGACCTTAACCGGCACCCTCAAGTTCACATTGAGCTCCGATGCCACCGGAGATATCTTCTATAGAAACTCCAGTGGGAATGTGACGAGATTGGCTATTGGAACAGCAGGACAAGACCTCATCACCTCCGGTGGAATTCCCGCATGGAACGGAGGATCCAGCGGCGGAAGCGGCGTCGTTGGCTGGTGGCAAAGAAACTCTAGTGTTTTGTCCCCAAGTAATATCACGGACGATCTGGCAATCGGGGCAACCGCCACGTCCGCAGCAAAATTCCAGGCATACGGAATCGATAAAGCGGCCGGGAACATAATTTCAGTAACTTCAACTGCACTCACCACAGGAAAAACAATCAATGTAAGTTCAACAGGAATCACTTCAGGTACCATGCTTAATTTACAGGCAGTACGAAGTGCTGCCACTTATACCGGAGATTTTATTGCTGGCAATTATAATTCTGGAGATGTTGACAATTTTACCGGCAACTTTTTGAATTTTTCAGACAATGGTCCTGCTGTTAAATTTAAAGTTACTTCTGCTGGTACAATTATTGCAGGAGCTGGAGCGAAATGGCAACCAGTATCAAATACTACCACAGCACTAAATATTGCAAATGCAGCAGGAACTGCATTTGTAGCATTTGACACCACCAACTCGAGAGTAGCTATAGGTTCCGCCACCGCTCCTAATGTAGCGCTGGACGTGACGGGTACAGAAAGAGTCTCGACACTTAATACAGCTGGCGCCGTCATCTATAGTTCGGACACCAGCGGAACGCTTGCAGCCACGGCACAAGGAAGCAGTAGTCAATGTCTTCTCTCTGGCGGCGCAGGGGCACCGACCTGGGGATCATGTGCTTCTGGCATTAATAGTTATTGGCGACTCATCTCTGGTGCGCTTTCCCCGGTCAATGACTCATTAGATGTCCTCATTGGCAACAGTGCAACTACCAGTGCAAAATTTGCCTTTATCAATGTGGCTGCAGGCACACCCACAGCAAGTATTTCTGGGAGTACCGCCAATGTGACTACGTCGATTACCGGCAATGGAACCATCGCCACTACCAACATGCAGCCGCTGACCATTGGATCTTCCTCTACTGGTCCTATCCAACTATCTCCCAAAGCAACCACGGGACTGTTTGTGGATGCTACGGGACAAGTAGGCGTGGGAACGACCACGCCCCGGGCGCTCACCGACTTTTTGTCTACTGCAGGAACACAAATGCGACTCACCTATACAGATAATTCCGTGTACACGACCTTTAATACGGATTCTTCAGGAAATTTGACGATAGATGCCACAGGCACGAAAACGGTTATTGCCGATGATATACAAGTGACCGGCAATGATATTCTCGACTCCGGCGCCACGTCGCGCATTACTCTTGGCGCCACCAATAGCGTCACCGGAAACCTCTCTGTTGATGGCACAACGGGACTCACCCTTTCTGGAGCTAGTGCCAACATAAGTTTTTCTGGTACCGGCACCCATACAATATCAAACTCATCTGCTAATACAGCTCTCACTATCAACAGCAATGGGACGGGAGCGCTCACGCTGGATAGTGGGACTACAGGAGCGGTGAATATCGGCAACAACAGTAATGCCAAAACCATCACCATCGGCAATGGCACGGGAGCTACCGCCATCAATGTCACCAGCGGTACGGGAGCACAGACATATACCTCCTCTGTTGCCACGGGAACGACCACGGCAGGAGCCTTTGTCTTTACTGACTCCGCATTAACAACAGGAGACCAGATATATGCCACCGCCTCTGCCATAACCAGCGGCAATCTGATCAAAATTGGCCAAGGAGGAAACTCTGCATTCACGGGCAACGTCTTGTTTGCCGATATTGATAACACCGGAGCGGGAGGTGGAGGCTTTACGGGGAACTTTTTGAAGCTTGATAATGCAAGTAGCGATAAATTCCTGGTAGATTCTACCGGAAAAACCTCTGCAGCCGGAGTCTACACCGGAACGTCCGGAACTAATACAAGACTGCAGGCAACGGGAACGACTGGTGGATCAACTGGCAACAGCAGTATTTACTTCCTGGATTCTTCGGGAAATACCAAGGGAAGATATGATACCGGTGGAAAATTTGGAACAGGGGCCGATGGAGCGGTGACTATAACAACAGCAACTTCAAAATGTGATACAGCCGCAGGAGACTTTGGCTCCAGTCTTTGCAAGATGAACCAAATCACTGCTGCTGTTACGGCAGGACAATCAACAGTAACCATGAATTCGACTACTGGATTTGCTGCTGGAGACGAAGTGCTTCTCATACAGATGTCTGGAACAGGTGCAGGAAACTACGAAACACATTATATTTCTAACGTTGACAGTTCTACTGTACTACGATTTAAAGATTCAATCTTAAATGCTTACCAATCAACAAACGCACAAGTTGCTCGTATCCCTCAGTTTACAAACCTGACCATTAACACAGGAATTACCTTTACTCCTGTAGCTGCCTGGGGTGGAACAACAGGAGGAGTTTTCTTCTTCAGAGCAACCGGCACAGTAACTGTTAATTCAACGGCAATCCTGGATATGAATGGATTGGGGTTTTCTGGCGGAGCACAACAGTCATCAGCTGGTGGAGGAGGTGCAGGGGGAACTGCACCGGTCAATGGTTGCACTAATGGCTCAGCAGGAGGAAATGGCTCAACAGGAAATGCAGGATCTGGGACAGGCGGAGGTGCTGCAGGAACAGGAGGTGGAACTGGTGGAGCAACAGTTTGTAGTGGAAGTGCTGCTCCCGGTGGAGGTGGAGGTGGATCCGGAGCAGGTGGAGCGGGAGGATCATATGGTGCAGCAAGTACCACCGGTACTAATGGAGCAACAGGAGGAACAGGTGGAGCGGGAGGAGGAACAGGTGGAGCGGGAGGAACTGCAGGAACAGGAGGGGTAGCTGGATCTGCTCAAGGAAACAGCGCTCTTTCGGTAATACTATTAGGTACCGGTGGAGGAAGTGGTGGCTCTGGAGGTGGTGGCTCTGGTGCTGGTGCTTCCTGTAGTAACAATGGATCAGGCGCGCCAACTGGTGGAAGTGGAGGAGCCGGCGGAGCGGGAAGTGCTGGTGGAGCAGGAGGAGGAATTTTGATCATGGCAGGAAAAACTATTACTAATAGTGGAACAATACGAGCAGATGGAGCAACGGGAACGGCTGGCAGCAATGCGACCGCTGGTACCAATGGAAATGTTGGTGGTTGTAATATCAGTTGGAGCTCTGGAGGTGGAGGTGGAGGTGGAGGTGGAGGTGGAGGTGGAGGTGGCAGCGGTGGAACACTGTGGGCAATTTCTGATTCACTCACAGCAGGAACCCTTACTGCCGCTGGTGGATCAGGAGGAGCTGGTGCTGGCAACGCAACTGGTGGTACATGTAATAAAGCTGGAGGCTCAGCTGGTGGTGGAGGTGGAGGAGCTGTCAATGGAGCCGGAGGATCAACGAACTGTACAAATGCTGGAGCAACAGCATCTTCTAGTCCAACAGCTACTGGTGGAGCGGGATCTACTGGAAGAACGGTAACTGCCACGACAAGCACTTCGACTGCTTATGGTACTATACATACTGGTGCAGTTGATCTGGTAAATGCAGACTTGGCTGAATATTATATAACAGATGATGTGGGTGTGGAACCTGGGGATGTTGTATCTATTGTTCCCTCTTCTGTTGTTGGTCCTGATGGGAAACCAATTAGTAACAAGGGGGTATTGGGTAAAAGTGATGGTGTATACGATCCTAAAATGGTTGGAATTATATCTACCAGTCCTGGTATAACACTGGGGAGTATTGATGGAAAGTCAGGAGCTTCTGATAAAAGACAATTAGCTTTGTCAGGACGAGTTCCTGTGAAAATTAATCCTGATTCAGATCCCATCCAAATTGGAGACTTTCTTACTTCTTCCAGCAAACCTGGATATGCAAAGAAAGCAACTCATGCTGGCTATACTGTAGCCAAAGCGCTGGAAGATTGGGAACCAGGAAAAACCGGCGATACCATCATGGCATTTGTCAGCCTGGGCTACTACGATCCAGATGTCCATTTAACCAATGACACCAATATAAACTCGCTTTACAGTATCGTTGCTTCTCAAAGCGGACAGCTGGCATATATCATAACGAATGGACTCGGGCAAGTCGTCGAACGCGGTCTTTCTGCTTCACAAGCCATCATAGCCAATCTCACCGCAGGCATGATTACCGCCCGTGAGATCGTATCACCGGTGGCAACCATTTCGTCCCTTTCGACAGATGTCATCTCGCCTATTGCGACAGACAGTGCCGGTATTGCCGTCAAGCTCGGCCCGACCCAGACGTTCGGTATATATAATAATGTAGGAACCCCCTCCGCGAGCTTTGATGATAAAGGTAATGCTACCTTCAGTGGCACCCTCTATGCCGACCGCATTGTGACCAAGTATGGTGACATCAACCAACTTCATAGTTCAACAGTTTCTGCCACCTACATCACCAATGTTACCAATATTTTTAATGCCACCCCTTCTTCCCAATTAACTCCTGATTCCACCAGTTCCGCCCTTCTTGCGCTAGGAATCCAACCAGACACTAACAATCCTACGCTTACTATTTCAAAACCAATCACTTTAGCTTCCAACTTCAACGTCCTGGGCGATACCACCCTAGGCAGAACCACCATTGCCGGAAGCCTCATGGTAGATGCAACGCTTCATCTAAGTAGCACCGGCCTGGAAACCGTCAGTGATACACTCTATATCCAAAAAAACAAGCTGGCTGATGTCGATATCATGCACGGCGCATTGGTCGTGAACACCGCGGGCAATGTGTTTATCAATGGCAATCTTTCGGTAACTGGCAAACTAACAGTCAATGGAGCACTGGCAACAAATATCATAAGCCCCATTGGTACAAACGACCTAACGGTTGATCTCTCCCCGTCTGTCATTCCCGACCCGATCGGGAATCCATCAGGCATGGATTCCCGCGTTCGCGGGAATGACAAGATGGGCTTTGGTCGCTTTATCATCCATGGATCAAACAACATCATTGCTGCCGCAATCGACGCCGTGGGCAACGCCACCTTTGCTGGCCAATTGACGACGAGTAAACTGGTGATTGCCGAAAGTGCCGTTGCTCAAGCTTCCCAATCAGCACAAACCACCAGCAACGCCATCATCGGCACAGCGACCCTGCCAGCAGGAAGCCTAGAAGTGCATCTTTTTACTACTAAAATAACAAATAATAGCTTTATCTACATCACACCAATAACCAGCACGTCAGATACCGTCTTATATCTCAAATCTAAGGCAGAAGGCACAGGTTTCACCGTCGGCGTAGACAAACCACTGCCCAACGATGTACAGTTTAATTGGTGGGTGGTAAATTAAAAATTATGGAAGATTATTCTCTTCAACAGCCAATGGCACCAGTACAAAAATCTCCCAAATGGTTCCCGATCACCGTCGTCGGTGCCCTCTGTTTACTTGCAACCCCACCGATCTTGGTGTTTGCGAACAAAACATTCTCTCTTCCCACAGCGGTTGTGTCTCCCCTTTCCCAAGAAAACTTTCCCGTTGTCACCACCACCGCAACCACTACGAATTCAACCGTCTACTCTGCTTCACAATATATCTCTTTATCTCAACAGTATTTTCAGGATGCATATACCCTTTCACAAAATAGAGCGCAGTCTGAAGAGGATAAAAAAGAAATCCTTGGAAAACTTCAAAAAGCTATTGATATAATATCAGAAGGAATAAATAGATATCCTAATAGATCAGAATTATGGATGCAACGCGCGAGTATCTATACCGCAATCATAAAAGTTGCGCCCATTGCCCAAGAGGCAGCAACGGTAGACCTAAAACAAGCACAAGCTCTTTCTCAACATTCCCCTAATCAACCAAATCCGCCCAATCATCCTAATCCACCTAATGGTCTTGAACTAGTCAAAGACCAACAAGCCCTGAGTGGTAACGTCATCGTCGCTTCCCCAGGCGAAACGACGTCTCCCTATGCAACGAATACCGACTCTTCCGCATTCTCCGCCACCGCCATTCTCCCTGCTGGCCAAACAAGCATGACCATACAAAACACCCGCGTCAGCGATACCGGGCCGATTTATATTGTTCCCAAAACCAATACCACTGCAATTCTTTCTCTCACAAACAAAATTGCAGGCCAGGAATTTACGGTAACTGTTGACAAGGCGCAAGATATCGATATACCATTTCAATACTGGGTCACGAGATAATTTTCAATTTGAAATTTTCAATTTTCAATCAATGTTCAATTTTTAATGTTTGAAAATTAAATCATTGAAAATTCAATATAAATTGAGAATTGTAAATTAAAAATTAAGAATAATCATGAAACATATCATTTCTACCATACAAAAATTACAAACATTGATTATCCTAGCGGTCATTTTTCTTTTTCCGCTCTTTTTCCTCCCCATCACCCCAGACTTTTACGCCACTAACAAATTGTATCTCCTTATTGGAGCAACCCTGGTCTTAGGAATTTTGTGGGTCATCCAAGCAATAATCCACGGCAAAGCAACAATTACTATCACCAACGCCACAAAAGGATTACTTATCTTAGCCGGTGCACTCACGATCACTACCATTTTAGGTGCAGCTAATAAAATAGAAGCGCTCACCGCCCCGCTAGGACTTCTTCTTTTTGTTTTTGGATTCTTCTTTTTTCTCTTTGCCCACACAGTAGAAAAAGAAAAATTCCGGTTGATACAACCCACCCTCTTAGTCTCTTTGGTTCTTCTGGCTCTCATCACTATCTACCACACGACTGGGATCACCAGTGCACTCGTTGCGAAGTTTCCTTTTTTCCGTGATCCCCTCTGGAATCCAAGCGGTAATACTCAGACTGCCCTTATACTCTTTGTCATCAGCATTCCATTATTTATAGAAATGATAATAGCTGGGAAAAAACAGGCCAAAGATCAGTGGCTCACCCTAGTGCTTCCACTGGGAGGATTTCTGATTATAGCAGGAGCAACAATCCTGGGCATCTATCAATTATTTATAAAACAACCGCAGATCTACCCATCCATACCTACAACCATCCAAGTAGTCATCAATACGTGGAAGCAAACCAAGATGGCCTTATTTGGGACTGGTCTTGCTTCTTATATGGCTGCATTTGCTGCCGGAAAACCCGCAAGCATCAACCAAACTCCTGCATGGAGCACCTACTTTGGTACGGGCATGGGTTTGTTTGCGCATATTGCTACCACTGCTGGCATCCTTGGACTTATTGGCCTGGTCATTGCCTGGATAAGTCCTTTGGCATTGATAAAGGAGAAGGGGTTTATCCAAAAACATGGTGGCATCCTGGCAAGCTATGCCATAGCCACCATCTCCTTTTTGATTGTGCCGCCGACATTACCATTAGTAGTACTCTGGATTGTTCTTTTGCTCCTTTTGGATCAATATCAAGAATCTATGGTGGTCACCTATAGCTTGGTAAAACCAGTTGCGAAAGGAGTATTTGGTTTGGGCCTTATGAGTACGATCATGCTCTTCTCCTACCTAGGGGGTCGCTCCTACGCGGCATACGTCACACTCTATCAATCATTTAAAGCAGTGGATGCCCGCGATGGCACGGGTGCCTATCAATGGGCAGTGCGATCTATTGACCTTAATCCTTTTGCTGCCAGTACCCATCTTTATTTTAGTCAAATTAATTTAGAACTTGCTAACAGTCTGGCAACCAAACCCAAAGTCACCGAAGAAGATCGAAATAACATAGCAGCTCTTATTTCTCAGGCAATCCGCGAAGCGAAAAATGCAATCAATATCGATCCTGGGAGTCCTATCGGATGGATCAATCTCGGACGAATCTATGAAGCACTTATCCCTATTTCTGCCGGAGCAGACCAATGGGCCATTGCTTCCTATCAACAAGCCGCTATTTTTGATCCAGCTAATCCCCTCGTTCGATTTGCATTGGGAAGCATTTCTGTAACGCAAAAAAATTACGACCCTGCCATTACCTATTTTAGCCAAGCAGCACTTCTCAAGCCTGACTTTGCCAATGTCTACTACAATTTAGCCAATGCCTATAAATTAAAAGGTGATGTTGCCAGTCAAACAACGATGCTCCAGAAAGCTCGATCGCTGATAGCTCCCGACAGTAGTGATTACGCTAAGGTGACCAATGAACTGAAAGATTTAGATCAACAGAAGGCAGCCTCTGCAGCGGCTCAATCAAGTAAAGTAACCACACCGCAACCTACCCTTTCCACTCCTCCATCCGGTAAACCGCTCTTGGTCCCACCGCTTGCCCTCCCACCGAGTGCTACTGCACCAGCAACAACGAAACCATAAATACCGAATTACGAATTATGATTTATGAATTACGACTTTTATACCTCAGTCGTTTTTGCAGAAGCTTTTCATTGTAGCCCCCCTCACGAGTATGTTTTAGCTCTAAAGAGGTAACCAGCTTTTGAAGTAAATAGTTTGCTTGGTTCACCAGAGTAATCATGAGATTAACGGCAATTTCAGGGTTATCGGGGAGATTTGGGAAGTCGGGTGAATCAGGGAGATAAGGATTTTTTCTTAGTATCTCCCATACTTCCCTTACCTCCCTTATTCCTCGTGCTTTGGTTTTCTCCCATATCGGTATTCTGTGTTGCCGTGCGTATGCCTGATAATCCTTCAAAAGTTCTTCCTGACTTCCTATCGCAACACCAACGAGCTTAATATAGGAAGCTAGACTCTTTTGCTTATTTCCTTCGGCGATATTAACCATGCCGGATCGAGCTGCCTGCTCCATCTGATCCTTTGTCCTTGATTTGTAATCAATCCAGCGTCGACAAAACTCTACCGTATAATCATAAATGGGAACCGTAATTTTGT